>Ga0255341_1000509_pt1 | contig 65337 bp, 60 predicted proteins | sample wastewater_treat_8_FD_192418 | JGI IMG/M metagenome (GOLD analysis project Ga0255341, IMG submission 192418) | Wastewater microbial communities from Lulu Island WWTP, Vancouver, Canada - plant12 | ecosystem: Engineered > WWTP > Wastewater > Unclassified | place: Canada: Vancouver, British... | reverse complement strand
AAACCATTATTTTCAATTTCTTCTACTACTTGTAACTTAAAGCAATCGCTGTACCGTTTCGTTGTTTTCTGAACTTTTGTCATAATTTTTCCTGATTTAAGTGTAAACCTATTTCAGGACATGACAATTAGCTCGTACCACGTAACTCGTACCCCGTACCACGATTTATTGTCCTATGAATCGGTAGACTATTTCGCCTATATGGCGAGGACCGGCACTCTCGGTTGCTGTGAAGCGAGAACGTTTCGCTGCATCTATTGCAAAGTCGTGAAGTGATTTGTCAGGACTCGAAATGCTCTCCAGAACGCGTGCCTCAATAACTCGTCCTCTCGGATTGACAACGATTTCAACGATAACATCTCCTGAGCCATAGCCTTTGTAGGCAGGGACAGGCAGATGCTGTGCCTTGCGTCCCTCGAGCCTATAGGAAATTACGGAAGGACCTTTGTAGGTGGGTGATTCTTCTTTTTTCTGATTTTTATTTTCAGGATCAGGGTTTAGATCGACGGTTTCGGATGACTCTTCCTTCAGCGCATCTTCTTTGGACGCATCCAGTTTCCTCTGAAGTTCGCGTGCCTCTTCATAAACCCGGTTTGGATTGGAATGACGGTCATCCTTTAATTGGGCCCCGACATCCACCGCAACATTACGGATCTGCCTTCTGGGAACGGCGAGAAGATTATCCAATTCGCGACTGATCTCTTCCCTTAATTCTATTTCTCTTTGCTCGTTTTCTCTTTGCTCCTGTTTGGTAAAATCAAGCACAAATGAAGCTTCTGGAGCCACCAATGAATTGATGGAGACCAGCAATAGAACAATGAGCACCACAAGGTGGAAAATAAGGGTCAGGTACACCCCGACCCTCTGTTCACTTTTTATCTTTTTGTGCCCGTCCTCCATTAGTTGTTGTTTTCGAGCGCTTGCCCGATTGTTGCAATGAGTATGTTGATGGCCACCTTGTTGTGGCCGCCCTGCGGTACGATGATATCAGCATAACGCTTGCTCGGGGCAATAAACTGCAGGTGCATCGGCTTGACTGTCTTCTGGTAGCGTTCCATTACCTTTTCCACGCTTTTTCCCCTTTCCATTATATCTCTTGATATGACACGCATCAGACGGTCATCATCATCTGCGTCAACATATACCATTATGTCCATCAGCTTTCTAAGCTCTTTGCAGGTGAAGATAAGGATGCCTTCAACAATGATTACAGGAGCCGGACTCACCTTGACAGTCTCGGTGGCCGATCTGGAGCAGGTAATGTAGGAATAGACCGGCCGCTCAATGGTCTTTCCCTCTTTGAGCTCTTTGAGCTGCTGCACAAGCAGTTCAAAATCGATAGCGTCCGGGTGATCAAAGTTGAGCTCCTGGCGCACCTCAATCGGGAGGTGGCTTTGGTCTTTGTAATAGGAGTCCTGAGGAATTACAACTACCTTATTGTGAAGTCGCTCCGAAATCTTCTTGACCACTGTGGTCTTACCTGAGCCGGTTCCTCCGGCGATACCGATAATAAGCATGATGGTGATACTGTGTATTAAAATTCAGCGTTCTTTGGAGTTCTGGGGAATGGAATGACATCCCTGATGTTAGCCATTCCGGTTACAAAAAGCAGGAGCCTTTCAAATCCGAGTCCAAATCCACTGTGAGGGGCAGTTCCGAAACGACGGGTATCTATGTACCACCAAAGGTTGGAGTGGTCCATACCGAGTTCTACTATCCGTTGCTCGAGCTTTTCCAGAGATTCTTCCCTTTGGGAACCGCCAATAATCTCGCCAATCTTGGGAAAGAGCACATCCATTGCCCTAACAGTCTTTCCATCCTCGTTCTGCTTCATATAAAAAGCTTTGATCTCCTTAGGATAGTTGGTGAGGATAACGGGTTTCTTAAAGTGTTTCTCTACGAGATATCTTTCGTGTTCGCTCTGGAGGTCAATGCCCCAGCCCACGGGGAATTCAAAGTTAGCACCTGATTTTAGCAGGATATCTATACCTTCAGTATAAGAAAGTCTTACAAACTTCGTATTTACTACACTTTCGAGGCGGGAGATAAGCTCCTTATCGATCATGTTGTTGAGGAAGTTGAGGTCATCCTTGCAATTGTCGAGGGCATACCGGATAAGATATTTTATAAACTCTTCCGCCAGATCCATGTTGTCTTCTATCTCATAGAATGCCATCTCCGGTTCAATCATCCAGAACTCTGCCAGATGGCGTGGAGTGTTGGAGTTTTCTGCGCGGAAAGTGGGACCGAAGGTGTAAATATCTCCCAAAGCCATAGCTCCGAGCTCGCCTTCAAGTTGTCCGCTCACAGTCAGTGACGTCTGGCGACCGAAAAAGTCCTCTTCGAAGTTTACACTGCCATCTTCATTCTTTGGAACGTTTTCCAGAGGGAGTGTTGTAACATGAAACATTTCCCCTGCACCTTCACAGTCGGAGCTTGTTATAATCGGGGTATGAAGATAGACAAACCCTTTGTCATTAAAGAATTTGTGGATGGCAAATGCCATTGCATGGCGGATTCTCAGTACGGCACCGAAAGTATTGGTGCGGGGACGGAGGTGAGCTATCTCACGGAGAAATTCCATACTGTGCCCCTTCTTTTGAAGAGGGTAGATATCAGGGTCGGCAGTGCCTAAAACCTCAATGTCGCGTGCCTGAATTTCAACCGCTTGTCCACTGCCCAATGATGCTGCAAGCTCACCTTTGACTGCAATACAGGCACCCGTAGTGATCTGCTTGAGCAAAGATTCGTCAAAAACCGCGGTGTCGCAGACAATCTGTATGTTGTTGATGGTTGATCCGTCGTTGAGAGCTATGAATGTCACATTCTTGATACCTCGTTTAGTTCTGACCCAGCCTTTTACCAGCACTTCGTCACCGGGTCTCTGCTGAAGCAATTTAATAACCTTAGTTCTTTTCATTACTTTTGTGATAATCGAAGTGACAAAGTTAGACAATCAATGACAAACTACCAAAAGTATAAAATCAGAATGCGATACCTGCAGCCTTACATATTCTCTTCGGAATGTCGGTATTGTCCATCCTGCCGCTGAAAAGTGGACTTCCGGCCCCGATGGCGAAAACGGGAACGGCACCGCCGGTATGGGATGTGGTGGTCCAGCCTATATGAGCTTGATCGGACACATAGGAGATGATATCTTTTTCAGACATGTAATTAAAGACGTCCGGATTCTCTTCACTTTCCACCTCTTTACCCTCTCCGCCTTCCATATCATCTAATATTTCCTTAACTATGGTAAGATCAAATGTGTAGCCCTTTGTCTTACCGAGCGTGATTCCGCCGGTTTCATGGTCAGCTGTCACCACTATGAGAGTTTCATCGGGATGTTGCAGGTAAAATCTATATGCAACCTCAATTGAAGCATCGAAATCGAGGGTTTCGAAAATGGTATTGGCGAGGTCGTTTGAATGGGCTGCCCAGTCGATTTTGCCACCTTCGGCCATAATGAAAAAACCCTTGTCATTGTCGAGAAACTTGACGGCGGCATCAACTACTTGGGCCAGTGTAAGGTCCGACTCACCAATATCCTTCCTGTAGGGAAGGACATTCTCCTCCTTACCCTTTTCCTGGAGCATTATTATTTTTTTTGCACTATTCTTCAGGGCGAGATAATCCTCCATACCGTAAGAAACGGTGTAGCCCTTTTCAGCCACGATATCATAGATGGAACACTCGGAATCCTCTTTGCCGAAGGGATTGGCAAACCCGCCTCCGCCGAAGAACTCGAATCCTGTCTCGGGCAACTCCTTAGCTATTGCATAGTAGTCGCTCCTTGAGGGATTGTGAGCGTAGAATGCTCCGGGGGTGGCATGATCTATCGTTACGGAACTTATAATTCCAACTTTTCGTCCCACATGGTGGAATTTGTATGAAATTGCCGTCAGGCTTGTACTATCCGGAGTAACCCCCAGCATACCGTTGTTTGTCTTTGTGCCTGTGGCAAGAGCAGTGCCTGCGGCTGACGAGCAGGTTATTAAACTGTTGGCTGAGTAAGTGGTGGCCATGCCCAGTATGGGGAATTGTGTAAATGTGAGAGGTCCGCTCCCTATTACCCCTTTATCAGTAGCCTTGAATGCCTCCGTTACTGCCACATGGGAAAATCCCATACCATCTCCTATAAAAAGGAATACATATTTAGCCTTCTTCTCGCTACAGGATGTAGCGATGAGCAGAGTGAGGGCAAAAATCAAAATTTTTTTCATTGTTGATGTTACGTTTTGTTTTATACAAGAAAGGGTGACACTTGGCCACCCTTTTTGCTTGTAAAATAGATAGTTGTTATAAAGCGCTAACTTTACGTGCGCCATACATTATTCTTAGAGCAGAACAACGACGTAGCTCCTGCTTTACGTCTGTGATAATACCCATGCGGGTATTTTCGTCGGCTTTGATGGATACTGTCATGTTCTGACGTTCTGCCTCGCTTATAGATTCACGTTCCGATGCTATGAAGTCACGTATATCCTCAATGCTACGAAAAGAATCGTTGAGCTGGATCTGTGACTCCGTACCATAGAGACTCTGATATTGGAGAGTCGGGGTACCGATGTAAATGTAAGATGCAAGGTCTTTTCTTTCCAGTTTAGCAACCTCAGAAGCTCCCGGAAGGGATACAATTACCTTGCGGTCAGTCTGGCGCATACTAACGGATACCATGAAGAACATCAAAATCATGAATATAATATCTGGAAGAGATGCGGTACTGATACCGGGGGTATCTCCACTGCCTTTTTTAACAAATTTTGACATAATAAATCCTCCTTAACGTCTTCTCTTGGTTACATCCTTAGGTTCTGCTTCTGAGATACTCTGAGGAACGGCTTTGCGAACGATGGCTTGTTGCTCCTCGTTAAGTCTAGTGTACTTCTTGCCATAGTTGGCCATAGACCATTCATCACGGAGCTCATTGATAGCACGGATCAGCTCATTTTGTACTTCGATATACTTGGAGTAACTGGTACCTCTGTCATTCTGCAGAGAAATCACGCCTTTGGATACGAGGCAGTCACCATAGCCCTCTATAAATGTCATCTCCTTATCGGGAAGATTGGGGTCATTTTGGGGATTGGTCATAAACTCCTTGATCTTATCCTTGAGCTGGGTAATATCCATAATCTCATTTCCTGCGTAGAGTCTATCCTGAGCATTGACCTTCACCTGAATGATATTACGACGATTTACCTTCTGGTCCTCCACCTTCATATCCGGGGGAGGCATAACGGGAAGACGTCTCGATATACCTTCTTCCTTATCCATCGTGCTCACCATCAAGAAGAATATCAACATCAAGAAGGAGATATCCGCCATAGAACCGCCACTAACTTCTGGTGTCTTTTTGGGTGCTCCCATCTTGATTATCTTTTAAATGAATTACGAACTGCACTCCAGAGAAGTGCTATAATTGAAGCCGCAACAAAAACATATGTTACATACAATGCCGTATCAGTGAATTTGAAGGTGGCTGCTGAAACCTCTTTGTTGATTTCAATAGGAGTACCGGGAGCGAGCAGGTAGCAACCTCCAATCACCACCACCACGCCTGCTATCAGAATAAGAAGAGTAATAATTCCCTTCTTAGTCTTGAAAGCCTTTGCAAGCGGAAAAATCAATGCAAGCACCGCTCCGATGCCTATAAGCGCATACGCCCAGAATAGATTGACATCAAGTATTTTGTCTGTCGTAGACCCGGTTTGGGTCAGATAAAATACTACGAGCAATACTATTGATATGGCAAACAGCAAGTATTGTATATACTTTAAATATTTCATAATTGGATGATTAATTCGTTGTTAATAATTGTTTACACTATTGATTGGTCCGAATTTGGACTATTTCTGATGTTTTACCAGAAGGTCAACCAGAGTAATGGAGGCATCTTCCATCTGAACTACGATGGATTCAACCTTTGCAATCAAATAGTTGTAGAACAATTGGAGAATAATGGCAACGATCAAACCACCCACAGTTGTAATCAACGCAACTTTCATACCTCCTGCTACGAGTGCCGGAGAGATGTCGCCTGCAATCTCAATGGCGTCAAATGCCTGGATCATACCGATAACTGTACCCATGAATCCCAACATCGGAGCGATGGCAATGAAGAGAGTAATCCATGAAAGGCCGCTTTCAAGCTGACCCATCTGTACGGAACCATATGAGGTAACTGATTTTTCAACTGCTTCAAGACCCTGGTCAGCGCGAAGAAGACCCTGATAGAAAATGCTGGCAACGGGACCGCGGGTATTGCGGCATACGTCTTTAGCTTTTTCAACGCCGCCTTCTTTAAGAGCTTTATCTACATTTTCAACAAGTTTCTTGGTATTGGTCTGTGCAAGACTCAATGTGATGATCCTTTCGATAGCGATAGCAAGACCGAAGATAAGACACAACAATATTGTTGCCATGAAGCCTGCACCACCTTCGATGAATTTTTGTTTGAGGGCCTGGTGCATAGGCTGATCAGATGCGCCTGCAGCAAAGGGGTCAACGATTTCCTCTTCATCAACTGCGGGTGCTTCCTGAACATCTTCTGAAGTAACCACAGGAGTCTCTTCCTGTGCATTAGCTACCTGGAATTGTGCAGACACGGTCATTAGGCCGAGAACTGCCAAAAACATGAAAAATTTTTTCATAAGTTTTGTTTTAATTGATTATTAAACGATTTATTAAAGTTATAGTCTTCGCGTAGTAAAATATCGCGCAATTTAGTTATTTTTTTTTAATAACAATTCATTTATTCGAAAATTCTCCTTTTAATGGCCTTTTCATACGCAATTTTACCTCTTCGTTATCTGAAAATCTGCCCAGAAGATGGAATAATTTTGTCACAGCAGCTTCGGTGGTCATATCATATCCGCTTATAAGTCCGCATTCCGAGAGAAAGGCCCCGTTGGCATAGGCAGACATATCTACGCTGCCGGCATGACACTGGGTTACATTAACGATTACGACTCCTTTTGCTACACTTTCGGACAACATTCGTCCAAACCACTCCATCGAGGGGGCATTTCCACTGCCGAAACTCTCAAGAACTACAGCTCTGAGCCCCTTTGTACTAAGAACCGCCTCCACATAAGCGGGTGTGATGCCGGGAAAAATTTTTAAGATAGCGACATTGGTATCCATTTCTGTATGGAGACGAATGCCTTCGCCCCATGTTTCAGGGTAGTGGACATATTCGCGGTAATATCTGATATGAATGCCCGCTTCTGCAAGTACCGGATAATTTGCTGAGCGGAATGCCTTGAAGTTTTCCGCATTGTATTTCGTAGTGCGGTTGCCGCGATAAAGATAGCTGTCAAAATAGATGCAGACCTCGGGGACCAACGCGTGACCATCACTGTCCATGGCAGCTGCAAGCTCGATTGATGAGATAAGATTTTCCTTGCCGTCCGTGCGCAACATTCCGATTGGCAGTTGACTTCCGGTGAAGACTACCGGCTTGTCAAGCCGATCCAGCATGAAACTTAGTGCCGATGCGGAGAATGCCATTGTGTCGGTACCGTGGAGTACAACGAATCCTTCATATTTGTCGTAGTTTTCATATATCAGAGTTGCAAGTTCCTGCCAGAAACTCACACTGACATCCGAGGAGTCTATTACAGGGTCGAAGGAGTAAGAGTTGATGTGATAACCGAACTTTTTGAGTTCAGGCACCTCCTCGGTAATGAGTCCGAAGTTGAAGGGTTTCAGAAGTAGGCTTTCCGGATCCTGTTTCATTCCGATTGTGCCTCCGGTATAGATCAGAAGTATCGATTGGCTCATAGTGAAAAGAGTTTTCTTGCGTTATTTGTGGTGATTGTTGCGACAGTTTCCAAAGTAACACTTTGTATCATGGCAATCTTGGCAGCGATATGGACCAGATAGGAACTTTCGTTGCGTTTACCGCGGAAAGGAACCGGAGTAAGCCATGGGGAGTCGGTTTCCAGCACAATATCATCGAGTGATATCTTCTCAAGCGTTACTGCCAAGCCTGCATTTTTGTAGGTTGAGACGCCTCCTATTCCAATTTTGAAATCTCCGTGCCGAAGAATTCGCCGATAAGTTTCGTAACTTCCCGAAAAGGCATGGAATACACCTCTCAGAGTTATTCCCTGCACATCCGAAAATACTTTGAATATATCTTCGGTAGAATTCCTTAAGTGGATGATTACAGGGAGGTCAAGTTTGGCGGCGAGTTCCAGTTGCTCGGCGAAGACCCTGGTCTGCTCAGTGAGGTACTCCGTCGACCAATATTTGTCAATACCTATTTCTCCAATTGCTGCGAAACGACGATCACGAGCATGCTCTTTCACAAAAGCAAGCTCCCTCTCCCAATCCTCACCAACGGAGGTAGGGTGCAGTCCAATGCAGGGGGAAAAGAGAGCAGGACGGCTATTCGCCAGCGTGATCATCGCATCGTATTCGGAAATGTCTATCCCCGGAAGTATACAATGGCTTACGCCTGCTTCCTCCATACGCTGGGTCACTTGTAGAATATCTTCGCTGAAAGCTTCGTCGTATAGGTGTGCGTGGGTGTCTATGAATTCCATCATAAACTACAAAGTTATGGAAAATAATCAAGCAATTGAATACCTGTCTCCCATAATTTGTACTATTTTTCCTGAAATCTCGAGTTGTAGTAATTCGGTGGAGAGGTCACGCAGTGGAATGCCTGTTCTTTCCTCAATTTGTTCCGCCGTCAGAGAGTCTCTCTCCTTTAGTGTGATGAGTATTGCGCGTGCGTTATTGCTGCTAATTCCGTCAAAGAGATCGGGAGCAGAGGCCTTTGCTCGTAGTTTTCTCTCCCTCCAACCCATCGATGCGCTGATGGTCCCCGGATTTGTTACTATTCTGGCGGACTCTCGCTCGATGAGGTTATTGCAACCCTCAAAGGAGTCATCGCCGATACGTCCGGGGATCGCATAGACCTCGCGTGAGTAAGATGATGCGAGTGAGGTTGTGATCAGTCCGCCCCCTTTTGAGTATGACTCCCCAAGCAGCACAGCGTCAGCCATACCGGCGATAATCCGATTTCTTTTGATGAAATTGATCTTTATGCCCTCACAACCACGATAGAAGTCGGTTAAGAGGCCACCCTTTTCCAACATTACTTCGGCAAGATCCCTATGTTGTGGAGGATAAATAGTGTCGATACCGGTGGCCATCACACCTACAGTAGGAAGTCCGTACTCCATTGCGGCGCGGTGTGCAGCCGCATCTATGCCGTATGCAAGTCCGCTTATCACCAATGGTTTACTGGATGAGGCGAGCTCTTCTATCACCTTGCGGCAACTACTCCTGCCGTAATAAGAGGCCTTACGCGTACCAACCACTGAGATTACTCTGCGAGCATTGAGGTCAGCATTTCCTTTGTAATAGAGTAGAATAGGGGCATCATAGCACTCTCTAAGCCGATAGGGGTAGCGCTGATCGGTGATGTAAAGCGTTTGCACTCCATTTGAACGCGCCCAGTCTATCTCTTTCTGCGCCCATTCGAGTAATGCGGGGTCGGTTAGAGCTTCGAGTATCTCTTTATCAAATGGGAGCATTTCACCGAGTTCTTCTTTGCCGAGTTTGAAGATTTCGCCAATCTCGCCGACCCTTTCTATAAGTTGGAGCGCAACTGCCGGCTTGTATGCGAACAGTTTGCTTAAGGCAGCGGCATAAATGTAAAAATCATACTCCATAATAACTTTTTTGTCGCTAAATTATGGAGTATGATTCTATTCAGGGTGCTTAAAAGACAATTTTAAGCAGATAATCAGTAAATAATTGTTATGTATCAGATAATCAGCATCGCATCTCCGTAGGTGCCGAAGCGATAGCCTTGTTCAATGGCAACCTTATAGGCATTCATCACATTGTCATACCCTCCGAATGCTGCGGCATTCATCAGCATAGTTGATGAAGGAAGATGGAAATTTGTGATGATCGCATCGGGAATCGAAAATTTGTATGGCGGAAAGATGAATCTGTTTGTCCAGGTATCCAGCTCCTTTATTTCGTTTTGTGTTGTCACATAGGTTTCAAGTGCACGTACGGTGGTGATGCCCACTGCAAATACCTTGTTGCCGTTAGCCTTGGCTTTGTTAACTTTGGCAGCGGTTTCTCCTGATATTACCACCTTCTCGGAGTCCATTTTGTGTTTCGATAGATCCTCTACATCGACATTGTGGAAATGGGCGTTGCTCATATAGAGTGTTAGAAATGCGGTGTCGATATCCTTGAGTTCCATCTTTTTAAAGAGAATCTTACTGAAATGGAGGCCGGCGGCCGGACAGGCTACAGCACCTTCTTTTTTAGCGTAGATGGTTTGGAAACGTTCGGTATCGCACTCTTCGGCCCTTGTGCGTATCCATTTTGGAATAGGCAACTCTCCGAGCTGCAGGAGTGTCTGTTTGAACTCCTCGTAAGTGCCGTCATAAAGGAATCTCAAAGTACGGCCTCTGGATGTCGTATTGTCTATGACTTCGGCCACCAGGGCGTCATTTTCACCGAAATAGAGCTTGTTGCCGATGCGGATTTTCCTGGCCGGATCTACCAGCACATCCCACAGGCGCTGATCTTTGTTGAGTTCTCTGAGGAGGAACACCTCTATTTCCGCACCGGTTTTCTCCTTGTTGCCGTATAAGCGTGCAGGGAAGACCTTAGCATCGTTGAATACAAAAAGGTCGTGAGGTTTGCAGTAATCGATAATGTCCTTGAAGATCTTGTGCTGAATCTCTCCTGTCTCTTTATTGAGTACCATAAGGCGCGATTCGTCCCGGAAATCTGCCGGATATTTGGCAATCATTTCTTCAGGAAGCTCAAAGTAAAATTGCGATAATTTCATTGCTTGGAAAAATGTACAAAAAACACTCTCTTATACGAAAAAAAATGCAAAAAGTTTCAAAAAGTCAATTATTTAGCGAAAAAAATCCCGATGCGGTTCGACGAAGTGCTGTCAGATAGCCGCCGCTGTCAAGAGCACAACCGAGATCGCGGGCGAGAGAACGGATATAGGTTCCTTTGCTGCAACGCACTCTTATTGTGGCGCTCGGGCGTGTGCCATCGCTCTTGTCGCTGGAATGCTGGTAATAGTATTTTCCGCTCTGAGATACCTCAGGAGTTATGGTTTCGGTTTTTTGGTTCCCGGTAGATGCCTCACTAAAGGAGAGCAGTTCAATATCAGTGATGTTGATAAGGGACTTGCGCAGTTGCACATCCTCGCCGACACGTGCATATTCATAAGCGCGCAATCCATCAATAACCTTAGCGGAGAACAGAGGCGGTACCTGCAACTGTTCACCGATGAAATCCTTCAGCACTTTGCGCACCATCTCTTCCGTAATATGATCAAAAGGATAATAGCAATCGATCTCCTGTTCAAGATCAAAAGAGGGGGTAGTCGCTCCGAACTCTATTGTGGCAACATACTCCTTCTCATGGGACTGCAGTTCTTCAGCCACTTTAGTGGCTTTGCCCACACATACGATCAGCAGACCGGTTGCCAACGGATCGAGCGTACCCGCATGGCCCACTTTTATGTTCTTATGTTTGAAATGCTTCTGGATTTGGAATTTGATCTTTCTCACCACGTCGGCGGAACTCCACCTGTAGGGCTTGTCAATGGGAATTACTATACCTTCCGGATAGTCATCGATGGAGGCCGCAAGATGCTCCTCGAAAAAACCGGAGAGTGTCTCATTTTCCACACTGCATCCTTCCAGTAAATAAAAACCCATATCTATCTATTCACTGCGATTTTATTCACTCTGCGCTTATGCCTTCCGCCCTCGAATTCTGCAGATAAAAAACTCCTGACGATTTCCAGAGCAAGTTCCTGCGAAATAAATCTTGCCGGAAGCGAGAGTACGTTTGCATCATTGTGCTGACGTGCCAGAGCACCGAGTTCGGGATTCCAACAAAGAGCAGCACGTACACATTGATGCTTGTTGAGAGTCATGGCAATGCCGTTGCCGGAGCCGCAAATGGCTATACCGAGTTCCACTTCTCCACGTTCCAGAGCCTCTGCGAGAGGATGGGCGGTGTCGGGATAGTCCATACTATCGGTAGAATGGGTGCCGAAATCGATAATATCGTATCTCATCGATCGGATATAAGGTTTAAGGAACTCCTTGAGTTCAAATCCGGCGTGATCAGACGCCATTCCAATAGTTACCATAATAATATCATAGTGTCAACCCAAACGGGCGATTGCGTTGCTGATTCGTCGTGAAACCTCCTTCTTGCCCAGAATATGCATAATATCTGCCACTCCTGGACCGGAACTGCGACCCACGAGGATGAGACGCAGGGTATTCATCACTTTACCCATACCCCAGCCCTTGGCAGTTATCAGATTCTGAAGTTTCTCCTCGATTATACTCTTGCAGAAGGGCTCCAGACCATTTAAATAATCTGCAACCTTCAGTATAATCTCCTTGATGTCATCTTTCCAGAATTTGTTTACTCCTGCAGGATCATACTCCCGTGGTGCCTCAAAAATGAAGTCGCATAGAGTCCAGAATTCATGTACAAAATAGGCTCTCTCCCTGATAAGTTCCACTGCCGCACCAACATAATTGTCGTCAAATGCGGCCAGACGTTCTCCCTCCAGTACTCTGAAAGCCTCCACAAGTTCTTGTGTGCTCTTTCTGCGGAGATATTCCTGGTTGTACCATTTTGCCTTGTCGTGATTGAACCTTGCTCCGGATTTCACCACTCTTTCAAGCGAAAATACCTCCGTCAATTCATCCAGCGTAAAAATTTCCTGCTCCGTGCCGGGATTCCATCCCAGAAAAGCCAGTATATTTACAAATGCTTCGGGAAAATAGCCATCTTCTCGGTAACCGCGCGAAATCTCTCCATCGCTATTGATCCATTGCAGCGGAAACACGGGAAATCCCAATCTGTCGCCATCTCTTTTGCTGAGTTTTCCTTTGCCGTCAGGTTTGAGAAGCAGTGAGAGGTGTGCAAATTGCGGCCTGTTCTCATCCCATCCGAATGCTTCGTAGAGCAAATAGTGAAGAGGGAGAGAAGGTAGCCACTCTTCACCTCGTATTACCTCTGTAATCTCCATAAGATGATCGTCAACAATGTTGGCAAGGTGATAGGTGGGGAGTTCGTCGGCTCTCTTCCAAAGTACCTTGTCATCCAGAGTCGAGGTGTTAACCTCTATGTCGCCTCTTATCAGATCGTTCATCTTAACTACTCTGTTTTCGGGAATTTTGAATCTGATAGTCCATCCGGTCTCTTGGGTCAGACGGCGTTTCACCTCCTCGGCAGGAAGGGTAAGCGAATTTTTGAGTGAGGTGCGTGATTCGTAGTTATATATAAAACTGCTCTTTTCAGCCTCTGCCTCTTTTCTGAGGGTCTCAAGTTCCTCCGGAGTGTCAAATGCGTAATAGGCATTTCCTGTTGCCACAAGTTGTTCTGCATATTTTCGGTATATATGCTTACGTTGGGATTGTCTGTAAGGTGCGTGAGGATGCTCTGCACAAGGTATTTCCACTATCTTTCCATATTTGTCCACACCTTCGTCAGGCATAATGCCGCACCAGCCGAGCGACTCTATTACATATTCTTCAGAGCCCGGAACAAACCTCTGGGAGTCGGTATCTTCAATTCTCAATATGAATTTTCCCCCCGACTGTTTAGCGTAAAGATAGTTGTATAATGCAGTCCTGACACCGCCCATATGGAGCGGTCCCGTAGGACTCGGTGCAAAGCGCACTCTTCTTTGTTTCATCACTCGCTCTGTTTTAGTTTCTGTTTTTGCAACATCATTTCCCTTCTGGTCAATGCCGGCTCCGACTCAAGTTCTCCTATCGTCTGAAGATTATCCGTAATCAGCGCCGGTATACCGATTATCATCTCCTTTTTGGTAATCTGAGATTCAATATCGGGGCACAAAGGTACGCCTCTTTTGTTATTTGCCAAATCATATTTGACCTCGATTCTGTTGTTTTTCAATGCATCTTCGCTGATGATTGGCAGTTGTGTCATCTCAAATCCTGTAGCGATGATCGTTACTCCAATATTCTCTCCCATCTCATCATTCTGTACAAGACCCATCTTGGAGTTGAGCTCGGGGTTTGTAAGTTCCTTGATGTATTCCATCAGGGTTGTAACCTCACTTCCATGGATGACATGCTCACCACCGGAAGTTGTTATATTGACTAGAGCCCTTTTTGCGGTTTTAAGGTCAAGCTGGTTGAGCAGGGGAGAAGTTAGGGCCATTTCAACAGCTTTGTTCACCCTGTCTTTACCGGAGGCAATACCTATTCCCATAAGGGAGACATTGCTGTTCTGCATTATTTTCTTGACATCGGCAAAGTCCATATTGATTTTGCCCCTGACGGTTATAATTTCGGCAATGCTCCTGACTGCGGTTGCCAAAACTTCATCTGCTTTCGGAAGGAGTGTCAGAATGTCCAGATCGGCATATATATCGAATAGTTTTTCATTGTCGATGATAAGGAGACTATCAACATGTCTATAGAGTTCCCTTACTCCCTCAATTGCCCTGAAGAGTACTTCGTTGCCGAGAAAACGTGCCGGAAGAGTCACAACTCCGACAGTTAGGATGCCTTTGGTCCTGGCGATCTCAGCTATGACGGGAGCTGCTCCCGTGCCTGTGCCGCCTCCCATACCCGCAGCGATAAAGAGCATCTGCGTATTTTCGCCAAGATGTTCTTCAATTGCCTCTCTGGACTCAAGAGCAGATTTTCGGCCGATGGTCGCATCTTGCCCTGCACCAAGACCTCTTGTCAATATACCTCCGATCTGAAGTTTGACCGGTACGGTGCTTCCGTCGAGAGCTTGTCTGTCGGTATTGCATACTACAAAATCCACCTGCTCTATCTGTTTTGAATACATATATTGTACGGCATTGCTGCCGCCGCCCCCAACACCTATCACTTTGAGAATGTTGTTTGAGCCCTTTGGCCAGTTTTTTGGTATTAATGTTTCTTCCATAACTATCAGCAATTGTCGTTGTTTTCACCAAAAATTCCTTCGAATAAGTTACCAAGCCCCCGTTTCGGACCTTTGTTGTTTCCTCCTTTCCTGCTGCCGGATTCTTTCTTCCCTTTTATCTCGTTTGTATCTGTTTCCATGTCAGCTTCGATCTCAATTTCACTCACTTTAATTTTCTCATTCTCCGAGTAGGAGAGTTTATTGGAAAAACCCTCCAGCAGAAGTCCGACTACCGTAGAAGAAAATGTATCTTGTGCGTTCTCTTGCGAATCCACAGTGATGCAGCCTCTAGGTGCGGCAAGACGTGTTTTCTTGCCCAGAAATACCTTTGCCAAATCCAGAAAGCCCTCCAGATAGCAAGTTCCTCCGGTTATCACAACTCCGGCAGGGAGTTTTCCTTGAGATTCGTTCTCCTCTTTTACATATTTGATAGCTTCGAGAATCTCGCTTGTGCGTGCTTCTATAATACTTGTAAGTTTGGACAGCGATACTTCATCCTCTATGATGCCGTCATTGCCCCTGAGAACCAGTTTTTTGTCTTCGGGAGTAAACTCTTCAACACAGCATCCGTGTTTAAGTTTGATCAATTCGGCCCATTTTGGACTTATGGAGGTTACGTTCTGTATGTCAACCGTAATGGCTTCTCCGCCGAATGGAATAATACGCACATCGGTGACGATTCCTTTTCTGACAACGGCAATCTGTGTCAGGCCGCGTCCTATATCCACCAGCATCACACCGTTTTCCATCTCCGCTTCAGTGAGCACTGCCCTTGCGGAGGCAATGGGCGAGAGCACGATTTTGGAGATTTCCACACCGCATGCAGAGAGTACTTTTTTGCATCTGGAGAGCAATGTCGCCTTGCCGTGAAATATTTTGTAATAGGCCTTGAGATTCTTTCCGGAAGTTCCGATGATCTCATGATGCTGGTAGCCCGTCAAATCATCGATGTCATATTTCTGCGGGATAACTGCGTAGATCATGTTGGCTTCATCTACGGAAAATTTGTATCGTTCACGGCGGTAATTTTCCAGTTCTTCAGCAGATACGTATTTACTGCTGATATTTCTGATGATTGTGCTTGCCATTTCCTCGCAGTAGAGAAATTTTCCGCCGATATTGATCACTGCCTTTCTGATCTCTTCTCTAATATCGGATGAAGCTGCTCCCAGTGCCGCTTTAAGGGCTTCAATCACTCTGCCCTCGTTAACAATCTCCCCGTTTTTTATACCGTTTGGAAGGGGAGAACTGTGAAATGAGACCACCTTTATGCCATCGGAAGTCTTGGTCCCGACTGCCACGGCAACTTTAGATGATCCGAAATCGATTGCTGTAATAAAATCGCTCATATATCTCCTTTTTTGCAAATAATCTGTTCGTTGTATTTGAGATTGACGACATTGTAGGTGTCCCATCCATCTGACGGAGCAATTGTTTTATAGAATGTCGCCAATTTCCTGAATTTTGCATCAATATTGCGGCAGTTACCGAATATGATTTTATGATGGCTTACATGTGAGACAAGGCAGATGTCTCCGTTTTCGATGTAAATCTGCTCAATGTTTTTGTTCCAATATTCATTACTGCTGATATAGTCGGCCAAGAGGAGAATGTCGTTTATCCATTCGCTCTCTTTCCCTTCGGGTACTCCCATATATTCTCGGCCAAGACGTAACGGAATATCTCCCGTAACGATCGGTACATTATAGGTGTTGAGCAGGGGAAAAAGAAATCCGCTCCCATCCGAGTAATAGCCCTCAGTCTCATTTTCAAATCTTACAACGGGCTTTCTCTGGACTACATCTATGTTTAGAATTGTAGGGGAGGAAAAATAGACCTCGGACTTGAGGATTTCTCCCCTGCCGTCCAGCAATTTTTCGATCTTTGTAAGGTTCACTTTCTTACACTTTGTGCCCGTAACCCTTTCCGCCTGCTCCACCAGGGAAATAATCTCCTCGCTGCTGATGAGATTGACCTTGAGGGAATCCCTGAAATTGACATTGATACCGCTGCAGACAGTGTACTCGATGGTTCCCGTTTCCATTTCAGAGACAAAATAAAAGTACGGCACCATCACTCCGAGAAAGAGGATGGAAATAAGTACCACCAGCAATATCTTTTTTACTTTCATTTTCCTATTCTTGCTTTTAATTCTTCCTCAATGGGCAATACAAACCTGTCGATGTCTCCGGCTCCGAAGGTTATCAAACATTCGAAATTCCTCCGACGGAGAGTCTCCATCAACTCTTCCTTGTTTATGAGTATCTTGTTTTCAAGTCGTACTTTGTCAAAAATGATCTTTGATGTCACCCCTTCTATCGGAAGTTCCCTTGCAGGATAAATATGGAGCAATATCAGTTCATCCAAACCTCCCAATGCATCCGCAAATTCCTCGGCAAAATCCCTCGTGCGCGAATAGAGATGAGGCTGGAATATACCGCAAAGCCTTTTTCCCTTAAAAATACCTCTCATTGAACTGATTGCATGACGCAGTTCATTAGGGTGATGAGCATAATCGTCGACATAGGCACATTGCGGGGTATTGATGCGTATATCAAATCTCCTTGCCACTCCTCTGAAGCCGGCTAACCCGCTTCTGAGTTTCTCCGGAGTTATGCCGTGCAGTAGCGCAGCCGCTGATGCCGCTACGGCATTCTCGACATTTACCCACCCTGGTATGCCCAGCGTACATTTCTCAATCTTCCCTTCGGGAGTGTTGAGGGAGAAATCAAAATAGCCCCCATCAAGAGGTACTATATCCGAAGCGTAAAAGTCTGCCGGAGTATCGTAAGAATAGGTCAAAATCTTTGCCTTAACTCCTTCCAAAGAGATCTTTACACCTTTTTTCAACAGAAGGAATCCATCCTCCTTAATCTGAGATGCGAATTCGGCAAAGGCCTCCTTTAGGTGGCTATGGTCCAAATAGATATCCAGATGATCGGCATCTGCGGATGTAATCACTGCTATATCCGGGTACAACTGTAGGAATGACCTGTCAAACTCATCAGCTTCTGCTACCAGCACTTTGTTGGAGCTCAGCAGCAGATTGGAGTCATAATTGCGTGAAATGCCCCCCAGGAAGGCGTTGCAACCTTCTCCGGAATGCGTGAGCAAATGGGCCAGCAGTGTGCTTGTTGTCGTCTTTCCGTGTGTTCCGGCCACTGCGAGACACTTTTGCCCGCGAGCAATCTCTCCCAGTGCACGGGATCTCTTGCATACGGTATATCCCTGCTCCATCACATACCGTAGTTCGTCCATATCAGCCGGAACGGCCGGGGTATAGATTACAAAGGTATTCTCTTTGTCCTTCGGGATTGCACTGATATCATCCTCATAGTGTACGGCAATCCCCTCTTTCTCAAGCCGTGCTGTGAGTGCAGAGGGTGTCTTGTCGTATCCGGAAACGCTGTAGCCTGCACTCTTGAAGTATCGGGCGATGGCGCTCATCCCGATGCCGCCGATCCCTATGAAGTAGTAGTATTTGTATTTTTTTTCCATCTCGTTCTTATCTAATGAGGGAGAGTACCTCTGCCGCTATTTCTTCTGCTGCTCCCTTTCGTCCTAGTTTGAGCGCATTTGTCTCCAATTTGCGGATGCGTGCGCTATCGGAAAGCAACTCTTCTGCAGTATCCATCAGTATCTCTTCAGCAATATCATCCCTGACCATCAGCGCAGCCTCTTTATCTACCAAAGCCATAGCGTTGTGCGTTTGGTGATCCTCTGTCACGTTGGGTGACGGAACAAAGATGGTTGCCTTGCCGGCGACACAGAGTTCGGAGATTGTTCCGGCTCCCGCGCGGGAAATGACCACATCTGCCACGGCATAAGCAAGATCCATCCTCCGGATGAAATCAAAATGCTTTACGTTGGACAGTTCACGCTCTTTCATATATTCGGCAATGTCGCTGCTGTAATACTTTCCATTCTGCCAAATCACTTGGTAATCAGCATTTGCCCCCTTTTCAGCCACCCATTTTTTCATGGCCTTATTGAGAGTTCCGCTGCCGAGACTGCCACCGACTACAAAGATGGTCTTTTTATTTGGATTGAGTTCGTAGAAGTCATATCCTTCGGCTCTTTCAGCCTCCGTAGGCGGCTTTATTTCCTTCCTGATGGGATTTCCCGTGAGAATGATTTTCTCCGCAGGGAAAAACTTATCCATTCCACTGTAGGCGACACAAATTTTGTCCGCTTTTTTTGAAAGAATCCTGTTGGTCAATCCCGCATATGAGTTTTGCTCCTGTATCAGGCAGGGGATTTTCATTCCGGATGCACTCCATAACAACGGTGCACTGGCATAGCCGCCCACTCCAACTGCTACATCGGGTTTGAATTCCCTGATGATCTCTTTTGCCATTGAGATGCTTTTGAGAATTTTGAAAGGCAGTGCGAAATTTGCCAGGGAAAGTTTACGTTGCAATCCCGCTACCGGCAGACCTTTAATTTCATAGCCCGCCTGTGGTACTCTCTCCATCTCCATTCTGCCCTCGGCGCCCACAAAAAGTATTTCGGCCTCAGGGACTCTCTCCCGTATGGCCCCGGCTATTGAGAGAGCCGGAAATATATGTCCTCCCGTACCCCCTCCGCTGATGATGATTCTTGGTTTGCTTTTACTCATAATTCATAAGTCTCCGACAACATTATTTCCGATTCTTTTTCTTTTGCCTCTTCTTCAAGTTCTTTGCGTCTGATTTCGTCCTGTTTGTCCAGTTGTTTGCTTACTGACAGGATAATGCCGAATGCGCCGCTCAGTACCATATATGCCGTTCCACCATGACTTATCAAGGGTAAAGTGTGGCCTGTGACCGGCATAAGACCTACATTCACCATTATATGCAGGAAGGCCTGGGTGGCTATAAGAAATGCCAAACCCAAGACCAGCGCTCCCGAAAAGATAGTTTCGCACCTAAATGCTATCGTGATGCACCTGAAGATAAATATCAGATAGATCATTATAACGAAAATACCCCCCAGCAGCCCATATTCTTCCACAATAAAGGCATATATGAAGTCAGAAAAGGCCATTGACAGAGAATATCTCTGAGTGCTCTTGCCCGGACCTTTTCCAATTATTCCCCCTTCGTGTATTGCTACTTTTGCATTAATGGCTTGACGCTGACCATCCAAATGTTTCTGTCTTTCGGCATCTGACATAGCAGCCTCAGCCTCTTCCAAATCCTTCTTTGCATCAAAAAAGTTGACGATACGGTTGGAGGCCGTGCCGAAGCGGTTGAAGACTTTGGCGACGGAACCCGTTTTTTCACTTTCGGCTTGACCCTTATTACTAAAAAAAAGCGAATAGATCCCGAACATAGCCAACACAACCAGTATTCCGATACCTGCGGTAATGCCCAGATGTTTTATGTTGACATTCATAAAGAAGAGCAGCAATATGCTGATCACACCGAACAACAGCGCCGATGAGAAGCTGTTGGCCATAACCATAATGCATACAACTCCTATTGGCAGTAGTATCTTGAGCAGGAAGTCCTTGTAAGTGGTCAATGAATTCTGCCAGAGCTCCAGTGCCTTTGCAATGTAGAGTATCAATCCTACTTTTGCAAATTCAAAAACCTGGATTGTCCTGCCGAAGAGCCTGATGCCTCTGGCTGCCTCATTTCGTACATCCGGGATGATGAAAAGCAATACCAGCATTACTACTGTAATTGCAAATAGGGGAAAAGCGGTAAAACGGTAAAACCTCATCGGTATCAGGTAGCAGATCAAAAGGGCGGCAAAACCGATGGATACCGATATGAGTTGCTCCTGCAGTATATATAGTTTGCTTACGCCTGCCTTGTTGGCCAGAAACGTGCTGGAAGAGAATACCGCCAGAAGCGAAATGATGGCCAAGCAAAGTACAAGTATCCAGATGATCCTGTCTCCTTTAAGTCTTATTTTCAGTCTACCCATTCCCTACTAAAGATTTTTTACGGCAGCTTTAAACTGTCTGCCCCTGTCCTCATAATTCTTGAATAGGTCAAAACTCGCGCAGCTGGGCGAAAGGAGGACGGTGTCACCCTTTTTTGCTATGGACGCAGCTATCTTTACAGCCTCCTCTGCGGAGCGAGTATCGTGTATTTCAGCCACCTTGTCCCCAAAAAAATCATGGATTTTCCGGTTGTCGACACCGAGGCAGACTATAGCTCTAACCTTCTCCTTCACCAGATCAGCAATAGGGGAGTAGTCATTGCCCTTGTCGGTTCCCCCAAGTATCAGTACGATTGGAGTTTTGATGCTTTCCAGTGCATACCAGGTGGAGTTGACATTTGTCGCCTTGGAGTCGTTGATATATATCACACCGCCCACGGAGAGCACTTTTTCCATTCTGTGTTCCACTCCCGTGAAGGTTGTCAGGGCCTCCCGTATGGTACTGTTGGTAATGTTCATTATTTTGCCCGTGATTGCCGCTGCCATCGAATTGTATATGTTGTGTTTCCCCTGGAGTGCAAGTTCGTGAAGAAACATTTCGTAGCCGCTGTCTTTGTATCTGACATACATTTTATCTCCCTCAACACAGGCTCCCTGTTCTACGACGGAGTTTTGACTGAATGGAATTTTCTGCGCCTGAACAACGATGCGGTTAAGATGTTCTACAGTTATTTCATCATCGGAGCAGAAGATGAAACAATCCTCCTTTGCCATATTACGGGTAATCCGGAATTTGGAATTGATGTAGTTTTGCATCTGGTTGCCGTATCTGTCGAGATGGTCAGGGGTGATGTTGAGCAAAACCGCAATATCCGCCTTGAATTCATACATTCCGTCAAGTTGGAAACTGCTTATCTCAAGCACAAAGATATCGTGCTCCGCCTTGGCTACCTGGAATGCGTAACTCTGGCCGATATTGCCGCCCAACCCCACATTCAGGCCGGCATTTTTTAACAAGTAGTATATAAGCGACGTAGTGGTGGTCTTGCCGTTGCTGCCGGTGACGCAGATCTTTCTGGAGTTGTCATATCTGCCCGCAAACTCAATTTCCGAAATCACGGATATGCCACGGGCATTAAGTCCGATAATCAACGGTACGGTATCGGGGATACCGGGACTTTTGATTACTTCGTCGGCATTATATATCTTCTCAATGGTATGTCCACCCTCCTCAAAGGGAATTCCGTACTCCACAAGACGTGCAACGTGTTCCTCTTTGAGTTTCCCGTTGTCTGAGAGAAAGACGTCAAACCCTTTGACCTTCGCCAGAACTGCAGCTCCGGAGCCGCTCTCTCCACCGCCCAATACGACTATTCTTTTCATATAGCTTTATTATCTGATCTTTAATGTTACTACTGTCAATACCGCAAGTATTATAGAGACGATAATGAATCTCGCCACTACTTTCTGTTCTGCATATACTTTTCCCGGCCACTGGATTATAGCATCCGGATTCTCCTTCTGAAAATGGTGGTGGAGGGGTGTCATCTTGAATACTCTTACACCGGCACCGGTTTTTTTCTTTGTGTATTTGAAATAAAATCTCTGCACCACAACCGAGAGGCTCTCAAGGAAAAATATTCCGCAAAGCAATGGAAGGAGCAATTCCTTCCTGACAAGAATAGCGCATACGCCTATTATACCGCCGAGAGTCAGGCTGCCCGTATCGCCCATAAAAACCTGGGCGGGGTAGGAGTTGTACCACATAAATCCCAACAGGGATCCCACCATTGATGAAAAGAATACGGTAATCTCCGCACTGCTCGGGATATACATTATATTGAGGTACTCGGAGTAAATGACGTTACCTGAGAGATATGCAAAGATTCCGAGAGTGGCTCCCACGATGGCAGTTACTCCGGTTGCCAGGCCGTCAAGCCCATCCGTGACGTTGCAGCCGTTGGAACAGGCCGTTATCACCAGAATGATGAAACATACATATATGAACCATTTGAAATATTCTCCGAAGCATCCTCCGAAAGGCGATAACCATCCATAGTCAAACTCGTTATCCTTGACAAATGGAAGTGTAGTTTTGGTGCTGTTTTCCAACACACCGGTGTCCACATTCAGAGTTTCGACCGGAATTGCAATATCAACAGCAATGCCTTCACTTGAGATCTCTTCTACTGGAGTAATCTTTTTCTGTTCTCTGAATCCTGCCTCATTGCTGAAGCACATTATCAAGCCGACAATAAGGCCCAAAAGTACCTGGGATGCTATTTTGTACCAGCCGTTAAGGCCCTCCTTCCTCTTCTTGAACACTTTAATGTAGTCATCCACGAATCCGATCGTGCCAAACCACACTGTGGTAAGTATTAATATCAGGATATTGATGTTGGTCAGGTCGCAGAATAGCAATACCGGCACCAGTATAGATATGATTATAATGATGCCGCCCATAGTAGGAGTGCCTTTTTTCTGTAACTGGCCTTCCAAACCGAGATCCCGTATGGTTTCGCCGATTTGTTTTTTCCGAAGCCAGACAATCAGTTTGTGCCCGATGATCAGCGATATCAAGATGGCAATGATGCTGGCTCCGAAAGATCTGAATGAGATGTACTTCATCAGTCCCGAACCGGCGAAATCTATGTTCGCTTTCTCAAAATATTCAAAAAGGTGGTACAGCATAGGTAGAGGTTTTGGTCGGTTATAGTTGTTCAAATGTTTCGGAGATAATCTCCTTGTCGTCAAAGTGGTGTTTTTCTCCTCCGACAATCTGGTAGTTTTCGTGGCCTTTGCCCGCTACAAGTATGACAGCGCCTTTGGAAGCCATCATGATGGCTGTGCGGATGGCCTCTTTGCGGTCGGTAATGAAGAGTGACTTCTTTTTTTCGGCGGCGTTGAGGCCGTTGCGGATATCATTTATTATGGCATCGGGATCCTCGAAACGGGGATTGTCCGATGTTACAATTACTTTGTCGGCATATTTTGCTGCAATGACTCCCATTTCCGGTCGTTTGCTCTTATCTCTGTTTCCTCCGCAACCGAATACACAGATCACCTCTCTTCCTCTGGCAGTCAAGCGAATTGTTTTGAGAACATTTTCGAGAGCGTCTGGAGTATGGGCATAGTCCACAATTGCAGTGATTTCATTCCCTCCGCGAACATATTCGAGACGTCCGGCAACAGCTTTCAATAAACTCATTTTCACCAGCACTTCATCTCTGTCGGCTCCCAGAAGAATTGCCGTAGCATAGACTGCCAGCAGGTTGTATGCATTGTGCGCTCCTATAAACCGTGTCCAGAAACGATTGTTGCCGATAGCGAGCATCATTCCTTCTATACTCTCTTCTACGATTTTACAGTTGAAGTCGGCAATCGTTCGGCAGGAATATCTCTTTACGGTTGCCTTGCAATTCTGCACCATAACTTCGCCGTTTTTATCGTCTATATTGATAAGGGCGAAAGCAGTTTTCGGCAGATTGTCGAACAGACGCTTCTTGCAATGAAGATATTCGAGGAATGTATTGTGGTAATCGAGATGGTCGTGAGTAAGGTTGGAAAAAATGGCTCCCCTGAATTGCAGACCATAGACACGTTCCTGGTCAAGGGCATGGGAACTAACCTCCATAAAGCAGTATTCGCAACCTCTTTCGGCCATAAGAGCCATCAGTTTGTTTAGAGCAATGGCATCAGGAGTGGTGTGTTCGGTTTCGAATTTCTCCTCCCCGATGTAGTTGGCTATGGTTGAAATCAGCCCACAGTAATATCCGAGCGAGGTGAAAAGATTGTAGAGTAGTGTAGCCGTGGTAGTCTTGCCGTTGGTGCCTGTCACCCCCACCAGGTTGAATTTGGATGATGGATTGCCGTAAAAACGAGACGCGGCCAGGCCCGCCGCTTTCCTGCTGTCGGGTACCTTTATATATGTGGCATCTCCTCCCTTGTGTTCACCCTCCTGATAGATCACTGCAGATGCGCCTGCCTTGATGGCACTCTCTATATAGTCGTGTCCGTCACTCTTACTGCCGACTGCCGCTATGAAGAGCGAGCCCGCGCTGCATTTGCGGGAGTCGAGCGTGATGTCGCGTATCTCATTGGATATGCTGCCACTTATGTCGAGGACTTCAATCCCTTGGAGTATCTTATTCAGTTGCATATTTTTCGGCAAGATAAATTTTGACTTTTTTGTTTGATGTCTCTGAACCTGGTTCGGGTTCCTGTTTTACTACGGCACCGTGTCCGGAAAAGGAGACCGAATAACCCCTGCTTTCAAGGGTGCTTATACTGTTTTTGAGACCCATTCCTATCACATCAGGAACTCCCGACAGCGTGTCATTTACAATGCGGTTTGGATACTCCTTATATGCGGGAAGTTGTCCCGAAGCTCTTATCTGTCCGTTCCAGTCCGGCGATGATGCATAGATATTTTCGGCAATTTCCCTCACTACGGGAGCAGCCCAAGTGCCGCCGTAAAAGTTTTTGTTAGTAAGCCCGGAGTAGACCACAGCAATAACAGTATAGCGGGGATTTTGGTAAGGGAAAAAGCCTACGAATGTACCTTGATGGATTTTTCTGCCCTGGCTATCGATATAAGCCCCATTGGTTGGAATTACCACTCGTGCAGTACCGGTCTTGCCGGCTACTTCTACCTTGCATCCGTTGAAGGAATTCTTTCCCGTTCCATTCTCCACAACACCTCTAAGCGCCTTATGGAGTTGTTTTGCAGTAGATTCGGAACAGATGGCAGATAGTATTTGCGGCTCGACCTTTTCAATGGTCCGACCATCTTTGAGATATTCGCTTATAAGGTGAGGTCTGACCATAACTCCATTATTTGCAACAGCGTTGTATAATGTGATGATATGTAGCGGAGTCATCTCTACGGCATAACCTATGGAAACTGAGGCAAGGTCAATGTCACTCCAGTATCTGACTTTGTCCGAGGGGTGTGGAATGGTGGCTTTGCCTATACCATATATCTCTATATCGTGCTTCGTGTCAATCTTCATCGCTTTGAGCTGATCCATATATTTTTCGGGCTTAGACCCGAAATGTTCCCATACCTGGGCTCTGAATACATTGTTAGAAGAGATCTCAAATCCTCTCTGGACGGTGATTTTGTCGTAGTTGCGGAGATATTCGTCTTCGAATGTTTTCTTGCCTATATTGTAATACACATATGCGGGCATTTCATCTTCCAGTTTGACTTTGCCGGTTTCGAGAAGAATGGCAAGAGAGGTGATTTTGAATACCGATCCGGGCTCACCTATTCTGCCTATGGCATAATTGTATCTTTCGGAATAACCCCCTTCGTGCTTTTCGAGATTGACCATAGCCTTGATTTCGCCCGTGGCCACATCCATTACTATCACCGTTCCCGCCTGGAGATCTTCACTTTGCGAGAGTTTATTTCGTAACGCTCTATCCGCTATGTTCTGGATATCCACACTGAGAGTTGTTCTGATATCAGTACCATTTACCGGTGGAATGATGGGCCTATCGTTGTCTGGAATCCACTCATTGCCCTCCGTCTTTTTCAGTGGGCGTACGCCCGGTTTGCCCCTTAGGATGGAGTCACAACTACCTTCAAGCCCAACTTTTATCTGTGCCGTGTCACTTTTAAGGTGTCCCAGAGTGCGGTAGGCGAGGTTTTCGTAGGGATATTCGCGGTGATCATCCACCTCTTCAATGATAATACCGCCTCTCCTTTGTCCGTACTTGAGAATGGGGAAAGTCTTTGCCAGTTGCATCTCCTGATACTTGAGCAGTTGCTTATTTATGCAGACATACCTCCTCTGCTCCTCGCGTGCTATTTTCAGAAACTTCTTGTATTCTGCTGCACTGCGGTCCTTGTATAGTTTTGCGAGTTCCGTTGCGAGGGCATCCACATTGTTGTCAAAGAGTGTGTCGGCTATAACATCTCTGTGCAGGTCCATATAGAGCCTATACTCCGGAATAGAAAAGGCCAGATATCGACCATCATCGGAGAGAATGCTGCCTCTGTGGCTCTTTATCTTTTCTTCGTCGGTCACTGCGCCCACAACATCCGGTACGTGAGGGATATGAACAAACTGTATAAGCACTATTTTCACCAGCACGGCGATTGCGATAAGGACGAAAATGATGTACACCACACCTACTTTACCAATGTTTACTCTCATGACATTACTCTCCTTTTACTCTTTTAGGTGGATCGGTCGGAGCGTGGAGCTTGGACCTGAATCCTTGCAATATCTTTTCTACTTTTACCCTGTTGTCAATGCCCACAAGATCAAGAGAGCGTTGCTGACGGCTGATCTCGAGATCCTTGATGATGGCTGAGTTCTTTTCGATTCTTACCAGCCTGCTCTCAATGTAGAGATTCCAACTGATGAAGAGCACAATCAGGATAAATACATATATAACTATCCATATAAATCTGTCGAGTCTCCTTTTCAATATGAAGGATCCGCTGAAAAACGAGGTAGTCTTATCTATAATCTTTCTTTTGAGTCCCATTTCTACCTCCTTTTAGCCACTCTGAGTTTTGCGCTTCTGGCGCGGGTATTGCCGGCAATCTCATCTTCACCGGGTATGATAGGCTTTTTGTTTACCAGCTCGAAAGGTGAGGAGCCATGTCCCATCAGATCTCTTTCAATCCTGCCGGTTGCATTGCCGGACTTGAGGAAATTCTTGACTATCCTGTCTTCGAGAGAATGGTAGCTGATTACCGAAACGATACCTCCGCTCTTTAGTGAACGTATCACGCCCTTCATCAGCCCTTCCAGATCACGCATTTCATCATTGGTTTCAATTCGTAGAGCTTGATAGATTTTGGCGAGGAATTTATGTTCTGAAAATTTGGGCAGAACGCTCTCCAAGGCTCTGCCCAAATCTCCGGTGGTCTCTATGGGAGAGATTTTCCTCTCCCTGCATACAAGATCTGCCACTTTCCTGCTTTCATCTACCTCCCCGTAGATCCTGAACACCCTATCAAGCTCTTCAGACGTATAACTATTCAATATATCTTTTGCACTTTTGCGTGCCTCCAGATTCATTCTCATATCCAGAGGAGCATTAAATCTAAAGGAAAAGCCCCTCTCACTTGTGTCGAATTGGTGGGATGACACCCCAAGGTCTGCGATAATGCCGTCTACCTTTCCAAAACCATGGTATCTCACATAATTGTGGATAAAGCGGAAGTTGTTGTTTACGGCAATCACCCTGTCATCATCGGGCAGGTTGGCCAGTGCCTCGCAGTCTTTGTCAAACACCATCAGCCGACCTTTGCTGCCAAGACGCTTTAGGATAGCTCTGCTGTGGCCTCCGCCTCCAAAAGTGGCATCAACATAGACTCCGCTTTCCCTTACGGCAAGAGCTGACACGCTTTCCTCAAGCAATACGGGTATATGGTAAGCCGACATCTCTCACCTCCTTCTTTTCTAGCCGAGAATCTTTTCAGCAAGTGCAACATAGGCATCACTATCGAGCTGCTGGGCTTCGAATTTCTCCTTAGCCCAGATCTCGATCTTGTGATTGTTGCCAAAGAATATCACATCCTTCAGGACGCCGATAGAGTCGAGTTTATCCTTTGGGACGGACATCCTGCCGAGTTTCTCGTCAGGTTCCACGATATGGCTGCCACGCATATATTCTCTCCAGAACTCAGCGTGGTCGCGGTTGAAGAAGTTAAGACGGCTTCTCACCAGCTCGGACTCCTTTTCCCACTCAGCATACGTGTACATCTCGAGACACTCGGAGAACAGGGAATTTTTTATGACAAAACGAAGATCGGCTCCGCTACCCATAGCGGATTTGAAGGCAGAGGGGAAGATTAACCTCCCCTTGTCGTCAACTTTTGCTTTGTATTCGCCGATAAACCTTGCCATTCAAATGTGATTGTATATGTTTTGTATGATGTGTTGTGCAAAAGTAATAATAGTTTTCCACTTTTTTACAAATTTTTACAAATTTTTCCACAAAAATATCAACAGAGTGTTGAAAAATGGTTAACTTGCCGGAAAATTCATAGAAAAAAGATGCGTAAAGAGAGTTCTAAAGCCGGATTTGCAAGATTGCTGACCAAGGTGGCAGCATTAATGTTTTTTACAGCTTTACCGGTAGCGTGTGACGAAAATGCCAAATCTGATGATGTTTCGGATGAGGTGCAGAGACTGGCGAAGGAAGTTGTTATCGACCGTTTCGGCATTCCGAGGGGAGAATATAGGGTAGTGGAAGGCAAAGTGGGTACCAAGGATTATTTTTCTACCGTGCTTGACCGTTTCGGAGTGCCTAATAGCAAGGTCAACGCCCTGGTAAGCAAGTCAAGGGGTATCTTTGACGTAAATACTTTCAAAGCCGGGCAGCCCTATTATGTATATATTCCTGCTGAAGGGGAGGTTCCGGATTATTTTGTTTATCAGAAGGATAATCTCTCTGCAGTGGTTTTTGACTTGCGTGATACACTTGCAGTATCACTTGCAAAAAAACAGATGGATGTAGAGCAGAAGTATGTTGAAGTGACCATAGCTTCTTCCCTTTGGAATGATATCCAAGATGCAGGTGCTTCGCCGTTGCTGGCAATTAAACTTTCTGAAATATATGCCTGGAGTGTCGACTTTTTCGGATTGCAGAAAGGTGATTCTTTCAAGATACTCTACAATGAACACTCTTGTGACGGAGAGGTGACTGACATTGGCGAGATTTGGCTTTCGACCTTCACAAGCGGAGGAAAGAGCATAGAATGCGTCTATTTTGAGGAAGAGGGCACATCCAACCGTTATTGGACTGCCGAGGGAGAGAGCATGAGAAAATCTTTTCTCAAATCGCCGTTAAAATATTTTTCTAGGATAAGTTCGGGATTCACCTATGCGAGAAGACATCCCATCACCCGCGTCGTCAGACCTCACACAGGAGTCGATTATGCTGCTCCGACAGGTACTCCGGTGCTTACTATCGGAGATGGAGTGGTGATAGAAAAGGGTTATAAAGGGGGCGGGGGACATACTGTGAAAATTCGTCACAATTCCGTCTATACTACGGCTTACCTTCACTTGTCAAAATATGCTTCCGGTCTAAAAGTGGGCTCGAGGGTTTCACAAGGTCAGGTAATCGGATACGTCGGCAGTACGGGAATGTCGACCGGTCCTCATCTCGATTTCAGAGTCTGGAAAAACGGGTCACCCATCAATCCGCTTAAAATGGAGTCACCTCCGGCCGAGCCGATACGTGAGGCTCATAAAGAAAAATTCGAGGCAAGTCGCGACTCGCTTCGTCACCTTGCCTCGAATTATCTCTTAAATCAGTATTACCGCGAGTATGTGCTGGATCTACTCTGATCTACACATCACTTTTTAAGTGCATCACGGATTTCCTTCAGGATTTTAACCTCTTCGCTTTCCGGAGCGGGAGCCTCAGCAGCAGCTTTTGCTTGGGCCTCAGCCTCTTCTTTTGCCTTTTTGGTTTTCTCAGACTCAAATTTCTTTGACATCTTGTTGATACCCTTAATTACAAGGAAAATGGAGAATGCGATGATAATGAAGTTAAACAGCACGTTGATAAATTTGCCATAGCTGACGTATAGGCCTTCCACGGCCCCGGTGGTTTCGGTCGCTTCTACAGCGGCTCGCAGGGTAATTTTCCACTCCGTGAAATCTATTCCGCCGGTAGCCCAGCTGATGAGCGGCATGATAAGGTCACCGACGAGTGAAGTTACGATGGCTCCGAATGCTGCACCGATAACAACACCGATTGCCATATCCATAACGTTACCCTTCATTGCGAATTCTTTGAATTCTTTTAGAAATTTTGACATAACTGATGAGTTTTGTTGAGTTGATATTGTTGTTTTAGAGTTTTCTGATGATGTTGATACCATCACGCAGAGGTATGATGACATTTTCTACACGGGGATCCTCCGACACAATGCGATTGAATTCTCGGATACCGCGTGTTTGGGCATCTGTTGTTGCGGATTCTTCATAGACCTTACCATCCCAGAGCACATTATCCGCCAGGATGAAGCCCCCATTGCGGAGCAGCCCTACGGCAGCTTCAAAATAGTGCGGATATTCTCGCTTATTGGCATCCAAAAATATCAGGTCATAACCCTCTTCGAGTGTAGGAAGTACCTGAAGCACATCTCCGAAGATGAGTCTGACTCTACCGGTGATGCCCGCTTTATCGTATCCCTCGCGAATCAAATCTTCAAGTTCATCGTTGATTTCTATGGTATCAATGGTACCTCCCGGAGCGAGTCCGCGCGAAATCGCTATGGTGGAGTAGCCTGTAAATGTGCCTATTTCAAGGACTCTGGAGGGATATATCATTTTGGTGACCATTTCCAGAAATTTACCCAGAATGGGACCGGAGAGCATTCTGCCACGGTTGGTGCGAAGGTGCGTCTGCCTTGTAAGCCACTCGAGTTCTTCACCTTGAGAGGTGGAATTTGCGATGAGATATTTTTCCAATTGGTTCATTCCCAACTATCTGTATATTAGAGTCGAGAGTCGCTCGGGAGCCAGTGCCTCGCAAGCCACGCTGCGAATATCTTCGGCTGTGATCTCTTCTATCAGGCGACGGATTTCGCTGTCAGGCATTACGTTACCGTAGGAGAGAAGACTTTTACCCATCGAGAGCGCCTGAACTTCACCGTTATCCGAGGAGATGGCGTGCTGTCCGAGGAGTTGCTTTTTACCCGATTTGAGCTGTACTTCGGTCATCCGGCCGTCGCGAAAGTACCCGATCTCTTTGTCTGTCAAAGATAGACATTTTTCGACATCTCCCTTATCACATCCGAAATAAATGGCGAAGGTGCCGGTATCGGAGTACTGGGTGTATGAGGATTCCACCGTATATACGAGAGCGGAGCGTTCTCTAAGCCTTTGATTGAGGCGTGAGTTGGAGGAGGGACCGCCGAGCATATTGCACAACAGTAAGAGTACCGGACGACGTTTGTCATAGAGTGAATAGGCACTTGTACCTATAATGCAGTGGGCTTGATGATTCTTGCGCGAAATTTCTTTTCGGAACAAGGTCCCTGTATCAAGGGATGATCCATTGCCGGAAGATGATTGTGATGGGGCTTCGATCTCGTTTACACCCGTGTAATGGCGTGAAATGGCCTTTTCAACCATGTTTGCGACAATTTCGGGCTCCATGTCCGCTACTGCGGTAAAACAAAGAGCGGGCGGTATGAATCTGGATTCCGCATAGTTCTGCAGGTCTTTTGTCGAGATCTTTTTAAGACTTTTGGCATTTCCAAGAATAGACCTTGAAAGAGGATGGCTACCAAAGAGCAGCTCTTCGAAGTCATCATATATCCTCTCTGCAGGGGAATCCTTGTACATATTGATTTCGTCTATGATTACAGAGCGTTCTTTAATGAGTTCCTTTTCGGGGAATGTAGAACTAAGTACTATTTCAAAAAGCAGGTCTGCAGACTTGCCGATGTCCTCTTTGAGAGTGGTGGAGTGAACCACCGTCTCTTCTTTTGTGGTAAATGCGTTAAGCTCGCCTCCCAGGCGTTCCAGGCGATTGTTGATTTCGCGCTGGCAGTGTCTCGAAGTGCCTTTGAAGAGCATATGCTCTGCAAGATGGGCGGTACCGGGAAGTTCTTCCGGTTCATGGCGTGTGCCTGAACGTATACTTAGTGCGCAGTATGCTACCGGAGAGGGAGCCCGTTTGAAGGCAAATTTGACACCGCAAGGAAGTGTTTGTATATAAATATTTTGCGAATAATTATCCATCTATTGTCTCTTGAGTGGCGCAAAGTTATAAATTATTCCTATTTTTGTAAAATTACTCAACCCCTATCGTAGAGACATAATATGGGACAGTTCATAGTATCTGCACGCAAATACAGACCGAATGATTTCGATTCCCTGATCGGACAGGAGAATATCGCCAGGACTCTAAAGAATTCCATTCTTAGAAATCAATTGGCGCACGCATATCTATTTTGCGGCCCGCGCGGAGTTGGTAAAACCAGTGCAGCGAGGATATTCGCCAAAACCATCAACTGTTCAAATATTTCGGAGAATTTGGTGCCCTGCGGAGTTTGTGAATCTTGTCTCTCATTTGCCGAAGGGCGCTCATACAGCATACACGAACTGGATGCCGCCTCAAACAATTCCGTTGACGACATCCGTAACCTCACCGATAAGGTTCGAATTCCACCCCAGATAGGAAAATACAGCGTCTATATAATAGACGAGGTGCACATGCTCTCACAGCAGGCTTTCAATGCTTTCCTCAAGACACTCGAGGAGCCGCCTTCCTATGCGATATTTATCCTTGCTACCACTGAAAAGCATAAGATACTTCCCACTATACTATCCAGATGTCAGACTTATGACTTCAACCGTATATCAGTTGACAACATAGTGCGTAATCTCAAGGAGATCGCTTTCAAGGAGCATGTGACCATAGGGGATGACACCCTTCATATTATTGCACAGAAAGCTGATGGTGCGATGCGTGACGCTCTCACACTCTTTGACCAGACTGTGGCCTTTTGTGGGCATGAGGTCAGTTACGAGCAGGTTATACACAACCTTAACGTTCTCGACTACGAATACTATTTCAAACTTACCGCATACTTCCTTGAAGGCGACTATGCGGCGGCATTCCTCACCTTTGACGAAATACTTTCCAAAGGGTTCAATGCACTCCACTTCATCTCAGGTCTGAGTAATCACTTTCGCGACCTGCTGGTGTGCAAACATGACGCATCGCAGTCACTCCTGGAGCTTGCCCCTTCGGTAGCTCAGAGATATGGAGAACTCTCCGCAAAATGTCCTGCTGACTTTCTCTATGAGGCTCTTGCAACTACCACTGACTGTGAGGCATCCTATCGCCAGAGCGGAAATCCGAGACTGCTGATAGAGTTTGCATTGCTCAAGATTTCCCGTATAAACGCAGTTCCGGCGGTTTTTCAGGCCGATTCTACTATTCACTCCGCAACTATGCAGACTGCTCCTGCGGTAACTCAGAACTCAGAACTCAGAACTCGGAACTTACTATGCTCCACTCCAAACTCAGAACTAGAACCCCGTACCCCGTACCCCGCACCCCGTACCCCGTACCCCGCAACTCAAAACTCAGAACCCACACCTCGAGACTCGAGACTCGAAACTCAGGACTCGGAACTTCAGACTAAACCATCCGGTTCCCTCTCCATAAAGGATGTGATGAAAGAGGTCAAAGCCGGATCTTCTTCAAAACAGATGGAATTTGCTCCGGAGATAGTTAAGGTACCTCTCGACGAAGGGAATCTTAAGAGCGTCTGGGAAGAGCTGGTGGCCAGTGAATCCCGTTCTCCCAACCTCTCTGCAGCTCTTGCAAAGGGCAATCCGCAGATTGATGCATCACGTTCCGTTGTCACTTTTTCCGTCAGCAATATTGCACAGAAAGAGTACATTGATCGTCATTTTCTTCAGCGTCTTGAATCATTTCTAAAAGAACGTATCGATCTTCCGGCACTCCGTCTAATGGTTACTTTGGAGGAGGTTTATGATCAGGATAATGCCACAAAATTGTATATGCCTTCAGATAAGGCAAACTATTTGCAGAAGACATCCGAAGAATACCGTGAGCTCAAGAAAAATCTCGGGCTCGATACAATTTAGAACACCGAAATATCCGATATGAAGCTTTTTTGTACAAATCTGGTTAAGAAATATGGCAAGAGAACCGTTGTTAAAGGTGTCTCCATCGAAGTTGAACAGGGTGAAATAGTGGGGCTTCTTGGACCCAACGGAGCCGGCAAGACTACCACATTCTATATGATTACCGGATTGATAAAACCCAATGACGGCAAAATTTTTCTGGATGAGGAGGAAATAACAAAACTTCCGATGTATAAAAGAGCACAGAAAGGTCTGGGCTATCTTGCTCAAGAGGCTTCTGTTTTCCGTACGCTCAATGTCGAAGACAACCTGCTTTCCGTTATGGAAATGGCGGGTTATTCAAAGGAAGAGCGTAACGAACGTCTGGAATTGCTTATAGAGGAGTTTGGTCTTCACAAAGTACGCAAAAACCAGGGGATACAACTTTCCGGTGGCGAAAGACGCCGTTGTGAAATTGCGAGGGCACTGGCGATAGATCCTAAATTCATTCTTCTCGACGAACCCTTTGCCGGAGTAGACCCTATTGCCGTTGAAGATATTCAGCACATCATTGCCAAACTCAAGACCAAGAATATCGGTATAATCATAACCGACCACAACGTTCATGAAACTCTCGCCATTACAGACAGAGCCTACCTTCTTTATGAGGGTATAATTCTGGAAAGCGGTACGGCTGAACAATTGGCCAATAATCCGGAGGTACGTAAAAAATACCTCGGCCAGAGTTTTGAACTTCGTAAAGCAGTGCTACACGAAAAATAAATATTGCGCTTAAGTCCGTTTTGGATTGTGTATTGTATTGAAAGCGCAGGTTTCACAACCACCTTCCGGACATGCTGCATCTGGATGATCTTTGCCTTTGTGACCCCATAGCCTGAGTTCTTCCTCTTTGGCACAGACGATTCCCTTTTTGCGAAGAGCCTTGTTGTGTGAAATCTCTCCGTCCGGAAATTTGCCGTTTTTTTTGAAAATGATGCCAACGCACATTGCAAGTACGGAACATCCGATTAGAATTATTGCAGCTATCAATACTTTCATATCAGATGCATTTGTATTCAGGAACCACCGGTTTGTCAGTTACTGTTATAACGGGAGGTATCTGTGCTACTTTGAATGAGTATGTGCGATTGAGTGAAATAATGCGTTCCACAATAGCTCTGTCTGCTCCTTCGGCAATTATCTCTTCCGCACTTTTACCCTCTTCGTTGAGACTGTATATGATAGGGTCGAGCACATCGTATGGAGGCAATGAATCGCTGTCCTTTTGTCCTGGTCTTAGTTCTGCCGAAGGTGTCTTTTGCATTGTGGAAGCAGGAATCACATTGCCCGATGAGGAGTTGATGTAACGGGCCATCTCATAAACCTGGAGTTTATAAAGATCGGCAATTACCATCATCGCACCGCAAAGATCACCGTACAGGGTGCCGTACCCGACAAATAACTCGCTTTTATTGGATGTGTTGAGAAGAAGAGCGTCGAAGCGGTTTGAATAGGTCATAAGAATCGTACCGCGGATACGTGCTTGGAGATTTTCCTGGGCAACACTCCATTTCCCTATTTCGAAAAAGGAGAAGAGTTCCCTCATAAAGCGGTTGTAGATCTTTTCGATCGGGACTATCGTATATTTTACCCTAAGGTTGTTGGCAAGGTCTACTGCATCAGAAACGGAATGCAGTGTTGAAAACTGGGAGGGCATAAGGAGACCGTGAACATTTTCCCGGCCAAGCGCGTCGCAGGCAATGGCCATAACAACAGCCGAATCAATGCCGCCGGAGAGGCCCAGAACTGCCTTTTTCATACGGGCGTTGCGGAAATAGTCACGCATTTTTGTCACTATCGTCTCATAAGCTACTTCGATGGGGATGTTGTTATTGAGTATCATATCACAAAATGGTTCTAAAATACAAAAGTATCGCTGATGGACTTGAAGTTGTAAACTTTTTCAATAACATCCGCGAAAGTGTCGGCCACGGAAAGTACTGTAAACTTGGATGTGTCGATCTCAGGCCCTTGCCTCATGGGAATCGTGTCAGTCACTATGAACTCTTTGATACCGGATTTGGCTACTCGAGTGCAGGCGTTACCCGAAAGCACTGCGTGTGTGCAGACTGCCCTTACACTGATAGCACCTTTCTCGAGCAGCATATCGGCGCATTTGGTGATGGTCCCAGCAGTATCTACGATATCGTCAACGATGACGACGTTTCTGCCCTCTACATCGCCTATGGCAGTCATTGATCCCACTACATTTGCCTTTTCGCGTGATTTGTGGCAGATGATCATCGGTACGCTGAGAATCCTCGAATAGGCATTCGCCCTCTTGGCACCTCCCATATCGGGAGAAGCAATGGAGAGATTCTCCAGTTTGAGACCTTTGATGTAGGAGAGGAAAAGATTGCTGGCGTAGATGTGGTCAACTGGGAAGTCGAAAAACCCCTGAATCTGGTCTGCATGGAGGTCGGCGGTCATCACCCTGTCGCAACCTGAAGCGTGGAGAAGATTGGCCACCAGTTTTGCCCCGATGGAGACTCTCGGGCGATCTTTGCGGTCTTGTCTTGCCCAGCCAAAATAGGGAATTACTGCAATTACCTTGTAAGCCGAGGCTCTTCTGGCTGCATCAATCATAAGGAGAAGTTCGAACAGGTTCTCGGTAGGGGGGAACGTAGACTGAACAATGAATACCGTAGCACCACGTACGCTTTCCAAAAATGCCGGCTGAAATTCGCCGTCACTGAATACGGTTACCTCGGATCTGCCAAGCTCCGTATGGAGGCATTTGGCGATATTTTCAGCAAGATAACGTGAGTTTCTGCAGGAGAAGATTTTAAATTCGTGATCGTTATGTCTCATTTGGCTTTGAGCTTTGAGTTACTAGTTATGAGTTTAGAGTTGCGAGATTATTGAGTCAATATACGAAAGAATATCTTCACGTCCCATACCGGTCTCGGCAGAAGAGAGAAATACCGGAGGTAGCTCGTCCCAGTATTCGAGCAGTCTACTTCGGTTCTTTTCAATTTGTTTTTCAAGGACATTGCGGGTGGATTTGTCGCATTTGGTAAAGATGATTGAAAATGGAATGCCTTTCTCTCCGAGAGAAATTAAAAACTCAAGATCGATCTGCTGGATATCATGTCGGGAATCAAGCAATACAAAAAGCAGCATCATTTCCTGCGAGCGATCAATATAACCATTGATAATTCCCGCGAGCTTAGCCCTGCCGGTTTTGCTTATTTTGGCATAGCCGTATCCCGGAAGATCGACAAGATACCAGCTGTCATTGATCAGAAAATGGTTGATGAGCTGTGTTTTGCCTGGGGTGGAAGAGGTGTGTGCAAGTTTTTTGTTCTGACATAGGCAGTTGATTAGTGATGATTTGCCTACATTTGACCTGCCGATAAAAGCGAACTCCGGATAGAGCGCTTTCGGCTTTTGGTCAACTCTTTCGCTGCTGCCTGCAAAAATCGCCTTTTTGATAATCATCACTTTGAATTCTTTAGCTGCAAATGTACGCAAGTAACTTGAAATATAGAAATATATTTGCCCAATAATCATTATCTTTGTCTTGTTATGGACGATAGAAAACTCTATACTCTGTATCAGTTGCAGAGCGATATCTCCGAGGTCCTGGCCGAGGCTTTCACCGATTCGATATGGGTAAGATCGGAGGTTAGTGAATGCAGCGTCAACCGCTCCGGACATTGCTATCTAACCCTTGTCGAAAAGGAAGAGGAGAGTGGCAGGTTGCTTGCAAAATGTTCTGCGGTAATATGGGCTCAGACCTATCGCATCCTATCTGCGCACTTTCGAAGCGTGACCGGTAGCGACATCGTTGCAGGCATGAACGTGCTGCTCAAGGTACAGGTGAACTACAATGAACTCTACGGCCTTTCACTCAATGTGAGGGATATTGATCCCTCTTTTACGGTTGGCAATTTAGAGTTGGAGCGTCAAAAGACAATTGCGCATCTCTCAGAGCAGGGGATGATGGAGCTTAACTCCTCTCTTGAGCTCCCCACGCTTCCACGTCGTTTGGCTGTAATCTCTGCTGAAAGTGCTGCGGGTTACCGCGATTTTATTCAACATCTTCATGGAAACGCATACGGATTTGCCTTTGCAACTACACTGTTTTCTGCCCCAATGCAGGGCGTAGAGGCACCTGCGGGCATTATTGCGGCCCTTGATACTATTGCTCAGCGTACTGCAGAGTTTGATGCCGTGCTTATACTCAGGGGAGGAGGTTCGGTTATGGATCTGGTTTGTTTCGATGACTATGACCTGGCACTAAATGTGGCCCAGTTTCCGCTTCCTGTCCTCACCGGTATAGGCCACGACAAAGATTACCATGTAATTGATATGGTTGCCTGGCACAACCTCAAAACCCCTACGGCTCTGGCTGATTTTTTTATTGAGATTTTAGTACGAGAAGAGCAGGCGGTTGCAGGTCTGATTTCCCGACTTAAACTCTCTCTCAAGAGCAAAAGTCACCGTGAACTGGCTCTTTTTGACAATATGAAGGTGCGTATCAGGAGTGCGATATCTATAAAGGCTTCAGAGGCTTTGCGTAGGGTGGATCTTCTGCAAGCACGCCTGTTGGCCGCTGACCCCCGTACTCTGATTGCAAAGGGTTATCTTGTGGTACTTAAAGATGGGCGCAGAATTGCTTCAGGTGCGGATCTTGAACCAGGCCAGCATCTTAAAGTGATGTTCAGCGATGCTGTGGTTGATTGTGAGGTTATATCAAGCGAAATAAAAAATAATGCCATATGAAAGAGAAAATGAGTTACGAAGAGGCCTTTACAGAACTGGAAAGGCTCGTCACCGGCATAGAAGACCCTGAAAGGGACCTATCCGATATCGAAAACGATGTTAAAAGAGCTATGGAACTGATACAATACTGCAGGGATGCCATACGCGGAGAGCAGGAGAAGATCGAAACGATCATAAATAAGAGTGACAAGAGTAATGAAGATTTATAAAAAAGACAAATACCTTGCACTGTACAAGGATATCATTGAGCGTCGTAACGCGTTGGTGCTCCGGAAAAAGCGGCAGATGGCCGGAGATGGTCTCCTGTCCGATGTGGTAAATAACCATCTTTACTATGTGCTTCATCGTGACTCCCGTGGATGGGTGTTCCGCGAATGGGCACCCAATGCCACTAGAATCTGGCTTATCGGTGACTTCAATGGATGGAAAAGGGAGGAGAGGTACTCTTTCGCACCAACCGGAGGAGGTAATTGGGAACTGGTTGTTCCAACTGAAGCAATATCTCACGGAACTCTATATCGCTGGTATGTCGAGTGGCCCGGCGGGGGCGGGGAACGCCTGCCTTCCTACGCCACCCGATGCGTTCAAGATGAGCGCACAAAGATCTTCTCAGCCCAGGTGTGGGCTCCCTCCATGCCCTACAAATGGAATAATAAATTTCGCAGCAAAGTGACCAACCCTCTGATCTATGAGACTCACATCGGTATGAGTTCGGAAGAGGAAAAAGTTGCCGGATTCAGCGACTTTCGGCGAGATGTCCTCCCTAGGATAGCAGCCGGAGGCTATAACACCATACAGATAATGGCCCTCCAGGAGCATCCCTACTATGGCTCTTTCGGATATCAGGTTTCCAACTTTTTTGCACTCAGCAGCAGATTCGGCACTCCCGAGGAGTTCAAGGAACTGGTGGATGAGGCACACCGGCTCGGCATTGCCGTGATAATGGATATTGTACATTCACATGCTGTCAAAAACGAGGTGGAGGGTCTCAGCCGTCTCGACGGTTCATATACCACCTATTTTCACGCAGGAGATAGGAAAGAGCACCCAGCCTGGCGGTCGCGTTGCTTTGACTACGGCAAGGATGAGACACTCTACTTCCTTCTTTCCAACTGCAAATATTGGTTGGAGGAGTATAATCTCGATGGATTCCGTTTCGACGGAGTGACCAGTATGCTTTACTATGACCACGGCCTCGGACGAGATTTCATTGGGTACAATTGTTATTTCGACGGGGGGCAGGATGAGGATGCGCTTGTCTATCTGGGTCTTGCCAATATTCTTGTCAAGGAATTGAAACCATCTGCTTTCACCGTTGCTGAAGATATGTCCGGTATGCCAGGGCTGGCAGCTCCAATAAAAAAGGGTGGTTTCGGGTTTGATTTCAGGATGAGTATGGGTATTGCCGACCACTGGATAAAGTGGATTAAAGAGTTGTCGGATTGGGAGTGGAGTATGGGAGAGATCTTTTACCAACTTACCAACAAGCGTGCCGACGAGAGAACCATCAGTTATGCGGAATGTCATGACCAGGCACTTGTGGGAGACAAGACCATCATATTCCGCCTAATTGACAAGGAGATGTATTTCTCAATGAACAAAGAATCGGAGAGTATCATTATTGACAGGGGCATTGCCCTTCATAAGATGATACGCCTGGTGACCCTTGCAACCGCAGGTGACGGCTATCTGAACTTCATGGGGAATGAATTCGGACATCCGGAGTGGATTGATTTTCCCAGGGAAGGGAATTCCTGGTCATATTTTTATGCACGCAGACAGTGGTCTCTAGCAGATGCCGACTATCTTCGTTACAAATCGTTAGGTGATTTCGACAGAGCTATGGTGCATCTGTTTGCCGACAACAAGATATTGAAATACAAGATTGTATCTCTTCGTCAGGATGAGGAAAAGAAGATTCTCATCTTCACCAGAGGTCCTTTTCTCTTTGTTTTCAGTTTCAATCCGGAATATTCCTTCCAAAACTACTGTTTTGAGGCCCCTGCCGGCAAATGGGTGCCCGTTCTCGACAGCGATGCGTCAATATTTGGTGGTTTCAATAGAAATACTGCTGATGTAGAACACTTTACGCAATATAATGAGGGTCGAAATCTGCTCTCACTCTATATCCCCTGTCGCAGTGCTGTCGTTTTAAGATATGACGATTAGGTGACAAAATTGAAATATTGAATTTTTATATCTATTTTTGTAGGTTCAAAACAAGGTCAAAATAGGTGCAAACAACACGATAATTACAATATAACTATATGGCTTACTTGAAATTCAACAAAGCGGAACTGGTTAATCTCGAATACTCTCTCAAACGGGAGTTGATTTCGACCAATATGGCCGGCGGCTATACAAATACAACCATCGTGTGTTGCAATACGCGAAAATACCACGGCTTGCTTGCCGTTCCCGTTGAAAATTTCGGTGGGAGCAAGCATATCCTGTTGTCGTCTCTTGATGAGACGCTCATTCAGCACGGACGACCTTTCAACCTCGGTATCCATAACTACGGCTCCGTATTCGAGCCCAAAGGTCACAAGTACATAATTGACTTTGAAGTTGACCCTGTACCCGTCATTACATACCGTGTCGGCGGTATGGTGTTTCGCAAAAGCATAATCTTTTCCACTAAAAATGAGGATCAACTGCTGATCAAGTATACCCTTGTAGATGCGCATAGTAACACCATTCTAAGGTTGAAGCCCTTCCTTGCATTCCGCAACATCCACTCCCTGACAAGGGCCAATATTGATGCCGACACCCGTTACAGAAATATTGAAAACGGAGTTGCGTTCAAGATGTATGCAGGTTTTCCGGATCTCAATCTTCAGCTTTCAAAACCTTGTGATTATGTAGCTTCTCCGGACTGGTACTACAACATTGTTTACAGAGAGGAGTATCGACGCGGCTTTGACTGTACGGAAGACCTCTTTGTCCCCGGATATTTTGAGATGCCGATAACAAAAGGTGAGACCATAATTTTTTCAGCTTCTACCAGTGAATGTGCTCCTGGTACTCTAAAAGCCAAATTCACGAGGGAATTTAATGCACGTGAGCCTCAGGAGAGTTACGAAGACTGTCTCAGGGATGCAGCTAGGCAGCTTTTTACGGTACGTAACAATAAGACTGAAATCTGTGCCGGATACTCTTGGCTGGAATCAGGGCTTTTGAGAGAGACTTGCGTTGCACTTCCAGGCTTGACTATTTACAACAACGGTGATGTGAAACTCTTCACCCGTATTCTTGATGATACGATTTCCTCCCACAAGGAGGCTCTTCTTGAAGGATGCGACCAGGTTGAGGCTCCTTTACGTCTGACTGAGTTAGTTCAGCACCTCATCTCCTATACTAAAGAGTCGGCCAAGGTGTGGTCAAAATATGGAAAAATCCTTAAGGATATTATCAACTCCTTTATACAAGGGCGTCCTGAAGTGATTCTACATGATAACGGTCTGCTCTGGGCTCAGAAGGCCGGTGTGCCTCTCACCTGGATGGATGCTTATGCTGATGGCCGTCCCGTAACAGAACGTGCAGGCTACCAAGTCGAGACTAACTGTTTTTGGTACAATGCTCTTTGCTTTGCCTCTGCGATGGAAAAGAGTTTTGCTAAAGAAAATGACTTCACCGGAGAGTGTGATGCCATTAAAAAGAAAATAGAGGATAATTTCTACAATATGTTCTGGGTTGAGTCTAGGCGCCATCTTGCCGACTATATTGACGGTTTCGGACAGAACATTTATACAAGACCCAACCAATTATATGCTTGCTCTCTTGATTATAGCCCCGTTAGCGAGGTGGTACAGGATGAGATATTGCGGGCTATTAACCAGGAACTCATCACGACACGTGGTGTAAGGACTCTTTCACCAAAGAATCCCCATTACAAAGGAGTCTATGAAGGCAATCAGATAGAGCGTGACCTTGCTACCCACAATGGAAGCACAAGGCCCTGGCTTCTCGGTGCTTACATCGCTTCATGCCTCAAACTCTACGGGGCTTCCTACCTGCGTACATCCCAGGCATTGGTGAGCGGTTTCGAGGAGGATATGAATATTCACGGAATCGGTATGGTGGCTGAAATCTATGACGGAGATCCACCACACCATCCTCATGGAGCAATCCTCGCGGCATCGGCTACTGCTGAGATTATTCGTGTCAAATATCTTATAAACAAATATAAATTGGAGGAATAATCATGAGAGTACTGATGTTCGGATGGGAGTTTCCTCCTCATATTGCGGGTGGTTTGGGCACTGCCTGTTACGGGTTGACAAAAGGACTTGCCCACAATAATGTGGAGATACTTTTTGTTATGCCTTCCGCCTCCGGAGATGAAGACCAAAGTGCTGTCAGAATAATCAATGCGAGTGATGTGGCGGTTTATGATACCTGCAAGAATATTGATGAGTTTTTGGGTAAGGTTGATTTCCTCCGTGTGGGTTCAAACCTCAGACCTTATATAGACCCGGTCTCATTCCACGAGCTTGTAACGGAAGAACAGAAATATCAGACTGAGGAGTTCAAGGGTTATTTCAAGGAGAAATACAAGTTTTCCGGCAAATACGGAGCAAACCTCATGGAAGAGGTAGCCCGTTATGCAATGGTTGCCGGAGCAATTGCGCAACAGCATGAATTTGACGTGATCCATGCACATGATTGGCTTACCAATCTGGCCGGTATTGCCGCCAAAAAGGTTTCCGGTAAACCGCTTGTAATCCACGTTCACGCCACCGAATTTGACCGCACCGGTGAGAATGTCAATCCCGAAGTATTCCGTTTGGAGCAGACCGGCATGCGCGAAGCCGACAAAGTTATCACTGTAAGCAATCTTACTCGGAATATCGTAATAAACAAATACGGCATTGATCCTTCAAAGGTTATCACTGTCCACAATGCGGTGGATTTTTCAGGTAGGAGTGATGTCGAAGTGCAGAGGGGTGTCAAAGAGAAAATCGTTACTTTCCTCGGTCGCATCACTTTCCAGAAAGGTCCCGAGTATTTCATCGAGGCAGCCAATAAGGTGCTTAAAATGTATCCGAATGTTCGTTTTGTAATGGCCGGAAGCGGTGATTTGATGAACCGTTCCATTAAACGTGTTGCACAATTGGGAATCTCAGACAGATTCCACTTAACAGGCTTCCTGCGAGGGCAGGATGTCCAGCGAATGTTTGCATACTCCGATGTCTATGTTATGCCTTCCGTATCCGAGCCGTTCGGGATTTCACCTCTTGAGGCGATGATATCCAATGTGCCTACCATCATTTCCAAGCAATCCGGTGTGGCAGAGGTACTCAAATATGCAATCAAGGTTGATTTCTGGGACATTGATGCACTCGCCGATGCGATTTACGGTTTGCTCAACTATCCTGCCCTCTCCAAAATGGCGATTGAGAGTGGCCTTGAGGAGGTTAACTCATTGAAATGGGACCATGCTGCATCCAAGGTCAAGAAAGTTTATGAGGCAGCGATAAATGAGAAAAAATAAAAAATACAGATATGAAGTCAATTTGTTTATACTTTCAGGTACACCAGCCGGACAGACTTAGGCAGTTTCGCTTTTTTGATATCGGCAACGATTTTCATTATTTCGACGAGTTTGCTAACCGTACCATCCTCAAAAGAGTGGCAGAAAAGTGCTATCTCCCTACCAATGCCATCCTGAGTGACCTTATTGCAAAGCATGGCAAGGATTTCAAAGTTACGTTTTCTATCTCCGGAGTGGCTGTAGAACAGTTTCTCATGTATGCCCCTGAGGTAATTGAGAGTTTCAAAGCCCTCGCAGCTACCGGTTGTGTAGATTTCCTTGCGGAGACCTATTCGCATACCCTTGCTTCCTTGTCTTCGCCCGCCGAGTTTAAGAAGCAGGTGAAACAGCACGCTGAGATGATTACAAGGGTATTTGGCGTAAAACCCACTGCATTCCGCAACACTGAACTCATCTATTCGGACTCTATAGGGGATGCTGTGTCGGACCTGGGATATAATGTGATGCTCACCGAGGGTGCAAAGCATATTCTCGGATGGAAGAGCCCCAATTTCGTCTACACCAACGCCATAAATCCCCGTCAGAAACTTTTGCTTAGAAACGCCAGTCTGAGCGATGACATCGCATTCAGATTCTCTAACCGGAATTGGGCAGGGTGGCCCCTTACTGCCGATAAATATGCCGCCTGGCTTTCGGATGCCGTTTCCGGCGAGGACATTGTCAATATATTTATGGATTACGAAACATTTGGCGAGCACCAGAAGGAATACACAGGTATATTCGACTTCCTGAAGGCGCTCCCTGAAGCCATTCTTGCCAAAGGAGATATTCGCTTCAGAACCGTTCCGGAAGCAGCTTCGTTTCACCAGCCCGTTGCTCCGCTCCACGTGCCCTATCCTATTTCCTGGGCAGATGAGGAGAGGGACACCAGTGCCTGGCTTGGGAACGAACTACAGAATGAAGCTTTCAATAAAATTTCAGCCCTCGAGACTGATGTGCTCAAAGCGAAAGATGAGAAACTCCTCAATATATACAGAAAACTCCAGGAGAGCGACCACTTCTATTATATGTGCACCAAGTTTTTCTCCGACGGATCCGTACACAACCATTTCAATCCCTATAATACTCCTTATGAGGCATTCATTAACTATATGAATGTTTTCAGCGATTTCGAAATCAGAGTCAAAGAGAAAATACACTCCTTGAAGAGGGAGAAGAAATAAATCGAACTACTATAATAAATTTATGAAACAAAATCAGATTATGCCCGACTACCTGTTTGAAATCAGTTGGGAAGTTTGTAACAAGGTAGGCGGTATACACACTGTCATTGCTACAAAATCACTCTTTTTAGGAAAAGAATTTAAGAAAAATCATATTCACATCGGCCCCGACGTATGGAGGGAAACCGCTCAAAATCCAGAGTTTAACGAGGATCCGATGCTCTTCCGTTCATGGCGTGAGGCCGCCCTCAGCGATGGTTTGCGTGTGAGAGTAGGCCGATGGAACGTTGCCGGCAATCCCGTGGCAATCCTTGTGGACTTTACGCAATTTATCTCCAGAAAGGACGAGATACTCACCAACTTCTGGAAAAAGTTTGGGGTTGATTCTCTCAACGGCAATTGGGACTATATTGAATCGGCACTCTTCGGCTATGCTGCAGGTAATGTCATTGATCATTTCATACGCTTCAATGTCACTCCACACAATCGTGTAGTTGTGCAGTTCCACGAGTGGATGACGGGAGCAGGTCTGCTCTACCTCAAGGAAAGTGAACTTCCTGTGGGGACCATTTTTACTACCCACGCTACAGTTATAGGTCGCTGTGTAGCCGGTAAGGATCTTCCTCTCTACGACCAGATTTACAATCTCAATGCAGATGATCTTGCAAGGGAGTTTGGAGTAGTGTCCCGTCACTCTCTCGAGAAGGCGGCTGCTCTAAATTCCGATGTATTCACCACAGTGAGCCAGATTACCGCAGTCGAGTGCAAGCAATTTCTCGGCAGAGAGGTAGATTTCATCACTCCCAATGGCTTTGAAAACAGTATAACTCCGCCGGAAGAACAATTCTCCGAGTATGAGGCCAAGGCCAGAAAGAAGCTTATAGAGGTGGCATCCTGTATGTCAGGAGAGCAGTATCATGATGATGCGTTACTGGTGTGCATCAGTGGCCGTTATGAATACACGAACAAGGGTATAGATATCTTCATTGATGCACTCAGTCGTTTGAATACCGGCGGTTATCAAGGTAAGAAGGTGTTGGCATTCATAATGGTGCCCTCGGGCCACAATGGTCCGGACAAGGATCTTTTGGCGAAGCTCCAGGGCTCCGATTCAAGATATACAACCAATGTATCGCATCTTTTGAGTGATGATTACGATGCGGTTACTAACCGTCTCAGGGCGCTCAACCTCAATAACGGTTTAGGTGATAAGGTTAATGTATTCTTTATCCCCACATATCTCAACGGAAGTGACGGCATTTTCGACATGAGCTATTATGATTTGCTCGTCGGTATGGATCTTACCATATTCCCCTCATATTACGAGCCTTGGGGCTATACCCCGCTCGAGTCGCTCGCATTCAAAGTGCCCACTACAACCACATCCCTTGCCGGATTCGGTCTTTGGGTGCAGGAGCATTATCCAAGCGACAAGAGTCATAAATCAATCGATATAATTACCCGCACCGATTCCAACTATGATGAGGTTGTAAATGGTGTAGTCAACCGTATAAGAGAGATTGCAGCACTTTCTTCCGCAGAGAAGAAGTCATACAAGGAAAATGCAAAGGAGGTCTCTGAGATTGCTCTTTGGGAAAATAATATTCAATACTACAAGAGGGCATTCTCCGCTGCTATTGCAAAGGTAGTGGCGGCTAAAGGAGAATTCCTCGGCACCGTTGATGACAAGCCTCAGTCATACAACAAACTGGCAATAAATGAGCCTTCCTGGACCAATGTTCTTGTCAACAGGGAGATGCCCGAGAGTCTCAATCATCTTGACACTCTGGCAAGAAACCTCTGGTGGTGTTGGAATCAGGATGCAATTGACCTTTTCAGCTCGCTTGATGAAAAACTATGGAAAAAGTGCAAAGGAAACCCCATAGCGCTTCTCGATAAGATCGATCTAAAAAGATACAAGGAACTTGAAAAGGATTCTGATTTCCTTCAGCGTCTTGATAGTGTTTATGCAGATTACTGCTCATATATGAAGGGGAAAAAGGATCGCAAAGGTCCTAAAGTGGCTTATTTCTGCATGGAATATGGTCTGGACACTTCACTTAAGATTTACTCCGGAGGTCTTGGCATTCTTGCAGGTGACTATCTCAAGGAGGCCAGTGACATGCAGGTCAATATGACTGCCGTAGGTCTGCTTTACCGATATGGTTATTTCACCCAGCATCTTTCTGCAATGGGTGACCAGATTTCTACATATGAGCCGCAGGATTTTATGAAAATTCCTGCAACTCCCGTAAGAGATGCCGCTAACAATTGGGTGACTATCACCATAGCATTCCCGGGTCGTAATCTCAACGCAAGGGTCTGGAGAGTCGATGTGGGTCGCACCGAACTCTATCTGTTGGATACGGATTTTGAAGATAATTGGCCGGAAGACAGACAGATTACATACCAACTTTATGGAGGGGATTGGGAAAATCGTCTCAAACAGGAGTTTCTCCTGGGAGTGGGTGGTATCAGAGCTCTAAGAGCTTTGGGCAAAGATGCGGAGGTATATCACTGCAACGAGGGTCACGCCGCCTTCATAGGCCTGGAGCGTCTCTATGAATATATCTCACAAGACAATCTTTCCTTTCCGGAAGCAATGGAAGTGGTAAGGTCTTCATCCCTTTTTACCACACATACTCCGGTACCTGCGGGTCATGATGCATTTACGGAAGATATGCTAAGGGCATATATGTCACATTATCCGTCAAAACTAAAGATTGACTGGAAGACCTTTATGGAACTTGGAAAGATTAATGTAAACAATCCTTCGGAGAAATTCTCTATGAGTTTCCTGGCCGCGACCCTTTCCCAAGAAGTCAACGGCGTCAGCTGGCTGCACGGAGTAGTTTCCCAGAAGATTTTCTCCGGAATGTGGCCAGGTTATCTGCCTGAAGAATTGCATGTAAGCCATGTCACCAACGGAGTCCATTATCCTACTTGGACGGCTCCCGAGTGGAAAAAAGTCCATGCAGAAGTCTTCGGTGACCAGTTCAAAACCCACCATTACGATAAAAGCTGCTTTGACGGAATCTACAAAGTCTCTGATGATAAGATTTGGAGTGTCAGACAGCATCTGCGCCACAAACTAATCGAAGCAGTTAAGGAATACATGGGCGATACCTCTGCTACCAACCACTACTCACCACAGCAGATAGTCAAGATTAAAAAGACTCTACGAGATGATATTCTTACTATAGGATTTGCCCGTCGCTTTGCAACATACAAGAGGGCAACCCTTCTCTTCAGCGACATCGAAAGGCTCAATGACATAATCAACAACCCTGACCGTCCGGTGCAGTTCCTTTTTGCAGGAAAAGCACACCCCGCAGACAAGGCCGGCCAGGATCTGATCAAGAGGATCATTGATATCTCCAAGATGCCCCAGTTTATAGGCAAGATCGTATTTATACCCAACTATGATATCTCAATTGCAAAACTGCTGATACCGGGTGTCGATGTGTGGATGAACAATCCTACCCGTCCTTTGGAGGCTTCGGGTACCAGCGGTGAAAAGGCTGTAATGAATGGAGTTATGCATTTCTCAGTTCTTGACGGATGGTGGGTAGAAGGATACAAGCAGGGCGCCGGCTGGGCTCTTCCGATGGAGCGTACATATGACGATCAGAACTTTCAGGATGACCTTGACTCTGCTACCATATACACCATCATTGAGAACGAAATCGCACCTCTATTCTATGACAAGGATGAGAATGGCATCTCTTCTAAGTGGATTGAAATCATCAAAAATACGGTGTCCCAGGTGGCCAGTAACTTTACCACTAACAGAATGATGAGCGATTATCTGGAGAAATATTATGTTCCTCTGGCTAAGCGCCAAAAAGAAATGGTAGCTTCTGATTTTGCAAAGGCGAGGGAAATGGCATTCTGGAAGAAGCGCCTCCGTAGAGAGTGGCCGCATATTGAGGTGATTTCACTCTCCAAGCCGGATGACGCTAAGGGTTCCCTCATTCTCGGAAAGAAATTTACCGCAGAACTTGTTGTCGCAATCGGGGAACTCAACCCTGAGGATCTGGGAGTAGAACTTGTAGTGGCTACTAAGAACAAAAAAGGCGAATTAAAGATCCGCAATAGTTTTGAATTCAAGACCGTTTCATTCGAGAATGGCATTGCTACTTACAAAGCCAATGTGATTCCCGGTATGGCAGGCTCGTTTCATATAGCTATGCGTATTTACGCCAAAAATGACAAAATGCCTCATAGGCAGGACTTCGAACTTGTGAAATGGTTGTAGCAGCTACAGGTTTCTTTGACGGACTTCATCTTGGCCACAGAAAGGTCTTAGAGGAGCTTACCTCCATTGCCGAATCCGATGGGGGAGAAAGTATGATTATATCGTTCTGGCCCCATCCGAGAAATGTCCTTCAGCAGGATGCCTACAAACTCAGACTTCTGACAACTCTTGAAGAGAAGCGCGAATTATGCTTCTCTTTGGGGATTGACAGATTTGAGGTAATCTGTTTTGACAAAGAATTCAGCCAACTCTCCACTGAGGAGTTTTTCAAACGCTACCTTGTGGGCAAGTACAAAGTGTCCACGCTTGTCATAGGATATGATCACCGTCTGGGACACGGGAAAGATGAGAGGGATATTGAGGAGATTGCCGACTCCTGTGGCATTAGGACTGTGCGTGTCGATCGATTGCAGGTAGGGGAGAGGGTGATAAGTTCCACTTCTATTCGTAACCGTTTGATTGAGGGTGATATAGCTAGTGCAAATAAATGGCTTGGTTACCGCTATTCCCTTCATGGGGTGGTTGTGGCAGGTAATCGTCTTGGCCGCACAATAGGTTTTCCAACTGCCAATATGCAGCTCTACGAACCTCTGAAACTGGTTCCCGCCAACGGAGTCTATTTTGTCAGCGTTGAGGTGACAGGTGGTACCTACAAGGGTATCTGCAACATAGGAACGCGACCGACTGTATCCACCGACAGCAGTCGCAAGATAGAGACTCATATTCTCGATTTCGATGAAGAAATATACGGATTGGATATCAGGATATCATTTATCGAGAGGCTTCGAGACGAACGTCGTTTTGGTTCACTGGAAGAGTTGCGCAGACAACTCCTGCTAGATAAAGAATGCTGTTTGAAAAAGAATATTTTGTAACTTTGTACAAATCCTTGAGTTATGGAAGGCTTTGATATTTTTATAATGGTGCTGGCATTTTTTGCGACAATGATGGTAATTGCTTCAAAAAATAGTAAAAAAAAGCAGCAACAATCTCGCAAAACCGGCCATCCCGGCTACCCTTCTCGTCCTGCAAAACCCAACTCTCCGAAAGATGCTCTTGAGGAATTGAGGAGGTTACTTGAAGAGGCTGATGAGCGCTCGTCACAGGTTGAGGAGGGAGTTGAAACATATGTCGAGCAGGACTCTTTAGTTGTTACTCCTATTGAATTCGGTGCTGATGAAGGCATCAGGAGTACCGTAGCTGAGAAGGATGAGAGATATTCATTGGAAAAAGAACAAAATGAGGCCGCAAGTGGGGCAAAATTAGAAATAGACCCGCGCAATCTCATAATATATTCAGAGATTATGCACCCCAAATGGGAGGAATATTGATTTTTTTGACTATTTTTGCGGCGTGATTTACAAATGAAAGGATCCCCAATCGGGATTCCTTTCGATTTTTTATATTTATAGAGATGTCAACAGAGATAAATTATGTTACTCAGGAAGGTCTTCAAAGACTCCGTGAAGAACTGGCTCAACTCTTTGCACAGAGGCCTGTAATTTCAAGACAGATTGCAGATGCGAGGGACAAAGGCGACCTTTCGGAAAATGCCGAATATGATGCGGCCAAAGAGGCGCAGGGTCTTCTTGAACTTAAGATATCCAAAATGGAAAGCCTCATTGCAAACGCAAAAGTTATAGACGGGTCTATGATAAATACCGAAGAGGTACAAATGCTCAACAAGGTCAAGATCAAAAACCTCCTCAATAATTCCGTGGCGGAATACACGCTCGTAGGTGAGAGCGAAGCCAACTTTAAAGAGGGAAGGCTCGCTGCAGCTACTCCCATCGGTAAGGCACTTATCGGTCGTCGAAAGGGCGACATAGTCGAGGTGACAGTACCTTCCGGAATCCTAAAGTTCGAAATTCTTGATATATCAATATAGTCACAGATATGGCATCAATTTTCACAAGGATTGTAAATGGTGAGATACCATCTTACAAGGTGGCGGAGGACGACAGGTTCTACGCATTTCTAGATATCAACCCTCTGGCGGAGGGCCACACTCTTGTTATTCCCAAAGTTGAGGTTGACTACATTTTTGATCTGGACGAGGAGACTTATCGGGGTCTTTTCGCATTTGCTCGCAAAGTGGCTACTGCCCAAAAGAGCGTAATTCCCTGCAAAAGAATCGGCATGGCCGTTCTCGGAATGGAAGTTCCCCATACGCACATCCACCTTGTTCCGCTCCATAGTGAAGGTGACCTTGATTTCCGAAAGGAAAAAATCTCCCTTACACCGGAGCGATTTAAAGAGATTGCCAGCTTAATTTCCAATGCTTTCCATAAGATATAGACAATGAATAGATTTTTTTCATTTGCCTTTGCACTCCTCCTCTTCGCAGCCTGCTCTCAGCAGCCGACTGCAGTTATTGAGGCCTCCATTGAGGGCGCAGACCAGGCACAGATTGTGCTCCAGAAACTCAATTTCAGCAAAATTCAGGTTGTAGACACCATCAAGACTGCACCTGATGGTAGCTTCACTTACAAGGTAAAGCTTTCCAGTACCTCTCCCGGATTCTACTATCTCTATCACGAAGGGACCAAACTCGCTTCTATGGTACTCCTTCCCAAAGATAAGGTTACCATTAATGCCGACCTCAATGGCAATTTCACAGTGACGGGTAGTGAAGAATCTCTACTGTTGCAGGCAATTGACAAAGAATTTCTCAAGACCTCGGCACAACTTTCCGATTTGGCAGGTAAGAGTGTTGATGGTGAAGATGTAGGTCTGGATATGGGTAGAACCTATATTGAGTATCGTAAAACCGCACTGAAACACATTTTCGGCAATCCTCACTCCATTACGGCAGCCACAACTCTTTTCCAGCGTTTCAATGATAATCTTCCCGTTTTCGGTGAAATTAGTGACTTCTTCATATTTAAGCAGGTGTATGACTCACTCAAGACCGTATATCCGCAATCTGAATATGTGCTTGCTCTCAAAGATGAGATAGCGGCTCGCGAGTGGGCATTTGAGTTGACCAATAAACTCTCCAATGTGCAGGAGGCGCTCTTCCCAGATCTTGAAATGCCCGACAACAATGGGGATATGAAGCGTCTCTCGGATTTTACCGGTAATGTAATAATTCTCTCATTCTGGAGCGTTGCACAGGATGCCCACAAAATGTTCAACAACGATCTTGCGGAATTATATCAGAAATATCATTCCGAGGGACTTGAGGTTTATCAGGTTTCTCTTGATATAGACAAAGCCTCCTGGGCCTCTATTGTAAGGTCACAGCAACTACCCTGGACCTCGGTAAATGATGGTAACGGTATCAATTCACCCTCGATGACCGCATACAATATAACACAGATCCCCACGTTTTTCGTAATAGGACGTGACGGCACGATCGCCGGTAAAGATCTGTTTGAAAAGGATAAATTGGAAAAAGTAATAAAAGCGCAGCTCTAAAGCAGCTTCTTCTTGCTGATACCGGCAACGAAATCTTTTAAATAGAAGGGTTCAAAGTAGGCAACATCTTTGAACTCTTTTTTTGTGAATGCCTCCGTAGCGGGAATGATCATGTGCTCCGCCAAAGGATTGCATTGTTTGAAAATTGCATTGGGATGATTGATCACACCCTGCAATTTGGCGGCGGCATTTCCAACAAAAATCACGCTACTCTCATCGAGAAGAGCTTTAAAACTCTCCTTGTTGAAAATAATGGACTCCACACTACTTAGAGGCGCTCCTTTGCCGTCAAAAACAGCACAATATGCCTCCATCCTGCGGGCATCGATAAGGGCAACAATCTTCTCCGCCTTGCCTACTGCCGCCATTGCCAAAATCTGTGGAGTGCTAATCGCTATCAGGGGTTTGCCTGAGCCGAAACAGAGACCTTTGGCAGTGGAAACTCCGACTCTCAGACCGGTGTATGATCCCGGACCTTCGCTTACAGCAACTGCATCACACTCTGCAATGGTTAAACCGCTTTCGGAAAAGACATCACTTATCTGCACGGCAAGCTTTGATGCGTGGCTCTTAGGCCTGTCGCAATATCCGGAGGCAATCACTTTGCCCCCTACGGAGAGAACTGTGGAGCAACTCTCCGTACTGGTCTCCAGCAGGAGCAAAACGTTATCTTTCATATCAATCAATTATTCTTCAATACGTTGTTCCCCGAACTTTCATTCCTTCTTCCAGCTCTTTGCTTACAGCCGAGTATGGTCCGGCCACTATCCTATTTCCAGGCTCAAGTCCCGTTATTATCTCGATGGAACTGAAATCCTGTATGCCCGACATCACAGGTGTCGCGTGTACGGTGTTTTTCTCATCCACTCTCCATACGCACTCAATCCCGTTTCTAATGAAAACCGCCTCAATGGGAACCGTCACTATATCCGCCCTTTGCCCCGTCACTATCGTAACTCTGGCTGACATTCCGGGTCTGAAGGGGAGTGTACTTGGGGAAGTCACACCGGCCGTTGTATCGCATTTGATGCCGATCCTGACCTCAAAGGTAGTAACTTGTTCAAAGTTTGAGTACAAATTTGTGGCTGAATTTGCAATTTGTGTCACAATTCCCTCAAATAATTGCCCCGGACAGGCATCTATGTCTATTTTTGCATTGTTTCCCGAATTGAGTTTGAGAATATCATTTTCGTTGACATCCACCACTACTTCCATATCGCTCAGGTCAGCAATACGCATGATTTCAGTACCTGCCATCTGACTTGTTCCGACTACTCTCTCGCCAATTTTGACGGCAACCATTGAAATTGTCCCATCCATCGGGGCGCAGATTACAGTCTTGGTAAGATTTTCAGTAGCCTCTTTCAGGGCGGCTCTGCCGCTGCTTACACCATATTGCGCAGCTGTGAGTTGTTCTCTCGCTATTTCATAGTTTAGTTGCGATGTTTCATATTCTGCTGCGGAAATTACATTCTCATTAAAAAGAATCTTGTTGCGCTTGAAATTGATTTCTGCTTGTTTGAACTGGGCTTTCTGTTGCAGATAGTCGCTTCTGGCGGCATTGAGAACGGCTTCAGCTCTTTCAACCATAGAGATATAAACATCTTGGCGGATTTTTACAAGAACATCTCCTTTGCTGACAGTGTCTCCTTCTCGACAGTTGAGTTCAACGATTTCACCGGAAACATCCGGAGTTATGGAGACTTCTATCACCGGCCTAACTTTTCCGTTGGCTGGAATGCTCTCTACCAGATCTTTCATTTCAATGGTAAACAGACGCACTTCCGTCACGCTTTCACCTCCTGATGCGAGCAATATCACAATCAGCACTACTATGCCGGTGAGTATTATGATATGCCATTTTTTCAATCTGATTTTCCTCAATTTCATAGTTTTCTATTTCATTTTTCGTCTATCTACCTAAGTAGTGATCCACGATCATTCGCTGGAACAGATATTGGAAATAGGCCTGAACATGCTCGGAAGTGGCTTTTAGGCAAAGGTTTTTGGAAATGATGTAGTCGGTAGCGGATATTTCCCCGACTTCGAGCTTGAATTCATTCATTCGTAAAAGTTCTTCTGAGGCTTTGCGGCTCTTTTCGGCAGCAATGCAGCGACTCCGGCAACTTCGACACTCGGCTACGGCAAGTTCTATCTCGTCGGCGAGTTTCCTGCGTGTCTTTTCAAGTGCGATGGTGCTGTTTGAGAGTGCACTTTTTGCTCTTTTGATCCTATGAGCTGTAGCTATGGATCCTGTTATCGGAAGTTTCAGAGTCAATCCTACATACGGTATCCAGTTCTCCTTGAACTGCTCATTGAATTTTTTTGTGTGGGTATCATTGTAGAATGTACCATAACCTGCGGATAATGTTATTATGGGATAAAGTGCACTTGAAGCTACTCCTACGGCAGCTTTGTTCGCCTCCATTGCTGCCCTCGCAGCTCTTGTGGCAGGATGTGCATCAGCTATCCTGTAGGCGGATATCTCAGGCACATTCTCCGGTGGCAACGTATCTATGGAAGGTACCTCTACGTTGAATCGACTGTCATAAGGGAGGTTAAGCAGCTGCATCAGTGCAATGCGGCTGTTTTCTATCTCTGCAGCCGATGCTGTGATGGTGTACTGTTCCTGTGCAACCTGTGCTTCGAGTTCCATCAGGCTGCTTAAAGGACGCAATCCTGCCAACACCATCTTACGACACTTCTCCATCTGTCTGATGATGCTCTCACAATTGTACTCCGCTATGGCGTGCAATTCTCTCGCAAGCACCATCTGGAGACAGCTCCTGATTACGCTGACTATTACAGCATCACGCACTCCTTCCAGGGATTTGCTCGCCTCTTTGAGCGAATAGCCGGCTTCTCTAATGCTGAAGTAGCCCCTGAGTCCGGCAAAGAGCGTTACACTGCCACCGATCGAAGCATTTGTGCTTTGCGTTCCTTTGATTTTGTAGGGCGAGAGTCGTTCCCAGTTGAAATCATGTCCTATTTCTCCCCCGATCTGCGGAATCAGGCTCCAGGATAGCTCCCTCAGAGCGCTTTCGCCCTCTTTGAGTGAGGCCAGGGCACTTCTGATATCGTGGTTGTGCTCCATTGCGTGGCTGATGCATTGCTCCAGAGTCCAGTTCTGTCCCGAAGTGGGGAGAGTCCCTGCAATCAGCAGTGCGGCCATCAGCGTAAAGCACTTTGTATTCCTGTTTCGTTTCATTATATTAGAAAATAAATGGGATTCCCGGGTGCCGTGAGCACCCGGAATTCCCGCTATAGGACGGTTATGCATTCTTTCCTCCGATAAGACCTTTTAATTTTTTGACAAGAGTGCAGATGTACTGCGCTACAAGTCCAATAACATAACCGATGTAGTAAAGCGCATCCTGGGCTTTTTTATCAATACCTCCGATAATACAGACCGACTCGCGCATCTCAATGGGTCTGAGTCCCGGTATTGTGAAATCATCTCTCATAGTCAGTTTCCTCCATCATTTTTGCCCTTTGAGACTGTTCCATCCGTCAACAATCCCCTTCAGGAGTTTTGGCAGATAGTCACCGATAAAATTGATGATGGCCCTTACTTTTTCAAACAGTGCGGCGGCACTCACAGTTGCCCCACCTGCCGACTGGAGTTCAATGGAAGTCATTTCCCTCAATCCCAGTGCTTTCAATCGTTTTTCTTCCATAAAGCTAAATTTTTTGTGTTACTCCGTTCTTTGGTCAGGTGCCCGGAAATGACCTCTATGAGTGCGCACTCATCGTGATAGTATTGTCTGCAATTAAAGCATTCTCTTTGTTGTGTGTGATAAGTATGACTGTTTTTCCCTTGTCCCTGAGATCCTGCAGTTTTTGCAGGATATAGGATTGTGATTTGCTGTCCAGGGATGAGGTAGCCTCATCCAATATGTAGATGAAAGGATCGCGGTAGAGCACTCTTGCGAGCGCTATACGCTGTCTCTGGCCGCCCGAAATACGGCATCCGTGTTCGCCGGTGCGTGTCAGGAGTCCCATCTGAAGGCCTGAGATAAATTCACGCATACCCAGTTCCTCAAGTATTTCGATTACGCGTTCCACATCCGGCTCCGGATCGTAGCAGGTGATGTTTTCCAGTATGGTGCCGCTAATGAGGTCGGCATCCTGTGGTACGATAGATATATAGTCACGCCATCTGCCTATGTCGATTTGACTGATGTCGATATCTCCGAGGGTTATTTTGCCTTTTTGTACCTTGTAGTCACGCATCAGCAGTGATGCGAGTGAGCTTTTACCGCAGCCGCTGGACCCTTTTATAGCAGTTATTTGTCCTTTTGGAATTGTTATGTTGAAATCGCTCAGCAGCGGTTCGTTCCCGGGATAGGCAAACTCCACGTTGTGGAAACGGATCTCTTCACATTTGTCAAGTGAGCAGGGGAGAAACTCACCGCCTTCGCTTTTGAGATCGAGAATCTCGAAAATTCTTTCGGATGCCGTGTTAAATTCAGCTAAATCGTCCGTCAGTCCTACAAGTTGGCTCAAGGGCCCTGAAAAAAATGAGGAGAGAGAATAGAATGAGACCAGTTCCCCCACGCTGAGTTCTTCTTTGAAAATAAACAGCGAGCCTAAAAGTATCAGGCAGACGGTCAGGAGTCTGGAGACAGCATCCGCAGATGTCGCAAATATGCCCGAATAGCGTCCACCGCGGTATAGCTTGTCTGCAAATGTGACATATTGCCGCTCAATATTGCGGTAAAAGTGTTCTCCGTTGCCGAAATACTTGATCACTTTTATTGAAGATATGCCTTCTACGCTCCTCTCCTCAAATTCTGCGGCGCTCTCGATAATCTCCCTGCTTGTCTTTCTGTTGACCTTTCCGGCAATTATGTATACCGTACAGAAAAGCGGGATGAAAGCCATTGTCATCAATGCGAGTTTCCAGTAAAATGAAAACATCAGCACAAATGAGACGGCAAGCGTGAGAACGCTCGTAAGTATGGTGGTAACACCTTCGATCAGGAAGGAGCGGATGCGCATCGAATCTCCAATCCTGGAGTTGAGCTCGCCCGCACCCCTGCCTTTGAAAAAACCGACAGGTAGGCTGAAAAGGTGGCTTATATATTTTAAAATAATATGGCTGTCTATGCTGATTCCGGCCCGCAGGGTGAATATTACCTGCCCGTATCCGACCAAAAGTGCTGCACCCATCACGAGGACCATAAGCGCGCCTGTGAAACCCAGGGCCGTCATATCTCCTGCAGGGAGTATGTCATCTATTATATGTTGCAAGAAAAGAGCGGTGCAGATGCCGGCCACAATGTAGGCTGCAGCCCCGGCAAGAGATAGGACGTAGTCCCTAAGTGTCAGTAAGAGTAGTGAAGCGTATTTTGAGAAATGTCCGCGTTTACCGCGGAATTGTGTGAGATTGGGGTCCGGTCTCATTATGACGAGGTATCCGCTCCACTCTTTTTGCAACGAGTCAATATTTTTCTTTATACGACGGCCCTCTGCGGGGTCCATCACGATGGCCTTTTTGCTATTAATCTTATATAAAACATAGAAATGGAGGTCTCCATTTTCCTTTAGAATGTGGAGGATCGCCGGACATCCGAGTCCGAGCAGGGGAGTGATGTCGCCTGTTTCCGACTTATAGCCTTTCGCCATGAATCCTATCTCTCGGCAAGCATCCAGAATTCCTTTGACTGTGGTACCGTATGCGCTTGTCCCAGATGCCTCTCTAACGATGGTTAGGGGTATGCTGTATCCATACCATCCGGCTATGGATGCGATACAAGCTGCTGCACAGTCCGTTCTGTCATGTTGTTTTATGTTGATTCTCCTTCTCATTTCCATTCTCCTCTTAGATTCATTAAAAAGAGGGAGTCCTCCTGACCCTTCAGTGTCCCGTCCGCCATCGGGACATATCTTCCGCACAGGCTCCCTCTAGATAAAAGCTGTAGCCGCAAAAACGGAGAGAAGGAGACAAAGTAGTGAAACCACCGTGTAGAGAAGCACAAAACCTCTTCCTGCGGCAGGCACTATCCCCGACACTGTCCGGTCGAGTTCAGATGCGGGTAAAATCTCTTTTTCTCTTTTCATAATCCGTGGCTTTGCCAAAAAAATCCATAGGCAAAATAGTGGATAAAAAAGAGAAAAAATGTGCTTGAAAAAGCAATTATAATAGTTGTTGCTTCAAGCTACAGTTTTTTGCTTTTTTTAAAAAAAGATTAAAAATTTTAAAAAAATGATTCAAAATAGGGAAATAGCTTGTACGAGAGGTCAAGCAAAGAGGGATAGATCCTTGATTCAGCAATTTTATCCTCCGAAATAAAATGAAATGTCTCGTTTGCAGCATCGACAAAATGGATGACGGTCGAAAGTATCAGTACGAAAATTGCCAGTGTAACAACTACGCCAAGTAGTCTGTTGAGCCATCCGAGCAGGGCTATTTTTAATATTTTCTCTATAAGTTTACCGATGAGATTGAGCAAAATTGCCACAACCAGGAATATCAGAACAAATGAAATGGCCTTTATCCAGAAGTCGGAAAGTGTGAAAAGTTTAAGAAGCCAGGAAGAAACCAGATCGGCAAATCTCAGAGAGAGTGTGATGCCGAAATAAATAACTGCTACGGATATTATTTGTTTGACAAGACCGTTCTTGATGCCAAAGTAAAACGCGGGTAGAAAGCAGACGAGGAGGATAATGTCTATAACTCCCATAAACTTAATTTTTTAATGATTGGTCAAAATTAGTGAATTATCGTATCTTTGCAAATTCAAATAAACGAAATATGAGTTTTAACGAGTACCAAAATCTCGATTTGGTTGAGACAAATCGCACAGTATTAGAGAAATGGAACAAGCAGGATACTTTTCGCAAAGTGCTTGCTGCAGGAGAGAATGCGCCGAATTTCATCTTTTTTGAAGGTCCTCCCTCAGCTAACGGAATGCCCGGCATCCATCATGTTATGGCTCGTGCCATAAAGGACGTCATCTGTAGATATAAGACACAGAGCGGCTTTAGGGTGGAACGCAAGGCGGGATGGGATACTCATGGTCTCCCCGTGGAACTCAGTGTGGAAAAGATGCTCGGTATCACCAAGGAAGATATCGGAAAAAAGATTTCCGTAGTGGAATACAACGAAGCCTGCCGCAAGGAGGTGATGAAATATACAAAGGAATGGGTCTCTTTGACAGAACTCATCGGTTACTGGGTGGATATGGATAATCCCTATATTACCTATGACAATCGCTATATTGAGACATTATGGCACCTTCTCAAAGTAATATATGAAAAGGGACTGCTCTATAAAGGCTACTCAATACAACCGTATTCCCCTGCTGCGGGTACAGGTCTGAGTTCGCACGAACTCAACCAACCGGGATGTTATCGCGATGTCAAGGATACTACCGCAGTAGTGCAATTTAAGGTTATTAAGGATAGCAAGTCTCAGTTCCTATTCGAGGATAGCACACTGCCTATATTCTTCCTTGCCTGGACCACAACTCCCTGGACATTACCCTCCAATACTGCACTTTGCGTAGGCCCCAATATCGAGTATCTGAAAGTAGAAAGCGTCAATCCCTATACAAAAGAGCCAGCCATCTATTTGGTGGCAAAAGCGCTTCTTGATGCTCATTTTAATGATAAAAACCCCTTCCGTGTACTTGGAAAGCCTATTAAGGGAAAAGAATTGGCAGGTATTCGCTACGAGCAGCTATTCCCTTGGGTAAAATGCTCGGAAGGTGCCCATAAGGTGATTACAGGAGATTTTGTGACTACTGAAGATGGAACGGGTATAGTGCACATCGCCCCAACCTTCGGTGCTGACGACGACAAAGTGGCGAAAGCAAATGGCGTACCTGCATTGATGATGGTGGATGCCGCTGGTCTCAATCAGGCGATGGTTGACCCTACGGGCAAGTTCTATGCTATTGAGGACCTTGATCCACGATTCGTTGCGGAAAGGGTAAATGTAGAAAAGTACGGCAAGTACGCCGGCAGGTATGTGAAAAATGAATATGATCCCACGCTCGGTCCCGATGATGACACTTTGGATTTAGACCTTTCCGTCGACCTAAAACAGCAGGGCAAGGCCTTCAGAATTGAAAAACAGACTCACAACTATCCCCACTGCTGGAGAACTGATAAGCCTGTGCTATACTACCCGCTCGATTCATGGTTTATCAGGACCACTGCAGTGCAGGAGAGGATGATGGAGCTCAATGACACTATTGATTGGAAGCCCGCTTCCACCGGTACCGGACGTTTCGGTAAATGGCTTGAGAACCTCCAGGATTGGAACCTCTCCAGAAGCCGCTATTGGGGCACCCCGCTCCCCATCTGGCGCACTGAGGACGGCACTGTGGAGAAGTGTATCGGTTCCGTTGCAGAGCTATATGAGGAGTTGGAAAAATCCGTATCGGCAGGTATTATGCCATCCAACCCTCTCAAGAATAAAGGGTTTGTGCCAGGTGACTATTCGGATGAAAATTACAATAAGATAGATATTCACCGTCCATACGTAGATGACTATTTCCTCGTTTCGGATGATGGTCGCAAGATGGTAAGGGAGAGCGATTTGATTGATGTTTGGTTTGATTCCGGCTCTATGCCATACGCCCAGGAAACCCTGGCGAAGCTTGACAGCCCTGAATTTGGACAAACGGCAGATTTTATAGCAGAAGGTGTTGACCAGACCAGAGGTTGGTTTTTCACTCTTCATGCAATCGCCACTATGGTGAGTGACAAGCGCGCATTCAAGAGAGTAATTTCAAACGGACTTGTCCTTGACAAAGAGGGCAATAAGATGAGTAAGCGCCTGGGTAATGCTGTGGATCCGTTCGCTACTCTCGACGAATATGGCGCTGACCCGCTAAGATGGTATATGCTCACAAACGCACAACCCTGGGACAACCTCAAGTTCGACGTAGGTGGTGTTGATGAGGTGCGCAGAAAATTCTTCGGTACCCTATACAATACATATTCATTTTTTGCACTCTATGCCAATGTGGATGGCTTCGACGGCTCAGAGCCGGAAGTACCCGTAATAAAGCGCCAGGAAATAGACAGATGGCTCATTTCGCTACTTAATACTCTCGTTAAAAAGTCGGTTGAAGCGTATGAGGACTACGATTTTACTACCGCAGGTCGTTTGATCCAGGATTTCGTCTGTGACAACCTAAGCAACTGGTATGTACGCCTCAACCGCAAGCGCTTCTGGGGCGGGGGACTCACTCCGGACAAGATTGCCGCATACCAGACACTTTATGAGGCTCTCAAGACGGTATCTCTACTCTCGGCCCCGATAGCTCCATTCTATATGGATTTGCTCTGGTGCGACCTCGTACCGGGAGCAGAATCGGTACACTATGAGCGGATGCCCGCATTTAGTGAAGAGTATATAGACGCAGCCCTCGAGGAGAGAATGGATTTGGCTCAGAAGAGTTCTTCAATGGTACTTGCGCTCCGCAGAAAGGTCAACATCAAGGTGCGTCAGCCGTTGGCTAAACTCATCATTCCCGTGCTCGACCGCACTATCGAAGAGCAGCTTGAGATGGTCAAGGAGCTTATTCTCAATGAGGTGAATGTTAAGGAAATGGAGTTCATCCACGACACCACGGGGATTATTACAAAAAAGATAAAACCCAACTTCAAGACTCTCGGCAAGAGGTACGGCAAACAGATGAAGGAGATCGCATCCTCCTTTGCAAACCTTTCGCAGCAGACAATCTCGGAAATTGAAAAAGCGGGTAATTACAATCTTGCACTTCCTTCAGGTGAAGTAACGCTCTCTTCAGAGGACTATGAGATCACATCCGAGGATATGCCCGGCTGGCTCGTCACTACAGAAGGCAAACTCACCGTTGCTCTTGATGTCACGGTAACCGATGCGCTCAGAAGGGAAGGAGTTGCACGCGAACTGATTAACCGTATCCAGAATCTACGCAAGGAGAGCGGATTTGAGGTAACCGATCGTATAAATGTATTCATTCAGAGCAATCCCGAAATCGAGGAGGCTCTCGGTGATTTTAATTCCTATGTATGCGAACAGACTCTCTCAAAATCCATCACACTTACCGAAACATGTGAAGATGGCATTCCCGTTGAGTGGGATGAAGGAGAATTGAGGATTTCTGTTGTGAAATTGAAATAATGTTCCTAAATTTACACTTTAACCAACATATATAGTCATGGGCGAATCAGTAGAAATAAATGAAAAGGTACGTTACTCGGATGAAGAGCTGCAGGAGTTCAAAGAACTCATCCTTGAAAAGCTTACACAAGCGAGAGAGGAGTACGAAATGCTCAGAGGTGCTGTAAACCACAGCTCAAGTAACGACACAGAGGACACGTCTCCCACGTTCAAGGTGTTGGAGGAGGGTGCCTCTTCCCTTTCCAAGGAAGAGTCGGGTCAACTGGCAGCACGTCAGTATAAGTTCATACAGAACCTCGAGAATGCCCTTATCCGCATCGAAAACAAAACCTACGGTATCTGCCGCGTCACCGGCAAACTGATACCCAAGGAGAGACTCAGACTAGTACCCCACGCTACACTCAGCGTCGAGGGTAAAAATGAAATGAACAAATAGCGGAGATGAAAATTTCGAGAGGTTTCAAGATATCCCTCTTTGTAATCCTTCTTTTGATTATTGACCAGATTATCAAAATCCTGGTTAAGACCAATATGACCATTGGTCAGAGCATCCATGTATTTGGTAGTTGGTTCCAAATACTTTTTATTGAAAATCCGGGCATGGCCTTCGGAATGCAGTTCGGAGGCAACGTTGGCAAATTCATCCTCTCCATATTCAGAGTGGTACTTGCCATAGCCATCATAATATACATCAGGAAACTCCTCAAGCGCGGTGATACCCCAGCCGGAGTTCTTGTGGGTCTCGCCGCCATTCTCTGCGGTGCAATTGGCAATATCATCGACTCCCTTTTCTACGGTATGATATTCAGCGAAAGCACCTTCACACAGGTGGCAGAACTCTTTCCCGCAGGAGGAGGTTACTCCGGATTCCTTTACGGCAAAGTGGTCGACATGTTCTATTTCCCCATAATAGACACCACACTCCCCGAATGGGTACCCATCTGGGGCGGAAAAGAATTTATCTTCTTCCGTCCTATCTTCAACTTCGCCGACTCCTGCATCACATGCGGAGCAATCTATCTCCTGATTTTTAAGTGGAAATTCTTCTCCAAGCAGCCTAAGACCGAAGAATCCGTCTCCGCAAAATAAGCTTTTTTTTGAGTAAATGTTTTTTTAATATATCTTTGCACTCCCAAACCAAAGGGAAGGAGAGATGGGTGAGTGGTTTAAACCGGCAGTCTTGAAAACTGTTGAAGTGAAAGCTTCCGGGGGTTCGAATCCCTCTCTCTCCGCAAAGCACAAGGAAAAATAGCGCCGAGTTAACTCGAGCGCTATTTTTTTATTTGTGCTTTGCATCGCCCCGCCGCAGGCGGGGAGGGATGTCGGAGCGTAGCGACGAAATCCCGGAGAGAGTATTGTCTACGGGTGCGCTTCGCGCAAAATCCCGGAGAGAGGGATTCTGTTAGTTCTTAGTTCAGAGTATCGAGCATGTAGTTCCGAGTTGGTGCGTGGTTCGGGTTACGAGTTTCGTGGTGGGATTTGTTTGTCATGTCCTGAAATAGGTTTACACTTAAATCAGGAAAAATTATGACAAAAGTTCAGAAAACAACGAAACGGTACAGCGATTGCTTTAAGTTACAAGTAGTAGAAGAAATTGAAAATAATGGTTT
>Ga0255341_1000503_pt1 | contig 65839 bp, 57 predicted proteins | sample wastewater_treat_8_FD_192418 | JGI IMG/M metagenome (GOLD analysis project Ga0255341, IMG submission 192418) | Wastewater microbial communities from Lulu Island WWTP, Vancouver, Canada - plant12 | ecosystem: Engineered > WWTP > Wastewater > Unclassified | place: Canada: Vancouver, British... | reverse complement strand
TTAATAATGATATTTTAAACACACCTGAAAATTAAATCATCCGCTCCAGAAAGGAGGTGTTCCAGCCGCACCTTCCGGTACGGCTACCTTGTTACGACTTAGCCCCAGTTACCAGTCTTACCCTAGGACGATCCTAAACGGTAACGTACTTCAGGTACCCCCGGCTTCCATGGCTTGACGGGCGGTGTGTACAAGGCCCGGGAACGTATTCACCGCGCCGTGGCTGATGCGCGATTACTAGCGAATCCTGCTTCACAGAGTCGAGTTGCAGACTCCGATCCGAACTGAGAAGGGTTTTAAGAGATTAGCATCCGGTCGCCCGGTAGCTGCCCGCTGTACCCCCCATTGTAACACGTGTGTCGCCCCGGACATAAGGGCCGTGCTGATTTGACGTCATCCCCACCTTCCTTCACCTTACGATGGCAGTCCCGCTAGAGTCCTCAGCTTTACCTGCTAGCAACTAACGGCAAGGATTGCGCTCGTTATGGCACTTAAGCCGACACCTCACGGCACGAGCTGACGACAACCATGCAGCACCTACACAATCGCCATTGCTGGAAAACTATTTTCATAATCGGTCGATTGCATTTCAAACCCGGGTAAGGTTCCTCGCGTATCATCGAATTAAACCACATGTTCCTCCGCTTGTGCGGGCCCCCGTCAATTCCTTTGAGTTTCATTCTTGCGAACGTACTCCCCAGGTGGAATACTTAATGCTTTCGCTTGGCCGCTTGCTGTATATCGCAAACAGCGAGTATTCATAGTTTACGGCGTGGACTACCAGGGTATCTAATCCTGTTTGATCCCCACGCTGTCGTACCTCAGCGTCAGTGTTAGCCCGGTAAGCTGCCTTCGCAATCGGGGTTCTGTGTTATATCTATGCATTTCACCGCTACACAACACATTCCGCCTACCTCATCTACACTCAAGAACGATAGTTTCAACGGCAAGCTCAAAGTTAAGCTCCGAAATTTCACCGCTGACTTAAACGTCCCGCCTACGTACCCTTTAAACCCAATAAATCCGGATAACGCTCGGATCCTCCGTATTACCGCGGCTGCTGGCACGGAGTTAGCCGATCCTTATTCACGGTATACTTGCAATACATCACACGTGACGCATTTTACTCTACCGAAAAAGCAGTTTACAATCCATAAGACAGTCTTCCTGCACGCGACGTGGCTGGTTCAGGCTATCGCCCATTGACCAATATTCCTCACTGCTGCCTCCCGTAGGAGTCTGGACCGTGTCTCAGTTCCAGTGTGGGGGACCTTCCTCTCAGAACCCCTAATGATCGTTGCCTTGGGGAGCCGTTACCTCTCCAACTAGCTAATCATGCGCATGCCCATCTACAACCGATAAAATCTTTAACAAATACCACCATGCGGTGCCCCTGTGTTATAAGGTATTAGTCCGCCTTTCAACGGGTTATCCCAATGTAGTAGGTAGGTTGCATACGTGTTACTCACCCATCCGCCGGTCGCCATCAGAGTATTGCTACCCCATGATGCCCCTCGACTTGCATGTGTTAGGCCTATCGCTAGCGTTCATCCTGAGCCAGGATCAAACTCTTCGTTGTATAAATAATCTAATCCGAATGACTCAAAATCTATAGTGCGCTATAAAATATCCAGGTTTAATGAATAAAAGAATTGACAAGAAACTTACACAATATCCCATTCCCTATATCTTATAACTTATACAAAATATATAAGAAAAATACTTGTACTATTATGCTACTTGTCTTGTTTCAATATATCAAAGAACGATAGAAAAAACCACATTTCTTCACGAAACGGACTGCAAAAATAGCAGGTTTTTTTTTATCTTCAAAATATATATCGCAAATAATTTGGAAAAAATTTGAAATAAAATAATATCACTTTGATAATGTGAGTACTTAGGTCGAAAACTTTTTTTCAAAAATTTTTCTAAGCGTTAATTTTAAGGTTTCCGTTTCTTGTTTTGCACCCAATTCCTGCTCCAAAGAAGTAACTGCTTTGTCGGTAAAACCACAGGGATTGATATGGTTGAAATAGCTTAAATCAGTGTTTATATTAAGTGCAAATCCATGCATGGTTACATAACGCGAACTGCGAACCCCAATGGCACAAATTTTACGTGCATCTTTGGTGTCAGCATCCAACCACACTCCTGTAGCTCCCTTTAATCCGGTTGCGTGCAATCCGTATTGCTCCAACAATTCTATGACGCAGGCTTCAAGCTTAAAAATATATTCTTTTAAACCTATGTTGAAATTGGCAAGATCAAAAATGGGATAACCCACCAATTGCCCTGGTCCGTGATAAGTGATATCTCCACCACGATTGGTGCGAACAAATTGGGCATGCTGCGCCTGCAACTGAATAAAATCCACCAACAAATTGTGTTCATCACCGCTTTTACCCAAGGTATAAACATGGGGATGCTCACAGAAAATCAAAAAATTTTCAGTTTCTTCCTGATTGTTTTTCCGGCGAATGGTTTCTGCAAATAATGCTTCTTGCTCTTCCCAAGCCTTGTTGTATTCAATCAAGCCCCAATCTATATATTGTATCTTTTTATTCAAACGGGTATAATTTATTTTTAACTTGTCGTATAAAACTCTCGGCAAACCGATTTAATCATCAAAATTAACCTGCGGTACCTTATACATTAAATTGATGATCTGATCTTTTCTCCTTTGAATATAAGGTGATGGTCTTGCCGGATTGAATCTCCTCGGATTAGGCAAACACACGGCAATAAGGGATGCCTGAGTTCTGGTTAGCTTGGAAGCATTTTTCCCAAAATATTCCAGAGAAGCCGCTTCTACTCCATAAATACCCGGACCTGTTTCAATGACATTCAAATAGACTTCCATGATGCGTTTTTTAGGCCAAAACAACTCTATGAGAACCGTGAAATATGCTTCAAGCCCTTTTCGAATATATGAACGCTTTGGCCACAAAAATACATTTTTGGCCGTTTGCTGAGAAATGGTGCTACCTCCCCGTATTCTTTTCCCTTTTTGATTGTGTTCCCACGCTTTTCTAATGGCTTCAAAAGAAAAACCTTTGTGTTCCATGAACAAATTATCTTCCGCAGCTACCACAGCCTGAATCATGTGAGGGGATATCTCTTCAATGGAAACCCACTTTTTGCTGTTCTTAACCGGTTCTCCGTCACGAATGGCTTCTACCGACCGAATTAACATCAATGGCGTAAAATACACAGGAACAAATCGCAACAAGACAGTCCATGCGATGGTAATGAGAAAAAACCAAAGAAGAAGCTTACCAACGAAGCGAATTATCTTTGTAAAATTTTTTTTCACGACAGGTTTTCAAGTTTACTCGTACGCTCCCATTTTTAGCATATTTACCTCACGTTCAGTAAGGAAACGATATTTCCCGCGTGGTAAATTTTTCTTGGTCAATCCGGCAAAAAAGACCCGGTCCAAGCGTACTACCTTGTATCCTAATTTTTCAAAAATCCGGCGGATCACCCTATTCTGTCCGGAATGTATTTCAATACCCAAATGTCTGAAATCATCATCTTTGATAAAATCGAGCGCATCGGCAGCAACTTTTTCATCATCCAACATAACTCCGGATAAAATAGCCTCAAAATCGGGTATTTCCAACGGTTTATCCAAAACTGCATGATAAATTTTCTTCTTCTCAAACCTGGGATGTGTCAGGCGTGAAGCCAAATCACCATCATTGGTTAACAACAACACACCGGTTGTATTTCTGTCAAGGCGTCCTACCGGATAGATCCTTTCACTGCAAGCATTTTTAACAATATCAAGTACAGTGCGCCTGTCTAAATTATCTTCAGCTGTTGTAACAGTATCTTTAGGTTTATTCAAAAGGATATAAACTTTCTTTTCAATACGTACCTGTTGATTGTGGAACATCACCTTATCAGTAGGCAGTACTTTTACCCCCATTTCTTTTACAACCTCGCCATTAACCGTAATCACTCCCGCTGCAATGAACTCATCAGCTTCACGACGAGAACAAATACCGGCATTTGCCAAAAACTTATTCAATCGAATGGGCTTGGTAGGATCTATCTCGTTCCTCCTATATTCAGCTTGCTTTTTCTTGCTGTATTTTGCATTAGGATTGTAGTCCGCTGTTCTAATCCTCGGACGGCGTTTTTCACCTCCACTGTTGTCAAAGCGGGTTTCTACATATTCTGTACTGTTTGGGTTGATTGTTTTTTTTACTGAAAATCTGGCTCGACCGCTTGAAGGTTTTTGGCCGGATCTCCTTTCTGAATGAGGAGACTTACCTTGATATCTTTTCTCATAATTAGGTTGTGCATACTTTTCATCATTTCGTCTTGGACGCTCTGAAGAATAATTGGAAGTTCCTTGAGAACCTTTAGACACTGGTTTTAGGTCATTTTTTTCAAACATTTTACCGTCACGGCCGGCATCGGCTCCCGTTCTCTTGGGATGACCTTGCCTTTTTTCATTGTCTGTCATTGTGTTAACTAAATTTTAAATAATCTTTTTCCGAGGGTGCAAATATCGGAATTTTTCCTGAGGTATCATAATATTGTTGAAATTAAATTAATTCAATGAATGTTATAAATTGTATTTAATGGCTTTTCCAAACATTCTATTTGCATCTATGTTCCTCAACAAAATCTTACAAAATCGGATCGGGGATATTCAAACTTTTATTATACCTTTGCAAGGTGGAGTTAATTTTCGAAAACATAGAAAAGTTATTGGCTGCAAATGACCATGCTATTGTGCCCGGGCTTGGCGGCTTTGTGGTCCGGCAGCAACCTACACAGGTTGAAGGAAATAATATGCTGCCTCCTCACGTCATGATCAGTTTCAACCCATTGATGAACCAACAAGACGGACTGTTGGCGTTGGAAATTTCCCGAACAAAAGGTATTAGTTACCGCAAAGCAACCGAATTAATCAACAATAAGGTAAGAGAATTCCGAAATAAATTACATATTGGTAAAAGTCTTGAATTTGGTCGCATAGGTACATTCACGATGGATGAAAATCGTAATCTGATTTTCAATCCGTCATTTTGCCCGCCCTTTATTCCTTTCAATTTAGGCTTACAGAAACTACCTTTGCCCAAACAGGAGAAACATCCTTCAAAAGAAATCGTCATCAGAATTACACGTGATCAGGTTATGAAGTACGTTGCTGTTCTGTTGGCTGTTTTCTCCCTGCTTTTACCACCAAAAGTGAATAAAACAACTGATGTGGTTCAAGCCGATTTCAGCAAATTGGTACTTGTAAATTTACCGGAAATAACCATCGAACCTGATGCGGACGCAGACATAAGTTTTACCGAACAAGCTCATCCTGACAATCAAAGCCAAATAAAAGCAAGCCATACTTACAAAATCATAGTAGCTGCTTTTTATACAAAAGAGAAAGCACAGATGGTGTGCAATGATTTGATCAAGAGAAATTATCCGGCTGAGATTGTACCCAGAGACAACCTCAACACAATATCCATCCGGTCATTTAATGATTTCAGTACTGCCATTAGTTTCATGGAAGACCTCCGCATGTACAGCGATGAATTTTCAGATGCCTGGGTTATGAGAACCGCATCATCCTCAAAGAATTAATTTCTATTGCGGTTATATTGTCGTTTCAAAATCTTTTTTCTATCTTTGCACCCGCTTTTCGAGAAAAAGCATCAGGTATAATCATTAAACAATAATTAAAAATGCCAGTAAAAATTAGATTACAACGACGCGGACGCAAAGGGTATGCTTATTACCACATCATCATTGCCGACAGTCGTGCGCCACGAGATGGCAAGTTTATCGAAAGAATCGGATCTTACAATCCAAACACCAATCCTTCAACCGTTACACTGCAATTCGATCGCGCCATGTATTGGCTGCAAGTAGGGGCACAACCTACCGACACCGTGCGGAATATTCTTTCTTCGGAAGGTGTATTGCTGAAAAAACACCTGTTGGAAGGTGTGAAGAAAGGTGCGTTTGACGAAGCTGAAGCTGAAAAACGCTTTGAAGCATGGAAAGCTTCTAAAGAAAGCAAGCTGAACAAAACCATCGAACAAATTGAAGCAAAAAAAGTAGCTGTTGCCAAAGAACGCTTAGCTGCAGAAGTAGCTGTCAACAAAGCCAAAGCAGCGGAAATCGCAAAAATAGAAGCTGAAGCCAGGGCTGCTGAAGAGGCTGCACGTGCTAAACAGGAGAAAGAAAAAGCTCCGGCAGAGGAAGCAGCACCTGCACCTGTGGAAGAGCCTAAGGCTGAAACACCTGCAGAAACAGAAGAAGTTAAAAAAGAAGCTCCTGCAGAAACACCTGCAGAAGAAAAAGCAGAAAAGCCTGTAGAAACAAAAGCGGAAGAACCTGCGGAAGCAAAAGAAGAAAAAGCTGAGGAAGTAAAAGAAGAACCGAAAGCTGAAGCTTCACCTGAAGCAAAAGAAGAAGAGGAGCCAAAGGCTGAATAAAACGATTCAATTTTCTCTACATAATGAAAGAGGCTGTCTATTTTTTTAGGCAGCTTTTTTTATTACATTTGCAAAACATTCAATCAACCACCGGCATTCATTGTCATTTATGCTCAACGTTTCAATCGTTATTTACAAACATACCTTCAAAGAAACTGAGTCATTGATTCGGTCTATTTTGGAGTCGGAGGTGCTGAACAAACTATTCATCATTGACAACTCTCCCACCCCTTCCGATGGTTTTAAGCAGCTTGAGCAGGAAAAACTGACTTATTTTTTCACCGGTAGAAATATAGGCTACGGTGCTGCACACAATATCGCATTGCGCAAAACAATGACTGGAGACGTGACTTACCATCTAATTCTCAATCCCGATATCATCATAGAGACTGATGCGCTGAAAACCATGATTGACTATATGGAAAAGCATAGCGACGTTGGACATATGATGCCTAAAGTGGTGTATCCTTCGGGCGAGACTCAATATCTCTGCAAATTGCTGCCTACTCCTTTCGATTTATTCTTTAGAAGATTTCTGCCGGAGAAATGGACAACCCGCAGAACGAGAAGATTTGAAATGAGAAATTCCGGATACGATAAAATCATGGAAGTTCCCTATCTTTCCGGATGTTGCATGCTGTTGCGAACAGAGGCACTTCAAAAGGTAGGTCTGTTTGATGAACGTTTCTTTCTGTACCCTGAAGATATTGATTTAACGCGCAGAATAGGAGAGTTTTATCAAACAATTTTTTATCCCCATGTAACTGTAGTGCACCATCATGCCAAAGGTTCTTACAAAAACTTCAAACTGATGGTCATTCATATTTGGAACCTAATCAAATATTTCAATAAATGGGGATGGCTGTGTGATGATAAAAGGAAAACAATCAATCAAAAACTGATTAAAAAATGGGATCTTTAAATTTTAGCTTTATAGAAATTACGAGTGCTTTTATGGTACTCTTTGCTATCATTGACATCTTAGGCTCAGTGCCCATCATCATCAATGTCAAGAAAAACAACAAGAATATTCATGCTTTTTGGGCAAGCTTTGTCGCACTGATCATTCTGATTTTGTTTTTGTTTGCAGGAGAAGGCATACTCAAACTTTTTGGAGTTGATATTGAGTCATTTGCCGTAGCCGGTGCATTGATAATTTTTATCTTTGCCATCGAAATGATCTTGGATATTGAAATTTTCAGAAGTTACAAGGCTCCCAAGAATACTTTCTCCATTGTCCCCCTGGCTTTTCCTCTGATAGCAGGACCAGGCTCTTTCACAACCCTTGTTGCCCTAAGGGCGGAGTACAGGGTGGAAAACATACTTGTTGCCTTGATACTGAATATGGCTCTCGTTTACCTGGTATTAAAATCAACCGACCGCATTGAAAAAATCATCGGAGAAGCCGGCATTTATGTCATTAGAAAATTCTTCGGCATCATTCTGTTGGCAATAGCTGTCAAGCTCTTTACAACCAACATCAGTCATTTAATCACGTTCTAATAACTAAAGGTTCCATAGGGACTTTCAATCAACAATTCCGGACTGTCGGCATACTCCACATGCCCAACCACCTGAGCATCAATATTGAACGAGCGTGAAATCTCTATCACTTGATTAGCATATTTAGCCGGCAGGTAAATCTCCATGCGATGTCCCATATTGAAGACTTTATACATTTCTTGCCAGGGAGTGCCGGATTCTTGCTGTATCAACTCAAAAAGCGGCGGAAGAGGGAATAGATTGTTTTTTACAACTTTCAGCTTATCGATAAAATGCAGGATCTTGGTTTGCGCGCCACCTGAACAATGCACCATGCCATGAATAACCGGACGCAACTCTTGCAGTATTTTTTTGACAACAGGTGCGTAGGTCCTTGTAGGAGAAAGCACTAATTTACCGGCATCCAAACCGGTATCTGCAATGGCATCAGTCAGTTTTTTCGAACCTGAATAAACCAAATCCAAAGGAATTGCAGGATCAAAACTTTCGGGGAACTTAGTCGCCAAATAATGCGCAAACACATCATGACGGGCTGAGGTCAATCCATTGCTACCCATTCCTCCATTGTATGCCTGCTCATAGGTCGCCTGTCCGGAGGATGATAAACCGACAATCACATCACCAGGACAGATATTGGCATTATCAATTACATCCTCTCTTTTCATGCGACAAGTAACGGTGCTGTCAACAATAATAGTACGCACCAAATCGCCTACATCAGCCGTTTCACCACCGGTCGGATAAATATTGACACCCATTTTTGCCAACTCTTCTACCAAGTCATTGGTGCCATTGATGATAGCCGAGATCACTTTCCCGGGGATTAAATTCTTGTTTCTGCCGATGGTGGAAGAAAGCAAAATATGATCAGTAGCTCCCACGCACAGCAAATCATCTACATTCATGATCAGGGCATCTTGAGCGATACCTTTCCAAACCGTCAGATCGCCGGTCTCTTTCCAGTAAACATAAGCCAATGCCGATTTTGTTCCTGCCCCATCGGCATGCATGATATTGCAATACTCGGGGTCATTTCCCAAATAATCAGGAATTATCTTACAAAAAGCTTTGGGATATAAACCTTTATCTATGTTTTTAATGGCATTATGCACATCTTCTTTCGATGCAGAAACGCCGCGACGGTCGTATCTTTGATCAGTCATATCTTGTTGATTTTCTATTATTATTGATTTTCATTATTTTTTCATTAAATGCTTTGGCTTTCAGCAAATCTTCCAAATTCATGTGCATGCGGTACGACCAAAAATGCTGCGGGTCGCTTGGCACATTGATCCGTTCCGACCAGGGGTCTTCCCGCCTTAAATCTCCATTCATTGCCATCCAGTCCTGCCAGGGTAAAATCACCCACATGGCATTCGACGCTACGTGCTGACAAATGATCTTTTCTGCTATCCAAGGTTCGCACTGTTCCGGTGCTTCACCTTCTAAATTCAAAACCTCATTATAATATTTTTGCGTTAGTTGTCTGTCCTCCAACCACCAGGCACGTATGGGAGTCATATCGTGCGTAGAAGTGGAACACACGGAAAGATAAGGAGCATCCTGCGGAAGAGCAAAAGCCATATTGCATTGCTTGGGCATGCGCTGGATCTCCAAGCTGAGAATTTCAAGTTTACCCAAAACTTCCGGAACCGAATCGGGCAACATGCCGAGGTCTTCACCACACGCCAACATCTTATTGGATGCAATCAAAGCAGGCAGTTTTTTCATTGCCTGCTCCTTCCAAAATGCATTGTGGCGCACATAAAAATAATCTACATAAATATCGCGAATCAATCTGCGATCTGATTCGGGTAATTCCTGATAAGAAAATGTTTTTTCGACGGTTATACGTGGATGGTAAGTACCGGGATGGTGCGTATCTTCAACAAAAAGAACCTCACTGTGAAGTTGGTACAAACCATCTCTTATCAGACGGTCTTTCGTACTGATAGTATCACCAAAAACCGCAAAGTGCGCTTGTATCTTTTTCTGCGTATCAAACTCCGGCTTAAATTGCCAGGCATCTCCATCTTTCTCAAAAAACTGCTGAATAACGGCTGTTGTATGATTGCCAAATATAGCCTTCAATACATGCTTTTTCAGATAGGGTTTCAAGAATCTCTTTTCGTTCCATGATAATCCCTTCTCTCTAAGTTCCTCAACCGTAAGAGGTATTGCCGGATTAAACCGACCTTTTAATGCCCATACATCGGTTTCGGGTATTTCCCATATGCGGAAAAATCCCAAAATATGATCGATCCTGTAAGCATCAAAATACTTTTCCAATTGCTGAAAGCGCTTTCTCCACCATCCATACTGATCTTTTCCCATCCTGTCCCAATTGTAGGTGGGGAAAGACCAATTTTGTCCGCTGACCGCGAAATCGTCTGGAGGAGCACCTGCCTGTGCATGGATATTAAATAACTCCGGCTCTGTCCACACTTCCACGCTATCCGGACTTACACCGATGGGGATGTCCCCCTTTAGAGCAACTCCTTGTTCCAAGGCATATTCATGCACTTCTTTAAGTTGTTTATCAAGATGAAATTGCAGAAAATAATGAATGGCAATTTGATCAAAATCTTTATATTTTCGAGAAGCCAATTTTTTAATTGCATTTGGATCATAGGTAGCATGCTCACGCCAATCTGTAAATTTAGACGTACCATTTTGGTCCCTCAAATAGGAAAATACAGCATAGGGAACCAACCACGACTTATTCTCATTGAAAAATCGTTTATAAGCCGATGTCTTAAAAAGTTCTTCAGCAGTTTGGGAGTAAAGTTCACGAAAATACTCCCATTTTACACGCATCACATTTTGGTAATCAACAGTAGGTTGATTGTTCAATATCTTTTTTTGCCGATTAAAATAAGTTTTAAGACTCCGGTTTGTTATTTTCCCCATGGCTTCAAGACGCAAATACAAAGGATGCAGTGCATAAACAGAAACCGCGTTATAAGGATAGGAATCAGTATTGGAATGAGTTAAAGTTGTATCGTTAATCGGCAAGATTTGGATCATGCGTTGTCCGGTTGCCTTAGCCCAATCAACCATCAGTTTCAAATCATGAAAATCACCCACACCAAAGCTTTGCCTGCTGCGAAGTGAAAAGACCGGTATGGCAACGCCGGTAGCCCTCCAACGAGGAAGTGCAGTCTGCAAATTTTCATCATTAATGATATGATGAGCGTCTGGAGAAAGATAAGCTATGTTTCTATTCTCTCCCTCTTCCCATGCCAACACCTTATCAGTAGCCGTGTCAACCACAACAAACTTGTACTCCAAAGGAAAGTTGATTTGTTGTACATCCAGGTTGACAGACCAGATCGGATAGCGAAATTCATCCAGTCTAAGTTTTTTATTTAAATCCCAATAACCCAACACTTCCTGATTACCGACAATAGCCACATATTGTGTCGGCTCAATCTGAGGTGCAAAAAGATTAATTGTGAGATTTCCGTTTGTCTTTTGCTTGATTGTACATATTTCTCTTTTAAAAAAACAATGACTAAAAGGTGCTGAAGCAAACGGACTTTGACCTACTGCCTCACGCCAGAAATCGTAAATTTTTACCTTTTGCGCATCGGCGGGAAGACGTATTTCACGCAAATCGCCAAATTCCCGGATTGATTTTCTGTCACTATCCACCAATTCATATTGATATCGAATGGTGGTAAGATGATTGTTTAGCACATGCTTATAGCTCCATTGAGAGTCATTTTTGCAAGTCATCTGCCGACTTACCAAGCTGAGATTTCCCTGCTCGTCTTGCTCCTGTAACAGCAAACTCAGGTTGTTGCCCCATTGTGTCAGAAAACGGATGTGAAATTCGATTTGCATATTCAATCATCAATACGCTTGCAAAAGTACAAAATTAAGTGGATACACTAATTAGTCGGCACCACATATCAGACTACAAAAAAGGCTGCCTAAACTTAATAGACAGCCTTTTTGTAGAGGTACTTGGCGGATTCGAACCGCCGTAAACGGTTTTGCAGACCGGCGCCTAACCACTCGGCCAAAGTACCCTGGAACTTTCGGGATTGCAAAGATAATCTATTTTTTTGGATGTCGAAACATAATAGATAGTTTATTCGCTGAAAAACCGTACATAAAAAAACTTGCCGACAATCAAACTGTCGGCAAATTATCCATTTAAAAACAACTCACAAACCATCCATCTATTAACTTGTGTGTTCTAGAAATCCCGGGAGAGAGGTGGTTTCATTGTCTCCCTTGCTCTCTTTGTCCTCTTGTCTCCCCCCTGGGTTGAGCAGTACGTTGCATCAACTCTCTTTGGTATTCTTTTTCGGCCCTCAATAACTTATTGATGACCTCTGCAGAAACAGCCTTTTTCAATTTCAGGTAGTAATTTTTATGAATATTGGCATTTTCTACCTCAAAATTTACCATAGCTTCGTTGATGGCTTCGAAATTCGTACTTCCCGGAGCATTTGCGCGACGACTATTCCTGTAAACTTCCCTGTTTTTGGCCAATAAATTCCACAATTCCTCCTCAGTCTCACGGAAAATCGGCTCAATTTTAGCCAGGTCTTCGGCAGATGCATTTATTTTTTCACTGATGATAGTCCACTTGCGATTCATCACTTCCTCTTTCGAAAAACGGGAACCTCTTTGTTGTGCAGTAAGGGTACCAAAGAAAAACAGGAGCGTTAGAGTAATTAATAATTTTGGTTTCATTTTTTCTTAATTATTGATTGTTATCATTTACATCATCATCTGTCATTGAAAACGGGTAGTAATCGTACAAAATAGTTTGATCCAATTGCGACATGAGATACATTTCATATAATTCAGCATCACGATTTTTGTTTTGTTGGTGGATAGCGTAGAAAACATTGCCTATCAAGAATACGCCAACAAACATTGCAGCCAGGTACATCCAGGGTTTCATCAACTTTTTAAATGTCACCTGTTCAGCCGCTATTTGAGAATTGATATCGGATGCAAAATCCTCAAAGTAGCCCTCCGGTACAGTAAAAGGGTTACTGTTTCCGTACGTTTGCAATATTTTTTGATCTATTTTTTCCATTTCTTTGTGATACGTTTGTTTAGACTATCATAAAACTAAAAGGTTTAATCTGAAAAAGTTAAAGGCAATTTTGTTCAATAAATAAACACTCCTGAAAATCTCACTCACTCTTCTGTCAATAAGAATTTCTCAATTTTTTTAACTGCATGATGATAGGAAGCTTTCAAGGCGCCAACTGAAGTATCTAATATTTTCTCCATTTCCTCATATTTTAAATCATCAAAATACTTCATATTGAACACCAATCTTTGTTTTTCGGGTAAGCTAAGAATAGCTTTCTGCAACTTCATTTCAGCTTCATCACCAGAAAAATACGGATCAGCTTTCAACTGATCGGCAAGCAAACCTTCAACATCATCTATTCCTGTGAGATTGCGCATCCTTAGGGCGCTTAAAAATGTCATTGTCTCATTCGTGGCTATTTTGTAAAGCCATGTTGACAGTTGTGCATCTCCTCTGAAATTATCAAGCCCTCTCCAAGCTTTCATAAAAGTGTTCTGCAAGACATCATGGGCATCATCATGAGACAAAACCATCTTTCGGATATGCCAATACAAACGTTCCTGATACAAGAGCACTACTTCGGAAAAAGCTTTTGCACGGGTTTTCGGATGGGCAAGCAATCTTAATAGATCAGCACTTTCTTTAACAGCCATTCACCTATAAATTACAAAATCAATGTTTAGACTCAAAATTGAGAAAATAGTTTAATATGTGCTACCAAACAGAAAAGAGAAAAACGATGAACATTCATTTCTTCACTGCTTTTACCATCCGCTCGTTACCAAATATATCTTTTTTCAATTGAACCTCTGCATACGACATATCCTCCAACAATTGAACGCAAGCTTTTCCGAAGTCGCGATGCACTTCAAAAAACAAATTTCCCCCGGAAAGTAAGTTTAATTGAGCAAACTGCGCAATTTTACGATAAAAGATCAAAGGATCGGAATCCTTGACAAACAATGCTCTTTCCGGCTCAAAATCTTTGACCCTATCCATCACGTTTTTACGTTCGGAGCACGGAATATAAGGCGGATTACTCACGATAACATGATATTTTCGGTCCGATTTTTCAGTTTTCAAAATATCGCATTGGAAAAAATTGATTTTTAGTCCAAGATTCTCTGCATTGTTTGCTGCCACCCCCAAACTATCCGCGTCGATATCACACGCATATACGTCAGCACCCGGCAAAAAATGTTTTAAAGCAATCGCAATGCAACCACTTCCTGTACCAATGTCAAGAATAAGACTATCTTGCTCAATCTCTTCTACCATCCATTGAACCAATTCTTCGGTTTCAGGTCGCGGGATCAGTACCGCATCGTTAACCATGATACGCAAGCCACAAAATTCCGTTTCACCTAATACATATTGCACGGGTAAGCCACTTTTGAGTTTTTCAACATAATTCTGCAGGACTTTCCGTTGTTCTTCAGAAAATATTGTATTTTTGTTCACTATAATTTCAGTGAAATTGTAACCGCTGACTTTAGATATCAACAGTCGTGATACGGATTGCAGCTCCAACGCTGGATAAGAAGCTGACAAATTACTGCGGATGAATTTTATGGCTTGTTGCATGGTCTGCAAATTTACATGATAATTTTTAGTTTTCACACAAGCACACCAAAGGCGATGTCTCAAAATTAAAAGATAGCAAGGTGTCTTAGAAGCGTCTAAATGAATTACGAAGAGAAATACATGTACAGGTGTTTACAGCTTGCAGCTTTCGGAGGAGGACATGTTGCACCAAATCCGATGGTAGGAGCTGTTGTGGTACACAACCATCAAATTATAGGTGAAGGGTTTCATCACAGGTACGGTGAAGCTCATGCTGAACCCAATGCCATCTTATCTGTAAAAGATGAGACACTACTTCAGAAATCTACCTTGTATGTAAATTTGGAGCCTTGCTCTCACGTAGGTAAAACGCAACCTTGTGCCCACTTAATTGTCGATAAAAAAATCCCAAGGGTGGTCATCGGAACATTGGATCCTAATCCGAAAGTGTCGGGAAGAGGTATTAAAATACTTCAGAATGCAGGTATTAAAGTGGTAACGAACGTATTGGAAGACGAATGCCGCCGTTTAAACAAACGTTTTTTTGCATTGCATAATGAACACAGACCATTCATCCTATTGAAATGGGCCGAAACAAGAGACGGATTTATTGATGTCATCCGGCATGATGTCAGCACTCCTCCACTTCAAATTTCCAGTCAGCTTGCCAAGCAACTCACCCATAAAATGCGGTCAGAAAATCAAGCTATCATGGTCAGCACCAATACGGCTGCATTAGATAATCCGTCACTGACAACCAAGCACTGGCCCGGAAAAAATCCCATTCGCATCATTTTAGACCGAACCGGAAGAATACCGGAGCATTACAATATTTTCAACGATTTAGCTGAAACATTGATTTTCACTGAAACTCCACGTCAAAACACGGAAAGCACCAAATACATTCATCTTCAATTTGACGAGTTTATACTGAACAATTTGTTGCAGATACTCGCTTCAAAAAATATTCATTCCGTATTGGTTGAAGGTGGTGCTCAGTTACTAAATAACTTTATTGATGCAGGATTGTGGGATGAGGCATGGGTTGAAGTGTCCCGGCAGGTAATCGGACGGGGTGTTCTGGCACCTTCAATAGGTATTGTTCCCGACAGTTCCGTAATCATCAACAATCATTTGCATCTCAAATATATTAACAGAAATAAAAAATTTAATACCCTATAAGCTCTGTGTAACGTATAACGCTAAGCTACCTGCTATTTATCGTTGCTTGCAGGAAATAATTATGGGGTCAAATACCAATTTATGAACAGGCTTCTTCTTATCCTACTAATAGCTCTGTACTTGTACATGATCATTAGTTCCATTTCAGTATTATTACTTGAAAACAGGAATCCTACGCGTTCTCTTTCTTGGATCCTGGTGATGGTTTTATTGCCGGGGATCGGGATATTCCTGTATTTAATGATCGGACAAAACTATCGCAAGCAAAAAGTTTTCTCCAAAATAAGCGTCAAACATTTGACAAAGCTGCCTTATGGAGAGATAAGGCCGGCAGCGTGTTCAAACATCATTTCCGAAAGTCATCATTTAAATTTAGTTAAGCTATTATACAATAACAACGATGCTACTTTGCATCTTTACAATAAAATTGATGTGTTATCTGATGGAGAATCAACTTTTACTTCCATGTTTGATGCCATTGAGAAAGCGGAAAAACACATTCACATCCAATTTTTCATTTTTGAAAATGACAGGATTTCCAATTATCTGAGGGAACTTTTAATCAAAAAAGCCATATCAGGTGTTAGGATCAGGATGATCTATGATTACCTGGGCAGTTTTGACCTTTCTAAAAGCTATCTCAAATCCTTGAAAGAGGCCGGTGTTTATGTAGCACCGTTTCTCCCGCTGAGATTAAGGTTAAGAAGAAGCAAAATCAATTTTAGAAATCACCGCAAAATATTGATTGTTGACGGGAAATATGGTTTTATTGGAGGACTGAACTTTGCCGACAGGTATATTTTCGGTAACAAATACGGAAAATGGCGGGATACTTTTGTACGCATAGAAGGTTCTGCCGTACATGGCTTACAATCCTTGTTTCTATCAGATTGGTATTTCGTAGAACGAAAATTAATTACTGACATTAAATATTATCCCAAACCCACTAAGTTTGAAGACAACCTCGTGCAAATCGTGAGTAGCGGTCCTGACACCAATTGGGAAAACATCATGCAAGGCATTGCATTGGCCATCATGTCGGCACACCGTTATGTGTATATACACACGCCGTATTTTGCACCAAACGAGATTATGCTGAATGCCATTGTCATTGCCAGCTTGAGTGGGATTGAAATCAAATTGATGGTTCCTACAAGATCTGATTCCAGGCTGTCTGATGCTTGCTCATTTAGTTATTTCGGAGAAATTCTTGAAGCCGGTGTACAAGTGTTTCAATACTCAGTCGGATTTCTACACAGCAAAGCCATCGTGATTGATGATTTTATTTCCATTGTGGGCTCGGCGAACCTTGACGAAAGAAGTTTTAATCAGAATTTTGAGGCTAATGCTTTTATTTATGACACAAAAACTGCCTTGAAATTAAAGCAACTTTTCAAGGCTGATATGGAAAATTGCAAAGAAATTACTTTATCCGACTGGAAAAATCGGAAAAAAAGCCAGATGCTGAAAGAATCGTTTGCCAGACTCTTCAGCCCCATCATATAAAAAACTTGTTTTTTATTTGTACTTTTGTACTTTCAAAAACTGTAAACAATGCAGTAAAATTTCAGTACGAAATCAATTAAAGTTTCAAGATATGCAAGACAATATATTTAAATCCACCATGACCAACGGGTTGATCATGGGGGTTCTGTTTTTTTTAAACTTCCTGCTGTCCGGGTCCGGAATTACACCTTTAGTACTCCTTTCTTACTTGGTGATGGCACTGATCCTTGTCCTCATGCACAGGATGGCAAAACGATATCGGGATGTGGATTGCGGAGGAACGATCAAATACTGGAAAGTATTTAATTATGTAGTGTTGACATTCTTATTCGCTGCCATCATCTCTTCGGTTTTCAAAATTATCTATTTGCAATACATCAATACCGAATACCTGCCCGCCCTCTTTGAAGAAAGTATGCGCCAAATGGAGCAAAACCGCTCTCTTTTTGAAAAACTCAACTTACCGCTTGACGAGGATTATATTTCCGCCGTTGAAAAAACGATGCGCCCTGTCACTTATTCTCTTCAAACTATATGGGTCAATGTATTCTTGGGAACCATACTCGGATTGATTTTAGGCGGCATGCTCAAAAAAGAAAAAAGTATTTTTGAGGATGACGGCCTGTCGGAGCATCAAGATCAATAAACACAACCAATGTCTTAAAACAAATACGAATTTTTTAGAACAAACACATGAATATATCCGTTGTCATACCCCTATATAATGAAGCAGAGTCGTTGTCCAAACTTCATGATTGGATTGATGAAGTAATGCAAAAAAATCAATTCAGCTATGAGATAATTTTTGTTGATGACGGCAGCACGGATGACTCCTGGAAAGTCATCGAAGATTTAAAGTCCCGCTCAAAGCATGTAAGAGGCATCAAATTTCGCAATAACTACGGAAAATCTCCGGCCTTACATTGCGGATTTCAGGAAGTACAAGGTGATGTAGTCATAACCATGGATGCTGACTTGCAAGACAGTCCGGATGAAATCCCTGAACTTTACCGTATGATCACGAAAGAAGGTTATGATTTGGTATCGGGATGGAAAAAGAAAAGGTACGATTCCAAACTGACAAAAAACCTACCTTCCAAACTTTACAATGCGACAGCGCGTAGGGTAACGGGCTTGAAACTTCACGACATGAACTGTGGCTTAAAAGCCTACAAAAAAGAGGTAGTAAAAAACATAGAAGTATATGGTGAAATGCACCGATACATCCCCTATTTAGCAAAAAATGCGGGTTTCACAAAAATTGGAGAAAAGGTAGTAACACACAGAAAACGGGAATTCGGTACGACTAAGTTTGGCATGAATCGTTTTGTAAACGGCTATTTGGACTTAATGACCGTTTGGTTCTTGAATAAATTCGGCAAAAAACCCATGCATTTTTTTGGACTCTACGGAAGTTTAATGTTCATCTTGGGATTTATAGCCGTAATTGTTGTCGGAGCTATTAAAATTCGCGCCATTATCAATCAGGTCAAGGCTATTTTAGTAACCGACAGCCCCTATTTTTACATTGCCTTGGTAGCTATGATATTAGGTGCACAATTATTTATGACCGGATTTCTTGGAGAAATAATCGCCAGAAATTCATCTGAAAGAAATAATTATAAGATTGAAAAGAAAATCTAACACCGTTTATGAAGCGACTACCAATCATTTTCATACTCTCCATCATCTTTTTTTCTGCCTGCAAACAAGACGAAACATGCAGAGAAAGTAAAGAGGTTTTTTTACGTGTTGGTTTTTTTGAATCCGTCACCAATAAAGCTGTAAGTATTGACAGCTTGACCGTTTTTGCTTTACACCAGGATGGGTCAGCTATGGACAGCCTCTTGTATGACAACCGAAAAAACATGAGTAATATCATACTTCCTTTAAACAAAGTAGAACAAGCCAGTCTGTTCGTCATGAAATTGAACGACCTGCCTCAAGACACCTTGTCTGTTTTGTATGAAAATGTTGAATACTTCATTTCATACCCCTGCGGAATGATCATTACTCATACATTGGATACAGTGTGGTCAACGCACCACTTTATCAAAGATGTAAACATGGTTCACAAAAATATAAACACAACTAATGTACAACATTTACAAGTATTGCTTTAGTTTGCTGATAGTCTGTTGTGTTGTGACCGTTTTATCTGCACAGGAAAATGAGGTGGTCAACGACAGCACCAAAAGAAAAGTTGTATTTAACGGCGTACGGCTCGACTTGGATGTGTCACCTGTTCTCACTACCTTTCTGAATAAAGGTGAATCCTATTCATTTGAAACCGGTATTCAAGCTGAATTCAACAGAAGGCTGTATCCGGTTATTGAATTGGGTTATGGTGGAGCTAAAAAGCTGACCGGTTCGGGGATAACATATAAAGGCGACGGCTTATTCTACAGAGCCGGTATGGATTTTAATTTATTAAAAAGCAAATCAGAAAACCCCATTTACAACAATTTATTTCTTTTTGGTATCAGGGTCGGATATACATATTTTGATTATGAGTTGCAAAATATTAGCTTTGTGGACGATTTTTGGAATACAAACCTAACTAAAAACCTGGGTCTCACTTCATCCAGTTTTTGGTTTGAAATTGCAGCAAGTGTAAGGGTTGAACTGATTAAGAACTTGTACATCGGTTGGACAGTTCGCATTAAAAACATGCTTTCAAAGCCGGATCCAGGCGCATTTAAACCGTGGCATATTCCTGGTTTCGGCATTAATGGAGACACCTCAGTATGGGGATTTAATTATACAATAGGATATAAATTACTAAACAATAAATAATTTTTTGCTTATGAATTCAGTTGAAATTTTAAATCGGGCAGCAGATAACATCAGGATACTTTCTGCAGCGATGGTGGAAAAGGCTAAATCGGGACATCCCGGTGGAGCAATGGGAGGTGCCGACTTTATCAATGTGTTGTATTCAGAATTTTTAGTGTACGATCCGGAAAATCCAACCTGGGCAGGACGCGACCGTTTCTTTTTAGATCCGGGACATATGTCACCCATGTTATATGCTACGCTCACTTTAGCGGGTAAATTCTCCATAGAAGAGATCAAACAATTTCGTCAGTGGGATTCTCCCACACCCGGTCACCCGGAGGTAGACGTAAAACGAGGAATAGAAAACACTTCCGGTCCGCTTGGTCAGGGTCACGCATATGGTGTTGGAGCCGCCATTGCAGCTAAATTTTTGGAAGCCCGTTTCGGTAAAACAATGATCGGGCAAACTATCTATGCTTTCATATCCGACGGTGGTATTCAGGAAGAAATATCACAGGGAACGGGACGCATTGCCGGGCATCTCGGATTAGACAATTTGATCATGTTTTACGACTCCAACGACATCCAGCTTTCAACCAGTACCGACGCGGTAACCAGCGAAGATGTGGCAATGAAATACAAAGCATGGAACTGGCATGTAATTGAAATTAATGGGCATGATGCATCTGCTATCAGGAAGGCATTGACCGAGGCTAAAGCAGTAACAGGAAAACCAACTCTTATCATTGGAAAGACCATTATCGGTAAGGGAGCACGCAAAGAAGACGGAACAAGTTACGAAGGTAAATGTGAAACACACGGTATGCCGCTGAGCGCAGCCGGTGCTTCTTTCGAAAAAACCATCAAAAACTTGGGTGGTAATCCTGAAGACCCATTCGCTATATTCAAAGAAACGCGTGCATTATATGCCAAACGTGAAGAAGAATTAGCAGTCATCATGACTAAAAAATACGCAGAAGAAAAAGCATGGGCAGCCGCAAATCCTGCATTGGCAGAAAAATTAGCCCTGTTCTTCTCCGGAGAAGCTTCCGTTAACTGGGATGGCATTGTGCAAAAACCCAATCAGTCAACACGAAGTGCTTCCGCCACCGTACTTTCCGAGTTAGCTGTACAGGTTGAGAACATGATTGTTGCTTCTGCCGACTTATCCAATTCAGACAAGACGGATGGATTTTTGAAAAAAACAACTGCTTTCCAAAAAGGTGATTTCACAGGAGCTTTCCTACAAGCCGGTGTTTCCGAGCTGACTATGGCCTGTCTGTGTATCGGTATGAGTTTGCACGGAGGTGTAATTCCCGCATGTGCAACTTTTTTCGTTTTCTCCGACTATATGAAACCGGCAATACGCATGGCAGCATTGATGGAACAACCTGTTAAATTCATCTGGACACACGATGCTTTCCGTGTAGGAGAGGATGGTCCGACCCATGAACCCGTTGAGCAAGAAGCACAAATCCGCTTGATGGAGAAATTGAAAAACCACAGCGGTAATAGCTCTATGCTGGTATTACGACCTGCTGACGTAGAAGAAACAACAGTAGCCTGGAAAATGGCGATGGAAAATACCAAGACGCCTACCGGACTTATTTTCTCCCGGCAAAACATCCAGGATTTACCGGCAAAGAGCAACCGCAAGGAAGAGGCTAAACAAGCTCAAAAAGGAGCTTATATAGTTGAATGCGACGGCAATCCCGATGTTATTTTATTGGCATCAGGTTCTGAAGTATCCACTTTATACGAAGGTGCTAATTTGTTACGCAAAGACGGTATCAAAATACGTTTGGTGTCTGTTCCTTCTGAAGGCGTTTTCAGACAACAAAGTGAAGCCTATCAAAAGAGTGTATTACCCGATAAGGCAAAAATTTTCGGTCTGACTGCCGGATTGCCTGTAAACCTAGAAGGTTTAGTAGGTTGTAACGGTAAAGTATTCGGACTGGAATCCTTCGGATTTTCTGCTCCTTACCAAATCCTGGATGAAAAATTAGGATTTACAGGTGAAAACGTATATAAACAAGTGAAATCTTTATTGAAGTAAACGCGAAATGAAAGGAAGAGGAGGGATATCAAAAGGAGCGGAAGCGGCGAGATTCGAACTCGCGGTACGGTTGCCCGTACGACAGTTTAGCAAACTGTTGGTTTCAGCCACTCACCCACACTTCCATTTGCCTTTTGCGGGTGCAAATATATAAAGAATTTTTAATTATTCAAATGAGAGCAGACAATAATTCGTAAAATCCATTTTACGATTGTGTCTGCTTCATTTTGAAATTCACTTCTCCAACTGATGATAACAAATTCACATAAGAAAAAGCTTTTTATTGCCGTTATTTCTTTATTATCAGGAATTTTACTGATAGGTATCGGGTTATATTATTATGTTTTTCATGCTCCCAACATCAATCAAGTAGAAGACGAAACCTTTCTCTACATAAGAGACACTGATACTTTTGATGATGTCTTGAAGCAGATTGAAAGTAAAGCTGTCATAACAAACCGCTTCACGTTTATTCAAGTAGCCAGGCGACTCAAATATACCCATATAAAACCCGGCAGGTATGCACTTGAAAACAAGATGTCGAACGTGGAATTGGTAAGAAAACTGCGAAATGGTCAGCAAGATCCTGTAAAACTACAATTCAACAGCTTGCGTACCAAGGAACAATTAGCCGGCAGGATAGCTGAGCAAATCATGGCTGATTCGATGAGTTTGATCACTTTAATGAATGATCCGGAATTTCTGAAACAATACGAAGTTACTCCTGCAACAGTTATATCGCTTTTTATTCCGAATACCTATGAGGTGTTTTGGAACATCAAAGCCGAAAATCTGTTCAAAAGAATGAAGAAGGAATACGATCATTTTTGGACATCAGAAAGGAAAGCAAAGGCAGCCGCCATCCCGATGACTCAGGAAGAAGTGATAATCCTGGCATCCATCATTCAGGAAGAAACCAATAAAAAAAGTGAATATCCCATCATTGCAGGATTGTATATCAACAGATTAAGAAAAAAGATGCCGCTGCAGGCTTGTCCGACCGTCAAGTATGCAGTGGGTGACTTCACACTACAACGAATTTTACACAAACACCTGAAAGTTGATTCCCCCTACAACACATACAAATATCCGGGTTTACCTCCCGGACCTATCCGTACACCTTCAACAATCTGTATTGATGCTGTATTAAATTATGAAAAACATGACTATTTGTATATGGCAGCAGATGCATCACTCAATGGCGGACATGCCTTTGCCAAAACCGGTGCGGAACATATGCGCAATGCAAGGAAAATACAACAAGTGTTGAATGAAAAAGGTATCAAATAAGGGCACAATTAGGAATTGATTGAACGGGAGTCTTTTAACCGATAAAATTCACCTCAGGAATCAGTTTGATTCCAAATTTTGCATCCACATCAGCTTGAATTTGATAAGCTAAGTCGGCAATTTCTTGTCCCTTAGCACCGCCATAATTAACCAACACCAAAGCTTGATAGGGATAAACACCCACATTACCGATTCTTCTGCCTTTCCATCCACATTGCTCAATCAACCAGGCAGCCGGTATTTTTTCTTGAGTATCACTGATAAAATAATGGGGTATTTGGGGGTATGCAGATTGTAAATCTTCAAACTTTTTACGATTTACCACTGGGTTCATGAAAAAACTTCCGGCATTGCCTATCTCTTTCGGGTTAGGCAGCTTAGCTTCCCTGATAGCGATGATGGTATCCCGAACATTTCTGAGGTTGATTTCCCCTCGCTGCAATACCTCTTTTTCCAAATGATGGTAAGTCAGGTTGAAAACCTGCTTTTTACTCAACTTAATGACAATGGAAAGTATGATGTACTGCCCTTTTAGTTCTTTTTTAAAGATACTTTCACGATAACCGTAGCGACAGTCTTTACAAGTAAAAATCTTCGTTTCACCATCGGCAATTCGTACAGCTTTTACCTTTTGCAGTACATCTTTCAATTCTACGCCATAAGCCCCGATGTTCTGTATAGCGGATGCGCCCACTTCACCGGGTATCAAAGAAAGATTTTCAATACCATGCCAGCCGTGCTGTACGCAATGCTCCACCAGGTCATCCCATACCACACCGGAACCTACCTCCAAAATCACAGAATCTTCAGTTTCCTCAATCCGCGTAATTCCCTTTAAAGCAGAATGAACAACCACACCATCAAAATCTTTCAAAAAAAGCAGGTTGCTCCCTTGCCCTATAGCCAACAGCCGGTTTTCACGTACCGCCCCGCTGTTTAAGATTTCCAACAATTCATTTTCGGAACCGTACTCAACAAAATACCTGGCATAGACATCCAGGCCAAATGTGTTATATTTTTTAAGCGAATGATGCTGATAAAATCTCATGCTTTCTTTATGGCAGGTTTCCTACCCCTGCTTTTTTTCTTCAATTCAAAATCACGTCCCAAATACTTCTCTCTTACCACCGGATTATCAGCCAATTCCTGTGAGGTCCCCTGATACAGAATCTGACCTTCAAACAGCAAATAAGCACGATCGGTAATACTTAAGGTTTCGTTCACATTATGGTCGGTGATCAAAACCCCTATATCTTTATCTTTCAGTCTCCAAACGATGTCCTGAATATCCTGTACTGCTATTGGGTCGACTCCGGCAAAAGGCTCATCCAACATAATAAAGCGAGGTTCAATCGCCAGGCAACGTGCAATCTCTGTCCGACGACGTTCACCTCCGGAAAGGCGGTCACCTATGTTGTGACGAACTTGTTCCAAATTAAACTCAGCGATCAGCGTTTCCAATTTTTCACGTTGGTATTGTTTACTAAACTTGGTCATTTCAAGCACAGCCTTGATATTATCCTCCACCGTCATCTTTCTAAAAACCGATGGTTCCTGGGCCAGATAACCTATTCCCTGCTGTGCTCTTTTATAAACAGGATATTTGGTAATATCAACATCATTCAGAAAAATTTTACCTGAATTCGGGGTAATCAGTCCGGTCGCCATGTAAAAAGTAGTGGTTTTACCCGCACCATTAGGACCAAGCAAACCTACAATCTCACCCTGCTCTACATAGATAGAAACATCATTCACCACCATGCGTTTCCCATATTTCTTATATAGATGTTCAGTCCGTAAAATCATGTTTCATTTATTAGTTAATCTCACATTATTCATCATTCTTTGTTTTGTACCACCCGGCATACATTGCATAATTATGAGCAATTTTACGATTCATTTCATGGGTTTGTTCCGGCTCCACATTTTTAATAAACTTTGCAGGAACCCCAGCCCAAAGCGTATAAGGAGGAATTTTTGTGTTGCTTAACACCAAAGAACCGGCAGCAACAATGGCACCTTCACCCACTTCGGCATGATCCAATAGTATAGCACCTATACCAATCAATGCATAATTATCAATTTTGGCCCCATGAACGGTAACATGGTGACCTATCGACACATAATCACCGATTTCTACTACAGACTTTTGATACAGGGTATGCAACACACTCCCATCCTGAATATTGACGTGATTGCCAATGCGGATAGAATTGACATCACCACGAAGCACTGCATTATACCAAATACTACAACCGTCACCCATCACTACATCTCCAATAATCGTAGCATTCTCAGCCAAAAAACAATCTTTTCCAAATTGGGGTATAAACCCCCTAAGCTCCTTAATTAACGCCATATCAACTGACAATCATTTAAATAAAACTCAAACTTTTATTACTCTTTTCTTTTTCTGATACCCTGATTTGTAGGGACATACAGAGCGTGCAACAAAAACTTTTCCCGCAGCAAAACCCTCAAGAACAACAAGGCTTGCATAGGCAAGAGAATCAACAGAGTAGTATGGGTAAGAGCAACCGTGATGATAAAATAAGCAATCATCATCAACATGTACACAATATTGTAATAAAACAACAGATTACGTGATTTTTTCGACCATATTAAAAAGGCAACAATAATGTTCAATGGGTTAAGCCACAATATATTCAGGTTTTTATCTACCAAAGGATGCTCGGAAAAGAACATGAAGAAAAATATTACCAATCCACCAATTCCGGTTACCATAAACAATATAAAATCGAACAACCTATTGGTGACACTGTCCATATTTCTTCTGTACCTCATAATCACCCCACCCATGATGAGCCATAATATGGTAATCAAAAAAGGATGGACCAGCAATTCCAAATGATTTGGACTTTCACGTTTCGACATAAACAAAGTTTCTGTATGGCTCACCAGGGGCCTTTTATGAAAACCGTTATCAACAAGATGAAGAATCTTAGCCTGCTGAGCATAATTTTTCAAATATTCGGGTAAAAAAATGCTTTGATTCTCATTGAGTAATTTATCGGCATCCAAACCAAAAATAAGATTCACGCCAAGTTCAACCCAGGGGGTATCGGAGAGATAATTCATTATCATGGTGCGAGCCGATTCAAACTTCCTTTGCTGATCGAAAATGATGGCTCCTGTGACAGCTTCACTGATAATATGATAAGGACGGGTAGAACAATTGTCATTGAAAAAATTATACCTATACATCCTGTTTTCAGGTAAATAATTAATGCGCAACAGTTCAATTAATTTATCTTTTTCCGCTTTGGTAAGATTCAATACCTGTTCCCATACGGTAGAATTTCTTTTGCGATAATCATGCATAAATAATTCTGTAGGATAAACAGCCAGCATATAATCGGTGTGTCCTCTCAGAAATTTTAAATAAAAATTATCCGTCTTAAAATCAAACACCCCGTAATTATAGACCAAGTCTAATCCTTTCGTGTCCCGGATCCGGATGGCTGTATGGCCAAACTTCGTGTACACAGCCTTTCCTGGCTCACAGGTGATCAAACTAACAATTGTCGAATCAGCGTACTCGATGGTTTCCGAACGCAAATGGAATACTGTCATCAGCAAAAACAACAAAAAAACTGCTATTTGTTTCATGTTGATAGGATTGAAATAAACATTGACAAAAGTAATATTTTTTATTGACTTGTGAGTATTTATGGAAAAGTTTAAAAGCACACATACAACTTTGACCGACAGATGAATCAAAAAAACGAGAAAAGATTGTTTATTTTAGAATAATATGTAAATTTGTGCTTTAAAACATTGTTATCTAACATACTTTCTTATAATTCATGGCTAAAAAGACAATTTCAACGCCCAGGCCAATTGAAAAAGTCATGACCGTTTGGGATGTTCTGACGCCTGATGAAAGGCAATTTTTGCGAAATAATCATACTGTTCATCGGTTTAAAAAAAACGAACTGATCCATTGTGAAGGCGACATTCCAACCCACATGATGATATTGGAATCGGGGAAAGTTAAGGTTTTCAAAGAAGGTGTAGGAAGTCGTGCGCAAATCATCCGTATGCTTAAACCGGGTGAGCATTTCGGTTATCGTGCCATCATTACCAACCAGCCGCACAACACGAATGTAGCAGCTGTTGAGCCTTCCACCATTTTTATGATCAAAGCCGATATCTTTATTTCTATTCTGAAACACAACAATGCATTTTGTTATCGGTTCCTGGAAGAACTTGCATGCGATTTGGGTGTGTCAGATGCGCGAATAGTGAATTTGACGCAAAAACACATCCGCGGGCGACTGGCAGAAGCCTTACTGACACTCAAGAAAAACTATGGAGTGGAAGCTGACGGTGCAACCATCAGCATTTATCTGGCACGTGAAGATTTGGCCAATTTATCCAATATGACTACTTCCAACGCCATTCGCACCTTATCTAATTTTGCCAACGAACAGGTGATTGCCATGGATGGTCGAAAATTAAAAATCATTGACGAAGAAAGACTGGTAAGAATCAGTAAAATGGGTTAAAATTTTTACACATGACCTCATCACAAATTGACAGCACTTACAAATCCGTTATCAATCTGCTTTTAGCAGGAAAACTGAAGCTGGCTTTTGACAAAACACGCCTGCTTGTTGCTGAACTGCAGTGGGGTGAGCTGACTGATGAGTTTGAAGACCTGCTTCGAAACTATCGGTACATGCTCCAATACTTCATTGATGGTGTTGATGATCCGGATCGTAAAAGTGTTTACAATAAACTGATTAGCAGATTAATCAGTCTGAATGCTTTGGTGCGTGAAGAGTTGATGGTACGTATAGACAACACGTTTGAATATACACAGAAAAGATATTTTCCTCATAAATTACACTTTAGTTCTGTTTCTGACCTGTACGATTCTTTCATTTACTTTCACAACCAACAATCCATTTTAAATGAATCCGGAGTTGACACTGAAAATGAAAAACAAAGAATCCGAAACAATTACGAAAAACTACTGCTCGACCTATTCGCAATATTTTGGTTAAGCACCCATATTCGGTCAGAAAAAAAGAAGGTTTTCAAACTCATACTTGATGAATCTTATCCGGCAAGCATAGAACAAAGCTTGATTATATCTGCCTTGAGCTTGAACATCTGGAGAATGTTTGATGAAGAAAAGATAATGTTGTTGCTGGATGCTTGCCAACATAAAGACATGCAAATCAGACAACGGGCTTTGGCAGGCTTATGCTTTATTCTCACTAAGTACAATGATTTCCTGCACTTTTATCCTTCTGTCAGAAATCGCCTGGTCATTCTGGTGGACAATACTACCATCGCTGAAAATTTGAAAAACATCATTTTGCTGATCATCGGAACAACAGACACCGATCGCATCACCAAAAAGATGCAGGAAGAAATTCTTCCGGAAATGATGAAGATCAGTCCTATCATCAGAGATAAAATGGAAGAAGAAAAAACATTCAAGTCGGAGGATTGGGACGAAGAGAATCCGGAGTGGAACGAAATCCTGGAGCAAAGCGGAATCGCCGACAAGCTGCGAGAACTGACGGAATTGCAAATGGAAGGCGCCGATGTATACATGAGCACTTTTTCGATGCTGAAAAGCTTTCCGTTTTTCAATGAAACTGCTCATTGGTTTTTACACTTCGATCCGGAATTTTCAGTCGTTCAAGATTTGTTTCAGCAGCAAGACCAAAGTTTAGTTGCTGCATTTTTAAAAAACAATATCATTTGTAACTCAGACAAATATTCATTTTGTTTGAGTGCTTTACAAATGCCTGCCGGTCAGCGCTCCATGATGAGCAAATCTTTTAAGGCAGAAGCAAAACAACTGGAAGAGATCAGCAAAGATGAAACCTTGCTCAATCCCGATCTGGCAGCCAGGAACATCGCGAGGCAATACATACAGGACTTATTTAGGTTTTTCAGACTTCATCCTCGCCATCAGGATTTTAACGATATGTTTAAACTGTCATTAAACATACATAAAACCACTTTTTTTGACGTGTTGGCTTCCGGTGGTGATATCAAACTCCAGGTAGCGGAATATTATTTTACCAAGAAATTATATGTACAAGCCATTGAGGTTTACGAGGAACTGATCCATGAGCAAGAACCCTCTGCTGCTTTGTATCAAAAAGTCGGCTTTTCCTATCAAAAAAATGCACAAATCGATCGAGCTTTAAATGCTTATATCAAAGCAGATTTAATTTTGCCGGATGATCTTTGGACAGTGAAAAAAATAGCCATTTGTCACCGTTTATCGGGAGATTATGAAAAAGCCCTGGATTCCTACCAACATGCCGACTTTCTAAAACCCGGAGAATTCAACACCAATATGCAGATTGCCAATTGTTTGATACAACTTGAAAAATACAAGGCAGCTCTACAGGTATATGCAGATATTGAAAAGAAAAATCCGGAAAATGAAAACCTTTGGAGAGCTATCAGTCGCTGCGCTTTTCTTTCTACCAACATCCACCAGGCTGATTATTACATGGAGAAAAATTTATCGGCACAGCCCCACACGGTTGACTTAATTAACGCCGGCCATATTGCCTTTTGCAAGCATGACAGAGCGGGTGCTGTTCAATTTTACCTGCAAAGCATAGAGCAACAGGCTGATAATCTACAATTAATTATTGACCAGATACTTGACGACAAAAAGTACCTGATTGCCAATGGTATCAATAGCGATGACATCGCCTTACTAATCGACGAACTCTCATTTAGTGTGGACAAAAATAATTGATGATGAGAATGAAAGGATTGGTTGTCAAAAACACAGGAAGCTGGTATCAGGTAAAAACTGAAGATGGAGCTTTTTATGATTGCAGAATCAAAGGCAACCTCAGGTTAAAGGGAATCAGAAGCACCAACCCCATTGCTGTGGGAGACTATGTTGAATTTACACTTTCCGATGATAATATTGGAACCATCCATGGAATACACGACAGAAAGAATTACATCATCCGGCGCTCCTCAAATCTATCCAAGCATTCACATATTCTCGCTGCTAACCTGGATTTGGTCATTTTGATCGCTACCGTTAATTATCCTGAAACATCAACTGTCTTTATTGATCGTTTTATCGCTTCTGCGGAGGCTTACAGTGTTCCCGCATGTTTACTCATCAACAAAATCGATTTGTATGATGAAGAAGAGCTGGAATATGCAAAAGCCTTGCAAACGCTTTACGAGACCATAGGCTACCCTACTTTTATGGTATCCGCCATAGATGGGGATTCTTTGGATAACATCAAAGAGTTTTTAAAAGATAAAACCACTTTGGTTTCAGGCAATTCCGGTGTAGGAAAATCTACCTTGATTAACTCTCTTTTGCCTGAACCTCTGGCCAATACAGCCGAAATATCTTACCATCACAATCGGGGAGTTCACACCACCACATTTTCTGAAATGTACTGGTTAGAGAATGGCGGTCAGCTTATTGACACACCTGGTATCAAAGGGTTTGGGACTGTTGACATGGAAGAAGATGAGATCAGTCATTATTTTAAAGAGATATTCAAAACCTCAAAAAAATGTCGTTTTACGAATTGCATTCATATCAATGAACCTGACTGTGCAGTCTTGGAAGCTGTCAAAAATCACCGGATCAGTATATCTCGCTATCAGAGTTATTTAAGCATGATGTCTGACTTAACTTCCGGAAAGTACAGGTAAGATTCAAATTTTTATTTTATATTTGCAGTCACTGCGTTGGAAAATCCATCAGGAAACCGAGATTCAAAAAGGTTCACAAAATCACATATTCACAATAAACTACACCGTCCATGGAAAAATACCAGATTGATGATTTAGACAAGAAAATCCTGCAAATGATAGTCCGGGATGCCCGTATCCCCTTTTTAGAAGTTGCCCGCGAATGTAATGTCTCAGGTGCTGCCATCCATCAACGCATTCAAAAATTAAGATCCAATGGTATTATCAAAGGGTCGGAATTTATCATTGATAATTATAAAGTAGGATATCAAACCTGTGCTTTTATAGGCATTTCCCTATCCGACATCAAAGTATTTGCCACCATTGCCGATGAATTGAAAAAAATACCGGAGATTGTCGAATGTCACTATTCGACAGGAAAATATCCATTGTTCGTAAAGATATATGCGCGTGACAACCGACACTTGCTTCAAATTTTGGTCGATAAGATTACCAAGATCAAAGGTATTTCACATACCGAAACCTTTCAAATTTCTCTTGACGAAGTATTTAGTCGCCAATTGACAATTTTTGATGACAGTGTCATTACAAAACAAGAAGATTAAGATTAAGATTTAATCCTAAAACATAGGTTGCATTGGAGGTCCTCCTCCGCCGCGCATACCACCGCCACGCATACCTCCTCTACCGAATCCCGCATCATCCTGACCGGAAGGAGACCTTCCGCCAAACGATCTGATTCTGTAACTGAAGCTAACGATGAAATAAGAAGTGAGGGTATTGTATTTGGTAAATGAAACTGAATTATCCCCAACAGATTGCCTGATATTTAACTGTTGACGCAGAATATCAAACCACCTGACGGATAAAACTCCATTATTTTTAAACAAAGATTTATCAATGGATGCATTCCAAAGTACTTCAGATTGATCAAAGTTCGAATAACCATATCTGTTTGAATAATTGATATCGCTATTGATGGTGATATCAAAAGGTAATCGCAATACGACATTTCCCCGCACAGACCAATCGTAAGTTTCTGTCAACCTGTTGCTTAAATTATTTAAAGAATTGGAATACCTTACATTACCGCGCACACCTGCTTCAACCACATCATGTGTAAAAGTAAGCGACAACTGTTCTTGGGCACTGTAACGACGCGTGTAGCTCATATCTCCCAAAATCAAATTATCAACATCAATATTATCAAGACTGACCTCTTTAGAAGTATATCCATAACTATTGTTATAACCTAAATTGGTACTGGTATTAAAATGTAAACGTTTCTGAATGATGGGTGTGTTAAACATCACATTCCCATTGAATGAAACGGGTATCTTGTCCAAATTAACCGTTTGTGTATATTGCTTACCTGAACTGTCATAAATTCTGTTGGTCACCAACTGGTCTTTGGTGAAATTCCCCGATATCCATGTGCTGAAAGAAGAAAATGTAGAATCATTGAACGTACTATACATCAACCTCATATCATTAGTAAAAGAGGGATTCAAGCCAGGGTTCCCGACCGTTTCCCGCATCAAATCATCATTGTTTTTTACCGGTTGCATTTGACTTACACTGGGTTGACGGGTGTTTCCCCTATAGTCAAAGCGCAGAAACTCTTTCCTTCCAAAATTGTATTGGAAGCGACCATTAGGAGCAAAATTAAATACTTCATTAGATACATTACGTGTGTCTCCATTTCCGTAAACAGTCTCGCTGTACGTTTGTGAAGGCTCGGCTCTCATACCCAAAGTCAGAGAATAATTAGTATCAGTATAACGGTAATTCATTTCTAAAGTTTCTCTGAAAAACTTATTGCTAAAGTTATTGCTGTAATCTGAAACCGTGTCGGTATATTCTTCCGCATCTTTTCTGGAAAAGGAAGTAGTATCTGTGGAAGCAAACTGATCCTTATTACTTTTTTGAGAATTTGTACTGAAAGCAAGAACAGCTTCTAACATATTCTTTCTGTTCCAAAGAGGTTCAACAAAGGATATGCGCGTATCAAAATTAATATTTCCGGATGTATTGTGTGTGTATTGATTGATGATACTGGTCGAATCGGTTGTCACCTTGTTTGAAAAATTAAAGCTGTGACTGTCATTCTGAGAAAAGCCCGAATTAAAATTAGCAGTCAGCGTCCTGCCTGGTTTCAGAACAGACCTGCGGCTGGCTATCAACCTGGCTCCGGCAGAAAGGCTGTTGTTATAACCGGCATTTTGAGAACCTCCATAACTGGTTGTATCCTCATCCTGCAAATAGATATAATCGCGTGAACTACCCGAAGAACCTTGATTATAGTCAATACGTGGTTGGATGATAAGTGTCGTCAATGAGTCCGGCTTCCATTCTGCTTCTAACCTGAGACTTGTTGCATATCTATCATTGGATGAAGTATTAAACGTTGAATCATTGAAAGTTGAACCTCGCAGATAACTTTCTTTGGTACTGTTCACTTCACTTAAATTATTGGAATGGTTGAAAGAGCCATCACCTCCAAATTTAAAACTTTCGCTTAATATAGAGTTATTATTAACACCAAAATTCTGAGTTTGAGTAATACCGTTACCTCCTCCCCAGCCCCCCATACCACGGCGGCTGCGAGAAGTATTGACATTATTGGCTCCGGCTATGACAGATGTTTGGGTATCACCGGACATGAAGTTAACATTGGCGTTGGCATCATAACGGATCAGATTTTCCGTATCTAAACCAATCCCTCCCAATATATTTCCAAACACACCTTTTCTGCGATTAGGCTTGGTAGTCAAGTTGATAATCCTTTCCGTTTCATCATCTTCAAAGCCCGTTAATTGTGCCATCTCTGACTTTTGCTCCAAAACCTGGATTTTATCAATCATCTCAGCAGGTAAGTTTTTGGTTGCCATCTCAATATCCCCGTCAAAAAACTTTTTTCCATCAACCCGTATCCTATTAATTTCTTGTCCATTTACAGTAATTTTACCTTCAGATGTAATTTCCACACCGGGAAGTCTCTTCATCAGGTCTTCTACCATAGCATTTTCAGCTACCTTAAAAGCAGTCGCATTGTATTCAATGGTGTCACCCCTAACCACCAACTGAGCGGCCGTTCCGCGCACTTCTAACTCTTTCAAAACCTGTACACTTTCCTTTAACCTGATATTCTTCAGGATAATATCTCTTCGCTGCATTTCAACATTCTCAGTATGATCAGTATAGCCTACAGAACTGACAATCAAAATATATTTTCCGGGGCGAACACGTGAAAGACTAAACCAGCCGTTTGCATTAGTCTGTGCACCCTGAACCAAGGCGGAATCGGAAGCATTCAACAGCCTTACGGTAACCATCTCTAAAGGCATACCGCTACTTTCTTCAAACACTGTTGATTGAATTGAACGTTGAGCCAAAAGACCCATGCTGATAGTCAGTAACAAAAGCGAAAAAAATATTTTTTTGTTCATGTTTGTTTTTAAGCAGTGTAGTTAGTAGTTAGTAGTTAGTAGTTAGTAGTTAGTAGTTAGTAGTTTGGAAGTTAATGAAGTTATAAGAAGTTAGGGAAGTTAACGGGGTACGAGTTCCGGGGTAGCGAGTTCAGTTTTTGGCTCTTGGCTTTTGGCTTTTGGCTTTTGGCTTTTGGCTATTCGTTCTTCGTTCATCGTTTTTAGTTCTTAGTTTTTAGTTTATCGTTTCGTTTTTAGTTTCAACAACGTTCCCTATGACTAAAAAATCGGGCAAAGGTTTAAATTGCAAAACGCCAAATGGTACTTAAATATGTCAATTTAGGGACTTCTTCATGATTATTAATAATTTTTCATTTACTTTGTATCGTTTTTATCACACATCCCAAACACCATAACATGATTCTAAATTATATTTGGATTGGATTTTTGCTGATAGCTTTTATTGTTGCTTGTTTTCAGGCTTTCCTTTTTGGAAACACCCAAATCTTTTCGGATATCATGAATGCCACTTTTGAATCGGCTAAAACCGGCTTTGAAATCTCTCTTGGTCTTACCGGCGTATTGGCTTTGTGGTTGGGCATCATGAAAATTGGAGAAAATGGTGGTATCATCAAAGCTTTCTCAAGATTAGTCGGTCCTTTTTTCTTAAAAATTTTCCCTGATATTCCCAAGGATCATCCTGCTATGGGAAGTATTTTTATGAATATTTCCGCCAATATGTTGGGATTGGATAATGCAGCTACCCCTATGGGACTGAAGGCTATGAAAGAACTGCAAGAGATCAATCCCCAAAAGGATCGGGCATCCAATCCGATGATTATGTTTCTTGTATTGAACTCTTCCGGCTTAACCATCATTCCGATTACCATCATGGTATATAGGGCACAATTGGGAGCAGCAAATCCCACCGACGTATTTCTACCTATATTGTTGGCAACTTTCTTCTCAACATTAGTGGGCTTTTTGAGCGTTGCCATCATGCAGAAGATCAATCTCTTTAATAAAACTATACTGCTTACCTTGCTCGGATTCATAGCAGTGGTAGCCGGACTGATTTTCTTTCTCATGCGTCTACCAAAAGATCAATTGGCCGTATATTCAAACGTAGCGGCCGCATTTATCTTATTTTCCGTTATCATCAGCTTTGTTTCGTTGGCAGCTTTTCGCAAGGTCAATGTATATGAATCTTTTATTGAAGGTGCTAAAGACGGCTTTCAAGTGGCCGTTGGCATCATTCCCTACCTCATCGCCATTTTATTGGCAATTGGCGTGTTCAGGGCTTCCGGTGCTATGGACTTTATCATTGACGGCATTGGTAAATTTGTGGCAATGCTTGGTTTAGACACAGAATTCGTTCATGCACTTCCCACAGCACTCATGAAACCTTTGAGTGGAAGCGGAGCAAGAGGAATGATGATAGATGCGATGACTCAACACGGAGCTGATTCGTTTGTAGGACGACTGGTGAGCATTGTGCAAGGATCAACAGAAACTACCTTTTATGTCTTGGCTGTATATTACGGTTCTGTTGGCATCAAAAAAACACGCTACACACTTGGATGTAGCCTGTTGGCAGACTTGGCAGGCATCACTGCCGCTATTCTGGTTGGATATCTTTTCTTTTTCTGAAAACAATTTCAACCATCATCCAAGAACACGCTGATTATCAACAATTCAAACCAACGACATGATACTTTTTCAAACCATCAATACGTCCATGCCGGCATTGGATGAAAAAAAAGTAACCCAATGGATTAAAAGTACCGTTAGAGAATTTGATAAAGTGACAGGAATCATTACTTTTATTTTTTGCACTAATGATAAAATATTAGATATCAATCGTGAATATCTTCAACATGAATACTATACCGACATCATCACATTCGACTACTCAAAACAGAACATTATTTCCGGAGATATCTTTATCAGTGTAGAGATGGTTCAAGCCAATGCAGATAAATACCAGGTTACCTTCGAAAAAGAAATCCTAAGGGTCATCATACATGGTATATTGCATCTTTGTGGATTAAAAGACGATACTCCTGAAGCTCAAAGAATCATGACATCCAACGAGGACCATGCACTTTTACGTTACTTTGAAACCGTAATATAAACAATGATTGCAATTAATTGTTAAATTTGAAAACTTCCGACTTCCTATTTTTTCTACATTAAAAGATAATCATTACTTTTGTTGCTGCTTTTCGGCATCAAAAAATAATTAATTGATGATTATACCGTTAGATATCTGATTACGCAACTTTAAATGAATGATTCTTTATCATGTTGAAGACAATTAGATATCTTTTCTTGATGGTGGTGATGTGGGTGATGACTATCAGCCTGTATGCACAGGTGGAAATATACACCCTTGAAGTAGGAGTTCACGGAGGTGTTTCTTATTTTTTTGGTGATGTAAAAGCAAAGCCTTTTGATTTTCAAGCTGATTATGGTGTTTTGTTAAGATATCTTTTTAATCAGAGAATGTCATTGCAAGCAGATTTCAATCACACTTCAATCAAAGGCGACTACGAACAAAGGATTGAAGCTCCCAATGTTGCAATCGATCAAAATATAAATGCACTGGATTTTACCTTTGCTTTTAATTTTTTTGATTATATCCAGCTCGATTATGTATTGAAGAGCAGTGATCACACTGCTTATCTCTTTGCCGGAGCCGGACTGATTCACCTGAACAGTGGAAATTCAAACAAGTTTGGTGTCAGTATCCCCCTTGGGGTCGGATACAAGTTTCTGTTGTCTAAACGGCTACACCTGAATGTGCAATGGATACACAGGTTGATGCTTACCGATAACATAGAAGGACACCCTGACTTAAATAATTTCCTGGGGATGAATGGCAGCAATATTTTAAATAATGATCATTTGGGTACTGTCACAGTCGGCGTAAGTTACGGCTTATTCAGGAGAAAGTGTAAGTGCTTTAATTATAAGTAAATCTCGTATATGTCAAGCTATAAAGATAAGATTGATTTATCTCGTCTTCCGCAACACATTGCCATCATCATGGATGGAAATGGTCGTTGGGCAAAAGATAAAGGTCGTCCCAGATTCTTTGGTCATAAGAATGGCGTTGATTCGGTCAATGTGATCACTGAAGAAGCTGTAAAGTTAGGAATTCAATACCTTACCTTGTACGTTTTTTCCACTGAAAATTGGGGACGTCCCTCAGAAGAAGTCAATGCCTTGATGGGATTATTGATTGATTCAATTGAAAAAGAGACTGCCAAATTACAAAAAAACAATGTCAAACTAAAAGCCATAGGCGATCTTGAGCGCTTACCCCAAAAGGTCCGTGAAAAATTGGAGGATTGCATCCATGCCACATCCATGAACACCGGACTTACTTTAATTCTTGCATTAAGCTATTCTTCCCGATGGGAAATTCAAGATGCCGTAAAAAGGATCACGCAAGATGCTTGTGCCGGAAAAATCAAACCCGACGAAATTTCCGAAGAATTAATCTCATCGTATTTGCATACCCGTGACATACCCGATCCTGACTTATTAATCAGAACGAGTGGAGAAATCAGGATAAGTAATTTCCTATTGTGGCAGATTGCCTATTCAGAATTGTATTTCACAGATGAACACTGGCCTGCATTCCGCAAAGAAGAATTTTACAAATCCATTGTATGCTACCAAAGCAGGGATCGTCGTTTTGGTAAATAAAATACATTAACAGCAGAGAAATGTCCTATCAACATCGATATTTATCCTTACTCATCATCCTTTTCAGCCTGTTTTTAGGGAAATGGGCTGTTTTTAGTCAGGAAGAAGAAACTGACGTCATCACCATTCCGGAAATCGACTATAATGCTACGCCACAGAAATATGAAATTGTAGAAATCACCATAACAGGAGCCGAAAACTATGAAGATTTTGTGTTGATTGGTTTTTCAGGATTATCGGTAGGTGATATCATAGAGGTACCGGGAAATACGATTTCAGATGTGGTAAAACGCTTTTGGAATCAGGGCTTATTCTCTGACGTAAAGATTTTTGCTACTAAAATAGAAGATGGAAAGATTTGGCTTCAGATTGCCCTTAAGCAACGTCCTCAAATATCAAAAATCAATTATCATGGCCTAAAAAAAGGGGAAATAGATGAATTGAGTCCAAAATTAGGCATTGTGGAAGGCAATCAAATCACCCCCAATATATCAGACAGAGCCATCCTAGTCATCAAAAAACACCTGGAAGAAAAAGGATTTATGAATGTAGAAGTCAATGTTTTACAGAAGGATGATCCGGAGAAGCCCAATCATGTAATCGTTGACATTGAGGTTGACAAGAAAGTAAAAAACCGCGTTAAAGAAATTATCATTCATGGTAATGAAGCTTTATCTTTCAACCAGATCAACCGGGTGATGAAAAAAACCAATGATAATAATTGGCGTAACTTTTTCAGAACCAAGAAATTTGTACGAGAGGAATACGAAAAGGACAAAGTTGCTCTGATTGAGAAATACAACGAAATCGGTTACAGGGACGCTTATATTGTTGCCGATAGCGTCGTTCCTTTTGATGAAAAGCACGTCAGTGTGCACATGACTATAGATGAGGGCAGAAAGTATTATTTCAGAGATATCAAATGGGTCGGCAACACCATCTATCCTTATGAGTATCTGAATGAAGTCCTAAACATTCAGAAGGGTGATGTGTATAACTACAAAGAACTGATGAAAAGGCTGAAAACTGATGAAAATGAAGCCGTTAGTAAGTTATATCAAGACAGAGGCTATCTTTTCTCCGACATTCAACCTGTAGAAGTACTGATAGAAAACGATTCCATCGATTTCGAAATGCGTGTTTACGAGGGGAAACAAGCTACTATCAACGCTGTTAATGTCACCGGTAACACGCGGGTGTATGATCACGTAATTAAGAGGGAACTTTACACCAAGCCAGGCCAATTATATAGCCAGTCAGACATCATGCGAACCCTCAGGGAACTTGCTGCTATGGGGCATTTCGATCCCGAGAAAATCAGACCGGACATACAGCCCGACCCTGAGAATGGAACGGTTGATATCACATATGAGTTGGAAACGAAGGGGAGCGACCAAATTGAGTTCTCTGCCGGATGGGGTGCTACAGGTATAGTAGGAACCCTTGGATTAAAATTTACAAACTTTGCCATTCAAAACCTGTTCAAACCGGAGACCTATCGCATTGTGCCGCAAGGCGAAGGACAAACTTTTTCTATCAATGCCAGGACGAGTGGTCAGACTTACTCATCAGTCAGCGCATCATTCATTGAACCTTGGTTAGGTGGGAAACGGCCTAACTCCTTGTCCGCTTCAATTTATTATGCTGCACAAACCGGAGTAAGCAAAAGGTTTTGGGAAAGCATGCAAAACTACATGTACTCTCCGTATGCATACGGAGGATACGGTGGTTATGGATACGGAGGGTATGGATACGGAGGATATGGGGGTTATGGGGGATATAATGATTACAGCAGTGCTTATTCCACCATGTATCAGAGAGAAACGGATCCGGGAATTTACATGCGTACCTTAGGCGCATCATTGGGATACGGAAAAAGGTTAAACTGGCCCGATGATTATTTTTCACTCTATGCAGAATTATCATACCAGCGCTTTATGCTGAGTGATTGGAGTTATCTTCCCCCGTTGACAGACGGCAACTTCAATAATTTAAGTCTTAACCTGACCATCAGTAGAAATTCTATTTTTAATCCCATCTACACACGCCGCGGATCTTCCTTTAGTTTAGGATTAAAAATCACTCCTCCTTACTCTGCTTTCAATGGTAAAAACTATGCCGACCCCGCCATGACTGACCAGGAGCGATACAAATTTATAGAATATCACAAATGGACTTTTAATGGTAAAACATTTACACCGCTTACTTCTGATGAAAAGTTGATTTTAATGACCAGATTGATGTTCGGTTATTTGGGGCACTATAACGAGAATGCACGTTCTCCGTATGAAACCTATTATATGGGTGGAGACGGCATGTCGGCTTATACCAGTTATGGAACTGAATACGTCGCTATGCGCGGATACGAATCCGGATCGTTGGTTCCTTATGACATATCCCGCAAAACAAGGATAGGATATTTATTCAATAAGTTCACGATGGAATTGCGATATCCTTTATCTTTAGAACAATCTGCTACCATCTACGTACTTGGTTTCATGGAGGCCGGGAACAGCTTCAACAGGATGATAGACTACAGTCCATTTGATTTGAAAAGATCAGCCGGTGTCGGAGTTCGTATTTTCTTACCTATGTTTGGTATGATGGGTATAGACTGGGGTTATGGCTTTGATAAAGACACCAGGGGCGAAATTGGCGGAAGTCAGTTCCACTTTGTACTTGGACAAGAATTATAATTTTCGGCAGGGAATTTGTCAGAGCAGCACCGGCTTTTTAAAATTACTAACAATTAATCCTTTAAGTTATGAGAAAAAACATATTGATACTCGGTCTCTTTATGGGAATTCTTGGTTCCTTGAGTGCCCAGAAGTTTGCAATTGTTGACATGGAGTATATTCTGAAAAACATCCCATCCTTTGAAACGGCCAATGAGCAATTGAACATCATCTCTAAAAAATGGCAATCGGAAGTAGAAGCAAAAATGCAAGAAGTTCAAAACATGTATAAAAACTACCAAACAGAACTGGTATTTCTTTCAGATGAGATGAAAGTAGAACGCGAAGAAGCAATTATCGCTAAAGAAAAAGAAGCCCAGGAATTGAAACGTGAATATTTTGGTCCGGAAGGAGAACTTTTCAAAAAGCGTCAAAGCCTGATGAAACCCATCCAGGATGAAATATATAATGTGATACAAGAACTCAGCAGGGAGAAAGATTACAGCCTGATTATCGATAAGAGTTCAGCCATGAACATCATCTTCAGTTCACCTAAAATAGACATCAGCGATGAGGTACTCATTAAGTTGGGTTATTCAAAATAATATATTAAATTTGCGCGAATTTAAATTAAGAAATTAAACTATTTAACATGATTAAAAGAATTGCACTTATAGTATTATTAGCTTTGCCTCTCGGTCTGGTGGCTCAAGAGAAATTCGCTTATGTGAACGTACAAGAAATTTTTCAGGTAATGCCTGAATTGTCCGATGTTGAAAAGACAATTGCTGACTTAAACGAAGAATACAAGGTAGAATTGGAAAAAATGTACGAAGAGTACTATGCCAAAGCAAAAGAGTTTCAGGATAATCTGGCCACCATGTCAGAAACTATCAAGACCAGACGCCAGAGCGAAATTGTGGATCTGGAAAGCAGAATTTCAACCTTTCAGCAAACTGCTACTCAAGAGCTGCAACAAAAACAAATGGAACTTGTCAATGTATTGCGTGATAAAATCATCAAAGCTACTGCTGAAGTGGGAGAAGAGAATAACTATACTTATATATTTGACTTAAGTACCCAATCCATCGCTTATCATTCACCTAAAGCAGTGGATGTAACACCTTTAGTGAAAAAGAAATTAGGTATTAAATAAAGATTATCATACCAACTGTCAACAAAAAGCAGGAAAAATCCTTTAGATTTTTCCTGCTTTTGTTTTTTTATAAGCTCAAGGAGTATTCTCACCGTCTAACTTTGGATATCTCGTTTTTTTTACCGAAATTTGCAAGCTTAAAATATGAAACGACGATGAACTGATTTCATCAATTATTTCGCCCGTGCGAATGCTTTGAGCAGTGAGTGCAGAACTGAACCTGTTCGGTTTGTGCCGGGTTGCGAAAAACAACTAAATTTATTAAATGATCATATTAGCTCATCAAGAGTTCCATACGACAAAGAACAAATTATAATCGTATGAATTTTAGGTAAAAAAAGGTGGATAAAACTAAGTACATTTTCGTCACCGGCGGCGTAACCTCATCTTTGGGCAAGGGTATAATCGCTGCCTCTTTGGGTAAACTTTTACAAGCGCGAGGATTTCGGGTGACCAATCAAAAATTGGATCCTTACATCAATATAAATCCGGGTACACTGAATCCTCATGAACATGGAGAATGCTTTGTCACTGTTGACGGGCATGAGGCTGACTTAGATTTAGGACATTATGAGCGTTTTTTGGGAGTAGAAACACGTAAAGCCAATAACGTTACTACCGGTAGAATTTACCAAAACGTAATCAACAAGGAGCGCAGGGGCGACTATTTAGGTAAAACCGTTCAAGTGGTGCCACATATCACGGACGAAATCAAACGTAATGTCAAATCTTTAGGCAGCAAAGGTGAGTTTGACTTTGTCATTACAGAAATCGGCGGAACGGTCGGCGATATCGAATCATTGCCCTACATTGAAAGTGTACGTCAGTTGCGTTGGGAATTAGGTAAAAACTGTCTGATTATCCATCTTACATATGTTCCCTATCTCGCTGCTGCTAAGGAATTAAAGACCAAGCCTACGCAGCATTCCGTTAAGACTTTACAAGAACAAGGTGTCCAGCCTGATATTCTGATTTTACGTACAGAACACAACATCAATACTGATATACGTAAAAAAGTTGCTTTGTTCTGTAACGTGGAACCTCACGCCGTTATGCAATCCATTGACGCACCTTCTATTTATCGCGTACCGCTCAATATGCAGCAGGAAAAATTGGATGAGGTGACTTTGAAAAAATTAGGATATGATCTGACGAAGGTTCCACCTGTAAAAATGGACAAATGGATAGATTTTGTTAACAGACTTGAAAATGCTAAGGAAGAGGTTCACATTGCTTTAGTCGGCAAGTACGTACAACTCCCCGATGCATATAAGTCCATTACCGAATCGCTGATTCAGGCGACCGCTTATAACAATAGAAAATTAAAACTTGAATTGATCCTTTCCGATAAGCTCACTAACGAAAACATCGGAAAGAAGCTTGCTAAGATGGATGGAATTTTGGTCACACCCGGATTTGGCACGCGCGGAGTGGAAGGCAAAATATGTGCACTTCAATATGCCCGTGAAAATGATATTCCTTGTTTCGGCATCGGTTTGGGCATGCAAGCCATGGCTATTGAGTTTGCACGCAATGTATTGGATTTAAAAGATGCCAACAGCACTGAGATGGATGCCACAACAGCCTATAACATCATCGACATCATGTATGAGCAAAAAAACATCCTGGAGTTGAAAAGCGGCATGCGCTTAGGCTCCTATCAATGCAGCATTGTACCTGGCACCAAAGCTTTTGAAATTTACAACAGTTCCTCCATCCATGAGCGCCACAGACATCGTTATGAATTTAACAATAAATACAAAGAAGCTTTTGAAAAGGCGGGTATGATTTGTAGCGGATACAATGAAGAGTCTGATTTGGTGGAAATCATTGAGTTGAAAGATAAAAAATGGTACATCGGGGTACAATTTCATCCGGAATACAGAAGTACCGTCATTAATCCACACCCTTTATTCATAAGCTTTATAGAAGCCATCATTACCAAATAACAAAGAAAATACATATCAATGGATAAAAATACGATTCTTGGGTTTGTGCTCATCGCAGCTATTTTAATTACCTTTTCAATATTAAATCGCCCAAGCCAAGAAGAGATTGAACGTCAAAGAGCTTATCAGGATTCTTTAAGAATTGCACAGCAGGAATTACAAGAAGCTATACGGGAAAGTACACAAAAAGAGGCATCGGAATTCGACGCTCTGGAGCATGTTGACTCATCTGGGCAAGAAGCTTTAAAAGCGTATGGTGATTTTAAATCGGCTGCATCAGGAGAAGAAAATCTTTTTGTGCTTGAAAATGATTTGATTAAAATTACTTTGAGTAACAAAGGAGGTAGAATTGTATCCGCCCAATTAAAAGAACACCTTTCGCGAGATTCACTACCTGTTGAGCTTTTCCACCAAGATGATACGAACTTCGGATTTACAATGGCATTGCGCAACAATCATATCATCACAACTTCTTCCTTGTTTTTTAATCCTATATCGGAGGTTACAGCAGACAGCGAAGGAAACCAGCAAATGGTCTTCAGACTCCAATCAGAGACCGATGCCTATATCGATTTTATTTATACCCTTCCTGCAAACGATTATATGCTCGACTTTACGGTCAGATCCTATGAAATGAACACCATCATGCCTTTAGGGAGCAATTATATGATTGTGAATTGGGATTCGAGGATTCGTCAGCAAGAGAAAGGTCGTCAGTTTGAGGAGCGATACTCTACGCTCAACTACAAGTATTTAACTGATGACATGGAGAAAATGAATGCAGCCAAAGATGACGAGAAAAAATTGGCCGGCAGGGTAAAATGGATTGCTTTCAAAGATCAATATTTCAGTTCGATATTGATTGCAGGGGAAAGCTTTTCCAATACGCATCTTATTAGTAAGGTAGAATCCAAGGAGAGCGGCTACATGAAATCATACCACGCTGAAATGACGGTGGATTATAATCCGGCAAGCAATGAGGATATGAATTTCAAATTCTATTTAGGACCCAACAAATATAAAATTTTAGCGGCATACGACAAAGACTTGCCTTCCGACCAAAAACTTAAACTACGTGATGTGGTGCCTTTGGGATGGGGTATTTTTGGCTGGATCAACCGTTTTGCCATCATCCCCATGTTCAACTTGTTCAGCTCGTTTATCAATAACTTTGGTATTATCATCTTATTGATGACCATAGTCATCAAACTCGTGCTGTTTCCACTTACCTACAAATCTTATGTTTCAAGCGCCAAAATGCGTGTTTTGAAGCCTGAAATTGATGAAATCAACGAGCGTATTCCACCTGAAAAAGCAGCAGAACGTCAAAAAGCGACCATGGAACTGTATAACAAAGTCGGTGTAAGTCCTTTCAGCGGATGTCTGCCTACCTTATTGCAAATGCCTATCTTGTTTGCTATGTTTATGTTCTTTCCTTCTTCCATCGAGTTAAGGGGAGAAAGCTTCTTGTGGGCAAAAGATTTATCTTCTTACGATGCCATTGTGAGCTGGGACGTTTACATTCCTTTTATTTCCAAATATTACGGTAATCACATCAGCTTGTTTACTTTGTTGATGACCATTACCACTTTGATATCAACCAAGCTGAACATGGCAAACACGAACACGTCTGATCAACCGGGCGCCGGTATGATGAAGTGGATGATGTATCTGATGCCCGTCATGTTCATGTTCATATTCAACAGCTATGCTTCCGGATTGAGCTATTATTATTTCATCTCTACGCTGATTACCATCGTTCAAACCTATATTATCAGATCAACCATAGATGAAGAAAAATTACTCGCTCAACTGCATGCCAAAAGAGCAGCCAACGCTAATAAGAAGCAACCGGCTAAAAAGAAAAGCAGCTTCATGGAGAGATTGGAGAAGATGCAAAGGGAGCAGGAAAAGTTGATGCGGGAACGCAGTAAAAAAAGATGAATAAAGTCCCCAAATCCCCTGGAGAAAAATTTTTATTGCAATTCAACGACAAATGACAACTAATAAATCTACTATCATTTTATGGATGTTTGTCTTGCTTTTTATTGGTTGTAAGCAGCGAGACAGATTCTATATCAGCAAGTTTGAACATCCGGTTAAAGTTGAAATTCAGCGCTTCGATGCGGACTTTATTGATCTTGAAACCAGCAATACTTTAGCATCTCTTAGGGCCCTAGAGCGAAAATATCCCGGATTCTATTCCCTGTTCTTAAGGGATGTATTGTTAATGCAGCATACAGATAGTACCAACAATGCGCTCCAAATCACCAATTTTTTGAATGATTCTGTTTTTCGCCAAGTCAACCAAAAGGTAAAAGATGTATTCAACGATACGAAACCCATCGAGCAAGATCTTACTGAAGCATTTTCCTACCTTCATCATTATTTTCCCGACAAGCCACTGCCTGATATTTATTTCTTCGTGTCCGGTTTTAATCACCAATTTTTAGTTACTGATACCGTATTGGGAGTAGGAACCGATTTATATTTAGGGGCTGATTATCCTCTGTATTCTCACATTACATACGAATACCTTATCCAAAACATGCGGTACGATATGTTGGTGCCGGATTTAATAACTACCTGGTTGCATCATATTTTCCCCTTTCAAGGAAAGGACGATGTGTTGAGTCACATGCTGTATGAAGGTAAGATGCTGTATCTGAAGGAAACATTTCTTCCTGATACTCCCAATAACTTATTAATCGGATATGAACCAGCAGCTATGGATTGGTGCAAAACCCACGAAAAGCAAATATGGGCAAGTATGTTGGAAAACAAACATTTATTTTCAACCAGGCAATTGTTGATTACCCAATTGATTCATCCGGCACCCTTCACCTCTCCGATTTCATCAGAGTCGCCCGGAAGATTGGGTGTATGGATGGGGTGGCAAATCGTAAAAAGCTATATGCAAAACAACAAAAATGTCGGATTAAGTGAGCTGGTGAATGACCACAACTATCAAGAAATGCTCGAACAGTCACATTATCGTCCCTGATAAAGCATCAGCCAAATGAATTCCCTTCACAGGCAATTTATGTTTACGAATGTAGCCGTTGATATTCATCAAGCAAGAAGACTCTGTACTAACAATGTAGTCTGCTCCGGTTTGTAAAGCATCTCGTACTTTTTTCTCAGCTAAGGCGGCCGAAATCGCAGTATGTTTAACGGCAAAAGTACCTCCAAAACCGCAACATGTATCAGGTTCATTCATTTCGATCAACTCTAAACCTTTCAGCATCCGTAGCAGCTTTCTTGGCTCTTCTTCTACACCGTATTCACGCAGAGCTGAGCAGCCATCGTGGTAAGTGACTTTATGTTTAAATTCCACATCCCAACTTTGAATTTTAAGCACATTCACTAAAAAATCGGATAACTCGTAGAATTGATTAGAGATACCGGCATGTTGAACCAACAATTCCCGGTTATCTTTTAAAACCTTAGGATAATGAAATTTTACGAAACCGGCACAAGATGCAGATGGAGAGACTATAGGCATGGCATCATTAAAATCATGTAAAAATTTACCGGCTAACTTTGCCGCCTCATTCCAATAACCGCTATTGTATGCCGGTTGTCCGCAGCAAGTCTGATTGGAATTATAATGTACTTTACAACCCGCCATTTCCAACACCTTAATCACATTAAATGCTGTCTGGGGATAAAACTGATCTATGAAACAAGGGATAAATAATTGAACATCCATAAACGCCTAAGTATCAATTAAAATTTCAAATACAAATCAACATAAACGGGTAAATGATCTGAAAACCCACCTGCGTACTTCATTCCCACATAAGTTCTAAATGGTTTTTTACCAAAAAATTCTTCATCGTCTTCCAATAAAAAATCTTCTTCAAAGATATGCATATCCGATGGGGTGGTAAAAGTTACGGAGCTGTCATCCAATAAACTGCCCGAAACAATTATCTGATCAAGTGCTCCCCATGAACCTTCATGTTTGTGCGTTCCCTTCCCTTCCTGATGCATCAGATACATCAAATTATATAAATTTGAAGATGAAAAAGGCACCTGCGGCTCCTCTGCCTTTAAAATTTCTTTGATGCTCTTATTGTCGGGATAATCATTGAAGTCACCCATAATGATAATTTTCGCATCTGCATCATACTCAAATATTTCATCTACTTTACATTTTAGAATACTTGCGGCATCCACTCTCCTGCTTTCAGACTCAAGTTCTCCTCCCAGGCGTGATGGAAAATGACATACAAACACATGCAATGTATCCCTGTTTGGCAATTGTCCCATCACATACAAGATATCTCTTGTTGTGCTGTGAGGAGCATCGGCAAATGTCACCCGGATAGGCTCATCATACAATAATTTAAACATATCCGGCTGATACAGCAAAGCCACATCAACGCCTCTGACGTCCGGAGATTCATGATGCACAAACCCGTATTGCAAATTTTTCAAGGGACCCCAAATCACCAGGTCATGCATGGCTTTTTTGCTCTCCACTTCACACAAACCTACCAGGGCAGGTGGCTCCCATCCGCCTACCGCAACGATAACACGCGCAATATTGTACTGCTTCTCCACATATCGTGTATGATTCCATCCACGTATCCCTCCGGGGAGATATTCTTCATCATTCGTGTCCGGATCATCCACACAATCAAAATAATTTTCTACATTGTAGTACATCACTCTGAAAACGCTCTCATTTTCAAAGGCATATGCACTTAAACACAAAAAGCTCAGTAAACAAAACAGGGTTAATCTCATACAGCTAAGTTATTATCATGTCATTAATTTTGCTCATTGCACAGTGGTAGGATACCATTCATGGGCACCGGCATCAGGTTCTCCATCGGCTAGTCTGCTTCTTCCTTTTAGGTCAAGGGGAAATTGTTCTGAGATGGTTGGATCCGCCAACCCACGAACCGGAGAAATGGAATCAGGCGTAAAATCGAAGTATAAAGCCTCTTTATGATCATACCTATCTCTTACAAAAACAAGTGAATCGTCTTCATGGTACCAACGATTGTGCTGATATATCAGCAGGGAATCTTCTTCGCGTTTGAAATAGTTATATTGCAAATCGCCTTTGTATAAATCCTTGAACTTGCTGGCAATGGTAAATTCAGTTTTTGCCGTACCGGTTATCACACAATTCTTAAAAACAGTTTCCATCGGAAGTTGTTTGTTCAAATCCATCAGCATTACTGCAGGTGTTTCGTCACGACTAATAGGACTTCCAGCACTTTTACTGAACAAATTAGCAATGGTACAATGATAAAAATCATGTTTACCGCCATTTAAATAAACCGTATAACTTCCTGAATTCGTAATTTCTGAATTGGTTACCAACAGATTTCCATTTACAGCCACGAGATTATACATCAGGAAATTGTGAATTCTGCTGTTATTAATCTCAAGATAGGGAGTCGCATTTTTATCATCATTATAAAAATACAAACCTACGGTACCTGAGCTGATGTCAATATGGTTCAGCACATGATGACCATTTTTGGAAAACAGGAACACCCCACCCCATTGTCCGGCAACATATTTATACGGTATGGGATAATCGTAGTATATTTTATCTAATCTATCTCCCTGCATATAAATCGGCTGCTTCCACGAACCTTCAGCCCTGAGATTACCATAGACTATCAAACTTGCACTATTGCGATAATATATGTTGGTACCTGCAGCCAAAGTCAACGTAACATCCGGTCTGACAGTGATGGAGTCATGTACCAAATAAGGTTTTCCGGCATTCAAAGTTGTGTCATTATCAATGATTAAACTTCTGACAATCTCAACATCCTGTCCATAAGCCTCCAACAAAATCCTGTTTTTTTTGCCACTCACATTGAACATAATAGAGTCTTGCACTAACACGGGCATATTTTCATTATTGGGATTAATGTTCACTTCGACGAACACAAACAAAGAATCCCGGGCTTTCAATACAATATCCTGGAATTGATGGATGGCATCTTTTGCTCCATCCACATTGATGCGAAAAGGAGAAGAAGCACCGCCGGCTAAATGTATTAAATCGATTTTAACAGCCTTATTTTGTTTGTTATAAATCATCACCTTAGAAGTAGTACTACCGATAGTAGTAAAAACCGTATCAAAAGTCAATGTGTCCGTTGAGAAAGTCAACCCACTCGGCGACCCGTTCATATCTAACCCATCATCATCACACGCTGCGAAAGCCATCATTACACAGAGTGACAAAAAAACTATATGTTTAAAAGAAAATATGTTCATGCTTCTTATTAAGCTCATTCAATATTCAAAGAAAACACGATGACACGCGAAAGTATTTTAGAGATGGCATTGGTGTATTTAAGAGTTGTAACCGTATCATCAGTAATGTGTTTAGGAGACAACATGTTCAGCCTGCCAAAATTAAACTTCATCTCAGGTGACATTTTGAAGTACTTAAAGTATAAATCACAACCGAACCCGACACTGTAATAATAATCAATCAATTTCAGGGTGACGTCGGTTTGTTCATCTCTCCCTAAATCGAAATAAGTCCCGACACCAACTTGAATAAAGGGTTTAAAATTGCCGTATCTTTCAGCACTATACCTCAGATTAACAGGAATATCAATGGGTAAAGAAAACATATTTACCCTTTGATCATCTTCAAAGATACCGGTTTCAACATCATAAGACTTAAAATAAAGATGGCGTTCCCCAAGCAACAAGGATGGCGTTATCCTGAAATTAAAGTGACGGTGCAGACGCAAATCAGTTATCAGTCCGACCGTAAAACCCGGCAACACATCAGAAACCCGGGCATAATAAATTTTTCCGTCTTGCTCAAACTCAGTATGTTCGATGTCTAAATGCATGTAATTAGTCCCTAAAGAAAAGCCAAGCCGAAAAATTTTGTAATCCATATCCGTCAAGTTTCCTTGTGCCGACAAAACTTTTAATGTAAAGAGTAATATGAGTGTACAAAGATTTTTTTTAGACATCATCGTAATTTATTACTCATTTTAAAACGGCAATTGGTTTTTATTATTGCAAAAACGACGCAAAGATACGGATATATTTTGTTGGGACTTAAAAATTAGCTACTTTTGCAAATCTAAAATCAAACCAATTAAAATTTTTAGTTATGGCTTACGTAATTTCAGAAGATTGTATTGCTTGTGGTTCTTGTATTGACGAATGTCCTGTTGAGGCAATTTCAGAAGGTGATATCTATGTTATTGACCCCGAGCTTTGCACTGACTGTGGAGCTTGCGCTGATGTATGTCCGTCAGATGCAATCAGTCCCGCATAAATAAATGGGCGGTGTTTCATAAGCGCCCAACTGCTGCGTTACTTTCGATATTCGGGGGCGCGAATTCCGCGTTCCGTGGTCGCTGGATTAAAATATTGCAGAGTGCAAGTCAACCTTTAGCAGTCTCTAATTATTTTCATCAGTTTTTTGAAGAAACTGATGTTTTTTTTTAATTTATACCTGAAAAACACAGATCACTTTTTAAAATTCAGTTCAAAATATCTCAATTCCACATCAAATTGAATATGCTGTCCCTTTTCTATAGTGAATTTAAAGTCATCAAAAACCGGCTTTTTCAACCCTCTGTGTTTAAATCCACCAAAGCCGAAACCCTCCGTGGGAATACCAATTAGATTATAATTCATCTTACCATCCATATTCACATCATCCAACACAGAAATCCCGTATGTTCCGGGTAACAATTGAATGGTCATTGAATAATCCCCATCTTCAAACTCACTTTTCAAAGTTATTCGTCTAAAACAATCTTGTTCATTTTTAAATGCTTCCTGACTATCAAACACACCAACACAAATCTGACCAACATCCGTACGGACATTGATAATTTTCAGCTCCACCGTTTGTGCTTTTACAAAAGATAAAAAAGCCAAAATGAAAACAGCTGTTATGAAGCGTTTGATGAACACAAGCGTTTTTACTAACGAAGATTATTTGTCCAACATTGAAGGAGAAAAGATGTTTTCAGGAAGTTTGGAACCAAGTTGAAATTTATCAACAATCATTTCAGACTTTCTGCCATTTTTTAAATTTTCCATAGTCATTTTATAGGCGAAATAGTTGCCGTCCTCCAACTTTCTGTAGTCTGAAATATTTTGAACACGGTACTTCGCGTCTGAAAGATCATAATATTCAATCTTGTAACATAAATAAAGGTTCTTATCAATCAAGCTGACTCTACTGCTGAAACCGTTCTCTTGTCGAACCTTGTCTGTTTTACAGGCTGCTTCAATCTTCCAGCAATTTTTACCTTCATACACCTCTTCACCTAAAATTTTATAGTCATAATCCTTTAAATTAGGCTTACTCATATCTGCATTGGTAAATTCAGAGCCCATAAAATTTTTAGCTTTTTCAGTGCTGACTATCCTTCTCACATTGCGTAAAGCAGGCATATATATCCACTGGTTATCTTCTTTGTCTTCATAATCGTGAACCAATAAAGTAGTTCCTTTTACATCAGCGGGAGCCAAAAAACGTATCATCATTTTGGTACATTCTGCAAATTTACGAGATGCCATGCTGATTTGTCTGGTCCGAACACTTCCCTTGGCATCATAAATATTGATGGTGGAAACCATTTCCATGTCCTGGATCTTAATGGCATTCATTGCTTTTTCACTAATTGTTTCAGCATCTTGTGCGGTAACAGTTCCGTAAGTAACAGGAGCGAAAAGTAAGACTAGTATTGCTATAAAATGATTTAATTTCATATGATTATTGTTTTAAAAATTAATATTTAAAATGTTTTTTCTAAAAATTTCGGTTTAAATACCAATGACAGTGCAGGAATAAACACCAATGCACAAATCAAACACAGGAATAAAGAGATGATAATCAGAAATGCAAATGAGCGAATCAACGGGAAAGCAGACAAAAACAAGACTGCAAATCCCATCATCACCGAGAAAGCATTGATAGTGATCCCTCTACCAATGGTTATCAAAGTGTTTTTAATAGCTTCAGGATAATCCCTTCCCAATGTCAATTCCCACTTGATGCGCCAGAATATATGTATGGTAAAATCAACACCCAATCCAATTGATATAGACGATAACAGTGTCGTAACGATGTTTAACTCAATGCCTAACCACCCCATCAAGCCGAAAGTGCAAAATACAGCAAAAGCTAAAGGAATACTGCCTATAAGTCCGGCAATGACGCTTCTGAAAATAATCGCCAATAATATAATGATGGCGAAAAAGGCAAAAATCAAGGAGTAGTTTTGGCCTGTTACTACAGATTCACTCAACTCTTTTTCGACTAAAGCATAGCCACCAATCTTGCTTTCGTATGGATTATCGTCTTCATCAAAAATGGTTTGAATATTATCCAACACCTCATCGATATCTGCAATTTTATCAGCCTTAAACTGAACAGTCATCAAGAGATTCGTATAATCGAAATCAACAAAACGTTCCAGATCTTCCGGATCACCATCCATAGAATATAGTAATATATATTGTGCTACTGCCTCCCTGCTTTCCGGTATTTTACCATATGATTCGCTATCAAGATCATTCATGGCCTTACTGATTTCAACAATCACAGTAGCTAAGGAAGTAACTGAACCCACCTGAGGAAGTGCTGTTAATTTCTCCTCACACTCAATTAACCTATTCAATAACTTTGGATCTTTTGCATCCCCTTCTATCATCACATTGAGCATTTTACTCCCTCCGAAATCCCTGTCAATGATTCGGATGGCTTCATTAAATTGATGTTTTTCCGGTAAAACTTTATTGTTATCAGGTGCAACTTTAAAGAAAAACAATCCAAGGGTGCAAATCGTAAAAAACACCCCAAAAAAGCCTAATACACGTTTGGGACCCTTGGTAATTATATCGCCGGCACCTGTCAGCAAACGTGAAAAAAAGTGATTGGATTCACCTGTTAAATCCTTGTGTGGTTTACCTTTTTTCATCAATGACATGACAGCGGGCACAAACAACAGACTTGCCAACAAAGCAAATGCAATCCCGATAGAAGTAACTACCCCCATTTGTCGGGCAGGAAGGACCAAATGTGTCACCAAGCCCAACACCCCAACTATGGTCGTTAACCCACAAAAAACAATGGGCTTGGTAAGATATTCCACTGAGTACTGAACAATCCTGCGCATAGACAAATGCGGTTCATTGGCATTCATATCCTGGTAGCGAGCTATGAAATATACCCCGTAATTATTAGCGATAGCGATCATCATGATTGGTATTAATACACCAATAATACTCAATTCCCATCCGAAAAGCGGGATCAATCCGACACAAACAATGATAGAGAACACCACCACCGAAAAGGGTAAAAACACGGCCTTCAATTCACGGAAAGAAAGCCACAGCGTGATAAATATCAGGAGTAAACCAACCGGCAGCAAAACGATTAAATCCCGGCTGATTTTATTATTTACATCTTCACGCATAAAAGGTTGACCAGTCACATAAATCTTTTCCGGTCCCGGGTAATTAGCAATAGTCTGATGAACAAATGACATCAACTCATCATCGGGAGCCGATTTATTGGAACTTAAAATAATCAAGGCTGTTTTAAAATCTTCGGAAATCACTAAACCATAGGCTAATTCATTAGTTCGAATGCTGGCACGAAGACTTTCACGTTCTTCTGCAGTCTGCGGAATATCCGTAATCACCGGATCAACCAGCATATATCCCTCCTCAGAGCGAATATCTTTGGCTTGAAAAAGAGAAAAAACGTAATTGAATCGATCGTCTGCTTCAAAGGTTTCACTGATTCCCCGAATCCGTTCCAAAGTTTCAGCATGCAAAACATCATCATTGTTTTCAATAACAATCAACAAAGGCTCCGCATCCCCAAAGACGTCATCAATTTGTTTCGAATGTTGACGAGATGACATTGATTCAGGCAAATAAGACCATAAGTCAGGGTTGATTTGAATCTGAAACAATCGAATTACCGATAACAATACTATCAATATAGTGGTTATAATAATCCACCAACGATAGCGTACAACAAACATAGATTTTTTAAATTTAAACATAAATTGATTTACTATTTTACGATTTATTATTGATTAATCATCCCCAACTCTTTATTCTTAAAACACAAACCCGCTACTTCATGATCCCGGAACTCGCGATCTCGTACCCCGCAATCCCGTGGCGCAACATCAAAAACTCACCTTTAACTCTAGAAATACACCATTCATAACTTTGGAGGAAAAATGAAACAAAGTCATATTCTTTGCATGCATATAGTTAGCTCCGGCAATAACTGTCAGGTGATCATTCACCTTCCAGCTTAATTTCGGACGCAGCATATATTCGTCTATAAACATGCTGTAATAAGCTGTAAATTCGGCGTTCCACTCTTCGTGAGCAAACGACTTGGTCACTGTCAAAGCAAATGCGTGATTAAATTCCATCGCTTGATTAAAGATGAGTCGGTTAAACATTCTGCTTATGTATTGTACCATGTCATTTGCATAGGTGGTGGACGGCACCGTTAATGTGCCCAACTCAGGCTTTTTTAAAGGTTCAAAATCCGTCACAGTCTTACCAATATATTGGGCAATAAACACATAATCGTTCCACATTTTTTCGACCCCTATTACATAGCTGAAATCGCTGTTGGGAACGTACATCAGGCTATCCTTATTTCTCACAATATTGTAAGCTGCCTCTGCTTTCAATAAGAATCCCGGAAGAGGCATGGCCATATCAAATCCTATGGTTTTCTTTTTATATACATGCGGTTGATAATTGATCTGAAATTGAGTAGAATCCAACAATAAACCAGTGGGATTTTCCAATATATCAATAGGATCCCTCAATATATTAATTTTGAAATCTTTCAAATCAAAACCATGAAAGTGATCATAACCATTAAAATACGACACGGCAAAACCAATTTTCGGCAGTTCAAAGTTTAGCCTTGCACCCAAACTTCCGTTCGACAGTTTTCTTTTAGGTAATTCCAAAGGATCAAAAACAACATTCGCTTGTACAGGAGGTAAACTTGTTAACCAATCGTTCCCCAAGTCCATTCCTTGATTCATATCAAAAAGATCATAACGGTAGACAGAAGGTTTAAAATAAGGTACCCCTACAATATCAATATCTATTTTGGATGAAAATCTGTATTTCAAACGCAGCATAAAGTTGGACATTTTCTGATCATCCGGATCGGCAGAGAGAAAGAAATAGTCATTGGGAGTTAAGTTATTTGTAGGGTTAAAACCATCTGTTCGTCCCCAATTTACCAATTGGTTACCAACCAGAAAATCAAAACTGTTGGAACTGTAACCTGCATACAATTCTTTAACCTCAATCAACTGAACATCTTCTTCAAACATGACTCCTTTTCTAAGACGGATATCACCATTCAATAAGGCTTCACGACTTTTAAGCCGGGTCTGTAGCGACATCTCGGCAAAAGAAGATGCTAATTTATACTGTTTCCCACCACCAAAGACAGAACCGCGTCCATAACCACTGAAATCAACCTCGGCAATTTTGCTGCTTCCACTTCCAATATCTAAACCGGCAGTCTCAAAAAGACTTTGAGAGTGCGCGCATAAAAAAATCAAACTAAAAGACAATAGAATCCAATAACGTGTCATGTTACAGTTTTTTTAAATCACGTCGCAATAATACAATTTCTGTAATTCAAAAAAGTCGTTTTTTCAAAAGTAGGACTGCAAGTTGGGGTATGAATTTTAAAAGAAAGACTTTTTATACTCTGCAGGTGTCATACCTGTTATCCTTTTAAATTCTTTATAGAATGAAGATTTACTGGAAAAGCCACACTCATAGCCGATGGCTTCGATAGAATACAAGTTTTTGGGATCGACAAGCATTTTTTTCACTTCTTCTACGCGATAAGCGTTGACAAATTGAAAAAAATTCTTTCCGATTGATGTGTTCAATACTTCTGTGAGCTGATATTTAGGAATTTTCAGAGCCTTGGAGAGTAAATCCATATTTAAATCAGGATTGAGATAGACTTCCTTCTTCTCGAAATAACGTAAGATACTTTTTTTAATTTTCTCCTTATCTTCGTCATTCAAATGCGAGTGCTTATATGGAATATCTGAATCTACCTCATCAACAAGTATCTCTTGAGATAAAACCTGCTGTCGCAATCCATAAAAACTTAAAAGATAAACAATGGCTAAAAGTACGGCATAATTATATATGTGAAGCGATAAGGGTGGAAAATCAACAAAATAAGCTGTTACAGCAAGAATTACCGCGATGATACAATACACGACATAAAAAATCGTCACACTCAAAATCCAGCCAAGACTTTCATTTTGTTCTATATTAGACCTTTCATCCCGTAAATGCATGCGGTGTTTGTGTACAAAATATAAACTCAAAGGATTGTATATTATCCAGGAGATGAAATTTGCAACCATGAATGAGATGCGAAAGGGATAGTTACTATTAACCACGAAGAAGTTTTCCAATGACAAGGGCTCTTTAATGACATAAGCTGCTATTTCAAAAACCACAAAAGGCAGTAAATGAAGTAACTGCACCCATTTCAATCTGAAATTGGGTCGGGTAAGCGAACTGATGTACAAAAACATAGCAGGGTTGAAAAGCAAAAAAGAACTGGAAAGTAAGGGTTGTTCATAAATCTGATAATCTAACCCACAGGTTAAAAACTCAATGGCAAGCAAAGTCAGCCAACCCGATAATATCTTATCCGATAGCGAACTTTCCTTTTTCGTAAATATCAGCAAAGCAGCAAAAAGTCCCTGCGAAAAACCTATCCAAACGATTATGTTCATGGGGTAGTTAGTAGTTGGTAGTTAGTAGTTAGTAGTTAGTAGTTAGTAGTTAGTAGTTAGTAGTTAGTAGTTAGTAGTTAGTAGTTAGTAGTTAGTAGTTAGTAGTTGGTAGTTGGTAGTTGGTAGTTGGTAGTTGGTAGTTTTTTGAAGTTAAAGAAGTTAGTAGTTGAGGGTTACAAATTTACAAAAGAATTTTCAATTCGGATAAACAATTAAACGGATTGCCAACTTATTTTGTTTTACCTGAAGGATAATTAACAAGAAACACTCTATCCGTAGCCCTTGTCAATGCTGTATAAAGCCATCTGTAATAATTTCGGTCAATGATCGCATCAGGCATCATACCTGCGTCAATGAAGACAGTTTTCCACTGTCCACCCTGTGCCTTGTGACAAGTTACAGCATAAGCAAACTTAACCTGCAAGGCATTCAGATATTCATTTTCAAAAATTTGCTTGTAGCGTTCTCTTTTATTGGTGATGTCGATATAATCTTCCGATACTCTTTCAAACAACGTACGACTCAATTGAGCTGTATGTTGTGGAGATTCGGATTGCAAGCTTTCAAGCCATATACGCGCATCAATTTCCCAACCGAAATCCAAAGAGCGTAAACTCAGATCAACGAACCGAAAATCGTACATTTCTCGGAATTTGTGAATTCTCACTACTTCTACAATATCGCCATTAGCTATAAAATCAATGTCCTGATAAGATTTATTCCAAAAATAATTATTACGGGTAATCATCAATAAATCCCCGTTAGATATTTCTTCCTCACGCATCAGTACACGGTTACGAATTCCGTTGTTGTAGATGTTGGCACGTTTGTTCGAACGCGTTATCACAATAGTATCCTCTACCCCCACTCCATCGTACGAACGGTGCACTTCTTCCACAAGGTCCATCCCGTTCAATATTTTAATATCCGAAAAATCTGTTGTTTTTAAATCAGGTAAAGTATCAGCTAAAGCCTCCTCCAATGCCTTCCTAAGCAAGGTTGCATTGAATAAAACACCACTTTCGAATGCTTGCCGGACCACTTGGGTCAATGTAAATTCCGTAACTTTCAAACCATAACTCTCCAACTTATCCTTGTCAAGCGCCGGGCTCACCTCTTGCATAACCGGCGGTAACTGTGCGGTATCGCCCAATAACAGCAAACTGCAACCCGCGCCCTGATACACAAATCGAATCAAGTCATCTAACAGATATCCCGAACCAAATTCCGAGTCATTGCCCGAATTTGAAATCATGGAAGCCTCATCAACGATAAAAAGGGTTTGCTTGTACAGATTGTCAGCCAGTTGAAAAACCGGCTCTCCTATGGATTTTTGACGATATATTTTTTTATGGACGGTAAAAGCCGGAAAGCCCGCATAGCCGCTCAACACCTTAGCAGCCCGACCAGTTGGTGCCAGCAGAATAGTTTTTTGTTGCAATTGATGCAGAGAACGAACCAAAGCACTCACGATGGAAGTCTTTCCTGTTCCCGCATATCCTTTCAATAGAAAAATCTTATCATCGGAAACATCCGCTAAAAAATCACCCAACAACCGAATCAGCTCAACTTGTTGATTGGTGGGTTCAAAAGGGAAAGACTGAATAACAGTATCGTATAAATAATTTTTGAGCATATGATGCAAAAATACGTGATTTTTTTGAATTGCGAGAAGCCGTTGTCTGTGGGAAATAAATGAATTTGGTTTACCAATTATTTTTTTTAACTTTGCAATCGCTTGAAATTTTTCAGGGAAACTCTTTGACATCGAAAAGCGTGTAAATTTCCCAATATCCCAGCAAATAATCACAAATAAATAAATAAATAAATAAATATAAAACATGAAAACAAATTATGAACTGCGCTACTCAGCGCATCCTGAAGATGCGAAAAAGTATGATACTCAACGGTTACGTAAAGATTTTTTAATTGAAACCCTTTTCGCACAAGACGAAGTAAATATGGTGTATTCCATGTACGACCGTATGGTTGTTGGTGGCGCCATGCCTGTAAAAGAATCCCTAAAATTGGAAGCGATTGATCCGTTAAAACAACCAATTTTTCTTCGTAGGCGTGAGTTAGGTATATATAACGTAGGCGGCAGCGGAAAAGTAAAAGTAGGAGATTCTGTTTTTGAACTCGGTTATAAAGAAGCATTGTATTTAGGCTCAGGCGATAGAGAAGTATATTTTGAAAGCAACGATTCCGCAAAGCCTGCGAAATTTTATTTCAATTCGGCTACCGCACATAGAAATTATCCCGATAAGAAAATAACCAAAAAGGATGCTATTGTTGCCGAAATGGGCTCTTTAGAATCATCTAATCACAGAAATATCAATAAAATGATTGTTAATCAGGTTTTACCTACGTGTCAACTACAAATGGGTATGACGGAGCTTGCTCCCGGAAGCGTTTGGAACACCATGCCTCCACACGTTCACTCCAGAAGAATGGAAGCCTATTTTTATTTTGAAGTGCCCGAAGATCAAGCTATTTGTCATTTCATGGGAGAAATGCAGGAAACACGCCATATCTGGATGCACAACAATCAGGCTGTTTTGTCACCCGAATGGTCTATTCATGCTGCTGCCGGCACATCAAACTACACCTTTATTTGGGGTATGGCAGGAGAAAACTTAGACTATGGTGATCAGGATTTTTCAAAAATAACAGAAATAAGATAACGTAAATAACAGAAGAAATGGTAAACTTCAGATTAGATGGGAAAGTTGCTCTGGTAACAGGAGCTTCATACGGAATTGGTTTTGCGATGGCTAAAGCACTTGCAGATGCGGGTGCAACCATTGTTTTTAACGATATCAATCAGGAATTTGTTGACAGAGGCTTGAATAGTTATAAGCAAGCGGGGATTCAAGCTCACGGATATGTATGTGATGTTACCGATGAAGATGCCGTAAACCGCTTCATTGCACAAGTTACTGAAAAGATAGGCGTAATTGACATTTTGGTAAATAACGCCGGAATCATCAAACGCATTCCCATGCATGAAATGACGGCCGCAGAATTTCGACAGGTTATTGATATTGATTTGAACGGACCGTTTATTGTTTCGAAAGCAGTAATTCCACACATGATTAAAAAAGGTCACGGCAAAATCATCAATATTTGCTCTATGATGAGTGAATTAGGACGTGAAACAGTATCAGCTTACGCCGCAGCCAAAGGCGGATTGAAAATGCTGACTAGAAATATTTGTTCGGAGTACGGTGAACACAATATTCAGTGCAATGGTATCGGACCCGGCTATATTGCTACCCCACAAACCGCACCATTGCGCGAACGTCAAGCCGATGGTTCACGTCATCCGTTCGATTCGTTTATTGTTGCGAAAACTCCTGCAGCTCGCTGGGGAACACCCGAGGACTTAATGGGACCGGTAGTTTTTCTAGCTTCGGATGCCTCAAATTTTGTAAATGGACACATCCTGTATGTGGATGGCGGCATTTTGGCTTATATCGGAAAACAACCCTGACAACATAGTGATTTGAACTGCATGATGTAGCCTTCAAATTACTGTGTTTTTTTAAAAATATTAAAAAATAGCTTTTTTAAAAAAACATACATCCTCCATTCCCTGCAAAGTACTATATTTGCGGGGAATGTTCTTTCCTTAAGTTTTTTATCACACTCCCATTGTCTTCTTATTTAGATGTAGTGACTTAAAAGATTTTAGGTGAGGAAATCGTTTTAAATTATATCATAATTATCCTGTAGTATTCATTAAAAATTCATGACATGAAGAAAAGAAAAATCAGCTTCATTGCCCTATTTGTTGTAATCACAAGTTTTAGTTTTGGTCAAACTGTTGAAGTCATCAATCAATATCCATTTGACAGAGAAAATGAAATCATTGAAATTGATGCTTCTGAGTTTACCACCCCACTAAATGCAAATTTAGTAATCACGGATCAAAACAATCAGGAAGTTCCTTATCAGTTGATTTACAATGGCAATGAATCAGTACAATCCATCATTTTTCCGGTAACGGTAAAAACCGGCACCAAGGAAGTCTATACATTCAGTAAGGGAACTCCTAAACCTGTTCAAGCTAAAACATTTGCCCGTTTTGTTCCTGAACGAAAGGACGATTTTGCATGGGAAAATGATTTGGCAGCTTATCGTGTTTTCGGACCGGGACTTGCCAATGAAAACCCTTCCAACGGCGTTGATTTATGGCTGAAGAAAACTGAAGATTTGATTATTGACAGTTTTTACAAGGCTGATCTTCAGGAAGGAAAATCTTATCATGATGACCACGGACAAGGCGTAGATTGCTACAAGGTTGATCACACATTAGGAGCAGGTGGTGTTGCACCTTACGTTAATGGCGAATTGTTAATCGGTAGTTATTTCGACAGCTACAAGGTATTGGAAAATGGCCCGTTACGTTCAACATTTACCATTACATACGAAGATGTAATAATCAATAGCGAATTATATCAGCAACAAGTTACCATCAGTATAGATGCGGGCACATTAATGAACAAAGCTGTTATTAAGTTAGAAGGTAAAGAGCAAGAAATTAAATTGGCTCCGGGAATATTTTTACACGATGGAAAAGGCACTTTGCAAAAATCTTCCGGATTGATTATTTATGGAGAAGATGCAATTACCCAAACAGACCAAACCAATGTTGGAAAAAGTTATGTAGGCGTTATCGTACCGGGAGACAGTGAGTACAAAATTCAAAAAATGCACGCATTGTTGATAAGTGATTATACCATTGGAGAAGAGTTCACCTACTACTTTGGTGGTGGATGGAGTCAGTGGAAATTTCCAACTCAAAAAGAATGGCTAACCGCAGTACAGGATTTTTATAAACAGATTAGATATCCATTAAGTATAAAAGTAGTAAACTAATCCAGGTTGTAATAATACTTTGCAGATCGGTTGTATTTTGATTCTTGGTTGGGGTCGAAGTAATTGATATCCATCATCAACGGTTTTTTATCAAAAACATAATCCTGGATGAACCGGAAGACTTCCGGCTGGAATTTTTCTATCGGATACACTGCCACGTCGTGTCCGATATTTTCCATACTGTAAAAAAGATACGGATAGTTTTTAGCTTTGAAACGTTTGGCTAAAGGCTTAGAGCCGAACATTCCCAGATTTAAAAAACTGATTTGACGGTAAGGCACGAGTTTATCGGCACTTCCGTGGAAAAAGAGCGTAGGAGCGGGAGCTTTAGCGTAATCGGGTAATCCTTCCCTACTAAAAATGGCTCCGGCAAAAGAAATAACACCCGCATACTGAAATCCGTCAGACAAGATAGTATCCGAAGACATTCCATTACGATGTTCGTAATCTGCATGCAGCACCGTGATGGCTCCGGCACTTGATCCGCTGATGATAATTTTGGAGATATCAATCAACAGTTCGTCGGCATTTTTTATCAGATAATCGGTAGCTGTGTACAAATCCTCTACTGCTAACCCAATAGCCCTGCGAAGCGGTTTTTGATTGAAAATACCCGGAGCTTTCTCATCTTTCAATCCCAGCCTGTAATCAATGGCGACCACCGTAAAGCCATTTTCTGCAAAATACCTGTAATAATCAAGGTAACTTTCCTGGTCTCTTGTCCCCTCTTTGAACCCGCCGCCAAACACAAATAGCAGCACGGGCTGAGTAGTAGCATCAAGTTTGTTTTTGTAAATGTCAAGTTGTAGAGGAACACCCTCCCTTTCGGCAAATGTATGTGTTGTTTTTACTATATCGGCGGAAAAAGCCGAAAAGATTAAAGAGAAAAAAATGATCAGTGAAAAAAGTTTTTTATACATAAGATGTCGGATGAAATTATTGCACTGCAAAAATAAGCATATAAATTCAAATTTATGCAAGAATCAGAGGTGCGAGTTCCGGGTTCACGAGGTTCGCGGGATACGAGGTCATAGGATCTTTTTAAAAAAGAGCCGTCTCATTTTTTGAGACAGCTCCTTTTTTGCACTTCAACACTACCACATTAAATTATTTTTTTATAAATCTACACACTGTAGGAGTATTATCAGTTCCAATTATTTTTACAAAGTAAGAGCCTGAACTTAATGCTCCGACATTAATAGTAGTAGTCGTTGTATGATCGGCTTTTATCGTACCGATTAATATTCCACTAGCATTATACAATTCAATAGTGGCTTCGTCACTATTATTGCGCTCTATTATCAAGCTGCTTTCAACCGGGTTGGGATACAGTCGTACAGAGCCTGCTGTCAATTCATCCATTCCGGTCGCGATTAGACTTAGAGTAACTGTTTGAGGGGCATTGCTAACAACCAACGAATCTGCCATTTCAGCGTATCCTGATTTTGATACTGTGTAGTCATAATTGCCGTTGGCTAAATCAATTATAGCTACACCCGAAGCATTGGTAATTAACGTATCCTCGTTAATTACAATACTCGTACCCTCAATCGGGTTGCTTTCTGCATCAACAACCGTAAATGTTACGGTATATCCCAATTCGAAATTGGCTGTAAAAGTTACATCGCTATCTCCAACAAGATAATTGAACGTCTGTTTTTTCGATACAACTTCGTTGGCAGCATCCGTCCAACTTGTTAACACATATCCGGCATTGGGGGTTGCCGTTAATGTAGCTTCCGTTCCCTCAAGATAACTTCCTCCGCCCGCAACGGTGCCACCTTCACTTGGATTGGCTGCCAATGTTACTGCCCTCACCTGGCCAACAACGAACTCATCAACAAAAATATTGGTTCCGTAGTCGCTTGTGGCAACAAGCAAAACGTAAGAAGGATTTTCAACAAATGTGTTAGGTATTTCGAAGACATAATCATACCAGCCTTGTTCACTAACAATAGGGTCATAATCTGTATATCTGTTAATGGTACCTAATTTAGTTGCGTCTATTATTGTGTCAGGTTGTGTGTTAACAAAAATTTCAACCTTATCATTTTGGGAAGAAAACTGACTGTAATTGTCACGATACATTTTAAATCCGACACCATAAGTTCCTGTGCCCATATCTAAACGACGAGAGACAAGCGTACCCTGATTGCCTTTTTTATAGCTCCAACAATTATATTTTAACATACCTGCACCAAAAGGATCACATGTCGGATTGCTGCCGCTTGTAACTCTTTCCCATGGTTTTTCTCCTAAACTTAACCATCCTAATGGCGGGAACGTTTCGCCGTCAAACGATTCCGTATATGGAAACTCTGTAATGGTGAAATCAAAGGCACTTCCGTTGATGATTATTTTGTGGATGGTTTCAAGATTATCGTTCACCTGTATGATGGCTGTTTTTTCCCCGATGGTGTCCGGAGTAAATATCACAGTAAAGCTTGCGGTCTCACCGGCATCTAAATTTACTGTGCTTTCAATGGTTGTCAAAGTAAATTGGTCGGCGTTGTCTCCCATAATGGTAATATCCAAAGGATCGATTGTAATTGTTCCTCCCCCTATATTTTGCAGGATGAAAATTTGCGGAGCAGACGATGTTGCAAATTGTGTCGGTTCAAAGCTAAATGTATCCGGAGTAATTTCCAAAGCAGGTGGAAGTTCATCCAACTGTACGTTAATAGCCGTATCTCCATTTATCGTAAACAATACGTCATTCTTGGGAAAATAACCAAGAGCAGTAACGGAATAGGTGTAGTTACCGTTATCAGCATATACTACAGCTTCCCCTACAGAGTTGCTTACAGCCGTATCAACAACGGTTTCTTCTTGTTTAACGGTTACGGTAGCTCCTTCAATGGGATTGTTTTCTACATCAACGATAGTAAATGTTACAGTGGTTAAGGCTTCGAAATTAGCTGTAAAAATTACATCGCTACTTCCAACAACATAGTTGTATGTTTCTGCTGTGGATACAACTTCGTTAGCTTCGTTTGTCCAATTGATGAATTTATAGCCAAGATTGGCTGTGGCTTTCAAATTAACTCCTGTTCCCACAATATAGCTTCCTCCGCCAGTAAGAATGCCACCTTCGCCCGGATTGGATATCAATGTCACCGTGCTCGTTTGGGCAACCGTAAATTCATC
>Ga0255341_1000499_pt1 | contig 66200 bp, 53 predicted proteins | sample wastewater_treat_8_FD_192418 | JGI IMG/M metagenome (GOLD analysis project Ga0255341, IMG submission 192418) | Wastewater microbial communities from Lulu Island WWTP, Vancouver, Canada - plant12 | ecosystem: Engineered > WWTP > Wastewater > Unclassified | place: Canada: Vancouver, British... | reverse complement strand
TGTAATCTTTTGTATACTGTCTTGTAGTTCTTTTTTCTTTTCCTGACATGATTGACCTCCGTTTTTTCTTATTTTTAGACTATTTGTTCGAGGCCTTCGTGTCAAGTATTATTATACAACATCACATATATTTTTAGCATAAGATAATAAATCCTCCAATGTAAGACTATATTTTATAAAGAGAATGGCATTTCTTAATAAAGGCTCGTAAAGACTTCTGGTTAACGATTAATAAAATGATATAAAAAATAAATAAAATACAAAAGCCATTTAGCGTCCCCATATTCCATGCAGTTAGCATAAATAGAACCACCAGTAGCAGTTCCTGAATATAGTTCATTTTTATATTGATACTCATTTTCCTTGATAAATAAAACTCCGAAATTCCGCTACGGAGAGCAATAGCAAACACCATACCCAGTACTACGACATATAAAGATTCTATTACGTATGCACCAATAGCCCCAACAAGGAAGCTAGTGAGCATGGATACTAAATTAATCAGAAATAGTATCTTTTCTTTTCTCCAGACTTTCAAATAAGTATTACATAGCATCTGCGTTTTAGTGTCAAAAAAACAGATCGGCAGCATTAATGCAAGATATTGTAAACTTTCAGTATAATCAGGCAACCACATTCCAAGAAAGGTTTTCGCAGGGAAATATATCAAGAAAACAATGGGAAGCGCAAAAAATAAACCCAGTCTGCATAATTCATAAATTTCTTTTTGTTTGTCTTCTCCTAATCTACGCAACATAGGAAACATAACCATACCTACTTGCTGGATAAAAGTGAGAATAAAGTTGGTTAAAGTGATCGAAAATGAAACTCTACCAAATGTGGTAATCCCCCATTTCATATCTATAATCTGGCGTCCGCACCCCAAAATAAGCATGCTTGCTATATTCGCAAGCATCAATTTTATTCCCCCTCGGATGCTTTCTTTTGTCTCGTACACCCCCATTTTAAACGAAATTAGCGGAGCAGTTAAAATAGTTTTTCCTTTATAACAGGAATACAACACTGATACAAACTGTGAAATAATATAAGCTATAATATACGGCCAGCAATTCTCGCTCCCTACGATAATGCAAAAGCTCATTATGGCCAAAAATAGTATCCTGTTAAGAATAGTTGCTTTTGAATACCATGACGTTTCATTCGTTGCTTGAAAGATATATCCCAAGTAGTTCTGAATTGTAAAAAACAGAAAATATACGCAAGACAGGAGAATGATCGCATAGCGGCTAGAGCTATCTACTGCAATCCAAGAAACAATACACAGGATTACACAAAAGAATAACTGATATAATATGCCCAAGAGCAACTGTGTCTTTATCTTTGCTTTATCTATTGTCTCAAAGGATTTGCCGCCATATCTTAAATAAACACCATCATTAAGTCCTAAATGTAAAAAAGGAATATACTGTGAATAAAAAATAAACAATTGCCAGTAGCTATAGTTATCCACGCCCAAAAATTTAGGCAAAATAAGGTTCGTAGCAAGGCTGATTATCATAGATATAAATTGAGCAACAAAAGCAAATGATAAATTTGAAAAGAACTTATTTTTTAAACCCACTGTTGCATCTCCTTAACGTACATTATTGTCTAAACTCATACCTGTTTTCTTTTTATGTATGACAATTTTTCCATCTCTTATAGAAAATCGTATAATAAAATTATAAAACATATAAGAAAGCACGAAAGTATATACAGTTCCAATAGATACTATACTCATATAAAAACTATCATTTATTGAATGAAGAAATAGTGGATATGCTGACATTGCATATATCAACATTCCAAAGTTTGAAAAGTATTGCTTTCTACTATAAGCCCCCGAAAATATAGCAGAGCATATAAACTGTAAGATAATCATTCCAAATAGACCGAAGTCATTAATTTCGCGGCGAAAAGCAGTATAAACATTACCAATAAGTACACCATTGCTGCTTCTGAATTCCAAATGAGATGAGTAATCCGTAAAGTTTATAATTCTTAAGCTTTTCAAATCACCCAATAACCCATAAAAAGTCTCCGCACCCCAAAGTTCTGAGCCATCAGAAGGTGGATTCTGCAGAAACATATCAAACAGAGGTATGGAACCTCCAGAATAACTTGTGATATAGGTTATCAAATCAGAATCATTCTCTCTTCCAACCAATGTTCTTACCCAATAAAATCCCATAAAAAATACACACACCAGAATTAGCATTTTTAATATAGTTTTGAATTTGAAAGATCTTTTCCACCCGTTCTTTTTATGCCACAATATGTTGTATAAAATAAGTGCCTCAATCATCAAAACAAGAATGTTAAATCTTGAAGCAGAAATCAAAACATTTATCGAATAAATAATCACAGGAAAAAGATTTAAAATATTATTTTTAACATTTCGATAAATGGCATTATTGAGAAAAACCAACAAAAAAATTTGTGCACATATAAAAGAAAACTTATACAGCTGACTGGCAAGAGTTGAGACTCCCATCTCAGAAGAGTATGTTGCCATTCTGAAGGAATTCATCATTTTCCCAAAATTAATTCCACCACCTGAAATACTCACTACTTCACGGAGATACAATAGCAACGCTATAGATTGAAGTAATATAATTAGAACATAAATTATATCATTAATATATAGTGGCTTCATCTCTGTAATTGAATGTGAGCCTGTACATACTCTTCCTTTAGTCATGTAAGCCATTAAATTGGCTAAATAAAACACGGATAATCCTAAGGCTATTACCTCAATCGTTTCTATATGATATGTATAATCCCATATGTCTTGATTAATATAGGCAGATAAAATACTTACAATATATGAAGCACTCACCAAGCATGATGGTTGAAAAACATCATGCCCCAAAGTGATATACGAAAATAAGAAAAAGATTATTGTTACTGCTAGCATCAAGTAAAGCATTCCTATTCCTGTTCTCCTTTGATTAAAATTATCCATCTCTCAAGATTATACTCATACGAAAATCGATCGTTATAAGAATTTCTTGAATTTAAACAAAACTGCTTATATTTCTTCCAATCTCCTGCCAGATTCAAAATTGCATCTTTCCATCCATCGGTATTTTCTATATCGTCAACTAGATACCCTGTTATACCATCATCAATAATCTCAACATTAAAGCCTATGGCTGATGCTATAGCAGGCATAGCCGCCGACATATACTGTACTATCTTGAATCCACCTTTTCCCTTACTTGATATCGTATTTGTCAGAGGCATGATTCCAATATGTGAACAACGTATTAGTCTTCTTGCCTCTTTTCTGCTCCAGAACACATTATCGAGTACTATGTACTTTGAATCATATTCAAGAGGCTTATTGCATACCACATGTAGTACAAGCTCTTTACCCAGTTCCTGCTTCACAGTGTCAGCAATCTCATCTAGGGAATCAATTATCTTATTCAGATGCGGCAAGCTGGGACTTGTTGCCAGCCAGAGAAGTTCTATCTTTGTGCCATAGCTCTTAGCCCTTAAAGAAAGCATCTCTTCGATGCTCTCATTTGCAAATTCACCATCTGTTGTAGGCATCAGCTCTGTTTTCTCTTGAGCTGCCACACTCAGTCTCGACCTTAGAAACTCACTTGTAACTATTATCTTAAATGCTTTATTTTGAAGGAGATTAGCTTCAAACTTTGTGATTTCTCCGCTATTAAAAATTTCGTCATCAAAATCCCAGATCAATTTTTTGCAGTTTCCCAAAGCCTTCTTTATTAATACCTTATTCCAAGGAAAGATTAACTTCGGGGAAAGCGCCCTCTGAATAACAATGCAATCCGGCTTACTTCTCCAATCCTTTATCATATATCGAGTAACATTTGCCTGAATCACTAAATAATAAAGAATGTACCAGAACAGTTTCTGAAGTTTTGTCTTTGCATTAGCATGTTGTTTATAGAAATATTCAGGTGACATGGGACGTTCCACTACGCCATCACCCAGATCATTCGAATACTGCAATAATCTATAATTACTTGACGGGCTAGTCCTCCCGCTTCGTGTGTACAAAATCACGTCATGCATTCTTATCACCATCCAAGCTTAACGCCATACGAAGCCATTTATCGGCTTTCTCTCTTTCAGCGTTAAAGTAATTGTTCACTGTTTCAAAATTAACAGATTCATCCGCAATATCAAGTTGAGAATAATTTAGTAAATGTCGATGTTCTAAGTTGGTTTTCCTTAAAATACTGGCAATCCGGCTGCTAAAATCTTTCGGATAAATGCACACCACTTCCGTATTCAAATTTAAGCTGAAAGCTGTGGCATGGAAGGAATCCGTTATCACATAATCTGCATTGGCCAACAGAGATACAAATTCATCGACTTCCGGAAGAACAATCGCTTTTCCAGGCAATCGTATTTGATCGTATCGAGTACAAAGACGGACCAGCTTACATTTTTTTCTTTTAGCGAATTCAACCGCATATTCATCAAACTGAGGATTGCGGTTCAATTGATAGATTAACACATATGGCTCTTTTACAACTTTTTTGCTGGCAAATGATGTCCAGAATTCACGTGTCATCAACAGCGTTGGGTCTACTAAATGCTCAACATCCTCAATTCCAATATTATTCAAAATTGATACTGCGTTACTCTCCCTTACCGATATTGCATCATAACGTTTTAACAATCTATATGCATCTTTTTTTTCCCATTCTTCGAAATCCTCTTTTCCAATACTGGCCGAAAGAGAAATCTTCATTTTATCATCAGGCGCAAAGCTCAGGTAAAATTCAGGAATAAATCCCCGGTTCCAGGTACTATTCCATACCTGATCACTACCTGTACAATAAACATCTGCCTCTGGCAAATGTTCTTTAAACTCCTTCTCAGATAAATACATTTGCGGCGTCAAATTTACTCGCTTATTTAGAAATCCCCAAAAAACTTTTTTCCATCTGTTTGCTGTTGGAAGAAGAACCAAAGACTTTATAACATTGATTGGGAATTTATCATTTCGTGTCCATCGCCTGTATACATTTTTATCGAGAGAATCTTCCCGCAAAAAATTAATGATCTCCACTTCGCATCCTAATTCCTCAAACTTTTTTTGTGTAGCATATGTTTGAAGAACTGAGCCATAATTCTTTATTGCATGAAGAGTTATAACAGCTACTTTCATTTTCATATTGCTCCTGTTTCAATATTTAATTATTACTATACGCAGGATAAAATAAAAAATAGCCGTTATCACAGTATCATGCACAAAAGAAGCTATTTCTTTTGTGCTACGAAAGGCTCAACTTTTATGCTACTTCCATCTCTTATCCCTGCAAAAATTGCTTTCAATAGGTTAAGCCGCACCCCCCCCCGGATAATACTGGAGATCGAGTTCTTAATAATCATTTTATTCCACATTGCTGTATTCATATAATTCACATACCTCTTTTTTAAGTAAAACATATTTCTTGTCGCATAATACAAACGCATCGGATTTACCTCACGTTTATATGATAATTTTTTTATTGTTTCACTGTGGAGCATTCGCCCAAACGACAAATAGAGTTTTTCAAATTTGGCTGGCCTCAAATTTCCTAGCTCATGATTCAATATCACAGCATTATTTCGAACAATTCTATAGCCATTCAATTTAGTACGATAGCAAATCTCATTATCTACAAGGCCAATGAATAACCAATCATCAAAACCACCTATTGTCAACACTTTTTCAACATTCATAAAACTGCCGGATGTAATACAAAAATCCACATCATCAATCGTATTCTTTGCAACAGCTGGCGCTTCATTTTTCCTTCGTACATCCTCAATTACAGGACATATAATGGTAACATCTTTTTCATCTTTTATTGAAGCTAGTGACTCAACCATTCCTTCACATACAACTGAATCTTGATCTAATGTTAGAATCCATTCAATATCATCTTCTTTTGCTTTTTTTATTAGTTCGTTCAATGCTGTAGCAATTCCGACATTTGTTCCTGTTCCAATTATTTGAATATTCTCATACGTGTTCAAAAGTGCATTAGCTTCCATATCATTCTGTAATCCATTGTTATAACAATATACCCATTCGACTTGCTTATACACCGCGTCCAGACTTTCCTTTAATCTTTTAAGGTCTGGATTATACATTACAATTCCAGCAGCATATTTTCCCATTATTTATGCTCCTTCTGCCATTTTCTCATTCTTCCCATTATATCAAGCATTAAAAACATCTTATGTTTAATAAAGAATAATATCACTTTTCGTTGTTTTCCGATTCCACAGTAGTTCTTGGTTTTTAATGCTTCTTCCACAATCGGCTTCTTCAAATATGTCGCATATTTTCTTTTTTTATCAGCATACGACTCAGTATTAGTTGGATTAAAATACCCGCTAATTGCTGTGGTCACAATTACATACAGTAGTCTGTTATCAAACCAAGACTTTAGCATGTCTTTATTATTAGAGGAATTTATAAATTTTTTTATCTTCTCAAAGCAGTTTATTACATATTCATGGTTTGCCTCATTATGAGAAGCAGAGATAGAATTTTCATTGTATATGTAATGGTAAAATGGTTTGTTGATAAACAACGCACTTTCTAAAATTTCAAACAATCTTAGATTGAATTCAAGTCCTTCAGCTCCCTGCCTTAATACTTCATCATGAAATATACCGTTACCAATCAGCAACTCTCTGTCTATCAACTTCGAATAGGCTACCGCAATATTCCCGTTATACACCAGAAGCTGCTGTTGGAGCCATTTACATTCCTTACCTTTATATGTCTTTCCATCCTCTAAGTAAAAATGATATTCCTCAGTAGACTTTCCGTAATCCTTCATGATACCACACATGACAAGTTGTACCTGGTTATGTTCACCTTCACGAAACATAACTTCGCACATATCTGGCTCAATCCAGTCATCGCCATCTACAAACATAATCCATTTCCCGGTAGCTGCTTTGCATCCATAGTTTCTGGCTGAGGACAAGCCTCCATTCTTTTTATGCAGAACTCGTATCCGTGAATCTTTCTCGGCATAACTGTCACATATAGCTCCGCAATCATCCGGTGAACCATCATCAACTAATAGGATCTCAATTTGCTCTAACGTTTGAGCTACTATACTCTCTATACATTTTCTTAAATATTGCTCTGGCACTTTATATACCGGAACTATAATACTGACCATCGGCTTCTCCATGTTATCTTCCCCGCAATCTATTCAGATATTTTTTTGCTAATCCATAAATTCCAGTTATCAGAAGTACCTTGCGAATCCATGTTTTTAGTTTTATTGTTACCGTAGTTGGATAATATTTTTCAAAAAGCTCTTTCCCAGTAAGTCTTTGTGCATCCTTCATAAACGCTGCTCTTTTCGGGTTCTCCTGCACAGATTCACTCATTTCTTTTACACCAGCTACAAGCTTTTCTGGATCAACCACTCTTATTGCCGCATACTGCCCCATCTCATGAACCACCGCAGCACCCTTCTTTGTGTGGCACAACACCCTTGTAGTTCCCTTGTCATCATCGATCTTTCTATCGAAATCATAGACAGAAAAACAATCCCAGATTGTCAAATCACTTACTCTATATCTTTTCTTAAAAGGACAGTCATAGCATATTGGCCGGTCACATGCATCCGAGAAAAATGCTCTTAACATAGGGTCTAGCTGAGAGCCAGCGTGGTAGACATTTTTCCCATCTTTAAGGATACTCATGGTGGAGTACTTGTAACCATAGTACTTATCCCGAAAACGGATGTTATCAGGCTTCTTGTCCACAACCCCTTGATATTCCAGGTATTTTTTCCAAATGAGTGGCGATGGAACTCCATGACAAACCACATCTACCAGAAGAATCTTTTCATATTGTTTCCCCAGGAACTTGTTCAGTCCTTCAATTTGACAAGGTGTTCCACTGAAACAAACCCACCTATCATTTCTAAGAAATTCTCTAACTTGGCGAAAGCAATTTCCAAGATCACTCTGAACATACTTGCTGTTTCTGAAGATTGCCAAATCTTTCACTTTCTCCACATATGTGTGATGAACATGGAAGGATTCGTCATAAGCTGCACCAAAGACTACACCACCCTTCTCCAGCACAGTTGTGGCAATGGCTGTAAAAGCACCTCCTGATGTACTATCCAGTCTTACAGCCTTATCCTTATGCTGGACAAGATAGCCCATTTGATCTTGCAACACTTCTTTTGTTGGATTCTGAATTGGGCAGACTCTTTCACATGCTCCACAGTCAATGCAGGCCTTTGTATCCACAATCGGATACAAGAAACCTTCTTCATCCGCTATCATAAAGATGCAACCTTTGGGGCATACACTTGTGCAAGCCGTGCATCCTGAGCAATTCTTTTTTTCACTTATTTGAATCATCTGATTTCCTTTCCGCATATTACAGAATAAGAAATCAGATGTATACCAGCTTAGGGATGGTTAATTAAGTGTCTCAGTACTTTCCAGTGACTCGCACGTATAGCTTCTTGGCTATACTATAGATGCCAAGTTTGTAGCAAGCTATTCTTACGAAATGCTCCGCTTTAACCTTTAGCGTCTCTGGAAAATATTTTCGGAACAACTCTGAGCCATTCATTACGTGAGCATCCTCGAAAAAAGCCTGTCGTCTCTCATTCGGTTTTACAGACTCCCTCAATTCCCGTGCTCCAGCCACAGCTTGATCCGGTGTGATTTCCACATATCGGAAATCACACTTCACCTTTTCAAATACTTTCCCGCCTTTGTCTGTATGTACCAGCATTCTTGTTGCGCCCTTATCGTTATCCAACTCCTTGGAAAATCTTCCCACATGAAAGCAGTCCCATATGGTAAAATCGCTTACACGATACTGTGTTCGGAATTGGCACTCATGACACGATGGACGGTCACATATGTTTGAAAAATAAGCTCTAAGCCACGGATCAGAATCAACACCCTGATGATAGTCACCATGATTTCTTTCTGTTATGATGTTCATTGTTGAATACTTGTACCCGTAATGCTTATCGCGGAAACGAACGACCTTTATGTTGTCGGACATTCTGCCTTTTTGATACTCCACATATTTTCTGAATATCATCGGAGACGGAACGGCCCGGCAAACCACATCTACTGTAATTAAATTTTCATAGTCTTTCTTCAGATATCTTTTTAATCCTTCTATCTGACAGGGCGTTCCGCTAAAGCATACGAATCTACCTTTATCTAAGAAGGATTTAACCTGTTTGTAAGTACCCCCCCCCCACAATACTTTGGATATATTTACTGTTACGGAAACGGCATAATTCCGCCTCACTCTCAATATAAACGTGTCTCGCTACCAAATCATCTCCCAGTTCGACACCAAAAACAACTCCATCACTTTTTAGAATATACTTAGCGATGGCAGTGAAAGCACCACCTGCCGTACTTTCACGAAGTATCTGTTCATTCTTGTTCTGTACAATGTAGGCCGTTTGAGGTATGGGTTCTTCTTCTCTGACATTCAGGATTGGACATACCTTCTCACATGCTCCACAGTCAATACATTTCCCTTTATCTACAGATGGGTATAAAAATCCCTCCATATCTTCTTTCATCTCTATACAATCCATCGGACATACAGATGCGCAGGCAGTACATCCACAGCATTTTGATTTATCTTTAATTTCAATCACAGGTCTGTACTCCCTTCATCGTTTAATGCGGTTCTAAGGTAACAATAGGACTCTTTTCTGATATCTTCTAAATGCCTATGGACAACCTCAAAATCGGTATCTATTTTCAGACAATCCGAAATATTCTCATTTCCTGTGACCAGCCTACCTTTGATTCCCGTCATATTGAACAAGGTATCCAGTCGACTATTTGTAGACTGTTTCGTATTCCTAGTATATCTGCGAAAAGTGAAAAACTGTCGTTTATAAAGAATTGAGAATACTGAACAGTGGAAGGAATCTGTGCACACAAATTCTGCATTTCGTATCAGATTTAGGAACTCTGCAGGACCTATATCATACGGAGTTTCGTCAGCATAATTTTCATCACTTTTCACGTACTCATCTAAGTGAGTTAAGGCTACTATCTTACACCCTGTTTTTTCTTTTAATTTCTTGGCAAATTCCCGATGCGGAGGATTATTACCCAAGAAGTAGCAAAGAATATATCTTCCTTTTATTATTGGTTCTATCTTCTGAATAGCCATCCACTCATCTCCAGTAAAAAGGAGAGTTGGATCACACACAACCGGCACATCACGACCAACAAGGTCTTTAATTAATTTCTGGCCTGATTCTTCCCTAACGCCTATATGCCTTATTTTTTTAAGGAATACCTTCGCCTTCTTTTCTGAATCTTTTGGCAGTTTTGACTGGCCAAAACTTGTTGCATAAGCCACTGTGTTCACTGTTTCTGGCACAAAATTAAGTGTATAATAATCTGCTGCGATATTTCCCGGAAGCCAAAGCTGATCACTTCCTACTACTACCGCTGAATACTTTTCAGCACAGATTTTTTCAAGTTCAATTTTAGATCTATACGTCTTTGATAATCTAAATTTCTTTTTACTGAACGCTTCAAACTTCTTCGCCCGAATACGGCTATTTGCTGCATAATCATTTTTTATTAATTTCTTTCTCAAAACATTTTTGGCCATTCCAAGCTTAGAAAGTAATATATCTGAGGTCAGAGATGCTTTAGCAAAATATATCATTTTTGCTTTTTTGATTTCCTTATCAATTCCAGAGATGTCTATTGTTTCATTTTCATATCCCAGCTTATCAAACGCCATCTGTGTTGCATAAGCTTGAAGCATACTCCCATAATTATGTTGAAAATAACAGGAAACTATCGCCACTTTTTTCATAATATTCCGCCTTTAGCAGTTATTTTTTAAACTTAAATGTATCTTTAATCCCAAGCCACTTCTGATCTTTATCACTTAATTTTAACTTCACTCCATCTAAGCAATAACCTGCGGCACTTGCCGTACCATTATATTCACCAATTACTCCTGGCCAGACTATTCTAATCTCCGGATCATTCCAAGCCATACCACCCTCGTCATTCGGATGGTAGAAGTCATCGCACTTATAGCAGAATTCAGCAACATCGCTTAAGACTAAAAAACCATGTGCAAATCCTCTAGGTATGAGGAATTGCTTTTTATTCTCCTCTGTAAGTTCCACACCATACCACTTTCCATAGGTATCAGAATCACTCCTCAAATCCACTGCAACGTCAAACACAGCACCCTTAATCACTCGCACAAGCTTCGTCTGCGGGTACTGTTTCTGGAAATGCAGTCCACGAAGAACACCCTTTGTACTCATGGATTGATTATCCTGAACAAATGTAATATCAATCCCCGCTTCTTCCATATCTCTCTGGCTATAGGTTTCCATGAAATACCCACGGCTGTCGCCATGCACAGCAGGTGTAATGACACAAAGCCCCTCAATACCACCTACATTTTTTTCAACTGTAATCTGTCCCATTGTTTTTTTGCTCCTTACAACTGTGCTTCATTCAGATATCTTTTAACTGCATCTTGCCAAGTTGGCAACGGCATAAATCCGGCTTTAATCAGTTTGCTCTTATCTAATCTGCTGTTAAACGGTCTGGCAGCTTTACTCAATCCATATTCTTCTGTGGTTACAGGAACAACCTTCGTATTGAGGCCATATTGTCTGTAAAACTCGCAACAGAAATCGTACCAGCTGATATAACCGCCTTCGTTTGTTGCATGATAGTAGCCATACTTTTCGGTCTCACACATATCTACAAGCAAACGGGCAAGATCATAGGTATAAGTCGGCGTTCCAACCTGATCATTAACCACAAGAACCTCATCATGTGTCTTACCCACATTGATCATAGTCTTAATGAAGTTCTTACCGTTTAATCCAAATACCCAGGCAATACGGACAATAAAGTATTTATCCAGTGTCCTGCTAACTGCCATTTCACCTTCAAGCTTTGTTTGCCCATAAACATTTAAGGGTTTATAATCCTTACAATCTGGCTCCCAGGGTTCTTCCCCCTGACCGTCGAACACATAGTCTGTGGACAGATAGAGCATCTTGCAATCTATTGTTTTGCAAGCGCCCGCAATATTCTGTGTTCCTCCGGCGTTGACGGCTCTTACAAGTTCAACTTTATCGTCATCTTCAGCCATATCCACAGCCGTCCACGCTGCACAGTGAATAACTACATCCGGTTTTATATCTTTAATAATTTTTTCTACGGCCTCTTTGTTAGTAATATCAAGGCTAACATAGGGCATTTTCGTAACAGCCGATCCATCCGCCACACCAGCATATTGGTCCGCCAAGTCTGATCCTACTCCCTCATGGCCTCTTTTTTCCAATTCATTCATAACGTCATGGCCAAGTTGTCCATTGACACCTGTCACCAAAAACTTCATGCCTTACACCTCTGCTTTTGCCTTGTACATTTCCTCATAGTATTTCTGATAATTACCGCTGGTCACATTGTTCATCCATTCCTCGTGTTCCAGATACCAGTCGATAGTCAAAACAATGCCTTTCTCAAATGGAGTCTCAGGATACCAGCCAAGATCATTCTTGATTTTTGTCGGATCAATGCCGTATCTCCTGTCATGACCAAGACGGTCTTCAATATGCTTGATAAGTCCCTCTGAAATTCCCTCATCCTGCAATCTGTCATGAAGCTGCTCAATAATCGTCTTTACAATAAAGATGTTCGGACGTTCATTGTGTCCGCCGACATTGTAGACCTCACCAGTCTTGCCGTCGTTACTAACCATATCAATCGCCTTACAATGATCCTCTACATACAGCCAATCACGAATCTGCATACCGTCACCGTATACAGGAAGCTGCTTGTGGTGCTTCACATTGTTAATCATCAAAGGAATCAACTTCTCTGGAAACTGATAAGGACCATAGTTATTGGAGCAGCGAGTAATGTTGATCGGCATCCCGTAGGTATCATGAAACGCCTGTACAAAGTGGTCTGCGCTTGCTTTGGAAGAAGAGTAGGGACTGTGAGGACTCAAGGGAGTAGTCTCTATAAAATAACCCTCGGCACCCAGAGCGCCATATACCTCATCCGTTGATACCTGCAGGTACTTTTTTCCAGCCTTCCAGGTCTTTGTTGCAGCGTCATACCATGCTTCCTTAGCTCTCTGGAGCAGATTGACAGTACCCATCACATTGGTTTGAACAAAGATTTCGGGGTTAGCGATGGAGCGATCCACATGGGACTCAGCAGCAAAGTTGATCACATAATCGAAATCATATTTTTCAAACAAACCTGCCACTAATTCCTTGTCACAAATATCTCCCTGAACGAAGATATGTCTGGCATCGCCCTCTACACCCTTCAGATTTTCCAGGTTCCCAGCATAGGTCAGCTTGTCCAGATTGACTAATAAGATATCCTGATATTTTTTCAGCATATAATAAACAAAATTGGAACCAATAAAACCAGCGCAGCCGGTGATCAGATACTTTTTCATAACTCTACTCCTCGTTTTTAATGCAATACATCTAAGTATTTTCCATCCAGCACATCCTTCAAATATTGGCCGTACTGGTTTTTCTTCAGCACCTCATAGACAGCAAGGACTTCCTCACGGCTAATCCAGCCGTTGAGATAGGCAATCTCTTCCAAACAGGCAATCTTTCTGTGCTGGTGCTGTTCTACGGTCTTAACAAAATTAGTGGCATCTACAAGGCTTTCATGGGTCCCTGTGTCAAGCCAGGTAAATCCCTGGCCCAGCAGTTCCACGCTTAAGGTTCCATCTTCCAGATAGATTCGGTTTAAGTCGGTGATTTCAAGTTCTCCACGGGCGGAAGGCTTCAGGTTCTTCGCATATTCCACAACTCTGTTATCGTAGAAATACAATCCTGTTACACAGTAATTGCTCTTCGGCTTTTCTGGTTTTTCTTCAATGGAGATGGCTTTACCAGCCTTGTCAAATTCCACGATTCCGAATCTTTCCGGATCGTCTACATAGTAACCAAACACTGTGGCTCCCTTGCCAGTCTCTGCATTCTCCACAGCCGCTTTCAGCCGCTTCTTTAAACCGTGTCCGGCGAAAATGTTATCACCAAGCACCATGGCAACAGTGTCATTGCCAATAAAGTCGGCCCCAATAATAAATGCCTGCGCCAGACCATCGGGGCTTGGCTGTACAGCATATGTAAGGTTCACACCAAATTGATGACCATCTCCCAGCAGGCTCTCAAAACGAGGAGTATCCTGTGGAGTAGAAATGATTAGGATGTCCCGGATGCCTGCGTTCATTAGCACCGACATTGGATAGTAAATCATTGGCTTATCGTAAATTGGAAGCAACTGCTTAGATGTTACTTTCGTAAGAGGATAAAGGCGTGTGCCAGAACCGCCAGCTAGAATAATTCCTTTCATGTTGTTACCTCATCTACTTTATCATTTTCTCAATCTATTTCTCAATGGCCTACCATAGACCTGCATAAGACCTGCAATTCTCACAGAAATCCAATTAGGCATAGTGTTATAAAGTTTCAAAAATCTCTTTTTCCACTGTGGTCTGTTATCATTCCAAAGCTCAGAATCTTTCCAAGGACTCATTTCTTTATGCTTGTACCACTCGCTTACATATCGATGTTTACATCCAATCACCCAGGGTCTAATACTCTTAAAACTGGTTGTAAAATGAATCAGCATAGGATTATCCACAGCCACACATACTTCCTCTTGTGTGTAAAATCTAGGAGGTCTCCGATATATCATCATTTCTTTATAATTGAAGTCATAGAAAATAGTCACGGAATTAAAGCGTGGTTCAAAGCAGTAAGTATCTTTACTCAGTATCGCATTTAATGCGCCTTGATCTCCCTGTTGTATCCATCCATTTTTTCTGCTTATAAATTCAAGCAACTTATCCTCAACCTGATTCTCCCTCCACTTATCAAGATCAATAAGCATCACACCGGAATTGAACATGATGTCGTTTTCCTCCAGACCAATATTTGCTCTGTAGTATTTACTAAATGCATCCATCAAAGCGCCGATAATCTTTCCATGAAGATTAAGATTCCAAAGCTCGCTAATTGATTGCTTAATGATAATATCGCAGTCAAGATAAAGGATACGCCCCAGGTTCTCCGGCAAATCAGAAGATACAAACAATCTGGCATACTGGCTAAGGCTACCACGATCCGTGGCCACCTTTATTTCTAATTTTTGGCTAATATCCTTAGCTGGGATAAACTGTACATCTGTCCGCCCATAATTCTTTGATACCGATAGCAGCTTGTTCTTATTCTCTTCCTTAATCCCTGAGTCCAACACATAGACAATAATGTCGCCCATGTCCCTGCTATTCTCGTAGAGAGATACAAGGGATACACCAAGAATCTCTGCAAACCTATCATCTGATGCATACACAATGTGTGCTATATTTGGATTGAAATTCATGCAGCCACCTCCCGCTCTGGAGTAGCTTCACTATCAATCTCACCTTGACATGAACAGAAAGAGAAACAGCAGATTATTACGCTATGCTGTACCCCCCCCCGACTGATTTTAGCCTGATAGATATTGCTGTAACTTTTCGCCATTACTGCTGTATTATACTTATTCAACACATCACAATAAGCGTTATCTATATAATTGCTATGGTCGTTTGCTTCTCTTATGGCCTTTACAAAATCATCTACACTATCGCAAACGAAACCATTTTTCTTGTTGTGGATTACATCACGATTTCCAATTACATTATTCACTACACAAAGCTTCTTCATATACATGGATTCAAGCAGTGATATCGGCAATCCTTCCCAGAGCGATGTAAGAATAAAGACATCTCCCTGGAGAGAATAACGCAAAGCATCTTCTCTCTTTACCCATCCTGTAATTTCTATATTGGGAGACTTCAATTCATCTCTAAGCTCTCCGTCACCGATCCACAAAAATTTGATTTCTGGCAATGCTGCCGCAACTTTGTTGAAGAGAGCTGGATTCTTCTGATAACAAATACGCCCCAGTGTAAACACGGTAAAAGGGTGATCTGCTATTAGCCCAGCTTTCTCAATCAACTTCTGCAAATCCTTTATATTGATTCCATTGTTAACATAAGCGGCATTCCTAGTAAGTTTCAAAGTTTCCTGATGCTCACCCTCACTGCAACTTATTGTCATACAATTTCTTTTGGCACACAAAGTCTCTACAGCCTTATATACCCTTCTCTTCAAGGCACTGTGATTCTGCATAAGAAAGCTGTATCCATGAGGTGTGTAAAAAAGAGGAAGTCTCCTACCATTAAATGCAAATCGTCCCAAAGCCCCAGCTTTCGATGAATGCAAGTGAATAATATCCGGTTGTATTCTCTTGGCAATGTTCTTAATTTCAAAAAATGCCCTAATATCCTTTGTCAGATTAATTGAACGTTCAAAGTTCTTTACTTCAATTAGATTTATCCTTTTATCGAAGTAGTCACGGTAATCTTCTGGAGTTTGTTTCCTGACTGCATAAGCTATATACATGTCATATTCATTCACAAGTTCATTTGCCAGATCTACGATGTATGTGAATACACCTCCGCCCATAGCTTCTACAATATATAGAACTTTTTTCTTATCAGCCATAGGCCGAATTCCTCCCTCTATGAGATGATTTTTATTCATAGATAAAAATCTAAAATCTTTTAAATCAATCTTTTCTACGAGAAATAGCCTGTCAAGGATTCTTGTTTATGGAATCCTCGGCAGGCTCAACTGACCTCCTTCCTTATATTCCTGTTCTTTCATTTGGGGTAAATGATGACTGAACAGCACCATCCAAAGGCTGCACCACTGGTTGACTGGCGACTGTTGAACTCCCTTGAACAGAAATTGAGGAAAATCAGTCAAGCCGCCAAAACCATTGGTATTTCAGGCTTTTTTCCGGTTGTTCCTATTATTTCACACGCCCCATAACCAAAAGATGGATTATTATAATAACTACCGATACGCGGATCGAGACATACACCGTCAATGATTTGCTTTGTATTCAATCCCTTCATCTCAGCATATGTGTCAAGCTCATTGAAGAAAGAAACTCTAAGTGCAAGGTATGTATTAGCAAACAGCTTTACAGCTTCTGCTTCTGTGAATCCCATGAACAATGTGTCCACATTTTCCTTTATAGCTCCTTCTTGCAGAAGCCCTGCAAAGGTATGTGCTGCTTTTAACAGAGATTCATCCTCTAAATCAATACCAATAATAATACGGCTTGGATAGAGATTGTCGTACAAAGCACGTCCTTCACGAAGAAATTCCGGACTAAAGATGATATTTTTGCTGCCGAACTTTTCTCTTACTGACTTTGTATATCCAACAGGAACCGTGGACTTAATAACCATGACAGCATTTGGGTTATATTTCATAACCAATCTGATAACAGCTTCAACAGCAGAGGTATCGAAAAAGTTCTTCTTGCTGTCATAATTGGTAGGAGTAGCAATCACTACAAAATCAGCATTGCTGTAAGCTTCCTTTGCATCCAATGTTGCTGTCAAATTCAACTCTTTAGTAGACAAATACTCTTCAATTTCTTCATCCACAATGGGAGACTTTTTGTTATTAATGAGTTTAACTTTTTCCTCAATTATATCGACTGCATATACCTTATGATATTGGGAAAGCAGCGTGGCAATAGACAATCCAACATAGCCAGTACCAGCCACTGCAACAACGACATCAGAACTCTTGTTCATTTCTATTTCCCCCTTAGTATTACTTGCTGAATCGTAAAAGTTATATTTTTAGCCAATCGTAACCGCTATATGTCTTTTTTTTTCATATAACATTCTTTGTACCACTCTGCAAACCTTCTAAGACCTTCTCTCAGAGATGTGTTTGGCCTAAATCCAAAATCTCTTATCAGATCATCCACATCTGCATATGTTATTTCTACATCACCTGGCTGCATAGGAACCAGTTCTTTATGAACTTCAAAATCATAATCCTCCGGCAATACACCTGCACGGATAAGTTCTTGCTGCAATATATCTACAAAATCCAGCAAATTTTCCGGCTGATTATTTCCAATGTTGTAAACCTTGTACTTTACACCATTTTCATTTTCATCAGGAGTTTTCTGCATAACTTTGATTATGCCCATCACAATGTCATCGATATATGTGAAGTCTCTCTTACAATTCCCATAATTGAAAATCTGAATTGTTTTACCGGCCAACAGTTTATTAGTAAACCCAAAGTATGCCATATCCGGTCTACCTGCAGGTCCGTACACTGTGAAGAACCTAAGACCTGTTGATGGAATACCATACAGTTTAGAATAAGCATGTGCCATAAGTTCATTGGATTTCTTTGTAGCTGCATATAACGAAACCGGGTTGTCCACTTTATCGTCTGTTGAATATGGAATCTTCTTATTGGTTCCGTAAATACTAGAACTGGATGCATATACCAAATGTTCCACATGATAATGACGACAACCCTCCAGAATATTAAAAAACCCCACAAGGTTTGATTCAATGTAGGCATCTGGATTTGTGATTGAATAACGAACACCAGCCTGTGCTGCCAGGTTAACAACAACCCGTGGTTTATGCTGTTCAAAAATAGATATAATAAGTTCCTTATCTGCAATATTTCCTTTAATGAACACAAAATTTTGATTATCTAAAAGTTCCGCAAGACGAGCTTCTTTCAATCCTACATCATAGTAGTCATTCAGATTGTCAATACCAACAATTTTAACACCTTCAAAAGTAGTAATTAATTTCTTTGCCAAATAGGAACCAATAAAACCCGCTACACCAGTTACAAGGATTATTTTATTTTTCAATTCAACATTATGCATCAATTTTTGCCACCACTTTCTTTGAGTTGCTTTCCTCACATGCATTAACAAAGCAGTTTCTCTTCTTCTATAAACATATTCATCATTTAAACATCCGAAATTATTTTACAATCGTAATTTGTCAAATTTATTAATATTATGAAAAGAAAATAGATTAGCTTTAAATCTATAGTTTTTATGTACCACATCTTATTTTAAATTCATATCAATTAATTGTCAATAGTAAATAGCCCTAACATTTTACATTTTTTCCTTCTGTGTATTTTTGCATCATTTTTCATCAATTTTGTCGACTATTATCTCTAATCTATCAAAATGAAGATTTAGTCTCTCTTTTAAAGGTTCACTAAGTACAAGAGTAATTACTGTACCTACAGACAAATTTTTAAATGAATAAAAAACATTTGTATAATTATTGTATGTCTGAATCTTCTTTTCATATGGAATGTCTGATTTGATAATCATATGCTCAAAAAAGTTGTCCTTGTTATCACCGCTTACAAGGCTGCCCAAATTATGCATTGATATTGGCAGCAGCTTGTCCTCCTTCTGGCTCTCCGTTAAAGTAAGGATTATATCCCTTGAACGGATATATACATGATTATTATCAAATGGAGTCTCATTTGCTTTTAAAAGATACTTCCACTGTGACTTTTGTAGTGCTATTATTTCTTCTTTACTAAGAAGCTTGGCCAATTTATCTTCATAATACTTTTCATTAAGCTCATTAATTTTTTTATCTACCGCTTCAATTTTACTTGAAAGCTCCTTATTTTTATCCCTATATGAGTCGCTCACCTGAATAGCTCTTTTATCTGCTGCCCTATAATCAAAATACAGCTTGACAGCAATACCAAGTATTACTGCTAGTGCAATAGATAGCATTATTATTATCCTTTTTTGTTTTCTATACATATTGATTCAATCCCCCAAATAATAAACAATCTCAAGAACAAGACCTACTTGTTCTTGAGATTGAATAAATATTCATTTCTTTTATTTTGAAACAACTACTTCCTTAGTATATAAAGTTAGGTAAGCACCAGATCTTATATCCTTTACTCCCACAATAATTTTGTAATTTCTTGCTTGCTTTGGTATCCATGTACAAGTATTATTTGGAGAATATTCCTGTAATTGAATCCAATCAAAATTATCATGCTGTAATCCTATTTTGTACAATAGTTTATCTGTCCCTGAAGCTTTTACAGTTATGCTTTGTGCCTTGCCTACCTTCAAGCCACCTTCAATTATCACATCATCTATTGATACTTGTGGAATCAAAGGATCAATAATAGTATATGTAAATCTCTTTTCATCCTCATAAGAGCCAGACTTTATATCCTTCACTCTCACCAAAATAGTATATTGTCCTGCACTATCAGGCTTCCATTTTAATGTGTTCTTATCTGAGTAATCCTGCAAAACCACATACCCATTAACTTCATGTCTGTAGAAAGCATATAAAAGACTATTGCCACCTTTTCCATTAGCTGTAAAGGTAATTTCAGTATTGATATTCTGAACCTTATCAGGATGACTCAGTTCTACAGAATCAAGGCTTACATCTTTTACATCATCTGTTACTACCCTGTGTGTACTTGTGCGGAATGCATCATCAAATGTTAATGATGAGCTGTCTTTTACGTATGCTGAAACTTCATATATGCCTGACTTAGGTGAGGTCCATGTATACTTGTTACCGTTTTTGTAACCATTGACTATTTGTGGATTTCTATACTGCTCACCTATGGTAAACATATACTGATCCTTATACTCGCCTCTTTCAACACCTTCAGCCTCGATCTTGCGATTGCCCGCTTTGCCTACAGGTGACACATCCATCTTTTTCAATTCTGGGTATACATAATCTTTATCCTTAATTTCAAAAGGCTTATCAATAGTGTCACACTGTTCTCCCGTAGTATCATTTATGTCCAGTATATCCACTTGCAGAACAAATGTACCAGGATCAGCGGGTTTCCAAACAAACAAGTTGGATCTGGTGTAGTTTTGTCTTACAATCCACTTGTTACCCTGTTTTACAGTAAAGCTGTAACGTATATCCTTGTCTTTGGCACCACTGGCAATAACTTTCACATTAATATTTTCTCCTACAGTTCCATGCCCGTCAAATTCGCAGTCTGTTATAACCTTTTCAATTCTCAGAACTGAAGGATCATGAGCAACAATCATATCCGTCATTTGATCAATATACTCATCTGTAGCTTTATCCTTTATCCTTACCTGAACATAATATATGCCATCCTTTTTAACAGTTGGATTCCAGGTAACAACAGAGTTTTCGCTGTAAGGGCTTACAAGCACCCACCCGTTTGCATCCTTACCCCATACCTGATACAACAAATCATCACAGTGTGGGTTTATTTCAATCTTAAGCTCTAGAGGATTGAAACTTACCTGCTTGATACTAATACTTTTTTCTGATTGCTTCTCAGATGCAACTGAAGTTGAAGTCACAGCGCTTGAAACATTGAAAACTGAGCTTACTAAAAATACTACTAAAAACAACGGACAAAAACTCTTCTCATTTAGTATTTCCCTCCCTATTCTGAAATAATTATAATTTAAAAAACATAAGGCTCGCAAGCTAAAAAAGTAAATTACTAAATTGTATATATCTAGTATTTTCAACATTATATTATAAGACATTTAAAAAATCAATATTTATATAAAACATTTCCATAAAATTTCCACTTTTTTGTGGGTGTAAATTTCTATATTCTTAATAAAGATTATAACATTCATCTGTGTGTAAATTATTACATATTATTCTATTTGCCTACATTTTAGATAAAAACAAGTTTGAATTTGTACTAAGTATTAAGTATAATGGTAAAAGCTTGTACGTAAAATAAATGCGTTTATAATAAGCTTTACAAATGTAATGAAAGGAACTGAAGAGATTATGCTTAAAAATCATAAGAAGCTTCTTCTATATTTGCTTATCATACCTGCATATCTTCTGATGATATATATACTCTCCCATCAGACAGGCCATACATCAAACGAGATATCTGAAGGGATAGTCAGGAGAGTATTAGGAAAGCTATTTGACATTACTGGTAATAAATTAACCAGCGATAAGTTAGATACTATAAACTATATTTTTAGAAAGTTTCTTCACTTTACCGAATACATGATACTAGCCATGCTTTTTTACAGTATGCTTAAGAATCTGCCTTTGAGCATTCATAAAAGGCTCTTATTTTCAGTATTGCCTACTGTTATATACTCTGCATCCGATGAATTACATCAATTGTATGTACCTAACAGAACCGGACAAGTTTCCGATATTTTATTAGATTCATCAGGTGCTATCGCAGGAGCATTATTGATGTATTATTTTGAAAGGAGAAAAACAAAAAAAATTGTATAATTTCTGTAAAATTCTTGATTTTAGTAATGAAAAATTATATAATTGTTACTGTAAAAGAACCATAATATCAAAATTATAGAAAAAATAGAAATAACCAGTACAAATAAACTTTACATATAATATTTGTGAATAAATGGTTATATAGAAGTCTTATTTTTGGTTTCAGGGGAGGTTTATATGAAAATAATTATTCTCGCGGGAGGCGGGGGTACTCGTTTATACCCGTTATCCAGGTCAAATTATCCAAAGCAGTTTTTAAGTATCGATTCAGACATATCCTTATTGGCGAAAACCATAAACAGGTACAGACTAATTGTTGAGCCAAAGGATATACTTATTGTCTCAAACCAAAAGTATCTGTTTCATATCAAGGAAGAGCTTGCTAAATGCAATGCTCAGGACTGCCACATTATTTCAGAGCCATGTCCGAGGAACACTGCACCTGCTATTGCACTTGCAGTAAAGTATTGTATGGATAAGTTTTCTTCAACCGGTAAGGAGCAGTTTTTTATAGCTCCAGCCGATCACTTGATTGAACCTGAAGAAGAGTTTGTCGAGAAGGTTTTAGAATGCATGGAGTACACCCAAGATGGCAAAATTGTTACCATCGGAGTTACTCCAACCAAGCCGGAAACAGGTTATGGATATATCAAAGCATGCCAAAAATACAAAAACGGTTTTGCAGTTGAATCTTTTGTTGAAAAACCCGATATTGACAGAGCAATTGAGTATATTGAAAATGGTGGGTACTTTTGGAACGCAGGTATGTATTCATTTACGCTGAGTACATTTTTTGAAGAGCTAAAGAAGTATCATGTACAGCTTTACGATTATCTTTCAATCAAAAGCTATGAGCTTTACCCCGATAATTTTAAACACACCAATATTCCAGATTGGCTTTATGATGAGATTGGCGGAGATGGTACCTGGTATAATTACCAGAATGAAAATACAAAAATGGGTTTTAGCCCCAACTACAAAAACCCTGTTCTGATATCATACCATAAAAAACTGATCCAGGCATTTGCAGCCCGTTATGATAACGATCCAAGGGTATTCATGATTCTGATAGGAAGTTGCGGTCATTGGGGCGAATGGCACACAACCTATATTGAAAACACTCCCGAAAATTCAGGATTATTTCCTCCCATCCAGTTTTCAGACCAATATGCCCAGCATTATGATGATTATTTTACAAATAAGCCCCTTGCGATGCGATATCCATCAAGAGTAGGAAGAGATAATGGAATGGGACTTTTTAATAATGCTTTCGGAGATTACAATCAGACTCAGAGATGGTTTCTGGATTGGATTTATAACGGACACCAGGATTCATACAACCCAGGCTATACACATCCTACAATGCCTGATTTCTGGCTAAATGCCCCTGCCGGCGGCGAATTCGGATACTACCCAGGAACTCAGTTCCTTGAGGATTCGGCAATGCCTGAAACCTTGAGGCAGCTCAAGGAAAACCATATATCCTGGCTTGGTCCATGCTGCCCCGTGCACCTCAATATAGGAGATCCCCTTCAAAAAAATATAGACAAGGTTATGGCATCAATGGGCTACAGGTTCGTTCCGAGCAGTATCACTCACCAAAGCTCGGTTGCACCAGGCTCTACTCTTTCATTGAGCATGACCTGGGCAAATAAAGGTGTTGCACCATTTTATTTCAACTGGCTTTTGGAATTGTCACTATCCGACAGCAACGGGAACATTGTTGCAAAATATCAGACACCTGAGGATATACGCACATGGTTGCCTGGAACCAAAACATTTGAAAGCCTCCTTGCAATACCGGCAAACCTCCCCGATGGAAATTACTCCATTTGTGCAGCAATAATTGATCCGGAAACCGGAAAACCAGGCATAGACCTTGCAATCAGCGGAAAAAGGTCTGACGGCAGGTATCCCGTCAGCAGCATTATTATTTCCGCTGCAAACAGCACACCTATCCATACCTTAACTCCTACGCATACGGTAACTCCTACTGCGACCGCTACGCCTACTGCAACAACCACTGTGCCCCCGACAGCAATACCCGTTACAATATATGAGGCAGAAGATGCATTACTTTCCGGAAAGGCACAGGTCGCCAATGATCATTCAGGTTATTCCGGAACAGGCTTTGTTTGTGGATATGGAAACGTAAATGCAGCAGCTACTTTCAGAGTTAGAATTAAAGAATCGGGTCAATACAAACTTACAGTCAGGTATGCAAATGCAAGTGAAGCTGATAAAACACTTAGCCTGTATATTTCCAATACCTTTATCCAAAGGATATACTTTACCAGAACAGCAAATTGGAAAACATGGTCAGATCAATCACTTATTGTAAATTTGAAGGCTGGGATTAATTCGGTTATATTAAAAAGAACCGAAACAGATGGCGGTACGGTTAATATTGATTATATAGCTATATCAAGAATCAACACACCAACCCCGATCATAACACCAACAAGTACTCCAACTTATACTGCAACACCTACTAGCACTGGTACTCCTACATCTACAAATACTTCTACACCTACAAGCACTCCTACACCTACGCCAACAAAGTTTTCTCAAAAATATGAAGCAGAAAATGCCTCCCTTTCAGGAAAAGCACAGTTTGCAAATGATCATACGGGTTATTCGGGAAGCGGTTTTATATGCGGGTATGGCAATGTCGGTGCAAAAGCTTTGTTTACAGTAGTTGTACCGCAAGCCGGTAATTATATTGTTAGTATTCGATATGCAAACGCCAGCGAAGCCAATAAATCCTTGAGCATTTATGTTAATGGCATTAAAATCACCCAAACTTATTTTACCAGACTTTCCAACTGGAGCACATGGGATGATAACGCTGAGGTGCTCAACTTAAAACGCGGTATAAACACAATATCCCTTCAAAGGGATGAGGAGGACGGCGGTACCGTAAACCTTGATTATATAATTGTAAGCCAGATTACAGTGCCTGCAACCACTCCGACTTTTACAGCTACTGCAACGCCTACAAATACTGCAACACCTACAAGTACTCCTACACCTACAAGTACTTCTACACCTACGAATACTCCTACACCCACACATACTCCGACTCCTACATTATTTACCCAAAAATATGAAGCAGAAAATGCCTCTCTTTCAGGAAAAGCACAGTTTGCAAATGATCACATGGGTTATTCGGGAAGCGGTTTTATATGCGGATATGGAAACGTAGGTGCAAAGGCTTTGTTTACAGTAGTTGCACCAAAAACTGGTAATTATATTGTTAGTATTCGATATGCAAACGCCAGCGAAGCCGATAAATCCTTGAGCATTTATGTTAACGGTAGTAAAATCATGCAGACTTATTTTACAAGGCTTTATAATTGGAGCACATGGGATGATAACGCCGAGGTACTCAACTTAAAACGCGGTATAAACACAATATCCCTTCAAAGGGATGAGGAAGACGGTGGCACCGTAAACCTTGACTATATAACTGTTACAGAGATACGATAAAAATAAAGGGGCAAATGCAAAACTACTTTAACAGTAGTGTGCAACAGCCCCTTATTATTTCACAAAATTAGTTTCTTTAAAATATGTTTCCTATTTGCCAAAAAAAACTTTTTTATAAGCACTTATTAAGTTATACTTTTCTATTTCCCAATTCAATTCATTTTCTATTCTTTTTCTTCCTATTTCACCCATCTTTTTTCTTAGATCTTCATCATCAAGAAGCATCACAATCTTTTCTGCCATATCTATGGAATCATTCCTTTTAGCATAAAGCGATGAATCCCCGGCTGAATATTTGCCTTCGGTAAGATCAAACTGCACTATGGGTTTTCCCAGTGACATATACTCCATTACCTTATTCATAGTGGATTTGTCATTCATTTCATTGTATTCATCAGGGTTAACACAGACATCTGCAGTATTAAGATATTCCAACAGAACTTGATCGGAGACCCTCCCTGTAAATGTAAAGTAGTTTTCCAAACATTTTTCCCTTACATACTGCTTAATATTAGAAAGCTCAGTTCCTCCTCCGACACAAGCAAAATGAATATCCTTTCTTTTCTTAACATTAATTATATAGTCAGCTGCATCAACAAGGTAGTTCAATCCCTCCTGTTTTCCTATGACGCCAACATAGCCTACCATGTATTTGCAGCCTTTTTTCAATTCGTTAACAGGAGGTATTATTTTTAGTCTTTTGAGACTTGGTCCGCTCCTAACCACAAAAACATCTTCAGGCTTTTTTCCACCCCTTTGTATGGCAATGTCTCTGTAGCTATTGTTAGTAGCAATGGAAACACCTGCACACTTAAAGGTTCGTTTTTCAAAGAAAAGCATTAGCTTATAGAAAAAGTCCTTCCTGTTATATTTTGCCATATATAACTCAGGATTTATATCATGGTGGTCAAAAACAAACTTCTTCCCAAAAAGCTTAAACGGCTTGGCAACCAGATATATAAGATCCGGTGGGTTACATGCATGTATAACATCAAAACCTCTTGTAAAAAAACATTTCAGTGTAAGAAAAAACTCCCAGAATAATGCACTTCCATACTCCAAAAGATAGCCCAATGCCCCATCAGCTTCATATGCCAATTTATGTCTGAAAATTGCTATATCATCAATTATTTCAAACCTTTTTTCATAGCCTTTTCCTGTAGGGCAAATTATTGACACCTCTGCACCATAATCTCTTAGTGTGGTAGCTTCTTGCCAGACTCTCCTATCAAAAGGACATGGAAGATTTTCAACTACTATAAGTACTTTCTTACCAGCAAATACCTTCATAGTTTCCTCTATCATTTAAATTATCCCCCATTCTAACCAAGTCAAATATCATTTGATCGTCTCTGGCTTCATTAATAATTCTGGTAAACTCGGGGTCCTTGTTACCTATTATTATGAGCTCTCTGTCCTCTAAAAGCTCATCTAATGAGTTCACCATCAGAGCGGATATATGAGGAATATGGTTCTCTATGTAATCCTTGTTGGCACCAACCAGCTTTGAAACATAAACATTTCTGTCATAAAGCTTCAAATCATACCCCTTCCCAATTAATGTTTCAACTATATCAATTATAGGGCTTTCCCTTAAGTCATCAGTACCCTCCTTAAAGCTGAATCCCGCTATACCTATTTTATTTTTACCCCGAGAAATTATTCGCTTTATTGCAGATTGAATTTGATTGCGATTACTTGGAAGCAAAGAATTTAGAAGCGGCAAATCCAGATCAAGATTCTTGGCAAGATAGTTTATTGCCCTTAAATCCTTTGGAAGGCATGAACCTCCAAAAGCAAAGCCAGGTTTTAAATAGTAAGTAGATATATTAAGCTTTGTATCCTGCATAAATATGTCCATAACCTCATGGCTGTCAAGGCCAATGTTTCTGCAGATATGACCTATCTCATTGGCAAAGGTAATTTTTACGGCATGGAAATTATTATCAACATACTTTACCATTTCTGCCACTTCAATCTTAGTCTTTATCATAGGCCCCGGAAGTCCTTCATATAGAGAAATTACCTTATCTGCAATTTCCTCCGAATCTGAACCCACAACGGTTTTAGGCGGATTATAAAAATCGAAGACAGCAGTTGATTCTCTAAGAAACTCGGGATTGAAAACTACAGAAAAGCCTTCGTTTTGTTTTTTCCCCGAGAATTTCTCCAGAATTGGAATTACTGTTTTTCTTATTGTCCCCGGCAGCATTGTGCTTCTAAACACAAATATATGAGGATCGGCCTTATCCCTTATACTTTTGCCGGCTTCCTCACACACATTACTTATAAATCTTATATCCAAATTGCCGTTTGATTCACTTGGAGTTCCCACACATATTATAGACAGCTCTGTTTTTCCTATAGCTTCTTCAGCATTAACAGTAGCCGAAATAAGACCTTTCTCCTTGGCATCTTTGAGCATTTCGGGAACATCCTTTTCTACAATAGGACAAATTCCCTCACTTAACATTTTTACCTTTACCTCACTTACATCAACACCAACAACTTTATGGTTTCTTGACGTAAGATAAGCAATAGTAACTACACCTACATAGCCAAGACCAAATACACTGATATTCATTTGAAACACCCCCCACAAAAAATAAACTTACACAATAAAATAATATTCGATTTTATCTGAAAAAATTATTTATGCACTACGTAATTAAGCTTACCGCTAGGATTTCTTTCTAAACAAGTTACATATTGTATTTTAAACATTCCCTCCGGCAAATGGCTGCCAATTGTCTTTAAAAGTAATTTTTCATCTTCTTCATTAAAATTATTTTCTCTGACAATTTTTATAACAACCTTATTTTCTTTGTTGATGCAGATCTGTGCTTCTTTTATACTTCTCGCATCCTTGAAAAATGCACAGTAAAGACCTGTTGCTGTTTTAATTTCAGATCCTGTATCAATAAAATCACCTATTCGCCCATGAATAACTTTTATATTGATTCCCTTTCTACCGCATGGACAGTCACCTTCATTAAACTCTGCAAGATCATGAGTGTTATACCTTACAAGAGGCATAATCCTGTTATGATATTGTGTACCTGCAATCTCAAAGAGACTGCCTTCATATTTACAAAACTCTATATATGAATAATTGGGCACATCATGATAGTTTCCATACGGACATCTATACAATGCAGCCACTCTTTCAGCTTGCCCATACCAGTCTTTAACCCGGCATTTGAAAGCCTTTTCTATAACTTCTATCTGCCAGTCAAAAAGCATTTCAGATGAAGTTGCCACAAAATCAAAGCATACTTCTTTTTGTTTTTTTATACAGTACTTTGCAAGAAGATATGCTGTTGACGGATAAGCCCATAAGCATTTGTTTTTAATACCTGATAGCTTTTTAACTACCACTTCAAGCTTACTGTCACTTATATGATAAGCAGAAATATACATTTCTCTGATAAACGGTATGCACTTATAAATCTTATCCGGATTAGCACCGGGTCTGAAAATCCTTTCACCTCTTAACACAACTCTGTACTTGTTCTTCCATCCAAAGTACAAATTTTGAAAATACTGCTCAGCTACCATACACCTTAAATCTCTAAAAAATGATAACGGTGTCCCTGATGTACCGGCTGTTGAAGCTTTATGTTTTATTTTATATCTTTTATTAATAAAATCAGTATAACTGCCTCTTACATCATGTTTGTCAATAAACCTGTATGCGGATATGTCACTGCCCTTATTCCTATAAAACTTTATTTTTCCTGAACAGTAAAAGAGGGTCTTATCTAAAAAAGTATTTTCAATTGAATGCCTCCAAAAAAGCCAAGTTATTAGATAAAATAACTTTCTTGTAAGAAAATCAACATACTTTTTTATATAAAACCTCAGCGTAAATTTGTATTCTTCCATATCATACCCTGCGTCCCATAAAAGAAGTAAAATAAATAATCAAATAATCAATGTTTTTATAATAATCATCCAATATTACTGCCATCTATAATTTCTCTATGTCAAAATCATTTTATAACAAAACTTAACAAAAGTCCACAACTAAAATTACAAGATTTTGTATATATTTTATTTATATTTTGGTCAAATTAATTGAACTGAGAAAAAAAATAGTATATAATTCTCTTGTATATAAATTGTAATAATTGTTTATGTTTTGTTTAGTATTTATTATAGGGGAGAATACTACATTTTCTACTGTTAATAACAGATATGTTATTAACTTTCTTATTGTTTTTTCTTCTATAATTCTCAGTTGATTATTTATAATATGCAATTTAAATATATGATTTAAGTGTTATATAATAAAAGGGTAGTGATTATAATTATGTTGGAAACAGACATTAAAGAGAAAATCAGGAGATTTATCAACAAATTCATATGTATAATGATTTATTATACCGGTTTCTATTTTATACTCAAAAAGTTATTTTTTAAAAAAGGTCTCTATATTTTCTTTTATCACAGCTTTGTAGATACAGCAAAATGCAGGAAAAACAATAAGTTTATATCCTTAAGTTCAGTTGATAGAAATGCTTTTGAAAGCCAATTGAAATATTTTAAAAAAGCATACACTATCATAACTATGGATGAAGCATACCAATTAATGAAAAGCAAAAAGCCACTGGACAAAAGATATCTTGTTTTAACAATTGATGACGGTTATAAAGACAACTTTACATATGGTTATGATTTATTTAAAAAATATCAGGTTTGTCCCACAATATATCTCACTGCAAACAATGTAGACAAAGGCATTTATTTATGGCCCGATATATTGAGGAATATTGTATATAGCTCCACAAAGACCCATGTTGATGTTAACATATTTGACATCCATTATTCCTTCAAATTGACAGATAAATACAGCAAGTTTATTTTCCTTGATTTCATGAGGGAAAATATAAAAAGGTACGACGAAGACAAAAAACAAGAAATACTCGAATATTTATCCAAGGTATTTGATGTAAAAATACAAAAAAAATGTGATTTGATGCTGAGCTGGGAAGAGATAGAAAAACTTTCTTCAATAGGAGTTTCTTTTGGTGCCCACACACTCAACCATCCCATACTCGCAAATCTTTCCAAAGCTAAAGCAGAAGATGAAATATATGGATCGAAGGTTCTTATTGAAGAGAAAACAAATAAAAAAGTACGCCATTTTGCTTATCCCAACGGAAGAGAATACGATATAAATGAGCATTGTATAAGTTTGGTCAGAAAGCACTTTGACACTGCCACCACTACAACACCCGGTATAAATGTACCCGGTGATGACCTTATGAGACTTAAAAGAATCGGGCTGGCTTATGACTATAATATTATAGATTTTAAAGTAAAAGTTTTGTATTTTTGTATATTGGATTCATTTAAAAAAAAGAAATAAATTATCGTTAATTTTTAGGGGTTTATTATGAGATATAAAATATATTTTGTTGGCCCATCCCTTAATACTCAGGGCGGAATATCATCTGTTCTTAAGCTTTACAAGGAGAAGCTTAAAGGACTGGATATGTCCTTTTTGGGCTCATATTCCGGTAAGAATCGATTAAGGGATTTATGCTGTTTTATATATACACTTATTATGACCTTTTTCATATGCATGACGGATAAAAAAGCTATATTTCACATAAACACTGCATCAAATGGCAGCTATTTCAGAAAATCAATTATCACAAGACTGTGCCTTTTGTTTGGAAGAAAAGTTATTTTACATATACATGGCGGAGGCTTTATAGATTTTATTGAAAATTCAAAACCTAAAAAGAAGAAAGCTATTATTACTTTATTAGGCAGGGTTCATCATATTATAGTGCTTTCTGATTTCTGGCTGGAATCTTACAAAAAATATTTGGATGCCGATAAAATATCAGTATTGTACAACCCATGCGGAATTATCGATAAGACTTATAGACCACGCAGCAATATAAAAACAAGAATTATTTTTGTGGGTACTCTTTGTAAAGATAAAGGGGTTTATGATTTGATCCAATCAATCAGATCACTTGATAAAAACAGCTACATCCTTGAGTTATACGGAAATGGTGAAGTGGAACAGGTGCGGAGCCTTGTCAAGACTTATGCCCTTACCGACAAAATACACGTTTATAACTGGATAAGCCGCAGCGAGCTTTATAATGTATATGAGAGTTCCGATATATTGATATTGCCCTCATATGCCGAAGGAATGCCCATGTCCATACTTGAAGCCATGGGAAAAGGTTTACCTGTTATTGCAACAAATGTTGGAGGCATACCCGACACTATTGTTGACGGATATAACGGATATATTGTTTCACCAGGTGATATCAATGCTCTCAGGGATAAAATCAACCTTCTTATTTCTGACAAACACCTTAGAGAGCATATGGGCAAAGCCAGCCTGGAGCTGGCGACAGCAAGGTATTCAATGGATGAAATTTCCACTAATTTGAAAAACATTTATAATTCAGTATAATTTACAATTCATTATAGAGGTGAATCTTTGAGTGAATAAAATAGGATTTTATTATAACAGATTAAAAAGGATGTCAATTCCTGAAATAGCATATAGAGTAAGACAAAAAGCAGTTAGCTTAAAAGATAAAAAGGTCACAGAGGATAAGCTTTTAAAAAATGTATTATCCCCTGAAATGCCATGCAAAAATCTCTTTAGTGGAGACATCGCCATTAATGATTTGGATGGCTTTATAAAAAAGGCTGATTTGTCATGCAGCAATATTTTTGATATTTTCTCACTTAAAAGCTTTTATGTCGGTGAAAAGATTGATTATCACAAGGATTATTCTTCAGGTTTATCCGCACCCTCAAATAAATATGCAAAAGACATAGATTACAGGGACAGCTCTAAGATCGGTGATATAAAATATATCTGGGAGCTCAGCAGGCATTTGCATTTGCCCGTTTTAGCCATTGCCTGGCATAAAACAGGCAACAAGAAGTATTTAGATTCATTTCAAAGCCAACTGAGCCAATGGCTGAATCAGAATCCATTTTTAAGAGGTGTGAACTGGTCAAGCGGCCTTGAGCTGGGTATACGTCTTATTAACTGGACAATATGCTGGCATTTAGTATCAGACTTTATAAGCTCCCAATTTAAGCAAAAATGGATTGATTCCATTTACCTTCACTGTTGGTCTATAGTTAGAAATTTCAGCAAGTATTCCTCAGCCAACAATCATCTTATCGGTGAAGCCGCCGGCTTGTTCATAGCATGTACTGCACTTCCCCGGTTTGATAGATCTACGATCTGGCAGCAGAAGGCTTTTGATATACTGGTGAAAGAATGCGAGAAGCAAAACTATAATGATGGAGTTAATAAAGAGCAAGCCATCTCCTACCAACAATTTGTGTTGGATTTCCTTCTTATATCGGGCATAATAGGAAAGGCTTACGGTATAAATTTTCCGGCATCTTACTGGAACAAGATTGAGAAAATGATGGAATTCCTTATTTCATTGGAAAACTTCCGAGGCAATTTCCCTGAGTATGGTGATGAGGACTTTGGATTTGTCATAAATATTAATCAAATAGAATATGGCCCATACAGATCCCTACTTAACACAGGTGCTATTATCTTTAACAGGAAGGATTTTTTAAAGGACAATTGGCAAATTGATGATAAAACACTATTTCTTCTTAATATGGATGGCTTTGACCTAAGCCGCAAGCCCCAAAATATAAAGCCTTCCCGCTTCAGGTTTGATGAAGGCGGTTATTATATCTTAGGGACAGACCTTAATACTTTTAGGGAGCAAAAGCTCGTTTTTGATTGCGGTCCCTTAGGTTATTTGTCCCTTGCTGCCCACGGTCATGCCGATGCTCTCTCTTTCTATTTTTCTGCATCCGGCATTCCCCTGTTTATTGACCCAGGTACATACGCTTACCATGCCAATAAAAAATGGCGAAATTATTTCAGAGGTACCTGTGCACATAATACTGTAGCTGTAGATAATTGCGACCAATCTGTCATCACAGGCAACTTCATGTGGGGTAAAAGGGCTGTTTCCAAACTTTTGAGTTACTCTGAGCATACATGTGTAAAGGGAAGCCATGACGGTTATATGCGGCTTTCGGACGGTGTAATGCACACCCGTCAAATTTCATACCAAAAGCAGTCAAACAAATGGCTTATAGAAGATGAGCTTGTTTGCAGGGAAGAACATACAGCAGAGGTGTTTTTTCATATACATCCGGACTGCCGTGTTACTCATAAAGCCAATAAAATAGTTATTGAGTTTGAAAAAGGCGTCTGCACATTAGAGCCTGATTCAGCTTCGGATATTTCACTGCATCAGGGTGAGGAAGAGACTCTCATAGGATGGTATTCACCTTCTTATGACACCAGAATTCCCTGCACCACAATAAAACTTAAGCGAAAACTAACCGGAGGGACCAACAAGCTTATAACAAGCTTTACTGTGGACTTTTCCCCAGTTTAGGTGTTTTTCGGCTAAATATTGAGCTCAAAATTTAGCTCAGTATTTTGTATTAAACATTTAACAATATTTTTCCAATAATCATTTTACATATATAGAAAGAATTCTTAATATGTGATAATATAAAAATTGTAATGCATGGCTTCACAAAGCCACTGGAGGAGTTATATGGAATTCAATGAAATAACAAGTGCACCCATTAATGAAGCTTATAAAGCTTTAAGGACCAACCTGCAATTCTGTGGATTTATAAAAAAATTCAAGACACTTGCTGTGGTCAGTGCAAACCCAGGGGAAGGCAAAACCACAACTGTAACCAATCTGGCTGTTGTAACAGCAAAGTCAGGAATAAAAGTACTGGTTATCAATGCAGATTTAAGGAAAGCATCTTATGCAAAGGGTTTATCCAACTACATTTCGGGCTTTGCTGACCTTAAGGAAATTATTACACCTTCCAAAATTGAAAATTTGACTTATATCGACAGCGGCTCGAAGCCTCCAAATCCCACAGAGATTTTAAACTCAAAGATATTTTTAGACCTTGTTTCTGAGCTTAGGGTTGTCTATGACATAATAATAATTGATACTCCTGCAATGGGCAGCGTTATCGATGGTGCCATTGTAGCATCAATTACAGAAGGAACCCTTATTGTGACATCCCCCAATAAGGTTAGCTTCAATGAATTCGAACGCTTAAAAATGCAGCTTGGGAAAGCAAAAGCCAATATTCTCGGGGTAACTATGAACAATATTCCAAGGGATGAATACAAAAAATACTATAATAGATATTTTGACATGATAGAATTATAATTTTTATTGGTCATGATTGAATTATGATTTATAGGTTAGGTGAATGGTATGAATTATGAAAGATTATTAAGGCTATTTATTAAAAAGCTTTGGCTTATTATACTGCTACCCATTCTAACAGGAGTACCTGCAGCATACTACGCCCTCAATTTTGTTAAACCTGTTTATGAAGCAAGTACAACTCTGTATGTGATCAGCAAGCACATTGACGCCTCAACGGCAAGAAACCAGTATTTAGACAACCTTGTTGACTTTGATATGGTAAAAGACTATGAAGAGTTGATGAAAAGCAATGCTATCGTCAGTAAAGTAATAGATGAATTGGACTTACCCTATGATCCAGAGGCATTATCCAGAAATCTCAGTGTGGGTTCCAAAAATGATACCCGTATTATGGAAATTTCTGTTTTAGATAATGACCCCAAGCTTGCACAGGATATTGCCAACAAGTTTGCAGTTGTATTCATGCTTGAAGCTATAAGGCTCATTAAAGTTGAAAATGTTGAAATTGTAGATATGGCCAGACTGCCCAAAACACCTGTCAACGCTTCCAAGCCTTTAAAAGTCATGGCACTGGCTATTATGGCAGGTTTTACAACAGCTGTAGGCATTATATTCAGTCTTGAATATTTGAATAATAAAATCAGAACACCTGAAGATATTGAGAAGAAATATGGTATACCTGTATTGGGGCATATTCCTGATTTGGATATATAGAAGAATTCTTAAATCCCGTATTCTAAATTAAATACGTTATTAATCTTACATTTAGCAGAGCAAAATAACGAACGCTTTACCGGAATTTTGCGATAGATAAATGTAAAAGATTAATCGTATTTAATATAAATTCTATGATTGTAAATTATATGGTTCTGTTGAGGTATGATTTTTATGCAGATAGCTTATCGTAAAGCCGAGTGCCAGCAATACTTGTATATATGCATTGGTAGCTGCCGGAAACAGCGTCCTTCCAGATAAACCACTGATAAAATAACCTATGGTTGCTACTATTATTGCATATATTACATCCCTGTGCAATGGGTTTTCATGAAGCTCACCAGCCGCTCCTGCAAGCTTCTTAAGAAGCTTGGTATATAATACTATATATATTACAAGTCCAATGAGTCCGGCATCCAGTACCATTTCAATATACATATTGTGGGGATGCCCTACTTGCAATATCTTGCCTGTTATAAATGCATCGGTCTGAATTATTGAATACCTTCCATTGCCGAATAGCATTGCCAATGGCTTGCTAATATACTCATCAATAAGAGGCTGCCATATATCGTCGGTTCTACCTGCTGTGATATCATTCAAATTGGACATTCCTCCGCCAATCCCCATCATAAGTCTGTTTATCATGGACCTGGGAACAAGGAATATCCCTGCAATGGTGCCAAAAAACAACAAAGGAGGCAGTTTGTTCTTTCTTCCTGAAATAAAAAAGAAAATCAGTATGCATATAGCAATTACCAGATATGCAGTTCTTGAGTATAAAATGGCAACAGTTATCAAAGACAGTGCCAGGGTGCACTTTAAAAGAAAACTCTTCTTATTCAATAGAAATGCTACGGTAATGGGTATCGTTATGATATAAAAGTCGGCAATATCATTTCCATGCATGTTAAGGCTCTTACCTATCTGATCTCTTACCATTTCAAAGTCGGTTTTGTTTCCTACAAAGAATATATAATTTATTATTATAAATATTGATAAAGCTGATATAGATGCAAAAATACCGTTAAACACCGTCAAAATATTCTTTTCACTTCTAATATAGAAAATTATTAGCACAAACATGAGAAAGAACAAAGCAGGCTTTAAAAGATATGATAGTAAAAACCTAAATGAATCAAGGCTCTCAAGAGCAAAAGCATTAAAATTGTCAAGAAATAATAACGTACGCAGATTGCTAAGTACAAGTATTACAGGTATTATTATACAAAATGACTTTTCCAGCTTTCCAACAGGCTCGGGCTTCTTACTTGTAACAAATAAAATCAAAACCAGAATGGAGATAATATTCTGAGGCTTAAAACCCGGAATACCTGCTATCTGCTTATTCAGACTAGGAAGCCCTACAAATGGAATCATCAAAATAAGAACTATAATTCCATAAACCGGCTCTTTAATAATTACCAGTACGGTAACACACCCAAACACCATTATCATACCTGCTATAGGGTTAATAATATCCACCAGTAAAGCAACCATTACCATAAGAATGGTTATAATGTTCTTTAACAAATCTGCTCTTTTAGTTTTTAAAAGAAATGATTTAAATTTGTTTATTCCCATTTTAATAGCCTTTTTATGTTCTCCTTGTATTTATCGGCACTTTTAATTATATCATGATTTTTTCTTACATAATCCAAACAATTTTCACCCAGGACCCTAATCCGATTTTCATCAAGGCCTTTAATAAAATCGACTGCATCATCCAAATTATTATTGCATAAATGCCCCAAATTGTGTTTTGTGATAATTTCATCCGGGTTTACATTAAAAGATAATATTGGTGTTCCCGCCAGAAAGGATTGAATAAATGAATTGGGAAACCCTTCATAAACAGATGTATTAACAAACGCCTTCGCCTTATCATAATAATCCTGGATTTGTGAAAAAGGAACAAAATCCAGGAGCTCCACATTTTTAAGCCTTTTAGCTTCACAAACTGCCTTTTCTTTTGTTTCGTTATCTCCGGGAATAATTATTACAAACCTCTCGTCAGGAAGCCTTGCTGCCAACTTTAAAAACAAATCAGGCCTTTTGTTTTCATCTGATCTCGATACCCATAGAAAGAATGCTTTTTCCTTTACGTTGGCTTGATCCTTTATAAAAAAACCATTATTAATTACTACACTTTGAATATTAATATTTTGAAGAAGCATTTTTTGTTGTCTTTCTGTTTGGGCAACAACAAGGCTTGTGCCCGCCAAGGACTTTCTGTATATCCATGATTTAATTCTGCCAAGCCTTCCGTCAAACTTTGAACATTGGGCATCTGAATCGCTGGCCATTCTAAATATAACTTTTTTTCTTCTAATATATTTCCCAAGCAATACTAATTGGGTTATCATTCCTCCGCCGCATGTGTTTATATAAACATCATAGTCCTTTAACGCCAGCTCATTTATGAGGAAAATCTGTCTCAAAATCTTGTATGGAACTGTCTCGTATTTTTTATTGTTTGCACCAAAAAGCATTGGTTGATATTTTAGCTTCCTAACCTTGACCCCATCATATAATTCAACCTGCTTTTGATCATAATCTCCAACGCATACTGTAACATCAAAGTCTGTGTCCTCCGATATTTTTTTTGCGAGGTAATACATGTTAACCTCGGCACCACCAAAGAAAGCATTGCTATTCTTGTTAAAAAGGGGATAAGCAGAGGTGGAAACAAAACAAACCTTTATTTTTTTTTTGCTCTTTAAAACATCCATTTTCTTTTCCCCCTTGGCAATTGCCCCTTAGCAATTGTCCCTTGTATTTCTCTAAAGGCTTTTATTGCCTTCCAATAATTCTTTTGATTACACTTTTAAGCTTTTTAACAATTCCATTTTCATTGAACCTAAGCCTTAACAAATATCGGCAGCTGTATAATTTATTAATTAAAAAAACAGGTGCAGTTCCTCTGTATTTTACCGCATCACTGAATGATATAAACTGTGCACCGGATTTTAAGTGTGCTTCAATCTTTTCATATAATGACTCCCTGACAGTATCTGTATGAAGGCATACAGTTACAACTCCTGTCATTACTCTCACAGGCTCCCAGAACTGCTGCGGTACAAAAATCAAGTCATTGTGTTTATATGGGTATAATGCGATTCCATCTGTTATTGCTTTAAAACCAAGATTGGACAATGCTTTTAAGGTATTGTCATCAAATGAATGGGAAGGAGCCATCCATGTATCGGTATATATACCTTGTGCCTCCAAAATATCCTTGCCTGCTTTTATTTTGTTGTATTGCTCATCATATGACAAGCCTGCAAACTCCGACTGTGCTTTAAATCCAAACTTAGGCCCTAATATTCCACCTTCAGCGGTTACATATTTATGTTGATAACCATGCTGGCAAATTTCAACGATCCCCTCCGCCTGAAGTTTTCTTAATATTTCCCAGAAATTCGGATTTCTATTATCCACCATCAGTTTGGAATCCCTGTTATCCGGCACTACTCCCAACAGAGGCTTTACATTATATTTTCTAAAAAGATTGATATATTGCCAAAACCTTTTCCAGTTCATTGTGGGAGTAATGTCATCCATCCTGTATATATATTTTGCAGCCATACCTGCTTACACCTCATAGAAATATTAGTATTAATAAGGAATCCCTAGGAAACTTCCTTTTTTGTAATGGTAAGCAATACCTTGCCTAATAATGTCCTTGGCTGGTAAAACTCGTATTCCTGCACAATAGTTCCGCCAAAACTCTTCTTAAATCTATCGATATTTGTAAGCACCGGATCATCTTTTAATGCCAGTCCCCCAAAATCATAAATAGAATAGCTTTTCTTTTTAAACTCCAAAATATCCATCCAATGAAGCATTCTGTTTGCTCTGCCCACCAAAGCCCTGTATGCCTTATCTTCAGTACTTCTGAATTGGGAACAAGAATGCTGTGTCCTGGCCCTATGCCTGTCAATTATATATGTATGGTAGCAGCATGTATTTCCACTGGAATCAAGCATTTGTGTTATTATGAATGATTTCATATCCAACAGAGATCTGTAAGCTTCGGGATCTATTTCTGTCAACCCTTTTGTCCTGGCAAAAGAGTTATAAAATTGGCTGAACTCCCTCATGTCTTCCATTGTAGGATTTTCGTTAAAAATATATTTCAAATTATCTTTTCTTGCTCTCAATAATTCACGCCTTGTGTGATCATGAACCTCAGAAAAAAGCGTATCCTCATCCTTGGATAAATATATATGTAAAGTGTTCTTTATTTTGCATGGTTCATAGCTTTTAACCGATTGGTAAAACAGCAGGATATCCGCATTTGTTTTGTAGCTTGTATAATCTTCTGCATAGTATACCTCTTCAAGCTTTAAAAACAGCTTTCTTTTCTTTAAGACCAACATATCTATACTCCCCATCTACACCATTTTTTGGATTAAATCTTCATACTTTGAAGCATTTATCTCAATGTCATGATTCTCTTTTATATATTTAATGGCGTTGTCGCCATAAAGCTTTATCTTTTCAGGGTTCAAACCTTTAATAAACCTTAAAGCCGAATCAAAATCATCATTGCAGCAAAACCCTATATTGTTTTTAGTAATAAAACCATCAGGGTTTACATTAAATGACAAAATAGGCGTCTTCCCTATACAAGCCTGAATAAAGCTATTTGGAAATCCTTCGAATTCAGATGTATTGACAAAAAGCTTGGCTTCATCAAAATACCTTTGTATCTTGAAAAACTCCACATAATCCAAGAGCTTAACATTTTTTAGCTTTGAAGCTTCTTCTCTGGCCTTGTCCTTTACAGGTGCATCTCCCGGAATGATTATTACAAACTCTTCTTCCGGGCACTCCTTCGCCAACCTTATGAATAACTCAGGCCTTTTCATATCTACAGCTCGTGATACCCAGAGTATATGTTTTTTACTATTTATATCAATATTATCATCAATAACAAATCCGTTCTTAATAAGTGTGCTGTCCAGTCCAAGCTTTTCTTCTAGCTCACTTTTTTGTTTTTCCGTTTGACTTACTATGGCATCACAATTGAAAAGTCCAAGCCTGTAAAGCATATAAAACTTCAAACCTTTTGTCCTTGCATGCTCCATATCAATATTTGCATCACTTGAAATCCTGAAAATTACCTTCTTCCTTCTTATAAATTTGGCGTAAAAAACTATCCATCCTATAAGAACCCCTGAAGTTGAATTTATAATAACATTGCTTTTATTGGTAAGAAGTATCTTTTTAAGATACAAGCCCTTAAGTATCTTGTAGAAAAGAGTGTTATACTTTTCCAGGTTGGTATATTTTATTTTCTTGACGGCTATACCGTCATATATCTCCTCATCTTTTTGCCCATAGTCCCCAACATAAAACTCTATATCATACAGACCTTTTTTTGAAAGTTGCCTGGCAATATAATAGAAGTTTACTTCAGCACCTCCAAAAACCCCTTTGCAGCTAGGATTAAACAAGGGATATGCACAATGTAGCATAAAACATATTTTTATTTTTCTATTCTTAGATGACATTTTTCCAACCCCAATAAACTATACTTTTTCGAAATTCATTTATTTAAGTCTTCCTAAAGTATTTTTGAAAAGTCTTTTCACATTGCTTATTATAAACCCAATAATTTTTTTCTCAATCTCTCTGTTATCCTTTATCAAAAAGCCGGCAACAAGGTAAACAGCCAAATATACAATACCAATAACCGCTACAGCCACAAACCTTCCCAATAAGCTTTCAAATACAAGGAGGTCCTTTATAGTATACCATATTAATACAGTAATACCTATATTAAACGCAGAATTTTGTAAAAGAAATCTAAATATGGTTTTAATATCAATAAACTCAAACTGCTTTCTCACAAGAAATGCTATAAAAAGCAGCATATATATCATATTGCTTATCAAAAGGCTTACAGGATAACCTATATACCCAATGGTATTTACAAACACAAACATGAATGCAAGTGTCATAACACTTGAAAAAGTACTCCAAATGAAGCTTATTTTCTGTATTTGCTTGGCTATGATAAGTCTTACAATCATTGCATCAACAAACAGTGCAGGAAGATTCAAAATAAAGAAACTGAAGAAACTTCCGGTTACTTTCACATCATCGGCCGTCATTTTTCCCCAGCCAAACAGTATGGAAATTATGTATTCGGCATTTAAAAACATTATAAAACAAAATGGCAAAAGGAAAAACAGGCTTAACTTAAAGTACTTTATAAATTCATTATTTAAATCCTCAAATTTCTTTTTGGTATACAAGTCAATAAAATTAAGTCCTATTACTGTTGATATCTGTCCTATAAGAACAGAGGCTACTACAGTATTTATCCTTTGTCCGTAGTCCATAGCCGTATAAACTCCTGCCGCAAAGCCCGATAAAAGAAAAATTACAATATAGTCATTAATAATTTTAGTTACCTGCCCAAAGACAACGTATCTAATGTTTGTTTTTGCCTTTTTTTCCAGTTTGAATCGCTTTATGGACAAACGACACTTGAGCTTTACGAACAATAGAATATTGACAACAGCAAACTGTGCCAAATTTCCCATAAACACACCGATAGCAAGGCTTAATACCGACAGCTTATCCTTGAAAACCAACACAAAAGCAATTATCAATATATTTTTGAGCATATCCAATAACATGGGCAGCGTAAAATACCTGTACGAAGTAAAAACATCCAAAACATACTGATTGATTATGATTAATAAAAATGTCGGTATTATAAAGCGAATTATTTCTATATTGTCTTTAATCTCTTCCGTTGAATATTGCAGCACAGTGTCAAACAACTTCACGGGAAACAGGAACAATATCGCTACTATTGCTGCAGCTGCAATAAAGTACACCAGATATATATATGAAATAAACTTCTTTGATTCATCCTCTGATCTGCTGTTCCTTACTTCTATAATGGATGGTACCATAACAGACTGATTGATTGTGTTGACAAATGATGTCACAATCATTATCATGGATAAAACACTGAATAATATATCGGTACTCCTTTGCATACCAAAGGATATTGATATAACCTGAGATTGAAGTAATGTCAATATTTTGGCTATTAAACTTAAAGACATAGAAAAAACAATTGCTTTGTTTGTGCTTTTTATCTGTAACATTAAACTTTTCCTCTTTCTTAAGTACCTTTTATCCCTAAGATTCTATAAAATGCATCTTTCATATTAAGTATCCATGCTTCTCTCGAAAACTCGCTCTTTAGCGTGTTATAGGCATTTTCTCCTAACAATCTTCTCTTTTCACCATTTTCAACAAGCTCCAGTATCCTTCCTGCAAAATCAACGGTATTTTCCGGCTGTATAAGATAACCGTTAAATCCGTCCTTTATTATTTCCGCAGGTCCTCCCGATGAAAATGCAATAAAGGGCAGACAATAGTTAAATGCCTCCAATATGGTATAACCGAAAGCTTCCCCTATGGAAGTCAACATACATATATCCGCTATGGAATAGTAATAATCTATATTATTGACATGCCCCGGCATGACAACATAACCAGCTGACATTTCTTCTTTGATTGAATCCCTTATGCTGTCATAAAGCTCACCCTGTCCAAGAAAAACAAACTGTATGTCTTTCCTTTGCTTTATTGAATCCCTTAATATCTTTACAGCTAGATCATGCCTCTTTATATCTGTAAAAGAAGCCGCCATTATTATTATTGTTTTATCGGAAGCCAAACCAAGCTCTGTCTTGAGCCTGACCTTTTCATGGTCTTTTAAAGCATTTGTATTTTTAAGTTGTAGTCCGTTTTTTACCGTTATAATGTTTCCACGTTCAGGTAAAGTGGATGTTATAAAATCTGAGACAGATATGTAATAGTCAATGAATAATTTGTAAAACAATCTCTTTACTCCTGTAAAACGTGTCCCCAACGAATGCCAGTGCTCATTTAGTACTGTCTTCCTGCCAAGTAATTTCGCAATAAAAGCAGAGTAATATCTTTCAAAACCAAAATGTGTATAAACAACATCAATTTTATACTTCTTAAAAACTCGGTAAAACAAAATAAAATTTGATATCATATTGTATTTTGATATACTGCCGGTATAAAACTCTATGCCCTTTTCCCTTAAATACTTAACATATAAAGGTTCTTCAAGGTGTCCTTGGCCTATTACATTTGCATATCGATTATACTTTGAGTCCATACCGGGCACGAGCCAAATAAATCTTATATTATTATCTTTGCATGCAGTAAGATCAATAAAGGATGCTTCAATCTGGCTATAGGTATCAACTACAAACCCTGGTACCAACAATATATTTTTCATTTAAAAGCTCCTTAACCATGTTTATTCTGCAACAAATCACAAAACAACAAATATTGCAAGCCATATTTAATTGATTTATCAGGATTTTTAAGGAATGATAAAAAATTTGAATAGAACTATTAATCTTTTGGTACTAATCGCCAAACTATACTTTATATCTATATTAAATACGATTAATCTTTTACATTTATCTATCGCAAAATTCCGTCAAAGCGTTCGTTATTTTGCTCTGCTAAATGTAAGATTAATAACGTATTTAATATATATAATATAATCTATCTATTGTTAAATAACTCCAACTATTCATTCCCCTACAAAAAATAACAAAATATAATTTTGAAAATCCTCGTTATTATTTTACATGAAAAATCCACATATTGCAAGTCAGGTGTTCATTTATTTGCTTGAACTATGACACACATGTATAAAATATTTGAAGTTGGAAATTTGTTATAATATAATTAAATATAGAACAAAATGGACATGTAAATAACTATGTGCCCTATTATATATAATCTTGATAAGGGGAGATAGCAATGAGAGTAAAAAAACAAACACACATTTTAGTTACAGTTTTAATTTTAGTTGTAGTTCTTATGGCCAGTTCCTGTTCCTCCAATATGAACGATGAAAATACTATGCCAACCAATTTTCAGAATCAAATAACTTTTTATCCCAAAGAAATTGATTCAGTTCTATATAATCCATTTATGGGTTGGGTGCCGTGGGCACACACTGCCGAAAACTATGCCGAGCAGCCTTTCAAACTGGTTATGGCCTCGATTACCTGGAAAGAATTAGAAACCCAAAAAGGACAATTTGATTTTGCAGGTATAGAGACTAAAAATAAATTTGACTATTGGAAATCAAAAGGAGTGAAAATAATTCTCCAATTTAATATGGATTACCCCGACAATGAGAAGCATATGGATATTCCGGATTGGTTGTATTCGGAAATAGAAGGAAAAGGTACATGGTACAATTATCATAACGAAAACACCAAAATGGGTTTCAGTCCTGATTACAAAAATAAAGTGCTTATTGAAAATCATAAGAGATTGATAAGTAAATTAGCTGAACGTTATGATAATGATCCAAGGGTTTTTATGCTTCTTATCGGTAGCTGCGGGCATTGGGGCGAGTGGCATACAACATATATAGAGGACAAAAAAGCAGCAGGAGTGTTCCCGACTATAGAATATTCCAATCAATATGTTCAGCATTATGTTGATTACTTCAAAAACAAGCCTCTTTCAATGCGTTATCCCAGCGAAATTGGCGATAAAAATCACCTTGGTCTTTTCAATAATTGTTTCGGTAGTTATGATCAGACTCAAAGATGGTTTCTTGATTGGGCACTTGAAGGTCATACCGATGGATATAACCCCGGTTATACTCATCCTCCAATGCCAAATTTCTGGCTGGATGCACCTTCAGGAGGAGAATTCGGCTATTATCCCGGTCTTCAATGGCTGGAGGACTCCGCCATGGAGGAAACTCTTCGTCAGGCAAGAGAAACCCATATTTCATGGCTAGGTCCTTGTTGTCCTGTACAAATTGAAGTAGGCGATAAATTACAGCCCAATATAGATAAAATGATGAAAACAATGGGATACAGGTTTGTTATAACGTCAGTTACCCATGCCGACACAATCAAGGCAGGAGACACACTGGACATCAGTATGGATTGGTTAAACAAAGGTGTTGCACCATTTTACTTCGACTGGCCTATTGAAATATCATTGGCAAACTCATCTGGAAAAATTGTAGCAAGAAGCACCGCCAATGACGATATAACAACCATTTTACCTGATGAAGAACTTACTAACTTTACTCCTAATTTAAAAATACCTTCAGACTTACCGAAGGGTCAGTACAAGCTATGTGTGGCAATACTTGATCCCGAAACAAATAAACCCGGCATACAGCTGGCAATAGACGGTAAACGCAGTGACGGACGATATTCTTTAAGTACTGTTGATGTAGTTAATGATAAAGTACTTACACCTACTAACAAACCAAGTACCCCTACGCAGAAAGTGCCTGCAGTTACACCAACAAAGATTACCGCTATTACACCAACAAAGCTTACAGATACAACACCAAATATATCATCAACTTCAACACTAAATACAACATCAACTTCAACACCAACAAAAACTATAAGCACTGCCATGTCCATTGCACTTCCCGGATCTGTTATTTCCCAATCAACGCCCTCAGTTACACCAACAAATTCGGCAAATACTTATGCTACTCCAACTCAACTTTATACTCCAATATCTATACCAACTGTTACCAAAGAAAGTGATACAGTAAAGAAAGATAAAACAATATTATTTACACTCAATAGCAAGCTGTACCGAGTAAATGATACTGATTATATCATGGATACTACTCCTATCATATATCACAATAGAATGCTGATACCCGTAAGATATATATCCGAAGCTACAGGTGCAAGTGTTACATGGATTAAGGCCCAAAAAAGTGTCGTGGTAAAAAGTGCCAATATAGAAATAAAGCTATGGATAGGCAGGAACTCAGCCTTAATAAACGGAAAAACAGTTAAAATTGATGAGAATGATGCCAGTGTTAGCCCTATAATCGTTAACCCCGGCAGGACAATGCTGCCCCTTAGATTTATAACAGAGAATCTTGGTTATGATGTGGAATGGCTGTCACGTGTAAAAACAGCTAAGCTTACTTCGATTTGAGAATGATGGGATAAGCAACAGGGCTGCTACAAAAGAGTATAGCTCGTTTTGTCATACTCTTTTGTAGCAGCCCATTTATTATCTGTAGCAGGGAATTCAGGATTCAGAGTATTACAAATTTTCTTTATACCACTGAATACATTTTTTAAGTCCATCATCTACATTAATCTCCGGATTATAACCTAGATATGTCCGTGCCTTCGTAATATCTGCATTTGAATGCTTGATATCTCCTTTTCTATCAGGACCGTAAATAGGCTTAATGTCTTTCTCAAGAAGCCTGCATATACTATTATATAAATCGTTAAGATATACCCTTCCACCGTTTGCTATATTAAAAACATCACCCATTGCCTCATCTCCTGCAAGACATGCCTTTAAATTAGCCTCAACCACATTGTCAATGTAGGTAAAATCTCTTGATTGCTTACCGTCACCATTGATTTGAGGTGCAGTATTATTTAAGAGTGCCTTTACAAACAATGGTATTACAGCAGCGTAAACCGAGTTTGCATCCTGTCTTCTGCCAAATACATTGAAATATCGAAGCCCAACAGTTCGAAGTCCATAAAGCTCAAAGAAGTTTCTGGCATAGAGCTCATTTACCTTTTTGGTAATGGCGTATGGAGACAATGGTTTTCCTACCTTATCCTCAACCTTTGGCAAATTAACCTCGTCTCCATACACAGATGATGAGGAGGCATAGACAAATCTTTTAACGGAATTATCCCTTGCAGCAATCATCATGTTCAACATGCCTGTAATATTAACATCATTTGATGTCCTTGGATCATCAATGGATCGTGGAACTGAACCTAATGCAGCTTGATGAAGTACATAATCAACATTTTTACATGCATCATTACATGTGTCAATGTCCCTTATGTCACCTTCAATCAGTTGAAAATTATCATTCTTAAGCATATTTGAAATATTCTCACGTTTACCCGTGGAAAAATTATCCATAACTCTTACTTTATACCCCATATCAAGAAGTGTTTCCGATATATTAGACCCTATAAATCCAGCACCTCCGGTAACAAGGAAAAGACTGTCCTTTGGAAAAGAAATATTATTAAAGCTCATAATTTTACAACCTCCAATAGCTAAATATAGATTTTATTGCTTCTTCTCTATCATAAACCCCTTTAACATCAACTAGAATATATTTACCGTTTCTGTATAGCTTTTTTAGGTCATTTAGTGTAATAGATCCATACTCATTATGGTTTACCGCTATAATCACTGCATCATAGGATCTATCACTTTCCAAACCGACAAGATCAATACCGTACTCATGCTTTACTTCTGCAGCATCAGCATTCGAATCAGTAACCGAAACATCTATTCCATATTCCTCAAGTTCGCTTACAATATCAATAACCCTGGAGTTTCTAACATCAGGCACATTTTCCTTAAATGTTATTCCCATCACAAGTACTTTACTGCCCTTGATCTGAACATCATTCTTTATCAAAAGCTTTACTGTGTTTTCAGCGATATATTTACCCATTCCATCGTTTATTCTTCGTCCTGCCAATATAATCTCAGGATGATATCCCAATTCTTCTGATTTATATGTCAGATAATAGGGATCTACACCTATGCAATGTCCTCCAACAAGTCCCGGGAAGAACTTTAAAAAATTCCATTTTGTACCTGCAGCCCTTAAAACTGACAAAGTATCAATTCCCATTTTATTAAAAACAATTGAAAGCTCATTCATAAATGCTATATTTATATCTCTCTGAGTGTTTTCTATAACCTTGGCTGCCTCTGCTACCTTTATACTTTCAGCTCTATAGACCCCAGCTTTGATAATGAGTCCATATACATTTGCAATAATATCTAAAGATTCATCATCCATGCCTGAAACTATCTTTGTAATATTTTCTACAGTATGAACCTTATCACCAGGATTTATCCTCTCGGGAGAATAACCGACTTTAAAGTCTATTCCACATCTAAGACCCGAGCATTTTTCAAGTAAGGGAACACAAACATCCTCAGTAACTCCAGGATAGACAGTAGACTCGTATACCACAATAGATCCTTTGACAAGATTTCTTCCAACTATCTCACTGGCACTTCGGACAGGAAACAAGTCAGGTGTCTTATCTTTGGCAATAGGAGTAGGAACAGCAACTATTATAAATCTAGAGCTCTTCAAATCCTCCTCATTACTTGTAAATTGTACTTTAGTGTTCTTTAGCCTATCGTTTCCTACCTCTTTTGTTACATCTATTCCCTGCTTATATGATTCAACCTTTTTGCTACTTATGTCAAACCCTATTATATCAGCCTTTTCAGATAAAGATACTGCTAAAGGCAGGCCAACATATCCTAATCCTACAACAGAAATTTTTTCTTTTCGTTCTCTAATCCTTTCAAATAGATCTTGCATAACAGTTACCTCCCCGTAAACATTACATAATATTGTAATGTAATATTAACCTTTTATATTATAACACTTTTTATTATATATTTGAAATAATTATATAACTATACAATATACAACTATATAAACTATGCTAACTATACAACTATACAACTATACAACTATATAAACTATGCTAACTATACAACTATACAACTATATAACTATACAACTATAAAAACTATATTTCCATACTAAATTTTAAAATCCAGCATGCATAAATAAAGATAAAACACTTAAAGTACTAAAAGTGTTTTATCTTACTATCTACAATGATAATTTGTTATCTTCCTTAATAGGCTCCTCTTTTCTTAAACACCACAAGAAATGTCTTTAAAATGATTTTTATGTCAAGAAAGATGGACCATTCATCTATGTACTTTGTATCAAGCCTTACAACTTCATCAAAATCCATTATACTGCTTCTTCCGGAAACCTGCCACATTCCTGTCATACCAGGCTTAATACTTATTCTTCTGCGCTGATAGTTTTCATATTTGCTGACCTCATCAACTGTAGGAGGTCTTGTTCCCACCAGACTCATTTCCCCCTTTAAAACATTAATAAACTGGGGCAACTCATCAATACTGGTTTTTCTAATAAACCCACCAACCTTTGTGATTCTTGGGTCGTTTTTCATTTTAAACATTAAGCCGCCATCAACCTGATTATACTTCTGCAACTCTTCTTTTTTCTTTTCAGCATCTACACACATGGACCTAAATTTATAAAGCTTAAATGTTCTTCCATTAAGCCCCACTCTATTCTGTGCAAAAATAGCAGGCCCCGGTGACTCAAGCTTAATCGCTATAATTGTGAACAACGCAATAATACCTGTAAGCAGTATTCCAATTGAGGCTCCCACAATATCCATCAGCCTTTTTAGAAACAGCTCTGCCTGGTTAAGAGATACAGTATCAAATGTAAGCATTGGAAGTGTCCCAACATTGCTTAAATAGGTTTTAGCAATTTTTAAGTCATATAAGTCCAGTAACATCCTGACTGTAATACCCATTTCTTCACACATCAGAACATACTTTTCCACCTCTCCGAGATAATCCTTAGGAAGTGCAAATATTACCTCATCAACGGCATTCTCCTTGATTACTTCATCAAGATTTTCTATGCTTCCCAACTCAACATGTCCCTTGATGGATTTGTTTTTAACTTTAACATATCCCAGAATATTGATATTTATACTATTTCTTTGGACATATTCGATAAACATCCTTGCAACTCTTGGAGTCCCTACTATAACGACTCTTGATACACGTTGAAGGCTCATATGCTTTTCCATAGCAGCAAATTTGTAAATAAATTTCTCTATAAGAAGTGTAAGTACTATTACCGTACAAAATACTACATATAATGTTCTGCTAAATATTGTTTCCTTTACAAAAAACATCATCGCCGCTAAAAAAAGGTCTGAAACTATTGATGAAAACAATACAATCCTTAATATCTTATCATAGTTGAAAAAAACAATCTTTTCATATATCCTTGTATTTCCCATTAAAAACAACCATACAGGTATGTAAACAATAAGAATCCAAAAATACTCCTTTAGTTCAAACAAATTAACATAATTCTTTGTGATACGATAAGAAATTATGAATGTCAAAGCAATAACAATGATGTCCACAAATGCTTGAATAATATGACTCGCAGAAAAGATATTTGCTCTATGCATAGCACTCTCCCCCCTAATATCAGTATTAGACACTGATACTCCTTATCTAATCAAAATAATATAAATAATCAAGATAATATAAATAATATAAATATTAGAATTTTCTGTTACCCCAACAAATTTTATGGAACGAATAAATAAATTAAGCTAATTTATAATATTATTCATATCTATAATAGTGGTAGTATGCAGATCTATTGTCTATCTTGGTCATAACAATACCAATAATATTTGCATTTATCGCTGCCAATGCTTTTTTAGCTCTCTTTGCCATATCAATCCTTGTCTGACCACTTGCAACAACCACTATTGTGCCATCTGCAATATTTGTTAGTATTGCAGCATCAGTTACCTGTCCTACAGGCGGCGTATCTATAAAAATAACATCATAGTCATCCTTTAACTTTTCAACCAACTGCTTCATCTTTTCTGAACTCAGTATTTCAGAAGGATTTGGCGGTATAGGGCCGCTTGGTATTATAAATAAGTTGCTGATTCCTTCTTTATTTTGAATTACCGATTTCTTTAATTCTTTATCAGTTGCCAAAATATTTGTCAATCCTTCAGCGTTTTTGACACCAAAGTAATGATGTACTTTTGGTTTTCTTAAGTCTGCATCTATAACAAGAACTCTTTTTCCTGATTGAGCTAATGTTATTGCAATATTAACAGTTGTTACTGTTTTACCGTCACCTAATGACGGACTTGTCAGAAGAATAACCTTCATGTCCTTATCAACACTCTTGTATTGAAGATTTGTACGCAACTCTCTGAAAGCTTCAGATGCTGCTGCCTTCGGATCATTTGCCGTAATGAGGTTTTTAAGGTACTCTTCTTCAAGCTGCTTGTTGTCCTTTGCCTTTTTCTTTCCTCTTTTACCACCTTCAAAAGTTGGAACGGTACCAATTACACTAACTCCCAAATGACGCTCAATATCTTCCGGCTTTTTAAATGTATGATCAATAAATTCCAACAAAAATATGAGTGCTGCCCCTAAAACAAGTCCAGCGAGACCTGCTACACCAACATTCTTTTTTTTACTTGGCTTTATTGGGTCTTTAGGCTCTTTCGCTGTATCTATAACCTTAACATTCTTAACCTCTATAATATCTGAGGCAAGCTGCATTATTATAGTCCCAAGTTCATTAACAACCTTTGACGCAAGCTTTGGATCATGGTCATCGTAGCTTATCTTAAATATCCTTGAATCCTTAATAGTCGTAACATCGACATTATGCTGAAAAGCCTCCGCTTCTATGCCTAATTTGGATTGAATTTTTTCAGCAACCAATCTGGACTTCAAAATTTCCCTATAATCTACAACAAGTTGACTGTTTATCTGTAAATCCAACAAACTCAAGGCACCTATCTTATCTTTCTCTTTTCCGAGAAATAGGGTTGTTTCTGCCCTGTAAACCGGTTTAAGGTAAAATGCTGTAACTGTATAAGACACACCTGCTGCTATAATAAAACAAATTAATAATATATACCATTTCCTTAATAAAATTAGTATCAGTTCTTTAATGTCTATCTCTATAAAATCCTCATTATGCATTTACAACTCTCCCTTTTTAAATCTAAAAATTAAAATACGACAAATAGTAAGATTATTGCATCGGTAAAAACGAAATTCGTACTTATTAAATTTTAACGCTATAAAATTACTTTGTCTACTATATTTTTACAAAATAATTACCTCCCTATAAATTTTGCAGGCTTTATATTAAATAGCTATACATATAAAATAGCTCCTTTGCCCTTTCATAATCAGATCCTAATGTTTTTCTAAGATACTCCTTAATCTTATTTGTTGCCTCATCAGTCATTCCATCTTCACTTAAACCCTGTACATAATCCACATCAATCCTTGAATAAATACGTTTAATATCAGGTATGTCTACAGGATCTATATCATCTTTATACTCGTCCAATTTTTTATCAATCCAACTCTTCGGCTCAACTTTTACTGGAGTTGCACTAACCATCGGGTCTATAGACTCTGTTGTTGGATTTTGACTATCATTTACTTCATCTTTAACAAGCTCTTTATCGTCATTTATATTTGGATTTTGAGAGTTTCCAAACTGTTTGTCCTTTTCATCATTATTAGATATCACTTTGGTTGAATCATTTAAATCATTTTCATTACCTTTAACACTTTTATTATTTAAAGTGACTTTTGAATTTTGAGTAACGCCAGGAGTATTTAATTTATCAGTTATATGAATTTTGTTTACTCCTTTGGTGCCGCTCAAATCTGTATCCTCTTGATCACTAGATTTATCAGTATTAGTATCTTCATCCGTATTTACAGCATCACTAACTTTTGATATATCATTAACAATATCTCCCGGTTGTTTATTCATTAAAATCGGTACTATCAATCCTACAGATGTAGTGATTAAAATAGCAAATATTAATATCACTAACTTCTTCATTACCAATCTCCTAAAAATGCACTTATACACTTTGTAAAAACAAATATTTTTAAAACAAATATCAATTATATAAACAGCAAAATAATAAATCATGAATATAAAAAAAACATCAAATCATTACTATTTAATTATTAAATAAATTTTCTATTTTGTCAAATTTTTATAGCAATTAATTTGAACTAAAATTTAAACAACTCTTTTAAAAAGAAGTTTTTCTTATTTACAGAAGAAATATTGTCTACTTCGCCATTTTCCAATACTCTTGAAGGATTCACATTAGTAAGTATTTCGGTATTTTCTTTTCCAATTAACTCTATCAAAAAGTTTGAAAATTCTTCAACTCCCTTAAAACGTTCATTTACACAATGGGTATCGGTTGCTATAAAATGAACCAAACCTTTTTTTAGAAGATCTTCGGTAAATTTTTTTACATTCTTTCCATATCTCCCCATTAAACTATCGTGATTAATTTGAATCAATACTCCATTTGATATTAATCTCTCAATTAACTTAAAATTCATATTAATCTTGCTATTTCTTTCTGGGTGAGCAAAGATTGGAATATAACCTTCTAACTGAATCTTATAGAAAATATCCTCCATATAACTGGATATATTATTAAGAGAAGTCTCTATAAGTATATACTTTGTGCCATTCAAAGAAATAATTTCATTGGATTTGATTAAGTCGATGATATCTGGAGTCATGAACACTTCCATACCAGGCTTAACCTCAAACCCAGGAACCTTTTTCTGTAAAGCTTTATTAAGCTGCTCAGTCATAGAGATAACAGAAGTTGCATTTGTTTGATAAGTACTGCCTACAATGTAATGAGGTGTTGCAATTGCACCGCTGATCCCTCTGCTTTTTAACATGCTGCATACCTGGAGGGAATCGTCTAATGTCTTAGGACCATCATCAATGCCCCACAACAAATGGCAATGAATATCAATCATTTAATCACCTTATTCTTTTTGTATAAACTATACAAGGGACAAGTCCGCTTGGCTAATTGCTCCTATGCTAAGAAATGTCCCTTATATATTTAAAATCTTGTTTATTGCTTCAATATTATTTTTCTGCACCTAATGTCATACATTTATCTATTATTGTTATAACTTCAGCCCTAGTAATTCTATTATTAGGTTTAACAGTATTATCTTCTTTATAACCTTCAATAATTGTTGTTTCAACAGCTTTCGCAACATATCCAAGTGCCCATGACGGGATATCTTTAGCATCTGCAAATTTCAAAGATGTATTCTTTGATGTTTCATATTTGTACGCTTTCATTGCCATAACCAAGAACTCGGAACGTGTTACTTTATTATTTGCTTTATATGTATTGTCAGGATATCCTTGAATAATTCCGTTATCCACTGCAACCTGAATATATCCCTGTGCCCAATCGGGAATTGACTTAATATCAGCAAACTTGAGTTTTGGATTTTTTGCTGGCTCCAAACCAATTGCCTTAATTAATGCTGTAATAACCTCTGCTCTTGTCATATCGATATTAGGCTTAACCGAACCATCTGGGTATCCTGCTATGGATCCATTTTCAATCAAGCTGATTATTCTATCTTCTGCCCAATGACCGAATATATCTCCAAAAGGTCCATATCCAGACATAACCTCTTTCGGCTCAATAACAACCTTATCTGACTCGTTCGGATTTACTTCCTCTACCATTACAACATATTTTATTTTTGATTTATCAATCGCTGTTACAGTATAGAATACTGGGTTTTTGAAATTCTTTTTAACTGAAGACTCCGGCTTGATAGATGCTCCTTTGAACTCAATCACTGGCTCAACATTCTTAAGATCTGTGCCTTCAGGTACTTTAACAACTATTGTATGTACTTTTTCAAATATAACACCTATTGCACCAGGCACATCTTTAAAGCTAAAGGATGTAATTTGCTTATCTGATGGGCTTATTACTGTAGTAGGTGTTGCAGTAGGCTTAGTTGTTGGTGTTGCAGTAGCTGTAGCAGTTGCTGTAGTATCTGAAGTTGGTGTTGGTGTTGCAACTATAACTACTCCACCGCCTCCGGAACCTCCGCCAGGATTGCTGCTTGCTGTTGGTGTAGGAGTATTTCCAGGAACAAACTTATTTTCATCGTAAATAAGTTTGTTTTCATTTTCAAGGAAAGCTTTAAACGCTTTAATCTCATCTCCTACATTAAGACTATTTAATATATCTTGAGCTTTTTTCAGGAAATCTTCTACAGTCCCTTTATTTAATCCATCCTCACGTTCTTCAACATATGGTAACAAATCAGATAAGAAACTATTCACAGTTGCCTTCTTTTGGGAATCTAACATTGCAAAATAAATCTGAGATTTATCACCTTTATAATCGTATACAGTTGGCAGAGTGTATATATCAGCTAACTGTTCCAATATGGTAATGAAAAATTTTGTACCGTTATCATTGGATTCGTCATTTGTCACTATCCTGTTAATCCTGCTGGCAACAGTTCTAAATGCAACAAAATCATTGCTGTCATTTGTATAACCTTGCTTTATAAGTGAACCTATTAAATCTCTCTGAAAATTTTTTAATTTACCAAACTCATTCTTCAGCACAGTAACATCATTTTCAGATAAAGTCACTCCGATTATGTTCTTTACATTTTCTTGTATTTGGATGACATCCATTGTGTTTATATCATCCAAAAGATCTGCAGCCTCTTTTCTTTTTTCTTTATCGTCTACTGCTAAAGCTGCTGTTATTACTTTCTTGATTTGAGATACTTTTGCAGGCGGTTCTTCTGACACTGAGTAGGCTGAAAAACTTAGCGAACCGAGTACTAAACTACAAACAACCGCACAAGACAATACCTTTTTAGTAATAATTTTTAACATTAAAATACTCCCCCTTGTATACTTATACTAAAGTAGCTGCTAACAAACAACGGACTTCCTAAATTCAATACTATAAAAAATCTACGAACTTTTTGACAAACTGCCAAGGTTTGTTAATGTGACTGTAAGAAACTACCCTCAGTAATCAATATATTACATAATAGATTATAGCAAATAAAATATTCAAATTCAAGAAAAATTATGGTTTTATTAATTAATTACTTATTCCTAAACCAATCCAAGCTGAGATAAAGCATATTAGAAACAAAACAATTTCTTTGTACTGTTCTTATGTAACTTAATTCCCAATCATCCATATGTAGGCAATAGTGTATATCATCCTTTACAATAATTAATAACCAACTGATACCAACTGAAAAAGTTTATACGGTAAGATTCAATCCTTCATTCATGCTTCCGGTTCTATATCCTTTTAAATCCAGTGCAGTATACTTAAATCCAATTTCCTTAAACCTTTTGTAAACTTTTTCTCTTATCTCCTTATTAATTATTTTTTCAAGTTCTTCCTCATATACCTCTATTCGTGCAATATCTCCATGATATCTCACCCTGACCTGAGAAAAACCCAGATCTATCAAAAACTGCTCTGCCAAATCCACCATTCTAAGTCCTTCCGGAGTAATTCTCACACCATAGGGAAATCTCGAGGACAGGCATGCAAACGAAGGCTTATTCCATGTTTTCAATCCCAATTCCTTTGACAATAACCTGATTTCTTCCTTTGTTAGCATGGCTTCACGAAGTGGACTTATAACCCCATGCTCGGAAACTGCCACAGCACCAGGTCTATAATCTCCAAGATCATCATAGTTAGATCCTTCAGCAACATACTTAATATTGTTTTCATTGGCAATACTCTTAATTTTAGACATCAGTTCATATTTACAAAGATAGCATCTGTTAGTGGGATTATCAGCAAACCCTTCAACCTCAAGTTCTTCCGACACTATAACCATATGCCTTATTCCCGTTGAATTGACAAACTCCATAGCTTCATTAAACTCCCTTTCAGGATATGTACTTGAACGGGCTGTAACTGCAAGTACATTAGCACCTAACACTTCAAAAGCCAATTTCAACAAAAAAGTAGAATCCACACCTCCGGAAAAGGCAATTGCCACACTATCCAATTCCCTAATCCTATTCTTTAATTTATCCAGTTTTTCGTATATATTCATTGCAATACTCCATTCATTATGATCTTAAACCACTTCATTCAATACTATTCCTATTTGTTTCATAATATATCAATAGTATTTTAGTGTCAATAGTTCGCTTTTGATATAAAAAAAGAAACTTGTTAATAAGTTTCCTTTTTATGAAATGTTCAAGATTAATTTAGAGTATTATACAAATTAATCCTCCGCTTCCCTCATTAATGATTTTTGTCAAAGTCTCCTGAAGTTTTAATTGGGCATCTTCCGGCATCTTGCCCAACTTATTGTTGAGGCCTTCAGTTACCAATTCATGAAGAGATTTACCAAATATATTTGATTCCCAAAGCTTCTCAGGATCGCTTTCAAACTCTTGCAGCAAATAATTTACCAGCTCTTCGGATTGTTTTTCGGTTCCTACCAGGGGGGCGATTTCAGTCTCAATGTCTGCACGTATCATATGAACTGAAGGAGCACTCGCTCTGAGTTTTACACCAAAACGGTTGCCCTGCTTTATAATTTCCGGTACTTCAAGGGAAAGCTCATCAAGCTTGGGTGCTACAACACCATAGCCCTTTTCTTTAACTTCATGCAAAGCATATTCAAGCCTGTCATATTCCTTCTTAACTCTAACCAACTCTTTCATTATTCCGATGAGCTTGTGTTCGCCTTCTATTTTCATGCCGGAGGCTTCACTTAATGTGTTGTAGAACAATCCATCAACAGCTGAAATATCCACAAACACGCTGCCGTTTCCCGGATTAATCTTATCTATGGAACCTTTCTTAACAAATTCGTAATTTTCAAAAAGACCGATATTATTCTTTAGCTCCCTCATTTTCCTTACATCGGCAAAAGTCTCCTTCACGGCATTAATCATATCTGCCTTTATCCTGTTCCCATCTTCCAACGTCTCAATCCAGGCCGGTATATTAATGCCTATCTCTGTTACCGGAAATTCATATAATATCCTTTCCAAAACAAGACTTATGTCCTCTATACGAAGCTGTGCACAGTTTACATTAACAACAGGCACATTATATTTTTCCTCCAATTCTTCCTTTAACCTTAATGTTTCTGTGTCCTGAGGCCTAATTGAGTTTAATACAATTACAAATGGCTTGTTAATCTCCTTGAGCTCATTTATAACTCTTTTCTCAGTTTCAACATATTCCTCTCTTTCCAAATCGGTTATAGTACCATCAGTGGTAACAACAATTCCTATTGTTGAATGTTCATTTATTACTTTTCTTGTACCTATTTCAGCTGCCTCCCCAAAAGGAATTTGATAATCATACCAGGGAGTTGTAACCATACGGGGAGCATTGTTTTCAAGGTATCCTAATGCACCTTTAACCAAATATCCGACACAATCAATCAGTCTTACTTTAAGCTGGATATTTTCATCAACTACTATTTCAACAGCTTCGTTTGGTACAAACTTGGGCTCAGTGGTCATAATGGTACGACCTGCAGCACTCTGAGGCAATTCATCTCTTGCCCTTTCCTTTTGGTATGAATTCTCTATATTGGGTATAACCAGCAAATCCATAAACTTCTTAATAAATGTTGATTTACCAGTCCTTACCGGACCTACTACTCCCAGATATATGTCTCCCTGTGTTCTTTCAGCTATATTCTGATAAATGTTGTATTTCTCCAAACCCAATCCCCCCTACATAATTTACATATAAGCCATAGCTTATTTTGTACTTTGTCTATATAAATATATGCCTGTTATTGGGTTATATTACAAAAATCATATGAAAATTATTTCTTTGACTTTTCATCTATTTGATTTGATAGCTTGTACCATCTTTGTACACAATTTTCAAGTCTGAAATAATGAATAATATAAGGAACCAGAAGTATCATTAGTAATAAATCAAGCAGTAGAAATGCAATATGAGGATTTAGCCATGTAATACCTATGGAGATCATTAGAAACAAGGCGAAAAAAAGGGTTACCAGCAAGTGTACCAATCGTTCATGCTGCATGAATTTTATCTGCTTTTCATGGTATTGCTTTACATAGCTCCAATCACAGTCTTCACTGTGATCTTGCAGTAATCCACATATGTATTTCTCGTGAGAAACAAGATATTTATACATAATAACCTCCACATCTATGCAGCTTACAAGGCAGTATTTTTACATCTATATTAAATATGATTAATCTTTTACATTTATCTATCGCAAAATTCCGTTAAAGCGTTCGTTATTTTGCTCTGCTAAATGTAAGATTAATAACGTATTTAATCTAAGATCTAATCACTTTACAAAATACAAATAAAAACAATAAAATGGAATTCAACAAAAACACAGAACTTTCAGCATAGCTTCCAAGCATTATATAGGCAAGTGAAACACCTATAACTCTGCCGGCATTGTTTATTACATCTCCAATACTCATTACTCTTGCCATATAATTCTTGTTTATAACTGACTGGAGCCTGGTACCGATTAAAATACTGCAAAATGCAAGAATTGTTCCTTCAAAAAACTGAAGCATTAATATTGTATACAATTTTTCAGTAATACTATAAAAAAACCAAATCCACGAAATTGCAATTGCCGAAATAATTATGTATATGTCCATCCTTTTGTTGATTTTACTATTCAACAAAAATGCAAGAATCATAGCCAAAAAGTTGGTACCGTTGAAGATTGATATCATAAGCCCCCATTGTCTTTCCGTTATTCTTAAGGTATCGAAAGCAAAGGGAAAAAAAGCAATGTTTATTGACGCCCCTGTTGAACAAATAACCGTGCTTAGAACAAGCAAGTTCTTTATTTCCGGTACACTTTTAAAATATTTAACCCCACCTTTTATATCGGCTATTACTCCACCAACTTTATTCTTTTTCGTATGCTTGCTTACATTGCTGTCGTGAATGCTTTTACTTTTAATAAGAAGCAATAGTGCAGCTGATAAAATATGCAAAAAACAATTCACAAAAAAAGCTATATCCGTACCGAATTTCATCACAGCCAATCCTGCAACAACAGGACCTATAAGAAACGCCAAACCCGAAACACCTGTAATTAAAGAGTTTGTGAAAAGCAATTCCTTTTCCTTTACAACGCAGATAATGAGCTTTCTTTTTGCAGGACTATAGATTATATCCACAATGGATAAAACAAACAACAATGAATACAGCTTTTCCGAGCTATTGTTTCCAACGAACATCAGAACAACGAAACTTTTGAATATGTCCATAATTACACACAAGTACTTTGCTTTAAGCTTATCTCCTAAGTATCCTGCAAATGGAGACAATAAAAAGCTTGGCAATTGGGACAATATTATTCCAATTATAGCAGATAAACCCGATCCTGTCACCTTAACCAGCATTGTAGTTGATGCAATAAATTGAAAAGCGTCACCAATATTGGAAACTCCCTGACCTAATAATATCATTACAAAAGATTTGTTTTTAATTAGACTTTTCAAATTTGTGTTTATAATAAAAGTATCCCCCGTATTTAAATTTCACTTCCATATTTATATTAAATACGATTAATCTTTTACATTTATCTATCGCAAAATTCCGTTAAAGCGTTCGTTATTTTGCTCTGCTAAATGTAAGATTAATAACGTATTTAATATAGCTGCGTCCCGTCCTACCAAGAAATAATTTAGTTTCTATATATACTTATTTTGAATGATATGCCTTTATTACCATTTTACGTTAATTGGAATATTGCTCGTTTTATTTTCATATTCTGTGAATGTACCAATGAATACTTGTAAAAAGGATATAAAGTATGAAAAGAAAAGCTTCAGGGGGAAAAAATATGTCTGTTTTTTTTCTTGCATTATTTGGAATGATATGCTGGGGTATTGCCCCTATTTTTGCAAAAATCGGCCTGAATAATACAAATCCAACAGCCGGATTGGCCATCAGAACTCTATTCGCCGCCGGTCTTATATCCAGTTGGGTAATATGCAGCGGTTCCTTGCACCAACTCAAAAGTATTTCTGCCACTTCATGGCTTCTTATCGGAATTGAAGCTATTCTTGCCACATTAGTCGGTGATTTGGCTTATTTTGCTGCAATAAAAAAGGGAGAAGTTTCGTTTGTTTCTATAATAATGTCCAGTTCGCCTTTAGTCACACTGGTATGCTCAACGATATTCTTAGGAGAACAGCTTACTTTATTAAGAGTAGGTGGTGCCCTTCTCATATTGCTTGGAATAGTACTTATAATGTAAATTGAGACAAAACTTTCTGGCAGCAAAAAAGCCGACAGTACATAATTTGATATGCTGCCGGCTTTTTTTATTTAATAATTTTCAATTATTTATTCAGATCAACACTAGCAGAAACCTTATAGTTTGTTAAATTTGTTCCATCCCAATTAAAAACCATTGTTCCGTCTATAGGGTTTGTCAGGGACGGAGAATTTTGCAAACTCAATGTAGTTTGCTGCTTCTTTAACACCTTGAAGGAAAATACAGCTATTGAACCTGTAGAATCAGACTTTCCGCTCTTTTTATAAGCATCCATATTCATATATCCGGAACCATAGGTTAAGGTTCCTTTCTCCAAATCGTTACTTGCCATAGATGTTGGAGAGAATTTACCTTGTAATAAAGTACCTTCATCAGCAAGGGATGTACTTGTAAAAACTGAATCAGTAGCAGTATCTATGGGCTGTAAAACCTCTGGATCGTATTTCAGATTTATTTGAAAACCTGCAAATCCATAGAAATTCTTAATGTTCATTGTAGCTTTAACAATATCACCGACTTCTGCAGTATTCTTATCAAGAGTTATGTAGAATTCGGGAGTATCTATAGTAATCTTTTTTGTTTTTGCATCCCAATTAACTCCCATTTCCATAGCTTCACTTACAAAACGAAGAGGTACATATGTACGGTTGGTTGCAATCTTAGCAGGAACATCCAACGTAACACTAGCACCATTAACCAGAGCATTGTTTTGTCCGATAACTAATTGTATATTTTTTGAACCGTCAGGTGCATTACTTTTTTGTGCATTTGGATTTTCCTTTGTGATAGTAACAGTCTGTGTCTTGGCGTCCCATCCAACCTCAGCACCTAATGCTTCAGCTATTGCTCTAAAAGGAACCAATGTCCTGCCATTTTCGATGAAAGGCTCAGCATCTTTGAAATCAAGCTTGTCCCCATCAACATATACAGTAATACCCGATCCTGCTGAAAAAGCAATTAAATTTAACGAAAGAATTGCAAAAACAAAAAATATAGAAGTGATCTTTTTCATATAACCTCTCCTTTAAATTAATAAAATTTTACATATGGGTAAAAAGACTAACAATATTAATTTTATCATTAATTCGCTTTCAAATCAATAAAACAAAAATAACAAGCAATTCCAACGGTTAATTACCCTAGTCCTCAATCTTATTAATTTTTTTAATCCAACCTTGTTCTTCGGCAAATTTTCTAACCTTTGATACAATTTTGTCGAAAGCCCTTATAGTTTTAATACATAATACTTTAATCCACTTTCTGAAAACTATTTTCTTCAACTTGTAAAACTTTGGCTTTCTTTTTATTTTTATATCTTCAATAAGCTTTAGACCTATTGTCTTTGCTTTTCCTTTCAGGTCTTCATTATCTGCAATATCACCCATAACCACCTTATCAACAGTACTCTCATAAAGCAAACCTGATACTATGCCGTTTCCCATAAAGCTACTATGACCTAAAGTAGCACAGAACCTGGCAATCTTTTTGCTGTTTGTGACTGCACTGGTGGACACTCCAACTATATATTTATTCTCAAAAAATCTGTTGTTTACACTTGTAAAAGCTATCCTGTTAATAAAGGTTTTTATCGGAACAGTAGGCTTTCCGCTATAGTATGGACTACCCACTATAATCCCATCGGCATCAAGCATTTTTGCTTTTAATTGCATAAAGTCATCTTCTTGACCCTGGCAATACTCACAATCCTTTAAATGCTTTATGCAGGCAGAACACTCTCCTATAACATAATCCTCCATATGTAAACTTTCACATTCTGCACCCGCTTCTTTACATACCTCTAAAACCATCTCAATTAGTTTTGCTGTAGAACCGTTCCTATTTGGACTACCGTTTATAGCAAGAATTTTCATCTATATCCTCCAGTTGATATTATAATAACTGCTTGTCTCATATCTCATTAATCAACTAAATAGCAGCATTCAATACAATCCTTAGAAACTCCCCCACAAAACATTAGTTAGAATTCAGAATTCAGGATTCAGGATTTAGAATCGAGAATATATAGCTTATATTATATATGGATTCGTTTATTTCTTATAATTCTATATAATTATACCAATAACACTTATTAACTTCAACAAATAATTAGGACATTCGACTTATCTCAAAAAATAAAGGTTCCTGCTTTTTTTAACAGAAACCTTTTTAATGGGCAATACAGGACTCGAACCTGTGACTTCCACCATGTCAAGGTGACACTCATACCAGCTGAGTTAATTGCCCAAGACCTTTATAAGTATACAATGATTTTATCTATATTTCAAGAGTTAATTTTGTAAGTTTTTTCAATAGTAATTGTTTGAATAAATGCACTGTGCACTATAATAAATCTTCTTCCTTTGCATCCAATTCAAAACCATAATATAGTAAAGCAATTATCCTCTGGAACATTAACATTGAAATAGAATAAGCAAAGGACAAAACAAATGGAAATATAAGTACCTTGTTCGATGAACCTGCCACCATCAAAGTCAATAGCAATAATATGGTTACAGGAAATAAAAATTTAGCTATAAGAGCCAGCAGCCTCATTTTATATCCTATTGTAACATTTTTACTTGCAATAATCGATTCAAATATATTGTTGTTTTTATCTAATATATAGCATGGACAAAATATAACAGTTAAATATAAAAGTACTGCCGGTAAAAGAAAATATATTGTAATTGAAGTAGTAAATAAAACCACATTTACAATTGATATAGCAAATAAACTAACAACCTTTTTCCAGCCGGGAAACATCATTTGCTTTAAAGTATATTTTTCCCCTTTCAAATCCTTAATATATGCCGATAAATAAATCAAATAGCACATATTTGCCATAATCAGCCTTATAAATATAAAAACGCCATCGTAATGACTTAGTGCTTCAGGAAAAGGAATATATTCAAATGCAAATAAGACTATTAAGGTTATAACAAATAGAATGGGTGTCAAATACTCATTCTTTATAGCATAAAACCTGAACGCTTCCGGTATATAAAACCTTATATCCTTTATCTTATCTTGGTTTGGTTCGTTACTCATACTTTTCCCCCAGAACATAGGATAACCAAATAACCCAGTTTAATTCTAAATAATTATATAAATCATAAATTCATGTGTCAAGAAATTGTACAAAATAAAACACTTTAAGCATTCAATCTTAAAGTGTTTTGCATAATAATCAATATCAATTTTACATTTAGCAAATCAAATTCCTTAATAAGAACATTAACTATGAACATTAGTTATTGTAATAATAAAATATGTAGAGAGTATAAATACTATTCCAAATATAAATGCAATTATTCTATGATAAATGTTTTTTCTAAACCCAAACATAAAACATGCCTCCTTACAACAAGCCCAATCCATTGGCTAAAAAAGCATAAAATTAACAAATACTTAAGTATAAAATATCCTCAAATAATAATGTCAAATAATTGTATTTAATTATAATTATGATTATGATTATTTGTTTTCACCAAAAACTATTGGATATGTAACAAACAAGTTTATTGAAATGAAATATAATTGAAGAAGTAACAGTTAACCCCATGAGGTCAAAGAAAAGTAGTACTTGAAAGATTTATAGAGTCTGCCAAAACTATTAACTTGTAGAGTTAAAATAAACAATTAACTACCATTCTATATTTATTGTACCACCTTTTGATAGTTTTTTCAATCATACAATTTAGTCATATTTACTATTTAGATTTTGTTTAGTCTTTATATCATATAAAAAGTCTATTAAATACTCGCTTATACTCACTTATTTAATAATCTATATTTTAATACTCCCTTATTTAAAATTTTAAAACAAATAATTATTTTATCCGTTCTTAATTTCTAAATATGTGTAAATTCCAATAATACTCCACTAAATTTATAATCACTTTGCAATTGCTCCTTTGATATCTCTATCCTTCCTACAAGGGGATCACCTATTATATATTTCCCCCCATTCATCCCCAAGTAAACAACTACATGTCCAATTCCTGAAACTTCCACCTCAAGAATAGACGGAGCACTTATGTCTTTCAACTCCTTAGATACCTTACAACTGACTCCCATCTTATTTTCCCTTGCATATCTCACCACCTGGGACAGGCTTGTACCGGAGCGACTGGTATACAATGATTTTGCCATCTCGGCCTCTGTCTTCTTTTGTCCGAAAAAGTTATATACAGTGGCCATACACGACGGAGCACATGTAAAATCTTCAGATTGCATACATACACCATCTCTCCACTCATCTTTAAAGCTATCGTAATCCACCATAAAGGGAAAATAATTGATATATTGGGGTATCAGTATAAATATACTTATCATATAAAAGTACTTTTTATATTTATTCAATACAATGCCGTTTTTAATGCTCATTTCATTAACTGCAAAACCTATAAATAAAGCTACAAAAACGGTTAATAATTCTACACCCCTTATGGCCTTAAATTCAATCATCCATGCGGGTGTATAAAATACCGGTAATAATAGAACAACAAGGGACGGTAAGCTTACAATGAAAAATATTGTCCATAAAATAATCTTGATTCCACTGCATAAACTCTTTTTTTACAATAGATGTACCTTGACAACTTCACGCAATAACCATTATTAGGAAAATATCAAGGGTGTTTTGCTAATATTTACTAATTTGGGGTCAGAAA
>Ga0255341_1000480_pt1 | contig 67649 bp, 74 predicted proteins | sample wastewater_treat_8_FD_192418 | JGI IMG/M metagenome (GOLD analysis project Ga0255341, IMG submission 192418) | Wastewater microbial communities from Lulu Island WWTP, Vancouver, Canada - plant12 | ecosystem: Engineered > WWTP > Wastewater > Unclassified | place: Canada: Vancouver, British... | reverse complement strand
GTTTTTTAAGTCTTTTTGGATGTTTTTTCCAGGTTATTTTGTTTTTTTTGTTGTTAGCGTTCGCTAGGTGGGGTTCTTTTTTTGGAGGGTTTTGAGTTGTTGTAGGTTGTAACAGAAGCATGTGAATAGGTTTTTGGTGTGTGCTCGGAGTGTGGTGGTGACTAGTAAGTGGCCGGACTTGAATATGTTTTTAATCACGGGCATAGGGCCGTTCTCCGGCTGATCTCTTACGGACAATTCTTTTGTTTCTCAGTTTGTCTCTTATTTTTAGGGGATGTCCGCGGACTGCTCGTTTCATTGTGGCGTTATGGCCTTTGCATGGTACTCCGAAATATCCTCGGTCCCTGTATACAACTTCACCAGGTTTAATGAGGTCAATTTGGCTGTCATGTATTTCAGCTATTGTGGTTTCTAGTCTACGTATCAAACCATATTCAATATCTGCTAAGGTATGTAATTTATAGCCAAAATGAGATTTACCATTCTTTTTGGTCCATTCGCCTTCTTTATTTCGTCTGGTTTTAGCCTTCAGGTCCGCGAGGTTCGTTGACTCTTTGATGGCATGGATCAGCTGTAATGAAGGTTGCATCCTGAATAACACCTTCTTTTACCTTTAATCCTTTAGAATCTATTTGTTTTTGCAGTTCTTCCCATATAACTTCGTCTTTACCGGTTTCGATTAATCGTTCTCTGAAAGCCCAGACCGTGGAACGGTCTGGGATACTTTCAGGGAAACCTAAAAACTTTTGAAAAGATATCCTGTCATTTTGCTTGTCTTTCAAGCTCGGGATCCGATAAACCATACCATGATTGCAAAACTAACATCTTAATCATGACAATTTCATCAATATTAGGCCTACCACCACGCTCTGTCCGGTTATCATACATTTCACGGACAATAGGCCTGAAAACCCCCCAATCAATAAGAGGATTAATCTCAGCCAACTTATCACCAAGCTCTTTCACACGAGAATACTGCTTATTCATGAAATACATCTCAAAAGACTTCATAATACTCCTATAAACCTAAAACCATATAAACATATCGTTATACTCAAACAAAACCAATAAATTAATAATCATAAAATTAAAAAATATTTAAAAACCCAAAAATCAAAAAGTTAATCGAAAATCTCTAAAATTTGAAAACTTGACAAAAAAATTATCCAACTTTTTCCATTCTCCATGTGATTTATAAGCAAGACTATAAAAAAATAGGATTAAATGAACTAAAGATACTGTCAGATGATTATTGTAGAATAGATGACTCGTTTACAAATGAAACTAAACTGTGATTTAATAGGGTGTAGTATGTCAAAAGAGTTTATTAAAAGTCGTATAAGAAAAACTGGCACATATAGAGTAGTTGAAATAGAATTGGAAAAAAGTAAAAATCAAATACAAATTCTACTTAATGATAAAGAAAAGCTTATACAACAAAAAAATCAGCTACAAAAAGATAAACAAAAGCTCAACCAGCAACGAAACCAGCTACAAAAAGATAAACAAAAACTCATCCAACAAAAAAAGATCATTCAAAATAGAATCTTAAATAGTAAAATGGTGCTTCAAAACTTAAAAAATGAAAATAAAAGCATTAAAGAAATTTTAATTGATGAGAACTATTTTAAAAAAGATGCTGACTTCAGTAAGTTTACTATCATCATTCCTTACCGTGAAGTTGGAGATCAAGATCGTGTGGATAGTTTAGATATAAATCTTAATTATTTGGGTAACATCGGCATAGAGAATGTAATAATATCAGAATATTCAGATTCATCATCTGAAAACTTTTTAAATGATAACTACCATGATTTATTTAAAAATTTTATGGTTATCTGGAATGATGCAGGTGGAGAATTATTTAATAAATCCTTAGCCATTAATAAAGGCGTTATGGCATCTAAAACACCATATATAGCTATATTTGATATGGATTGCTTAACTAAAAAAGAAAACATATATATGGCGTTGAATTTATTGGACAAGGGTTTTGATGTTGTCCATCCCTTCGATAGGAAGGTGCAGGATATCGTTGATAAACAGGCCTTTATAGAGAGATATGATTTTAAAACCCTTAAAACAGAGGTACAAGATAGGATTCGTGCTGATGGTGGAATAGTTTTCTGGAACAAGGTATCATTTATTAAAATAGGTATGAAAAATGAATATTTCATTGGTTGGGGAGGAGAAGACAATGAAATAATGTATAGGGCAAATTTATTTAATTTAAAACATTTCCGGATAAATGACATACTTTACCATCTTTATCATGAAAGACCACAAAATAGGAGCGACCGCAATTTCAAACTTGAAGTAAAAAGCGCGTCGCTGAAAAGTAAAGATGAATGTTTAGAAGAAATAAACAAGTGGCCATGGGTTTTTGAAGCAAAAAAATGGGTAGAATAATAAAATCAAGTTATTATTGATGATTAATAGGCATTCTTATTGATGAATCCCCTGATAAAAGTCAAAAAGAATATTTTAACATCCAGTAAAGCTGTCCAGTTCTCCACATAATAAATATCGTGCTCAATCCTTTTTTCAATGGAGGTGTTACCCCTCCAACCATTAACCTGGGCCCATCCAGTCATTCCTGGGCGTACGTAGTGTTTTATCATATACTTGGGTATCTGCTCCCGGAATGCCTCCACAAACACCGGGCGTTCTGGTCGGGGACCTATTAAGCTCATATCACCCTTGAGTATGTTGAAAAACTGGGGGAATTCATCGATACTGGTCCTTCTGATGAAGGAACCAAACCTGGTCTTTCGAGGGTCGTCTTGGGTGGTCCATTGTGGTATTATCATGTTTTCATCAATGGAATTCATACTCCGGAATTTATAGATCTTGAATTTTTTCCGGTTCAAACCAACTCTTTCCTGTTTGTATATGATAGGCCCTGGTGAACTTATTTTTACCAGTAAAGCTGTGATTATTATAATGGGTGATAAGATGATTATGGCTAGAGTTGCTGCGATACAATCGAAAGTCCTCTTTAAAAATTTTTTATACATATTATCCAGGGGTATGTGCCTTACATCTATTATGGGAATATCATCCAGCATATCAATGTTAGGCCGGGCAGGGAAATATCTGGAAAACTCGGGTATGATCACTGTTTTTACCCCGTGTTTCTCACAGAGATCCACAATTTCCATGATATTGTAATCCGGTGGGGATGAAGTTATCACCACTCTATCCAGGGGTGATGTTAAAATCAGATGCTCAAGATCCTTGATCTTCCCTATTACCTCTGAATTTAAGATTTTATGTCCCACTTCAAGATTGTTATCCAGGAATCCCATGATATGGTAACCAATATGCTGGTTTTCCTCTATTCTCTGGGCAAACTTATGACCAAGCTCATCTCCACCCACCACCAGGATGTGTTTGATGTTGTAACCTCTACTGCGAATAAACCGCATAAAACTTCTAACGGCCAGTCTTTCAATGCCAGTAAAAAGGGTGCTGAGGGTGACGAAACCAGCCAGAACATACCTGGAATAATCAACTGCATTGAACAAAAATAAGAGGGTGGTGAGTATTACCAGTCCGGTGAAATTTGCTTTGATTATATCCCCAATTTCAGAGACAATTGTATTGGTCCTTTGTGGTCGGTATAAACCGAAAATATAGTAGAGAACCAGATAGAGGGGTATAATTATCACTAACGGTATCATATAATTGGCAAATCCCCAACCACTAACACCTATATCACCAAAGACACTGGTCTGGAAACGTAGATACCATGCTAAAATTAACGATAATATAATTACAGTGACATCCGCAAGGATTAGTAGGTAATTGAAGTATCTTTGGTTTTCCTTTATAATTTTTATACACCTCAATAAGTGATATATAAAATCAGAAACTTATAAGTTTTTCGTAGTATTCAATAACATTTCATTTCATTATCAAAATATCCTTTTTTTTTAAATGGATATAAATAATTTCCACAATTAAATGAAAATCTGAAACTGATCTGAAAATATTCAATAAATTTGAGCGAAGAAATTAACAAATTAGAAAAACGAACTAAAAAAAAGGAAAACATTAGATAAACACGCTGAACACCTACTTTCATTATTTCATTACTCTCTGGTGAGTAATTTCAGCATGATGATTGGGGAATCTTCCTTCCTCTTTTCCATGAAGAACATAGTGAACGAGTGGATTGGTTTTAGAGTTCTTCACATCAGAATATTTTCTTAAATAATAATTCGCATCGAATTTTTTCGATGGAGATCTTTTTTCCATCCATCCCATGTAAATATAATGATCCAGTGGATTCATATTAGATTTTCTAACATCCAAATAGTTAGTCAGATAATAACCTTCATCAAAGAGATTTAAAGATTTAATATGTCCTTTTGCTTTATAAATCCGGTATATATTCTTTGGATTTAGTTTTTCCTTTTTTAATATATATAGAAAAGACGATAATTTATTGAATTTCTTCCTTTTATTAATTAAACCATTTATGGAAGCTTTATATGCAGATGATTTTCTGGAAACTTTTTTAAAATCACTTTCAATAACAAGGGTAGGGTCTTTTATTATCAACTGTAGAAGATCCCAGTCTTTCTTTGAGAAAAGTTCTTTATCCAGTTCATAATTTTCTGCTGCAAGAGCATAGTCTTCCTGAAATTTTTCCAAAAACATTTCATAAAATTCAGGCCCTATCCTGTTGAGAGTAAAAATATAGCTACCAAAACGTTTACGTTGATAAACATAAACAAGTTTCTCTTTAAACTCAGGATTTTCCTTTAATTTAGGGCTATTATCTAAAATATCCCTCATGAAATCATGTTCTTTACACATAGCAAAAACTTTGCCCTTATCATGGACAGATGATCCCTCATTATCTCTCCTATTCATATAGAAAGGCTTGTTTATAAAATAAGTTCGTGATGCATATGCCAATGATTGGAACCATAAACCATTATCTTGAAATGAAGCACCAGGTGTTTCATTATGTCGTATTTTATATTTTTCAATGAAATCCCTCTTATAAATCCCAGTCCATGTGTTCATAATGAAACGAAAAACCTCTAACTCATTTTGTGGGTTAATAACACGATTATAATTACTATCTTTACGGGCTACCTTCTCATAGGTTTTATTAATATTTTCTCCCGAATCAGTGAATCTATAAAAATCTGCCTTTATTAAATCAACATCATTTTTTATAGCTTCATTGTAAAGGGTTTCATACATATCCAGTTCAACGTAGTCATCTGGTTCAACGATACCAATATATTCCCCAGTAGCAGCATCAAAACCTACATTCATGGTATGACCGTAACCAGCATTGGGTTTAGAAATTATTTTTATTCTATCGTCTTTCCTTTGATAATCTTCTAAAATAGATAGACTATCATCTGTTGAACCATCATTTACACAGATAATTTCAATGTCTCGTAGTGTTTGATTTGCAACACTATCCAGGCATTCTTTTAAGTACGTTTCCACATTGTATGTGGGAATTATTATAGAAACCCGTGGTTTGCTTGAAGGTTCTAATAGGGGTTGTTTCTCAATTTCTTTAATTTTCAATAAATTTCCATCATAAAAATAGTCACCAGGCCTGCCCTTAATGGAGAGCTGTTCTAATCCCTCTTCATACAGGAAATTGTAGAGTTTTTCATAGGATTCTCTCGTATTTAAGGATTTTAGGTTGTATAAACACCCACTGGTGGTAAAGTTAACGAAGCTTTGTTCCACTTGGCCTGTAAAAATATTTTCATCAATTAAGAAACTCTTTAATGCTAACATCGCATGATAAAAATCAAACGGATGCTTATGATTAGTGTTCTGACTGTGAAAATCATGGTCAATCCTGTAATATATTAGAGGAATATCTAAAACAGAGATCCTATCGGCTTTTATCAGTGCCTTGCAAGTAAATAGAAGATCATTTGTTCTGAAAAGTTCCTGGAACTGGATATTGTTTTTTAAAATAAAGTTTCTCTTAAATAATTTGTTCCAGGGCCAATTTTTAAAGGTGTTAAAAATGTAACCTGGAAAATCATTATAATTAAAAACATCCTTTTTTGGAAGGTATTTCTTTCGAATATCGTAGTTTATATTTCTTACCTTGGATGTTCTATTATCAAAAGTCTTGACTCTGTAAACTGTTATGTCTAATGAATTCTTCCATGAATAATTGAATGCTTTTTCCAGCATATCTGGTTCAAAGAAATCATCAGCATCTAGAAATGAAAGATATTCGCCCCTGGCAATTTCTAAACCTTTATTTCTAGCAGCCCCAGCACCTCGGTTTTCCTGATCCATGATGGTGATTCTTTGGTCTTTTTCAGCGAATTTTTCCAGAATATCTAGGGATCCGTCGGTAGAACCATCGTTTACGCATATTACTTCAATTTCCTTTAATGTTTGATTTACAACACTATCCAGACAATCTTCCAGATGATTCTCCACATTATACACGGGTATAATTACTGATACCCGGGGAATTTTCTTCAAATTTATTAAATCTCCTTGTTGCTTTTCAATAAAATGAACCCATTCTATGCTCATATGGGCTTTGATCATAAATATATTTTTAGTATCAAAAAGGCCTATAATCAAGTATTTCATGGGTTATAAGGTTTACATCAGTTATTAAATACAGGATCAATTACTTCAGCAATATCACATTGAATATCTAAAAACATTGTTTTATAATAATTATTCTCTCTTCTTTCTCTTTTAAAAGTAGTAAATGATTTTATTTGATTTGAGTTAAAGAGCTATAAAAATTATATCTTTATTTATTTATCAAAATGAGAATTCATTTCTATATTATGATTGGGGAATCTTCCTTCTTTTTTTCCATAAAGAACATAATGAACAAGTGGATTTATTTTAGAACTTCTTACATCCGGATATCTCTTTATATAATACTCCCCATCGAATTCTATCGAGGGATTTCTTTTTTCCATCCATCCATGATAAATATAATGATCCAATGGACTCAAATTAGAATTTTTAACATCAAAACGTTCATTTAAATAATAATTTTCATCAAAAAGATTTAAAGATTTAATTTGCCTTCTTGCTTTATAAATTTTATAGATATTCTTCGGATTTAGATTTTCCTTCTTAGAAATATACAGAAAAGACAATAATTTATCAAATTTCCTTTCAACATAAACTGAATCATTATTAACCAACGATTTGTGATTACGCTCATTTTTTTTATTCCCAATGAACTCATCATATCGTTCAGGACTTTTCCTATCCCAATTAACATCACGTTTGACAATTTTTGCAGGACTTCCTGCAATAATCACATTCTTTTCATAAAATTTTTTATTGACCAAACTATTTGCGCCAATGATAGAATCATCAGAAACTTTAGCCCCTTTTAAAAAAATACAATTCAAACCAATCCAGACATGATTCCCTATAAAAACATCTTCTCCTTTATTGAGAAGTTCTTTAGTATTCATATCATATAGTATATGTCCATCTGAAGGTCTAATAATTACATTATGTCCGCACATACAATAATCCCCAATTAACAGGGATAAACCTTTTTCATTAAGTAAATTGATTTTCAATGATACACATGAAAAATCTTTACCAATATTTATTTTACAATTATCAAAAATCTGTGCGTATAAATTTCTTATTCCATATTCATTTGTTTTTGAAATATTTATTCTGCAGTTGTTGTGAAGGGTTATTTTGCTTGAAATAAAATTTGACCCTTCTTCAATCATTACTTCACTATTTTTTCCTTTAAAAACTATGTTTAATCCTTTGATTTCAGAAACACTTTCTTTGCTTGAATTACTATATAGATAGATATGATTTGACATTTTTCAGCAACTCAGAAAAATTTTTACATTTCAATTTTAAGCTCTTTTTCTACCAATTTCAATGATTCATCAATGGTTTCCCACATATCATAGTACTTGTATCTTCCTAAACGTCCACCGAATATCACATTCTCTTTATTTTCTGCTAAATCTTCATATTTTCTTAGAATTTCCATATTTTTCTCATCATTAACCGGGTAATAAGCTTCTTTTCCTTTACTCCAAGGCATAGGATATTCAGTGGTAACAACAGTTTTTTCAGATTTGACTCCTTCAAAATGTTTATGTTCAATTGTCCGCGTATATGGAACTTCTTTATCAGTATAATTAAGAACTGCATTTCCCTGATAGTTTGGGGTATCGCATATTTCATGCTCAAATTTTAAAGATCTATATTCCAATTCATCATATCGATAATCGAAGTACTGATCTATCATACCTGTAAAAATAACTTTGTCTGCAATTTTCTCCCATTTTTCCTTGTCCTGGAAAAAATCAGTGCTTAACTTAACTTCGATACCATCTAGGAGTTTTTCCACTATTTTTGTGTAGCCCTCTATGGGTATTCCCTGATATTTATCATTAAAATAATTGTTATCAAAGGTAAATCTCACTGGAAGGCGTTTAATAATAAAGGAAGGTAACTCAGAGCATTTTTTGCCCCACTGTTTTTCAGTATATCCCTTTACCAATTTTTGGTATATATCTTTTCCAACTAAACTTATAGCCTGTTCTTCTAAGTTTTTTGGATCTTTAATATTAGCTTCTTTCACTTGAGATTCTATAATATTTTTAGCTTCATCGGGTGTTTTAACACCCCACATTTGATGGAAGGTATTCATGTTGAAGGGCAGATTATATAATTCATCCTTATAAATTGCGATAGGCGAGTTTGTATACCTGTTAAACTCTGCAAATTGCTGGATATAATCCCAAACATCCTTACTATCAGTGTGAAAGATATGGGCACCATATTTATGGACGTTGATCTTTGATATTTCTTCAGTGTATACATTTCCACCAATATGGTTCCTTTTCTCAATTACTATTACCTTTTTTCCGTTTTTATTCATTTCGTGAGCAAATACAGAACCAAAGAGGCCCGAACCAACTACTAAATAATCATACTCCAACATGATTCACCTAAATTCTTTTATAAAACGTGAAAATGTCTCATTAATTCCTTAAATAGTTTTTAACGAGTAATATAGGCTTAAAATCCTTTAATTACTTAACTTACCATTTAAACATTATAATCACCCAATAGAATCGATTTTTTTTATCAATCCAAGAATATAACTACTCCAACTTTTCATTTAACTTTTTTAGCTTTAATAAACCAAGGCCAATTATTGATTTCGTCTATACATAACTCCTTCGTCATCTGTTGGGTTTTTTAAAATTGTCCAGCATTATTTTTGGTCTATTTTGAAGTCTGTAATGATACAAATGATATAATGTAACGTCCATCCTATACTGTTTTAAGTTAAATAACTCCGCTCTTATTATTATTTCGGTATCTTCACCACCACCCTGGTGGACCTGTAAATTTCAGGGACAATGCGGGCAGGATAGAATATTGGTGTGGCGTACATTAAAAGAGTCATCAGAACGCCATATAAATGTTCAAGATCCCGGAAGAAAACATTCACCGTGGCCACTATCAGCCCCACTCCAATGGTGAAGAAGAGAAGTGCAAGAATAGGTAAACTGGTAAAGATTATGTAAATGGTAAATGGTGCATTTGTGGCCGCCATAACTAAAAATAGCACCACAAGTGATAAGAGGAACGTTATAAAGTTTGATAATATTGCTGAAAGGGAGTAAATATATTTTGGCACGTAAACTGTTTTTCAAAATTCCTGCACTACCCCTTATTGATCTCATTGCAGCCGTGTTTGCTCCTGAAAAGAAGGTGAAAATCAAAAGTCCTGTTAATAAGTAAATAGGATAATTTTCAACACCCCATCCCTTAAATAACGTCGAAAATATAATTGTGAGCACAATCATGGTAAGGAAGGGTTCTAAAAAGCTCCAAAATATCCCCAAAACCGATTTCCGGTATTTGATTTTTATGTCCCTACTTACTAACTGGTACAATAGGAATTTGTATTTCCGAAGGGAAGAAAGTTGAAGATTTTCTGTTGCATATTGGACATGTTTTTTCTGATTTTTCAATAATTTCTAGAATACGTGCGGCCCTCTTCTCAAAGGTGTGATGTTCTAAAACTACCTCTCTTCCTTTTTCAACCTTTTTAACCCTTTCTTGCGGATGATCCAAATAGTATTCAATTAAGCTATGAAGATCTTCAGAATCTTTATACGTAACTAATTGATCTCCAAAAATGTCTTTAGCCCCATTTATTTCATCGGATATTATAAAAGCTCCTGCTGCAAATCCATCAAAAATTCTATTAGAAATGAAACCTTCCTTTGACATATCCTCCCAATGATCATTTAATAATATTTCACATGAAGAATATGCTTTGCGAAGTTCATTATTAGGAATATGCTTCCCACAAATATATTTTTCATCAACAAATTGATCCCAATAAGTACCATAAAGGCCTAAACCTCTTTCAGTCGGTAATAAATCCTTTATTATTCTTCTAAACACGTTTCGACTATTACCCACAAATAATAGTTCATGCTTATAATCTGAGGAGGGATCAGGATAAAATAACTCAGGATCAGTGCATTGAAGAAGAGTTTCAACTGGCACGTCGACCTTATCTTTCAAATCTTTTGCAATAATATCCGAAGCAACAAGCACATGATCATATTCATTGTACTCTTCTACACTGACCATATCGGGATGAGATATGTTCCACATGATGTTGAAATGTTTTTGATTAACTTTATATCTGAATAAACCTCTAAGTACTAAAACTATGTCTGTCTCAACGTCTTTATCCCATTCCGGGTGGATTTGTATGATTGTTTCATAGTTATTCCTTTCAAACTCTTTCTTGAGTGCTAATGCAAAATGATAATCTCCCCAATTTTGGACTGTTTCCCAATCAGTGGCTGCGATTTTTATGGTAATTTTTTTTTTTGAATTTCCCTCTGAAATTACTTTTGAAGATTTTTTAATATTTTCTACCCTTTCTTTCATTATTTTTTCATAAGAATGCAATTCTGAAAGTTTAAGATAATCATCATTATGGTCAACGTTGTAAGTAATATTATCCAAGTTTTTATCAAGGAAATATGTTGCCAAAACTTCATTTAAAAAAAATGGTTCATTATAACGGGTGTATCGCAGGATTAAATCCCAATCCACCATACTTTTCATTGACTCATTGAAACCACCCATCTTATCATATAATGATTTTCTGTGCATGAAAACATTGAGATCAATAAAATTAGCCTTCAAAAGCTTTTCCCTATTATATCCTTCATTCCTTATGAAATGATTCTTCTCATATTGTGGGTCTTCATGATTGTCAAATACTTCCATGGCACAATATGCAGTATTACAGTTATTCTGATGAAATACCGAAACCATCTGCTCCAAATATTTGGGATCCCACAAATTATCTGAATCCAAATAAGCTATTAAATCACACTGAGCATGTTTTAAAGCATTATTTCTTGCTTTAGACACGCCCCCATTGTCTTGTTTAACATATATGATTTTTTTACTTTGCAGATGACTCCAATATTTCAGTTTTATTAGTTGATCAGTGCCATCGATGCTGCCATCATCACAGATTATAAGTTGATAATTGGTGAAGGTTTGATTTATGACAGAATCAATCGCTCTTTCGAGCACTTTTTTCCGATTATAAGTTGGCATGATTACCGATACTTTGTAACTATTTTCCAGTTCTTCCCTATCAAAAACTCGTGTTTGGACAATAGCATCGGCAGTTGATTTCAGATAGGCATAACCATACTTCCTATCTGGTTCTAAGTGTGCTCCTTCTGCCCATTCGTTCCAAGCATTAATAAATACGAATCTTTCATTTTTATCCATTTTTTCCTTTGTGTAGGTTATAACATCCTTTAACCATTCTTTATAAAGCTCTGGACTTCCCACATAAACCTGGCCATCATTTAACCTGCGGGGTGTGTTATCCCATGAGGGGAATACTGCTTTAAATTTTTTATATTCATCATTATCCGACATATAATGTCTATTTTTAACAAATTTTTGCATATCAAATACTGTAGGTTCATAGTCCACATTCACATATTTTACATCTTCGATGCGGTTGCTTGGGTGAGGGTGATTGGGTGGAAATTCAACAGCTGAATCCAATCCATATTCCTCTGGTTGTAAAACAAAATCATGCCTTCTGGCCCCTATAATAAAAATTTCGCCAATATCATTATCTCTACAGTATTTTCGCCATAGGGAAAAAGTTGCTTGTGGGTTAGGTAGGAGTTGTGGTTTGTAAACCATGATTAAAGGTTTTTCACCCACTTTAATGTATCTTTCATCCTTTAAATATTTACTAATCTCTTTAATAAAAGCTAAATCATCCTCAGAAGAATAATTTTGTGAAATTAAAATGTCATCTTCATTTCCATCCCATCTTCTAGTCCAATTTTCATTGGCCCAGCATATGCAGAACGGGAAATCCAGATCATCGTGGTTTTCAAAAAGTGTTTTAATGGGAGTTTCCATTAATTTATGTCCATTAAACCAGTAATAATGGAAACAAAAACCATATAAACCATGATGTTTGGCAAGTTCAATCTGGCGTTTCAGGTTTTCAATTAACCTTAAATCGTAAAAGCCTAAATCTATTGGTAAATGGGGTTGGTAATGTCCCTGAAACAGTGGTAATGCCTTGGTTACATTAGTCCATTCTGTAAAACCTTTACCCCACCATTTATCGTTTTCAGAAAATGGATGAAACTGGGGAAGGTAAAAGGCAATTAATTTAATATCTTCTTCACTTAAATTTACACTCGAGTGATCATTGTAATCCACGAAGTCTGAGGATTCTTCATAGGCATTTTCTAAAAGGTCTGAAATATAATTAGTTTTATTATCATCAATCTGATGATTATTATTAGATTCATCATTTGAAGCTTTAATAATTGTTGAGTTGTTTTTTGGTTCTATTTTAACTTTAGAATCAGGCTTTTTCAGTGTTTTCCTGTCTTCATTAATCCCATATAAACTGTAATGTATAAGAGGGTTTAAATTGGAGTTTATAGCATCTCCGTGAGTTTCTAAATAATAATCACTATCAAAATTTGGATTAGGTTGTCTACCCTCCTTGAAACCGTGGTAAAGGTAATGGATCATAGGATCCATACCAGAAACTCTTACATCACCATTATTTTTAAGATAAAACCCTATGTCAAATAAATTATTGCGTTTTATGGCCCTGCAACCCTTAATAGTTAATAGAGCATTTTTTATTCCGGTTTTTCTAAAATTTAGTAGAATGTAAGTGCTGGGAAACTTTGAGATGAATTTCCAAATCAAGGGTCTTCCCATGTTACTTGCATATCTCATTTCATAAAAATTAGCTTTTAAACTGTTATTCTGGGATAAAAGTTCTCTAAATTGCTTTTCACTCTTTTTGATTTCATTTCTAAACAGTTCTTTATTGGTGTTTAGGTCATTCCGGGTCTGTTCTAATAATAAATCTTTATTGTCCAGTTCCTTTCTTGTCTGGGTTATCAATGCTTCTTTTTCTTTCAAACTATTCCGAGCCTGACCCAGTGATAACTCTTTTTCTTTTATTTCATCCTGTGACTGCTCAAGCAAAGCTTCCTTATCTTTCAAACTATTCCGAGCATAATCCAGTAATAAAGCTGTTTCATTTACTTCATCCTTTGACTGCTCAAGCAAAGCTTCCTTATCTTTCAAACTATTCCGAGCCTGACCCAGTGATAACTCTTTTTCTTTTATTTCATCCTTTGACTGCTCAAGCAATAACTCTTTCTCACCTAAATTAGTTCTAACTTGTTCTAGTAAAGATTTTTGGTCATTGAGTTTTTTTTCTAGACTACTGATTTTATCTAGATTTTCATGCACTTTACCTTCCAAAAAAATCTTATTATTGGAATGAGCAATCTTTGATTCGAGTTGTTCAATGTATTGCTTTATTCTTTCTTCTTCCACTAAAACCAGGAGATTAGACTTATTTATTTTGTCCTTCACAAAGTTTTCCAATTCAAGATTTTTAGGGAATAAAATTCCAAGACCATGAAATGCATTCACAGTTTCGAAGGAGAAATCTAATTCAGATTCTTTAATAAAATCTTCAATTGCGGTCAGAACACCATTTTTCAAGTTATTTTCATAGATAGCATGATTAAAATCAGGGTTGAAACCACCTTTCTTTTTTAAACCAGCTTGACCAGGATACATCCCTTGCTGTTTATAGGGTTGTTTATATGCTTCGGGTATGGTTTCTGGGTTATAGTAGAGATCTCTACGAGCATATGGCCAACTTACATCATGTAAAAAAATTAATGGAAAATTTCTATTATCAAACGTTTTTTCTATTATTTTTAACTCGTTATAGACTGTATACCAGTTGTGGTCTCCATCTAAAAAAATAACATCATAATTTTCCAGTAAAGGCAGGATGCTCAGGCTTAGATCCAAGTATATTTCAAATTTATCCCCATATTCTGATTTAAATTCATCAACATCAAACTGGGGAATGGGTTCTATGGCTGTCAGGTGCGCATTGTGTTCTTTACAATACTCCAGAATATTTTTTGTGTTTATTCCAGTTTCTGATCCAACTTCCACTATATAACCAGCATTGATACTCTTGATAATAGGTTGGATTATATTATTCCAGAATCTATTCACATTAACATCCTCTTAAATTAATAAATTTATGTTAAATTTAAATTATAATTGTTATTAATGTCTTACCTTTTTATTATATAATCTCATTTAAAAAGTTTTCAGTTAGTTATTATAGTAATTATCATTTAATAACTTATTTTCTAACCCTCACTAAGTATCATGATAATAATCTAATATTTTTAATTAATCAATTAACAGAAAAATTAAAAAAAGGAAAAGAAAAGGGGTTAAATAGTAGATTATGCCCCCTAATTTTTCAAAAACCTACATATTAATTGTATTTTTAGCAGGACTCATCACAACACTAGGCTACAACTCCAAAACAGCCCTGCAAAAGCTTTCCGAAACCTGAAAAATCTAAGACCCTAAAGTATTTTTTATTAAATATTTAAAATTTCCCCTCCTTTAAGTCTACATTATTATTATGTCTCAACAATATTTATATATAAATATTATTGGTTAATCACCCTATTATGGATATTATCACAATAATAATATCCAACATAATAATTCCTATTTTATAAAAATAATTCTTAATAGACACTAAGAAGATTTAAATTATGAAAACCATAGATATAATTAAGATAAAAGTATTAAAAGAATAATGAAGATTAAAAAAGGCGCAATGTCACGAATAAACATCAGAAAAGAAATTCTAAACCAGAAAAAGGTTTTTGACACTTAACCCCCAAGTTTTTGACAGAGCCACACTAAGAAGATTTAAATTATGAAAACCATAGATATAATTAAGATCAAGGTATTAAGAATCATCAATAGAAGTGAATGACAAAGAAAATTTTTATAATTATTAAAAAATCTGGGTGTGATTCATGTTTTTAGAGAATAAAGGATATTGCCCATGCTGTGGGCAGGAAACTATATTTAAATCAGGGCATGAGTGGTTGAGGGACCATTACTTATGCACGAAATGTGGATGTAAACCGAGAGAACGAGCTTTGATGAGCGTTGTTGAATCAGTTTATCCTAACTGGAGAGAATTAACAATTCACGAATCATCCCCCATGGATAGGGGTGCGAGTGTTAAATTTAAAAAGGAATGTCCAAATTATATTCCCTCTCAATTCTGGCCTGAAAGAGAAATGGGCAAATATTATGAAGGCTTTTATAATATTGACTTGGAAAAAAAACACTTTCACAAAAACATCTTTGATTTAGTAATTACCCAGGATGTTTTTGAACACCTTTACCACCCTGATGAAGCATGCAAACAGATATACAGAACCTTAAAGAAAGGTGGAGCGCACATCTGCACCATACCACTGGTTAATAAAAATAAAACCACCGAAAAATGGTCAATTATCAAAAATGGTGAGATAATATGGTTGAAAGAACCTGAATATCATGGAAATCCTGTGGATGATGACGGTGCTCCTGTTAGTTATCATTATGGATATGACTTATGTTCCTTGGTGGAAGAATGGTCTGATTTTAAGTGTCGAATAAAATCAATTGATGATTTAGAAAAAGGCATCAGAGCAGAATATAATGAAATAACTATTATGATAAAGGAATAATTATCAATCTAATTATAAAAATTAATTAAAAATTTAATAGTTTTAAAAAAATGCTCTGATAAAAAAAATACTAAAATTAGGGGGATTTAAGGGATAAAAATAAAAAAAATATCCCCCATCTTGTAAAATATTATTGTTTCTACTTAGTCCAATTCCTCAGATAGATATCTTTATTTTCGGTGCGATCATCAATCCAGACAATCCTATCCTGGTAAATAGTTGGATCATACTGGTCACTGGGGTTGTTGGAGATTCTAGTCTCCACATTAGATGTCAAATCCTTCATGAAAATATCATCATTACCATACCGATAATCCGTCCAAACCACACGATCAACATAAATCGCAGCATCAGACTGGGAGGCAGAGTTTGTAGTTAAATGAGACTCCACATTAGAAGACAAATTCTTCATGAAAATATCAGCATTACCATAACGGTCATCTTCCCATACTACTTTGTCACCATATATGGCTGGACTAAATTGGTCGGCGGTGTTGGTGGTTAGTCTTGTTTCGGTGTTGGTGATGAGGTCTTTCATGAAAATATCCCAGTTACCGTACCGGTCATCTTCCCATACTACTTTGTCACCATATATGGCTGGATATTGTTGGGCTGCGGTGTTGGTGGTTAGTCTTGTTTCGGTGTTGGTGGTGAGGTCTTTCATGAAAATATCCCAGCCGTACCGGTCATCTGTCCATACTACTTTGTCACCATATATGGCTGGACTAAATTGGTGGGCGGTGTTGGTGGTTAAACGGGTTTCAGTGTTGGTTGCAGCGAAAGAGGCATTACAAAATAAAGCCATTACTATAAAAAATATTGCAAAAATTAAATACCATCTATTCAATTTTATCTCCCCCTGCCCTTCCATTACTTAATTATATTAGCTTAATATTATGTTATCATCAACTTGATATATTTTATTTTTTTTATTTTTTGGCTTTGTAGAAATCCTATTTTCATTAAATTTTTTTCTTTTTAAATTCCAGTTAAACTAAAAAAATAGTTCTTCATATATGTAAATTTGTTATACTTGAAATTTAAATTCGTGTTTTTTTAAAATAAGGATAAATAACTATTTATATTAAAAAGGAGGATATTTATTTATATGAAACCCAAAATAAACTATCCTCCCAGTAATTGTATGATTTCAAGACAGTTAAACCTTTTGGATTTTGGTCTAGAAAAAAAATTTAAAAACTTCGCACAAAAAATATTTAAAGACAATAAAAACCCTATAAACATGAATAAACTAGTAAAATTCATTGAATATACATATAACTATGCTAAAATGGTATTTGACAAGTATTCAAGTTATTTTAGCAAACATTTATACACTCAACCAGTTTTATTTACACTATTGGCGATTAAAATTTACACAAAAGCAACGTATAGGCAAACAACCGAATTATTAAACATATCTGATAAAATACAAGAATATTTAAAGATTAAAAAGTACCACACTACACGACAATCCAAAAATTCTTTAAAAAACTACCATCATCCACATTTACAAGAAATGAACAAAATAATACTATCACAACATACAATTAAAGGTGATATAATAGCGTTAGATGGAACCGGATTTACAAATGACTATGCCGACAAATATTACGCAAAAATACGCCGCAAAGAAAGAAAAAGCTATGTAAAAAACCATATAGCAATCGATGTTGAAACCAGATTAATTCTCCATTATGCAACATATAAAGGTCCGAAATACGATACAACCTTTGCTATATCAACAATTCGCCAAATTAAAAAAATATAAACCAAGATACATAATAGCAGACAAAGCATATGACACAGAACCAATAAGAAAATGTATAAACGAAGAAGCAAAAGCATTTGACCAAATACCATTAAAAAAAAAGAGCAAAAAAAAGGACATTACAGACTTAATAGCTCAACAATTTTCAGACCAAAAATATATGCAAAAAGAAACAACGTAGAAAGTGTGTTCAGTGTGATAAAAAGAATATTCGACGGAACAAATAAAAGTAGAAGCCAAAAAGCATCCAATAAAGAAACAAAACTTAAAAACACAATCTACAACATCTACAGATCAATACAAATCAAATAAAAAAGGATTTCTACAAAGCCAAATTTTAATAAATGATAATATTTTGACTGTTAGGGGTGATCATCTCCTTTCTGGAAGGTAATCCATAGTGAATTGGTAAATATCATCACCACCTCCCAAATTCAATATTGCCTTATGATTTGTATCTAGGAAAAGATTAAGTTATTGACCGAATTGACGAGTAAAATTAGTGATATAAGATTAAAAAGATATATATTCCGTTAGAAATGTATTAAAATAATATGATTTATAAAAATATTAAAATTTCGGAATGATTGTATGAAAGTTGAAGAGATAAAGTCTGTTGTAGATGATATACCAATGATGACCGTGGAACAAGCCCAAAAAATAACATCATTCATTCAATCAAAAAATTTAAAAAACTTATTGGAGTTGGGATTTTACCATGGAGTTTCTTCATGCTATCTAGCAGGTGCGCTGGATGAAATGAAAGATGGCCACCTTACAACGATAGATCTTAAAAATGCCAAAAATAGAGAGCCAAACATTGAAGAACTCCTGAAAAAGTTAGGGCTTTCTTCTTATGTCACCATCTACTATGAGCCGACATCCTATAACTGGAGATTAATGAAACTAATGGAAGAACATTCCCAGCCAATTTTTGATTTCTGTTACATTGATGGTGGTCATGACTGGTATAACACTGGCTTTGCTTTCCTCCTTGTTGACAAATTGCTCAAACCAGGAGGTTGGGTTCTTTTTGATGATTTATATTGGACATATGCTACAAGCGAAGGCTTAAAAAATACACCAATGGTTAAAAGAATGCCATCTGAAGAACGAGAAACACCTCAAGTAAAAAAGGTGTTTGACTTACTGGTAAAAACACATCATAAGTACCATAATTTTATCGAAGAGGGAAATTGGGCTTATACCCAGAAGAAAAAATCATTTTGGGATAGATTTTTAACTAGATAAACAGAATATTTCATGTGTAAACATAATTAAGTTAATATAATATATTTAAAAAATCAAGGGATCAAATTTTATGATTGATAATAAGGTTAAAAGGTCTTCATCAGGAGAAAATAGCACCCCTGACTCATCTTCTGATATTAAGGTATCCATCATCATCCCGGTTTACAACGTGGAAAAATATCTAAGACAATGTTTAGACAGTATCGTTAACCAGACATTAAAGGAAATTGAAGTAATATGCATAAACGATGGATCCACCGATAATTCCCCCATTATCCTGGAAGAATACGAAAAAAAAGACCCTCGAATACGAGTCATTACCCAGGAGAATATGGGAAGTGGAGTAGCTCGAAACAGGGCAATCCAACAGGCTAAAGGCAAATACATCGGATTTATGGATTCGGATGATTGGGCAGATCCAACCATGTTTGAAAAGTTATACGAAAATGCTGAACTTAACAACAGCGATATTGTAATGTGCCCTATGCTTATTATAAATGAAAGTGGACAGGGATTAAGCCGTATTGATAAAAAATTGCTACCATATTATAATCTAGACTGTTTTGATGAAACTTTCGACAACAGAGTATTTAATTATAAGGACACTGAGGATTTTATCTTTGAAGTTGCAGTTAATGCCTACAACAAAATCTATAAAACATCATTTGTGAGAAAATACAATGCTAAATTTGCAGAAGATGGCCTGATATTCCAGGATAACATATTCTTTTTTAGTACTTATTTAAATGCATCACGCATGACCTTAATGAGGGATTTCCTGTATATTCACCGAACCAACAGATCAGGCTCGGTACAGACAGAGAAGGGTAAGAAATACATTGATATCATCAAAATATTCAACATGATCATAGACATTTTTAAAAATTCATTCCCTGAATACGATGAAATCAAATTATTGAACAGGAAATTAATCCATACCCCTTATAGATACACCCAGATTTCTGAAAAATATAAATCTGAATTCTTTAAGCATCTCAAGGAAGATTTCCAGGAAATTAACCTGGATGATGATGTAGTTGATAAATTAGACCCTCATGCCAAAGCAAATTACAGGAACATACTAAAATCTGACACCTATAAAGAATTTGAATTAACCAAAGAAAGGGATCGCCTCTTAAACAGGATGAATCAATTAAAGGCACAAAATAAGAAACTCAACAAAAAACTGACCGAAAAAAAGAATGAAATGGCAGAATATTTAACAACTACCGGCTTTGTGAAATATAAAACCAAAAATATAGTTGATAGACTGAAAAAAAGAATATCATGACCTATTCTATTCCAATCCCTAAATATTTAAACATATTTTTAACGTACAACAAGATAAATATCAAAAAAGATAATATTAAATTTTTTTTGTTATAACTACGATTAGGATTTTTGTTCAAGAGGTATTACGTTGCATTTTATATTAATAGGAAAAAAAAATGAAAATGAATCAGAAATAAATGAAAAACTATTGAATTCTCCAGAAGCACCCGGTTTAATCTCTAGAAAGGCAATTAAATACGAAATAGGTAATTTTCTCATTTTTATTTATCCATATGACCACATCGATCATGAAGTTAGCGGATATTCTTACTCCTGTGATTCTGATGAACTTCTACTGATCAATGGTTTGGTGAATGTTAACCATGATCTGCGAGACCCGGATATTCAAAAATTTTTCCAACAGTTAGATGATTCATCACAATTGATGGGAGATTATCAAGTAATTAAATTAGATAAAAATGGTAATGGCTTCATTAAAACACCATCCATAAGTATAAGACAGTTATTTTTCTATGAAGACGAAAATTACACTGTATTATCTACGGACATCAAATTGATTGTTGATGGTATATCTAAATTTAAATTGAAACCATTTGTGGATCATTTTGACATCGACTTTATAGAAGATTCTGTATTTAGAGAATGGGCAACTAGAAATTACCCTGAAAGTACCATCTTTAAAGAGATAAAAAGAGTATTTCCACATGATATAAAATATTTTAAAGAGGGTAAAATTGTTATAGAACGCAAAGATTCTATTGAGATTCCACAATGGTTCCGGGATAAATACAGGGATGATAAAAGTAAATTATACGATGATTACTATGAATTTTTATTGAATTTTACGGAGATAAATCTATTAAATCTTAGAGAAAACTATAAAAAAGTAATTTTAGGTTTAACTGGAGGAATAGATTCTCGTTTAAACTTTGCAATACTCCATAAGGTATGTAAAAAACATGAAATTCCCTTCGTATGCTTTGTTACTGGTAACGATACGCATCCTGACGTAGTTTTAGCAAAAAAGCTTACAGAAACTATAGGTGTGGAATTTCAAATCAACAGTCCTGAGAAAAAAGTCCGACCAAATACAACTAGTTTTTGTGACTATGCCCAGACATTTTTTATGTCCTGGGGTGATTTTAATTCAAAAAATTTCGATCCAGGTTATAATAGGCAAATAAATGGCTTAGATGTACTAGTTCTATTGGGATTTGACGCTTATAAAAGAGCAGATATCCCCAAAATTCGTGCAGGTAACCGATGGTCTGCTAGAAGAGCCCTCTATAGCAAAAATTTTTTCTTCCCCTTACTATTCACCAATTATGATCTGTGGTTTGGCCTGTTATTTGGTGAACAGAAACAAAAGGACGCATATAAAGAATTGGCTTATGAAATATTAAAACGATCTGAACCAAAGCTATTAGATATTCCCTTAGCAGGAGATTCATTACCACAGGTGGATGTTGAACCATACTTAACCACTGCAGATTCTAAACACCATGCCAAAGAACCATTCCTATGGGACTATAATCTAGTTAAGAAGAATTTAAAACCATTATTAAGCAAAAACGATTTAGGAACAAAAGGAAAACTACTATTATCCATGTTAAAAATAAGTGAATTAGATTATTTCTTAAACAAGAAATTAGAAGAAAAAATTGACTTGTATCGTGAAAAAAAGATCCCTGCATTAAAATGCATCAAAGAGTTATGGAAAATAAAAAAATCAATAAATTATCCAAAAACAAAAACAAGGGTAACCATGACCAAAGAATTAATGAAAGACCCTTATATTCCTAAACTACAGATTCTAATGGATTTTGCCATAGTAGCAGATAAAAGATCCTTTGAAGAAGTTGAAAAATTTTATAAAAAAAACTAAAAAGAAACCGATAAATATCCTTTCCTCACCTTCCAATCCCCCGGAAGATTATCCCGCTCTTTTCAAAATCTTCTGGATTTAGTATCGGCCGGGTGCAGATGAAGATGGGGCTTTTCACCATCTCTGGTTTTATATCCCTGTACTCATCATGATCAGTTACTAAAACTACACAGTCGCAGTTTAAAACTTGCCCCATATCCACAGGCTCTGCGCCTAAAGCTCGGATTCCTTCCTTAGGAGTGTACGGATCAGTAGCATAAACATGGGCACCCTTTTCCTTTAAGATATTTATCAAATCTTTAGCTGGTGTCTCCCGGGCATCAGCCACGTTTCCCTTGTAGGCCACTCCTAAAAGCCCAATAGTTGAACCCTTTATCTCCTGGCCAACTTCAGCTAATGTATCGCTTATGAGTTTGATTACATGTTGGGGCATTCCCTCGTTGATGATCCTGGCAGTGCTTATAAGGGGTGCCTGCATACCCTTTCCTTTGGCTGTTTCCACTATGAAGTAGGGATCTATGGCCAGGCAATGGCCACCAACACCCGGACCTGGTATATGCAGGTTGACCCGGGGGTGGTAATTGGCCACTTTAATGGCTTCAATGGCATCCACCCCTAATTCCTCACAGATCATGGCTATCTCATTGGAGAGTGCAATGTTAGCATCCCGGTAGGTGTTCTCTATGAGCTTAACTGTCTCTGCAGTGATGAGATTCTTTACTTTTATCACATCCCCCACTGTGATATGTTTGTAAAGTTCAGATGCCCTGTCTGCACTTCTCTCATCATATCCTCCGATAACCCGGGCGTTATGAGTCATCTCATAGATGGTGTTATTGGGTATGGCCCTTTCCGGGGTGTAGGCAACGCTGAAGTCCTCCCCTGCTTTAAGTCCGCTTTCCTCAAGGATGGGTATTACTATGTTATCACAGGTACCCTGTGGCACCGTGCTTTCTACAACTACTAAATCACCCTTTTTCAAGCCCTGGGATATGGTTTTAGATGCTTCTTTTACAGCGGTTAAGTCTGCTCGGTTCTGTTCATCCATGGGGGTGGGGACGATGATAATCATTATATTAGAACTACTAACTGCTTCTACTTCATCATAGGATACTGTGAAATGTCCATTTTCTACGGTGATCTTAACTAGCTCTGAAAGTCCAGGTTCATCAATTGGTGATATTCCCTTGCTTATCAATCGTAATTTCTCATCATCCCTGGCAATCCCCTTGACATTAAATCCCTTATCAGCAAATAATGATGCTGTTGGAAGGCCGATATGTCCCAAACCGAATATGGTGATTTTATTTTTATCAGTCATTTTTTTTAAACCCTTAGATGAATCTTTTTATAAATATTAAGTATGAAACTTGTATGATATTATAATTATTTGTCCATTTTAATATCTCAGTGCCTAAATATATTTAAAATCCTATTAACTCCATAGGCACCCCATATACCCAGATAGATAAATACTGTTAAAAATGGGTTGTTTTCCTTCCGGTAATGTTTGTCATAGAAAATTTGCATGACATTGTAGAATTCATACAGGGCCTTGGGGTCTTTACCGCTTCCACCTTTGTAGTGGGTTATCTGGGCGTCTCCATGGTAGACCACCTTCCATCCGGCCTGTTTAAGGCGGTAGCACCAGTCAATATCCTCCCCGTACATGAAGAAATCCTCATCTAACAGACCGATCTGGTCAATTGCTTCTCTTCTTACCATCATGAATGCCCCGGAGAGACTATCAACTTCGTAGGTTCCATTTTCATCCAGGTAGGTCAGGTTGTACTGGCCGAAGCGTTTACTCTGGGGGAAGAGTTTGGATAGTCCAGTCATCCTGTAGAATGAAACTGTTGGGGTGGGAAAACTTCTCCTGCACGCCTTATCCAGACTACCATCAGTTAGGATTACTTTACATCCCAGTGCACCTATCTGCTCATTGCCCGTCAAGTAAGCTAAACATTTCTCCAAGGTGTCACCCTGGACTTTGGTGTCAGAGTTTAATAGCAGCACGTATTTACTTTCAGATTCTTCTATGGCCTGGTTGTTTGCATAAGAAAATCCCATATTTTCCGGATTTGCCATGAATTTAATCAACCCAGCATCCGCCTGATCTTGAAAATCTTCCTCTAACTTAAGAAGACCACCATCCTTTGATGCGTTGTCCACTACATAAATATCATAGTTAAACAAGTGTTTTTTATCAATTACCGATTCTATGGTTTCTTTTGTTAACTGGTAGGTGCGGTAATTTACTATTATTATGGATAAATCCCTTGGCAAAATAAGATTCTCCCTATGGTAATGATTCTATGTATGGTATTTATTTGAATTGTATTTACCTTTAATTAATGTTACAGTTTTTAGGGTAAACTTCCCCCTATAAATCATTGCAATTTAGTTAGTTTATATGGCAGAAATCTAATAAATTCTTGTTTTATCAATAAAACAAAATAGTAATAATCAAAGATAAATACACCCCCACACCAATACAATCCATATGAAAGGAAAAGTGGTATTTATTGGAGGAGGTCCCGGAGACCCAGAACTTCTCACCCTAAAGGCTTATAAGATCATAAAAAAAGCAGATACCATAATCTACGCCGGTTCACTGGTAAATAAAGAAGTTTTAAAGGAAGCTAAACCAAACGCCCAAATATACAACAGCGCATCCATGGATTTAGATGAAATAATAGATATAATGGAAAAAGAAACAGACAAAGGCCAACTGGTCGCTAGAGTACACACCGGAGACCCGTCAATCTACGGGGCCATCGGAGAACAGATGAAAAGACTCCAGGAGAAAAAAATATCCTACGAGATAATACCCGGTGTAAGCTCACTCTTTGCAGTTTCTGCCGCCTTAGAAAGTGAACTAACACTCCCTGAAGTTTCTCAAACTGTTATTATAACCCGTCCAGGGGGCAGGACACCTAAACCAGATAAGGAAGCAATAAAATATCTAGCCCAGCACCAGGCCACCATGTGCATCTTCCTGGGTGTGCAGATGATTGAACAAGTGGTAGAAGAACTGGAAACCAATTACCCACCAGAAACCCCAGTGGCTGTGGTAAAAAAAGCATCCTGGGAAGACCAGGAAATAGTAAAGGGGACACTGCAGGATATAGTAGAGAAGGTTAAAAGTGCCGAGCTCAACAAGACCGCCATAATCGTGGTGGGAAGGGTGCTTGATCCCGGGGAGATCATCCCATCTAAACTGTATAATAAGGGATTCAACCATGAATATAGGAGATCCTGATAACATAGAAACACTTTGTTTAATAACTAGGAGAAATTAAATGAAGAAGAGTTATATTATCCTGATTCTAATCATCATCATATCCCTGGCCGGGTACTTTGGTTACGCAGAATATAACAAGTTAAAAACACAGGACACCATAAAAAATTCACAGGAACTTAAAAATAATGCCACAGAATATTTTAACCAGGCAGTGGCCCTGGAAAATGCAGGTGATTATGCAGGTGCCCGGGATATGTACCAGGAAAGCAGTGACAAAGTTAAAAAAGCAATTACAAGCGACAATGAGTCATTATCCCATGCCAGTGGAGTTTACAGAGAATACCTGGACAATGAAATCCAGTTACTGGAGAAGACAGGCCAGTTATTGGAGTACAAGATCTACCTGAACAACGTACTTAATAACAGCTTAAACCCGGGGCAGGAAAAAGTAGAACCAGGCGTGTTAGCTCCCTACATCGATAAATTAACCAAAGAAGTAGCAGACCTTAAAGAAGAATCAAAACGGATAGTCAGGGACAATCCAAGTGATTTCGCCTTTTTAAACACGTAATTTTTTTTTTATTTATTTAAGATGTTTGAATTTTTTTAAGAATGTGACTTTTAAAAATATGAGTACGAGAACTAAAAATAATAATCAGTCTAAACTCCCCACAACTTCACCAACAAATACAAAAGATATATAAACCCTAAAAATAAAATTAATTTTTTAGTCCCTTAGGGTAGTGGCAATCCTGTAAGGCTCTGGACCTTTCGACGGCGGTTCGACTCCGCCAGGGACTACTGTTATTTATTTATATGCTTTTTCTTCAATTTCTATGGCATCTTTATATATCTCAAGAATAATTTCTTCATCAAGGTTTAACTGTTTAGACTTCTTCTTTTTAAGTAATGCATCATATTTTGCTTTAAGCTTCTTCATCTTAGATTCATGCTGGAGATCCCTGGTTTTATCCTCAAGTTGGGCCATCTTTTTTTCAATCATCTTCTCCTGTTTATCCAAGTACTTAAAATCAGCCATACTTCTCACCAGTTAAAAATCCTAGTTATCTATTCATATTTATTATGAATTTAGTATTCGATTCTGATAATCCTACATAATAAATAGGGTATCAATTCCTAATATCCCTACTTAATTAATATAACATCGATACCTATTAATCCTATCTAATGGAACCTACCGATAGTTTAACCTACAGATAGTTTAAATAGGTTTTTAATTTAATCACTTGGGGGATAGGATCCATCACTGTCATGCACCTCATCACCAACCAGCGGAGGGTTGAAAACACATAACAACCTTAGATCACTTTCATGTGCCCTTAAATAGTGTTGATCGTGTTTGTCAAGAGCATAAAGTGTGCCTGGTTTTATTGAATAAACCTTCCCCTCAGGGATTGTCTCCAGTTCACCTTCACCCTCCACGCAGAACACTGCCTCTAAATGGTTTTTATACCATATTCTGGTTTCAGTACCCTTATAAATCATAGTTTCATGGAAGGAGAAACCCATGTTATCTTCTTTAAGAAGTATGCGCCTGCTTACCCAATTACCGTTAGGTGCATGGACCTCGTGGTTTGTGCCTATAATATCATCCATTTTTCTAACTATCAACTAAATAACTCCGTATTTTATGTTAAATCATAATAAATTACTTGATAGGATAGATTATCTCGATTAATTAAAAAAAAATATAAGATCAATGAATCCTATTTGGAATTCATAATCTGATTTATTGATTCCTTCTGATTTAACACATGGTTAATGGAATCCTTTTGATCTAGTATCTGGTTTATGGTGTCCTTTTGATCCAGCTCCTGGTTAATGGATTCATTCTGATACACCTGATCATAATTCAGTATCTGGTTTATGGATTCCCTACGGTTGTAGACTGTGTAGATGGCTTCTTCTACTATGTCCAGTCCTTCCTCAAGAATTTCCTCCTCTATAACTAGTGGTGGGAGGAACTTAATAACATCTGATTCAGCTCCAGATAGTTCAATTACCAGGCCCTGGGAGAAGGCTTCAGCAGACACATCACTGCAGAAGTTGGCATCGGGAATTTGTAAACCATATATCAGACCACGGCCCCGTATATACGTTTCCATGGTATCATATTCTTGGGAAATATCCTTAAGCCTGTCCCTGAGCAGCTGTTCCTTTTTACATATCTCCCTGGATAATTTATCATCTTCCCAGTAGCTTAACAGACGACTTGCTGCAATGAATGCCAGGTTATTACCACGGAAAGTTCCGGAGTGCTGACCCGGTTCCCACTGGTCCAATTCTGGTTTCATAAGCACCAGTGAGAGCGGTAGTCCGCCTCCAATGGACTTGGACAGGGTAACGATGTCTGGATTTATACCTGCCTCTTCAAAGCTGAAAAATGACCCAGTACGGCCGTTACCAACCTGGATATCATCAACAATTAGTAAGATATCATACTCATGGCATAGATTCTCTATCTCCTGCAGCCATTCTTTACTGGCAACGTTGATTCCACCTTCTGCCTGTATAGTCTCCAGGATTATGGCAGCAGGAAGGTCCAGTCCACTGCTTTTATCCTCCAACAACTGCTTCAAAATACTCGCGGTATCCACTTCCTGGTCAAAGTAGCCGTCGAAGGGTACGAAGGTCACGTCTGATCTATTGGTGAAGGCCTCCTCCCTGTAGAATTCATTGGCAGTGGCTGACATGGATCCCATGGTCATGCCATGGAAGGCATTGGTAAAAGCAATTATATTTGACCTGCCTTTAACCATCCTGGCGAGTTTGAGTGCGGTTTCAACTGCATCTGTACCTGTTGGCCCGCAGAACTGGAATTTATATTCCATGTGGCGTGGTTTCAGGATGGTGTCGTTGAATTTTTCCATAAACTCCCTCTTGGCAGTGGTTGCAATGTCCAGCCCATGTACCACTCCATCCTGTTTTAAATATTCTATAAGGGCCTTGGATACAATTGGATTGTTATGTCCATAATTAAGGGTTCCTGCTCCAGCAAAGAAATCTATATATTCATTTCCATTTTCATCGTATAATTTAGAACCCTTGGCAGATTCAAACACTGCAGGAAAACTGCGTATATAGCTTCGTACTTCTGATTCCAATTTGTTAAACGTTTCCATACTATCTTTTCTCTTTTAAAATAACTCAATAAAAGATCTCGAATAATAATTAATCTGTTTTATAATCAAACGGCCCTATACGGATTATAAATTCTTCAGGGTGCCCAGTTTTCTGGAAAACCTTCTCTGAAAAATAGCTTTCCTCGGTTACCGGTGCGTCCAGCTGTCTTGCCAGGCTGTTAAAGAGTGACTTGGATGAATCATTATCAGATGTTACAGTGGTTTCCAGGTACTTCACATCTCCCAGTTCTCTGCGCCCTAAAATATCCAAGAGCATCTTTCGAGCAATTCCTTTAACCCTCATATGGTCGCTCACTGCAATTTGCCATATGAAGAGAGTGTCATCTTGGTTGGGGTGGATGTAACCAGAAGTAAACCCTACAATATCATCCTCCAACTCGCAAACTACGCTGGTCTGGTCGAAATGAGAGCATACCAGTAAGTAACTGTATACTGAGTTAATTTCAAGGGGAGGGGATTTTGTAACCAGGAAATAGATTGATTCACCATCATTTAAGTCGGGCTTTCTGATGATGAGCGATTCATGTATTTCTTTTTTTGGCTTGGACATAAACGTAGAATTCCTGAAGAATTCAAATAACAGATTAAAACTAATACAATACCTATAATATGTCTTTAGAGGCTAATAAAAATAACGGAAAAAAAATATAAAATTAGAGGGTTAAAAAAAGAGATTTAAAGGAGTTCATCACGGAGATCAATGGTATCTTTTAGATCAGGGCCGGTTGAGATTATTGTAACTGGTACTCCTGTCTCGCCTTCGATTTCATTTATGAACTTTTTGGTTTCGGGTGCAAGCCTGCTATAATCAGTTACCCTTTCGCACTGGGGATATAACCTGTCCACACAGGTCAGTGCTATCTGGGTAGCTCCGTTTATCATGCATGACTCCTTGGCCAGATCCATATCAAAGAGGCCCACTCTACGTCTCCTACCTGTGACTGTACCATATTCTTCAATTCCCATCTTTTCTGCTTCTTCCTGGGTCATCTCTGTTTTAAAGGGACCTTCTCCTACCCGGGTTATATATGATTTAAAGACAACTATGACCTCATCCACCCGTGTGGGTCCCACGCCCACATCAGCCGCGGCTGTGCTGGCTGTGGTGTCTTTACTGGTAACGAAGGGATATGTACCGTAATATAGTGACAGTCCAAAACCCTGAGACCCTTCTATAAATACGTATTCATCTTCATCCAGTGCCTGGTTAACTTCCAGTGGCACGTCGGTAGTGTGGCCCTGCATGGCCTCAATATCCTTGGCCATCTTTGCCACTCGACCTACTCTATCCGCGTTTCCCGGTCCACATCCTGTTCCTGTGCTTCCGATTTTCTTGGACAGGTAGTCTGAGGCCTTATCCCGTTCTTTATGCTTTTTTTCTATGATTGAACAGCGGAAATCTGCAAATGTCCTTTCAGCCACATTATATTTGTTTAGATAGTCAAGCTCATATAGGAAAACCTCAGGGTCTACTAAAACACCCGCTCCTATAAGGAGTCTGGCATCTCTATGGAAGAAACCAGATGGTATCAGTCTCAGGCCATATTTTTCACCGTTAAATTCCACAGAATGCCCTGCATTAGGCCCTACACCAGCTCTTGCTATAATATCAGGTTTATCTTTATAACAGAGGTAGGTGATGCATTTACCTTTTCCTTCATCACCCCATCCTCCTCCAACAAGTATATTACATGTCATATGATGTTCTCCGATAATTAAAAGACGGTTATTTTCTAACCTCTATTATATATGATGACCTGTATAAAAACGTTTTTCCATCTGTGCTGGAATATCTTTTTAAAAAAATGGGAAATAAAACTGATGTTATTATCAGAATATTATATAATCTTAACTATCACACATCTAATATTCTTTTTAATAGTCTATGAAATAACCGAAGTAAAAGGAATATGAATTATTGATTAGATTTCATCAGGGACTTTTTAATTCTTTTCTCCACGAGGTTGTAGGGTTCATCCACTTTTTTAACTACCTTGGCTGGAACACCTACAGCAACACTATCCTTTGGTATATCTTTAACCACCACTGCATTGGCTCCAATCATACAATTATCACCTACTACCACTGGCCCTAATATTCTTGCCCCGGATCCAACAAAAACATTATCACCAATTAAAGGGGCAACCCGACCATCCCTGATTTTTCCAATATTATCACCTATGGTAACAGCTTGTTGTATGGTGAAATTCTTTCCAATCTCGCATTTTGTGTTTATATTTACACCCTCGGGGTGTCCTATTAAAAACCCTTCATCAATTCGTGCCGTGGGGGCTATGGGAATGTTAAAAGTCAGCCGTCTTAAAACCTCTAAAATTTGGCTAGTTATTCTATTATTTTTATATTTAACCATTAGCCGGTAAAAGAAGATTGATCTGAATGATTTTGAACCTATAAAAAAGATAAAAACTGATCGAGCAAGGCCAACCTTATTTTCAGGCAATTTCCTTGGTAGATGGTTATACTTGCGTTTCAGGTCAGAATATACCAATTTTTGAAAGGAAATATTTTTTTGCATACAAGCAATTTTTTGGTATTATCATACTTAAATTTAGCTTATGGATCTCCATTGGGAAATTGGTCATATTATAATGAAGGTACATATCAAATATAAGGATATTCTTGTGTGATGTTGAAAGTAGCCAAGTAACCCAGGGCCCAGCACAGATCCTCCTTCATGGTTTACAAGGTAAATTCAGTTTTATCTGTGCTAGAGTTTTTTTTATCAGGACCTGGTTGAATCAATCTCTTTTAATATCTTCTTGATAATATGCTGCACGCATTTTTCTCCGGTTTCATCCAGTCTGGAGACATCCGTGGGTTTTAGACCTTCTTTATTTAGTTCTTCCATTACGTTGATATTTTTTATGGTTTTAACTCCCTTCTGTTCCAGGATTTTAGAAGCACAGTCACTATCACAACCACTGATGGTTATGATGGGATATTTTTTGATTAACTGCCTGAATCCATCTTTATCTGCTGAAGTGGCACCCATACAAATTGAGATGGTGTTATCCAATTTATCAACTGTATCTGCCGATGCAACACGGGCAATAAGACCATGAGGACTCATGCCGCTACAAGCTGCCAGGGCTATTTTCTTTTCTTGCACCATATTTCCATTCCCTTGGATGAACTAATGTATGATATTATATTATTCTATATATTTAAATATATCAATATATTGTTTCTCTTTTACTCTGGACTGGCCTATTCCACATAAACCTCTACCTTCTCCTGCTTTTCTTCATCTACCACATCCACAATTTTACCTTCTGCCCCATTTTTGACTGCTTCAACAATTTCTTTGAAGTCAATATCGTCCAGTCCAGAGTTCTTTAAATCTTTATCAAATTTTTTGGCCAGGTTGTATCCCACAGCTACAAATGCCATGGGTATATTCACATTTACCTTGGGCTTACCATCCATGTTGGTAACTCGTACTTTCAGCCATTTAGCTTTCTTTTGAGATGTAATTACCTCTTCATTTACTTCTAAAGCATCCAGTAACTCCATTGCTTCTGCAGTACTAAGTTTTCCTTGTTCTACCATTTCTAAAATTTTCATTCTCTCTTCAGATACATTTTTTGACATCATATCACTCCCATAATTTTCTAAAATAATTCATACTTAGAGTAGCTTTAAAGCCATTCATTATCCCTTAAGTAGCTTTAAAGCCTCTTCTTTAGTAATTTCTCCATTTCTAAGCTTTTCTATAATCTCTTTTTGATTAACTGATGATTTTTTAACTGTGTGTCCCAGATCAGAGATGACCTTATCCAGTTTATTCCTTACAGTGGGGTAGGATATCCCCAACTCCTTTTCTATTTCCTTGATGTTGCCCCTGTTTTTTATGAATACTTCAACAAAGTATTTCTGCTCCAGGTTCAACTTGCAGAACTTGCAAAGATCGAATTTGCCCTGGATAACTATTCCGCACTTGTTACACTGTATCTCCGTGATTTTAATCTCCCCATCGCATAGCGGACACTTTCCTGGTACTTCCTGATTCAAGTTCTCACCTCACTTTAAATATTATTCTTCAAATATTGAATGTATAAATTAATATAATTAAGTTATTGTATATAAATATATTGAATTTTTCAATATCTATTTCAATATAATTGAAATCAGTGTTAAATTCCTATTTTTTAATTAATTTCCGTTTGTAAAAAATTAATTATGTGGATGAATATATTCATTAAGAGAACAACATGTAATTATTTAAAAAAGGATGGGTTTAAATGAGTTATAAACAACAGGCCGATATATTTAAAAGGACTTTTGACTTAAAATATGCACCTATAGCTATTTCTTTCACCAACCATGAAGCTTCAGGGGACATTTATGGGAAAATATCCATATGTAAAGCTATAAAACTGGCCAGCCAGGGTGAAAACTTCATAATTGATGAAGACACCTCTGCATGCCCAGGAGGTAGTACGTACTGTGGTTTCAGTGGTATCCACGCTGGAGCAAAAAAGAGGAGATTACAGGAATTTTTAACCGAAGGTGAGAAACTCACCAGCTCCATTGTAAGCTTTGAAAGGATGCAAAAATTAGGAGTGCCACCTGCCACAGATTTGGCCGAGAAAATAGTGATAACACCCCTGGAGAAGGCTGTGTTACGTCCAGATATGGTTTTGTTTCTTGTAAATGCCGAGCAAGTCTGCCGTCTAATAACTTTAGACACCTACTGGGATGGTCTTTCCCCTGAGCAGCAGATCATCGGTGCATTATGTTATCAAGCAATAGTTTATACTATAATGAGTGGAAAAACCAATATATGTGTGGGGGATTGGACTGCAAGAAGACACCAGGGCTTTGAAAAAGATGTTATCTTCATGTCAGTGCCCTACGAACGGATTCATAACCTGATTGCGGCTATACCATGCTGTTCTGCCGGGGATGCAGAGGCGGTCATACCTGAAGAGTTCAGATCGGACTAAATTTGTTAAAAGAACCCCCTTTTTTTATTTTCATAATGCCAACCAAAGAAAAAAAATGAGTTTGAATAATTAATGAATAAAAAAACCTGGAATAACTAAATGAATAAAAAACCCCCTAAAATAATTGAATTTGGATGGAATCAATAGATAAAAACTATCCAAATTTTAAATTATTCTTTTTTCTCACAAATAAAACATAACTGAGTGTTACGGTTTGTTTTGAAAATTTTCCCACATTTTTTACAGGTAACCCTCTTAACCAGAAGCTTCTTTTTAACATGGCCTTTAAACATTTTAAGAGGAGTTGTGCAAGCATCAGCCTGGATCCCTGCTTTTGTTTTCCTGTTTAAAATTTCTTCAGCATGTTTCCTTTCCAGAGCTTCATCATCCCTTGTCATGAATCCCACCAATACAATTAAAGAGTGACCAATCAATTATTTAACACATAGATATTTAAAAAATTGGGATCAGGTAGAAATCATCATAAATATTCTAAATGAGAGGTAAATAACGTAAATACCTAGTAGTATTAGTCCTTCTCTTTTGGAAAGTTTATTGTTCCTAGAAAGTAGGAAAAGGAGTAATATTGTTATTAGGATAAGTGCAGGGCCATCATAAATTATGGCAAGATTATCCACAGGTACAGTTACCAGCACGGCAGGCACTCCCAGACCAATCATTATGTTGAATATGTTACTGCCTAAAACGGTCCCTATAGCTAAACTACTAAGTCCTCTTCTGGCTGAAGTTAATACAGTGAAAAATTCCGGGGAGGTGGTTCCAAATGCCAATAAAATTCCTGCAAACATGGCTGATAAAGAGAAGATCACAGAAAGTTCTACAGTACAGTACACAATTATCCGGCATCCAATAGCTAATCCTAAAAGACCCAATAACAGACCAAAAACTTTTTTAGATAAATTAAATGATGTAAGGTTAATTTTGAATTTATCTTCTTTCTGGTTTTCTTTTTCCTTTTTTTCATGTATAAATAGAAAGTAGGTATAAATCCCATAAGCTGCTATGAGTACTATACCTGCAAATACATTGATTTCTCTGAAAACCACTATGAATGCTAACAATATCACAGCAGTAATCAGGGCCATTAATCCGTCTCGTTTAAAAGCAACCCTTTGGGATAATATAGGTCCGGCTACAGCAGCACTTATAGCTAGTATTCCACCAATATTCCACATATTAGCACCAAGTACCGTACCTACACCTATATCCGGATTTCCTGTTAAAATGGCTATCATGGCCGAACCAAACTCAGGCAGAGATGTACCAATTGCCGATGCTGTGATACCTAATAAGATCTCAGATACTCCAAAATATGATCCTAAATCTACTAAATTATTAACAAAAATTTCAGCCGCCTTTAAGACAAGCAAAAATGCTGCTAACAATACAATGATAAGAACTATCCACATAATATTATCCCTTAACAACTATATTATGATTCATTGTTTGGAACATCTATTTAAATATTGGCTTTTTTGGGCCCATAAATGGTTTATATCTTTATATTTAACTTATCAGGAAAATAATAATAATGTTGCCTTACTAAAACCATTGAATTGGTAAAATAACCCATAAAATGTTATTAAAGAATTTTTAATCAGGGATTGTCTTATGAATTCTAGAATAAGTAATTTTTTTCTTTGATCGCTCTTTATTTATGGTTCCTAAAAACTTGTTTAAACAAATCACATTAAAAAAATTGATGATTGGTGAATGATATGATTCCAGATAAATATCAGGGAGTACACTAAATTTTTGGGAATCAACAATCAAAATCTCTATGTTATTATCATCTTTATGAAAAATAAAAATACATCAGGGATCTTTGGGTTATAAATTAACTTATTATAATGATAAATAAAACAAGTACATTATTATACGATTATCAAAATAATGTGGATGGAATCAAAAAAATAGAGAACTACCACAATATTCATCGTTACATATAGGGCTGTGGTTCAAAATTGAGCGATTTCTTCAAGTTTTCAAGAATGATACTCATTTTACAATGATTTAGTGGCCCGTAATTTGAAAAAATATTTTTATTTCGTTATAGTATTGTTTAACGAAGTAAACTTATAATTAATTATTTTTTAATGGAATTATATACTAAATTAATATTACATATGGTAATTTTTTAAAATTAATACAGCAATTAAAAAATAGTTGAAAATAGGATTTACTATTTATTTAGTTTTTAAAAAAAAGAAATGAAGAATTTATTTGTTTAAATAAATCCTCATAAACTACCCTTAAACCCCAGCCCCTCCTGTGAGAGAGCTGGCGTCCATATCGAGCATCATTGGTTTAGGTAGTTCTAATCCAATGGTTTCTTTAATGACATCCTCAACAGTTTCTACCATGATGAATTCCAGTTCAGCGGTTACATCTTCGGGGATGTCGTCCAGGTCTTTTTCGTTTTCTTTGGGTAATATAACCCGTTTTATTCCTGCGCGGTGAGCTGCCAGGACTTTCTCTTTTATCCCACCTACAGGTAATACCACTCCCCGGAGTGATATTTCACCGGTCATTGCCAGTTTGGGGTCTACCTGCCGGTTGGTTACCAGTGATGCAATGGTGGAAAGTAAGGCCACACCAGCAGAGGGTCCGTCTTTAGGGATGGCTCCAGATGGCACGTGTATGTGTAAATCTTTCTTATCGAAATCCATCTGTTTGAGGTTGAGCGCCAGTCTGGATCGGATGAGGCTCTCTGATATCTTAGCAGATTCCTTCATCACATCTCCCAACTGTCCGGTGAGGGTTAACTTACCTGTTCCTGGCATGAATGCCCCTTCAATGAAGAGTATATCCCCACCTACTGGTGTCCAGGCTAGTCCGGTAACTACACCAGGTGGGTTGTTTTTGCCAGCCTGGCTTAACTGGGTGAGTTCATGGCCGAGTAAGTCGTAGAGCATGTCCTCATGGACTATGTATGGTAGTTCTACTTTTCCCAGAACTATCTTCTCTGATGCTACACGGGCTACGGCTGATAACTGTCTTTTAAGGCCACGGACACCTGCTTCTCTGGTGTATTTTTCAATGATGGTCTTGATTGCCTCATCATCTATCTGTAACTGTTCCTCAGTGAGTCCGTGTTCTTCAAGGACTTCTCCCATGATGTGTCTTTTGGCTATTATGAATTTCTCGTGGCTGGTGTAACTTCCTATCTCAATGGTTTCCATACGGTCACGTAGTGGTCCGGGTATGGTACGGAGGGAGTTTGCGGTGGCTATGAAAAACACATCAGATAGGTCATAGGGCACTTCTAAGTAGTGGTCAGAGAATGTATTGTTCTGTTCCGGGTCCAGTACTTCAAGTAGCGCGCTGGCTGGATCTCCACTGTAAGATGCCATGAGTTTATCTACCTCATCCATGATAAATACCGGGTTTTTTGTACCGGCCCTTCTCATTCCCTGGATGATTCTACCAGGTAGGGCTCCTACATAGGTTCTCCTGTGCCCTCTAATTTCTGCCTCATCCTTAACACCGCCCAGGCTGATCCTCACATATTCCCTGCCTAGTGCCTCTGCTATACTTTTTCCCAGGCTGGTTTTACCTGTTCCTGGAGGTCCTGTAAGTAGGAGTATTGATCCCTGTTTGTTCTGTTTGAGTTTCATCACGGTGAGGTGCTGGATTATCCTGTCTTTCACTTTGTCCAGGCCGTAGTGCTGTTCTTCCAGCACTGTCCGAGCTTCCTCTATATCTATGTCCTTGACTTCAGATTCACCCCAGGGAAGTTCTACCAGGAGGTCCAGATAGTTTCTGATTATGTTTTCCTCTGAACTGTGAGACCCTTGCCTTTCTAGCTTGCTCACTTCATCAAGTGCCACCTGTTTCACTTCATCAGGCATTCCTGATTCTTCTATTAACTGTTTATAATCTTTTCGAGCCCCAGGCCTTCCTTCTGTATCATCCAGCTCCTCCTGTATGGCTTTAAGCTGTTCCTTGAGCATGGTCTCCCTGTGTTTCTTGTTCATTTCATCGTTGAACTTGGCGGCCATTTCCATTTGGAACTGGATATTTTCCTTCTGTTCGATGAGTATATCCAGGAATTTAAGACTCTTCTCCTTTAAAGAACGTATCTCTAGAAACTCTTGCTTTTCAGGAGTGGTGAGTCTCATGTAGGGAAGTATGTAACCAGTTATCTTGGTGATGTTGTCTAACTGCATCACTCTATCTACGTAAGTTCGGGAGTCTTTGAAATTTTCACTTATCTCCTTTACCAGGTAGCGTATATGGGTCAATATTTCTTCCTTATCTTCCTCTTTCAGGTCATCTATATCTGGTTTTAACTGGTAAGTAGCCCTATAATCTCCATCATCAGGGATGAATTCCTCTACTTCCGCTCTTTCAATTATCTTGAGTTTTAGCTGGAAGAAATCTTTCATTTCTTTTGCATTTACAACTTTTACCAGGGTCCCTACATTATAAAGATCTGATTCTACATAAATTCCCTGCAGGTTATCTTCTTTAACTCCCAGGGCAATTCCGTAAAAATCATCACCTGAAACCCGTCTGTAGATTTCCTTACCTATTTTTTTATTTATCTTCAGGTTCATATCAGTTTCATGTATATACACCGTATTGGGTATTATTATGACTGATAATTCTGGATTTAGGTCTCTTTCGTTCATACTATCATGTTCCGGCTCTTTGAGCCTTAATTTGTTTTTTTAACTTATTTTTTATTAATTTTTTCAAGTTTAATTTTCTGTTCTGATTTTCCCTCTAATTTGTGGCATTTAATAAAAAGACATCCAAATAAAAAATCAACTTTTTCTTTATGTTCCTCTAATGCTTGTTCATTGAATGTGTAGTAAATATGATTTCCTTGTTTAGTAGAGTTGAGGATCCGGGCAGTTTTTAGTATTTTAAGGTGTTGTGAAGCTGCTGGTTGGGTTAATCCCATCATCCTTGCCATTTCTGTTACACTAGTTCGTTCCATATCGCCTGATGCTAATCTGTATACCAATATTAGTCGATTTACATTTCCCAACGCTTTAAAAAGTTCTTCTAGATCACTGGATAAATCTGTGTATTTCTGGGAATTGATCCTCAACATGTTACATAAGTATATAAGTATATGCTTATATACTTTTCGATTGTAATAAAAAAATAATTTAAAAAAATAAGAATCTTCCTAAAAATAGGTTATTGTCAAAAAAAGTCAATATAGAAATCCTGATAAAAATAATACCCTGTATTTTCAAATTAAAAAAAAAATGGAAAATTTTGAACAGATATAAATAAAAAAAATAATTTTTAATTCCTTATTTATGTGCAAAGTAAAATGTCAGTTCGCTGTTTTGCACGGAATCCAAACGGGCAAACCCCACCCTTTCCAATTGCACAATATCATCAACAGAAAGTTCGTCTGATGAAGGCTCAATAAAACCACTTAACAGGTTGGCATCCTGCATCATGACCTTAACTCTTTTATTTGAGGATACGGGTACCCAGTGGACAATACGTGCTTTTTCCTTACGTGCATCTTCCAATGAAGAACTGTGATAGGTTATTTCATCAGCAATCTTAATGTTAACTGCATCCATCAGCCTTAAAACTCTACCATTATTATTCTCTATATCATCCTGGTCAAGATAGACTTCACCATCAAATGGAAGCTCCCTGTAGCCACGATCTGGAAAATCAGGATGTTTAACCCTTTTAATTGTTCCTTTCAGAGATTCAGGTAGGCCGTTAATGGTGACCTTCTGCGGGTTTAAAACTGCAAAATATCGGTTGGCCACTTTCTCCAGAATGTTACGGTTTAGACCGTAAATCTTTTTCCAGCTAACCGTGGAATCTGCAATTTTAACACCTATTTCCAGCATCAGTTCCTTTATTGCTTCCGGCATAATTCCCCGTCTGCCGATGGCCCGAATGGTTCCCAGTCGTGGGTCGTCCCAGCCAGTGTACATCCCTTCTTCAATTCCATTTCTAGCCTGGGAAGTACTCAAGGCAATGTCATCCATTTTTAGACGGCCGTAATGAATGAACTCAGGCACGTCCCAGCCTAAGTGGTGGTAAAGGTACTTCTGCTTCTCACTATTTGCCAGGTGGTCCTTTCCACGAAGTACATGGGTAACACCCATCAGGTGGTCATCAACAGTTACTGAGAAGTTCATCATGGGATACACGCGGAATTTGTCCCCAATACGTGGATGTTCATCATCTACAATACGCATGGCCACCCAGTCACGAATAGCTGGATTTTTATGATCCAGGTCAGTTTTAACCCTTAAAACAACCGACCCCTCGGACATACCCGGCATCTCCTCCCAGAGTTTAAGATTCTCCGCCAGGGACATTTCACGGTGGGGGCATTCCTGGGAGCTGTCCTTAAGTTTTTTAAACTCATCTCCAGGACAGGTGCACATGTAGGCCTTACCTAGCTCTATAAGTTCCCGTGCATACTGGTGGTAGATCTCCATCCTATCACTCTGTATGTACTGATCCTGCCACTTCACTCCCATCCACTCCAGATCTTCAGGTATCATCTGGTAGGCATCAGGGTCCACCCGACGAGGATCGGTATCTTCCATCCTTAAAATCAGTTTGCCACCGTAACGGGTGACGTACTCCCAGTTTAAAATAGCTGCCCTGGCATGTCCTATATGCAATGGTCCGCTGGGGTTTGGTGCGAACCTTAAAACCACTTCACCATCTACATTGGGCAGATCAGCCAGTCCGCTTTTTTCCTGTTTCTTTTCTTTCTTGGTTTCCTTGACCCCTAATTTTTCAAGTTCCTGCTTCTGCTCATCTAAGGATAGGGAGTTTACCTGCCCGGTTATCTCAGCAGCCAGGCTGACTATTTTCTTGGATTCTTTCCGCAGTTCTGGGTGTGATCCCATTATAACACCCACTACAGCATCACTTTGCGCGCTGCCCTTGTGTTTAACTGCATTTAGAAGGGCGTATTTGTAAATGAGTTTTTCTGTATCATCCATAAAAATCATCTGAATAAATCATCTGAATAAATCATCTGAATAAATCATCTGAATAAATCATCTGAATAAATCATCTGAAAATATTGTAAATAATGCTAAGTTCAAAAAATTATAACCCAGTTTATACATGCATTAGAATTTAATTATACATACAATGCTGAAAATTAATTTAATCCGCTATATATAGAATTAATTAGTCCTGCAATTAGAAATCTAGTTCTCCTGCAAAATAAAAACCTAGTTTTTCCTCTCTAACACGAAATCAGCCAGATTGTAGAGTGCTTCTTTAGCAGGGGAGTCATCCATCATATCCAGGAGCTTCTTAGCCTGGTTTACATTTTCTAAGGCTATGTCCCTGGCGTAGGTAATGGAGTCGTACTTGTTGAAGATTTCGATGGCCCTGTTGGTATTTGATTCATCCCCACTTTCCAGGATGGATATCAGCTCTTCTTTATCCGCATCTGTTGCTGCTTCCAGGGTGTGCACTACCATGAGGGTCATCTTACCCTCTACTATGTCACTTCCCACTGGTTTTCCCAGCTCTTCTTCATCGCTTATTACATCCAGGTAGTCATCTTGTATTTGGAAGGCCATACCTATGAGTTCCCCATACTGGGAAAGTGCCTCAACCTGTTCTTCACTGCCTCCTCCGATTATTGCACCAGATTTGGTGGCGGCAGCAATTAATGCGGCTGTTTTCTTGTAAATCATTTTCAGGTAATCCTCTTCCTTAACATCTAACTTGCCTTCAAAATCCATATCTAATGCCTGTCCTTCACATATCTTAATACAGGAATCCACCACAGTTTTTAAGGCAGTGATTACATTTTCTGATGGAATGTCCTCCGCTTGAGTCTGGGTTACCAGTTCAAATGCCTTGGAAAAGAGAACATCACCAGCGAGTATGGCCATAGGCTCGCCCCAGAGGGTGTGTACCGCGGGCATTCCCCTTCTCATCTCATCTCCATCCATAATGTCATCATGAATGAGGCTGAAAGTATGGATGAGCTCCACGGCGGCTGCTGTTTTATATGCCCATTTCCTATTTCCACCCACTGCCTCTGCAGTTAAGAGAACCAGTGCGGGTCTTATCTTTTTACCACCCGCTTTTATTATGTGATTTGATGCCGAATGAAGGTTTTCAGGGTCAAGAGTATCTAATGCATTCTCTATTTCTCTGTCAACACCTATTGAATAATTTTTTACTAGTTTTAATATTTCCAAGTGATCTCCTCCTACATTATTCCTCCATTAAAGACTTGTGCCTGTCCATTTCTCAGTAAGTGTATGTTATTTCCCATCTTATATCCTTCTTCCTCTGCCAGTTCAGTGTAGGCTGCCAGCATCTCAAGATCTCCATGGGCAGGTATTATGTGCTCTGGATTGAGCATCCGGAGGAAGTCACGGTGATCTTCCCTTCCAGCATGTCCTGATACATGTATGTTAGGGTATATTCGAGCACCGCTAGTTTTAAGTCTTCTTTCCATGACGTTTCTGTTGGCTATGTTCATGGGGCTGGGTATGATTGGTGCAGATATCAATACGTTATCCCCTCTCTTCACCTGGAAGTTGGTTTTGTTGTTGGCTATCCTGGGCAGGAGTGCATCTACTTCTCCCTGGTGTCCGGTTGTCACCAGGAGATATTCATCCCTTTTTTCATCTGCATGGGCCAGAGCCCGGTTAACAGCCTTGGGACTGCCGTAGATACTGGCAGTTGCCGGTAAGTTCAGTATTCCAAGATTCTCAGCTATGCTTCCGAACCGTTCCATGGATCTGCCAAGTAGGAGTATCTGCCTGTCACTTTTATCTGCAATGTTACATATGGCCTGCAGCCTCTCTATATGGGATGAGAAGGTGGTAATCAGCATTCCATCTTTCTCTGCGAGTAAGGGTTCCATTGTATCCTGGAGGTTCATTCGGGCCACCTTCTCAGAGTGGGTTTTAACCTCGGTCATTTCAGTCATGTTGGTGGTTTCCACAATTAGTGCCAGTACTCCCTGCTGGCCAAGCTGCCTTAATCTCTGGTAGTCTGGTGGTGGGGAAAGCATCTGGTGATTGTCAAATTTAAAGTCATTGGCATATACTATAATACCTTCTGAAGTGTGCAGTGCAGCATTGACTGTTTGTGGTAAACTGTGGGTGGTTTGCACGAATTCCAGAGTTATGTCCGGGGATAATTGTATCTTCTCCCCTGGGTTTAAGATCTGTAAGGGGTTGTTCACCTTGAACTTCTTTTCCTGTTTAATGGTTCGCTCTATGAGTCCCATGGTGTAGGGCGTTCCTATTAATGGTGCTTCGTATCGGTGGGCTAATTTTCCAACTGCCCCTATATGGTCCAAGTGTCCATGGGTGAATACTATGGCCCTTACTTTTCCATCTACTTCCTTCATCAAGGTGTCGTCTGGTATAATACCACGCTCAATCAGGTCCAAGCTGTGCATCCGGGCCATATCCGTGTCTTCGTGTATGTGCACCCGGTCCAGGTGGATACCCATATCAAATATTACCACATCTTCTCCTATCTTCACGGCGGTCATATTCTTTCCAACTTCTTCGTATCCGCCCATGGCTATTATTTCTACGCTCATTATAATGATCTCCTGGCAAATTTACTGGTTTCTACGCCCCTTTCCTGGAGCCAGTCTCTTGTTTTTCCCTGTATAATTAGGTCTACATTTTTAAGTTCTTTGAGGTTACTTGCACCCAAGAGGTACATTACCACCTTAAGTTCTTCTATGAACTTTTCAAGGCGAGCAACTACTGCTTCTGGTCCCTCAAAGGCTTCCTTCAATAGTGGCAGGGCTATGCCCGCGGTATCTGCTCCCAGGGCTATTGCTTTGGCCATGTCCAGGCCAGTTCTTATTCCCCCAGAGGCAAGTATCGGTATATTAACTTGTTCTAATACTTCCACGGTGCTTACTGCTGTGGGTATTCCCCAGTCCCAGAATAGGTCTCCCAGGGAACGGTCCTTTGACCGGTAGGTTTCAACTGCTGCCCAGCTTGTTCCACCGGCGCCAGCAATATCAATTGCAGCTGCACCTGCTTTTTCCAGGGCTACTGCATCTTCTCTTTTTATTCCTGCACCGGTTTCTTTTATTATGACTGGTATTTCCAGTGTTTCTATTGCCTTTTTTATATTTTCTAGATAATTTTTTGAATTTACATCCCCTTCAGGTTGTATAACTTCCTGTAAGGGGTTCAGGTGGATGGCCATGGCATCCATGTCCATCATTGCTGCTGATTTCTCAGCATATTCAACCTGGGGTGCTCCTATATTCCCTATTATAAGTGTGGATGGAGCTTCATCCCGTATAATTGTGTATGTTGGTTTAAGTTCGGGGTTTTCCACCGCTGCTCGTTGGCTTCCCATCCCCATGCCTATCTTAAGTTTTTCGGCAGCTTTTGCCAGTGCCTGGTTTATGGCCTGGGATGCGGGGTGGCCCCCGGTTATACCGGTTATTATTATTGGTGCCTCGAGTTTTTTACCTAAAAATTCTGTCTCTAGGCTGATCTCTTCCTTATCTATACCTGGAAGAGCTTTGTGAATTAATTCTACATCACCAAAACCGGTCCTTTTATCTCTGTACTCTACATCTTTTTCCATGCAGAGGTTCAGATGATGTAGTTTTCTATCAGAAATCATGATCTTCTGTACCTTCTAATTTTTTAATTTGTGATTCTGTTAATTTTCCTATTTTACCGGGTTTCCTGTTGTTTCTGGATAAAATTGTTTTTTTACTTTTTAATCCGTGTTCCTGTTACATTCTCACCATTTAGGGCCTTTCTAATGTTGCCCTCTGTGTTGGCGTTTATTATTTCAGATTCTATTTTTAACTCTAAAAGTTCAAGGAGTTCACTGACTTTTCCACCCATACCCCCGGTAACATCTGTATTTGTTTCTTCTCCTGTTTCCATCTGTTCTAGTGAGGATACTGTTTCAATCAGGTGGGCATCTGAGTATTTTTTAGGGTTTTTATTGTATATTCCATCTACATCTGTTGCCAGGATCACCCTCTTTGCATGAAGATTCTCTGCCAGAAATTTTATTATCTGATCTCCAGAGAGAACTGCCATCTGAATGTGTTCATTTTCATCTAGAACCACATCCCCATATATGACTGGGACGAAGCCTAGCTCCAGATATCTTTTTATCAGGGCGATTTCTGCTCTTTTTATCCGTTTATTTTCGGTTAGTATGAATGATGATGGTTGTATAGATACAGATAAAGTACCCTCCCTTCTCAAGTGTTCAGTAACTAATCCGTTTAATTCCTTGACAGACTGTTGGGTCAGGGAAAATCCCATCATTTTTCTTTCTAAATCTTCCTTATTCCGAATTTCATCTCCTATTGCATATTTTTTTGCCAGGGGATGGCCATATGAACCTGCACCATGTACTACTATCAATTTCTGGTGGGTTGATTCTGCTATCTCTCCTGCTATTCTCTTTAAATTCTCATGATCAATGGTGGGTTCATCTTCTTCCTTTCTGGTTATTACACTCCCACCAATCTTTAAAATTATCAAAATGGATTTAACCCCCTTATATAGATTTCCGATTTTTTTATGGAAATCAAATGATGTTCTGTCTGATTACTTACTGGCTATTTAATTACCCTGTAAATTCATTTAAATAGCTTTTATTCCTATTAACTACCTTATAATCCTATTTAATATCTGTATCTTGATTAATTATTTTATAATCCTAATTTATCTGCCTAATAATCCCTATTTATCTACCTAATAATCCCTATTTATCTACCTAATAATTTCAATTTAACAAAATAATAATCCCTATCTAACAATCTATAATTCCTCAACCTATAATCCTAGTAAACAACCTAATAATTCCTATTCAACCACTTTGCAAGTGACTCCTTTATCATACAGCTTAATAGTGAAGGCCTGCTCCTTACTTTCCAGTTCATGGAGTACTTCATCCATTTTTTCCGGGCAGTATGCAATGATGCTACCGCCGCCACCTGCACCAGTTATCTTTGAACCTAGGGCACCATTCTGACGGGCCATGTATACCATACGGGAAAGTTCTGGTGTGTTAACTCCCAGCGCATCCAGGAGTCCGTGGTTTATGTTCATGAGTTCTCCCAACCTATTATCATCCCTGCTGAGGAGTGCTCTCTGGGCTTCTATGGTCACTTGTTCAATGGAATCTAACAGGGGATTTATTATGGAAGGATATGTTTCAAGTTTACATCGTACTGATCCAACCAGCTCACCTGTGTTGCTCTCTCTTTTGGTGTGTGCTATGACCAGGGGTAAATCCCAGTCTAAAGGAAGTTTAACCAGCTCCTGGGCATTCTGAGTAAGATAGATCGCTCCACCATAGGTGCTGAGGGCGGTGTCAATTGGACTTGCTGCCCCCTGAACTTCCAGTTCAACCTGGTGTGCTAGCGAAGCGATTTCTTCTGCTTCAAGATCTATTTCATAGTATTTACTGGCAGCTGCCAGGGTTGCCACGGTAACTGCCGCTGATGATCCCAGTCCTGATGCCACCGGCATCTCTATATCCCCTGTAACATCCATACCTTTTTTTTGGGATGGGGTTTCTGACTGACTAAATTCTGTTCTGCCCTTTATTATCTTCAGGGCCTTTAAAATGTACTTCAACATACCCTTACTTGGCTTGTTGTCATGGCTTTCTATAGTTTCATTTTCAAGGTCTAAGAATCCTCCCACTCCAAGTCGAGTTAATTCTACATGTACCTTTGAATCGGTTCTATCTGTTATTGTTACATGGGCTAATTTGTTAACTGCAAATGCAATAGCTGGTTTTCCGTAAACTACTGCATGTTCACCGAAGAGTATTACTTTACCCGGGGCTGATGCTGTAACTTGTATAAAATCACCCATCTTTAATATATTTATTAATCAAACTCTACTAAGTCAATTCTACTGGATAAATTAAAATTTAAATACGTGCATAGTTCTTATTTGATAATTTAAGGACATGCATATTCTTATTTTATAACTGCAGCTGCATATCCCACCACTGCACTTTTATCACCGGTGATATCTCCACTGGTGGCATATTTGAGTACTTCAACCTCTTCTGCACCCATTTGTTTGGAGTATATTATGGCTGCGTTAACCGGTCCAAACCCGCACATGGTAACATTCAATTCCTCAACACGGTTCATCACTGCTTTTTCGTCCAGGGCCTTGATTGCATCCAGGACCTGGTGGTCGTTGTTGTAGGCTATATCATATGGTTTGTAGTGGGTGAAGTCTGTGCTGGCCACTATGACCACGTCCCTATCTAGTTGTTTACTTGTTTGGGCTACAGCATTTCCTATCTCTGTTGCAGTTATCAGATCCTGCATCCACATAGATATGGGCACCATCTTAAACTCTTTGCCAGCTGTCTGTGCCAGGTACTGTATGAAGGGCACCTGTACTTCACAGCTATGTTCCTGCATATGTGCCACTGGATCTTGGTCTATTATGGGTGCATTTCCCATGAGTCTTTCTGCAAACTCACCGTCGATATCAACAAGTCCCATTGGGGTTTTCCACTGTCCTTCGGTTACTGTGGACACACCGGATCCCATTCCAGTATGGTTGGGACATAGTATAATGAATGTCTCTGGTAAACCGTCTTCTGCGAGTTTCTTGTAGGAGTGGGCAGCCACTGGCCCGGAGTACATGTAACCGGCATGAGGTGCGATTATACTTTTGATCAACCGCGAGTTACCTATGCTTTCAGGCACTCTTCCAGGACCAAGCTGGTGTTTAAAACAACCTTCTATCTGTTTAGTTAAAGAATCAGGATCTGCTTCATAGAAAGCACCTGTTACAGCAGGGTTTCTTATCATTTAAATCACTGCCTCTTTATTTTTTTATAAATTCATTCCCACTTATTTATATACTAACTAGAATTTTAATTTTATGTCAGTAAATTATTGCCCTACAGATTTAATTAATGGGGTAAATTTTTCTTTATAATCTATTATTATCCTTTAGAAATTTATTAAAGACTAGTTTTATCTTTAATCCGGGTTTGATGTAAGTTTACATCTTCAATTCAAAGTCTGTTGGTTCCACGTCAAGATCGGCATCTTCGGCTATGATTCCTCTCGCCCGTAATATCTGCCGGGCTAGTAACCAGTACACCAGTGCTATTGCCTTTCTTCCCTTGTTGTTTACGGGTAAGACTATGTCCACATTTCCCAGCAAGTTCTCTGTATCGCAGAGTGCTACTACAGGAATTCCCATCTGTTTTGCTTCTATTATAGCTTGTGAGTCTGATCTGGGATCGGTTACAACCAGTACCTTGGGCTCTATGAACTTGGCGTATTCAGGATTGGTAAGTGTTCCTGGTATAAACCTTCCAGGTATGGTCTTTGCACCTATTATTTCCCCGAATTTCTTGACTGGCGCCTGTCCATACTGTCTGGTTGACACCACCAGTATATCATCGGGGTCGTATTTGGCCAGGAAATTGGCTGTTGATTGTATTCTATCGTTGGTTTTTCTAACATCTAAGACGTAAAGTCCATCTGCCCTTACCCGGTAGATGTAACGTTCCATGTCTTTAGTTTTCTGTTGAGTGCCGATGTGTAAACCGGCTGCTAAATATTTATCCAGTGGAATTAAAAGTTCTGTCAATTTATCACCTCAAATAAACAATTTTTTATGTTAACCCTTTATTTTTTGCCTATATTTGTAAATAGTGGTTATTTTATAGGTACAAATGAAACAGAGGGTTTATGGGTATTGTAATAAATAAAAGGGATGCAATTCAATGGTCATAAAATTGCATCTTTCTTATTATCATCAAAAATATTTTTTTAATCTTCCTTTACCTTCACTGCCTCGTTGGGACATACATCCATGCATACCTCACATAAGCTGCAGTCTTCTTGGTTACAAATTATGATCTTGTCTCCTTCAATATCGAAGTTTTCCATGGGGCATACATCCACACATTCTGCGCAGTCAGCACCATCGCATTTATCTTGGTCTATAGTTATTTTAGCCATTTTTATGTCTCCTTATTGGTAACTTTTTTCAGATTTCAATTTGCTAATGGTAATAAATAATATATTCACCTGTATTTTTCTATCCTTCCCATAGCAGGGTCGGTTATCTCTTCTTCTATCCTGATGAGCTCGTTAAGTTTGGCTATTCTTTCCCCACCAGTTGCACCTGTTTTAATTATTGGGCAGCTCCAGGCCACAGCCAAATGGGCGATGGTCTCATCTGTTGTTTCACCTGAGCGGTGGCTTACCACTGGAACCACTTTGTTGTTCCGGGCGAGTTCCACTGTCTGGTAGGTGTCGGTGAGTGTTCCAATTTGGTTGGGTTTTATGATGATTGAATTTGCGGATTTCTTGTTTATTCCTTCCTGTAGTATCTCCGCGTTGGTCACGTATAGGTCATCACCACAGATAAGACATTTGTTCCCTGCTTTTCGGGTGAGCTCTGCAAATCCGTCGAAGTCATCTTCCCGGATGGGGTCTTCTATGTAGTAGAATCCATAGTTATCTATGATCTCCTTTACAAAGTCAACCTGTTCCCCAGTGCTCCGGTTTACACCTTCGCGCTGGTAAACGTATGCTTCACCATTCCACATTTCACTGGCTGCCATGTCCAGTGCGGGCTTTACTTCCACACCAGTTTCATCAGTGACAGACTGACAGGCTTTAACCTGGATTTCCAGTGCTTCTTCACTGGTGAGGTTTGGTGCCCATCCTCCTTCATCTCCTTTTCCCCCGGTAAATGATGGGTCTTTGGCCTGTATCAGTTCCCTGATTTTACGGTGTACATTGATGTTGGTAAAGACAGCTTCGGTGATGTTTTCTGCTCCTACAGGTATTACCAGGAATTCCTGTATATCCGGGGCATTTTTACCTGCATGTGCTCCCCCATTTATCATGTTACCCAGGGGGTAGGGTATTTCATTGGGCATATTTCCCCCTAAAAAGCGGTATAGAGGCATATTATAGGATGCTGCTGCAGCCTTGGCTGTTGCCATGGACACAGCCACGGTGGTGTTTCCACCTATATGTGAGAGGTTTTCTGTGCCATCTATCTCCTTCAAGACCAGGTCTATCTCATTTAAGTCTTCTGCATCCATTCCTATAAGTTCAGAGGATATGATATCTTCCACTTCACTTATTATCTTGTCTACTCCCCCATCTGGGAAGGCTACCACTTCACGTGCTCCGGTACTCGCTCCACTTGGAGCTGCCGCCCTTCCAAAACCGTTCCAGGTTATTACATCCACCTCTAGGGTGGGGTTTCCTCTACTATCTAAGATCTTTCGTACCCGTATGTCTTCTATAATACTATCCACAATAAACACCTCTGGAAAAAAATAGTGGGTTAATTCAGGTTTTATTTTTGGATTAACTGATTTTTTTAATTTGGATTTTATTTTTTTTCTTCTGATTAAATTAAATTTTTTTTAATGTGATCTAAATTGTAATGTGATCTAATGATTGTTATTTACAGCTCCTACTTGTTAATAGCCTGTTTTATTATATCCATTACCTTGTTAAATAGTCTATTTTTATAATTGTCCCCTATTTCTTTAAATAGTCTATTTTTCTGATTTTCTTTTCACTTCAAGTGGAATTACATTTTCTTTAAGCTCTAAAGTGGCTATGTCTATAGGGTCAATGGAACCAGTAACTTCAATCTGGGGTTTGGCTCCCATTGAAAGTTGCAGTGCTCTGGCACCTATGAGTCGTGCCCTTTCAAATCTAGTGAGTATTAATGGGGTTACTTTCTTCTTGGTACTAGCTTTTTTCCTAGCCATTTTCTTTCTCCTTTCTTGGTAACATCTATTATTATATATGAATTAGAAATGGGGCCGCCGAGATTTGAACTCGGGTCTCCAGCGTTCCGGTGTGTTGACCATCCCCGTTTCAGTTGAAAAAATATTGGTTTCAAGGAAAATTCTTATTTCTCCCTAAGTTTAACTGAATACTTGTTTCAATGGCTGAGAGGATGGACCAAGCTACCCTACGGCCCCCTTACTACCATACTTCTACATGGGAAATGAACATTCTCCTGCAGCAGTATTTATTTATTCCCAGGTCTTCGAGGACTTCTTTAGGATCCTCACCCTCATCAGTTCTCTTTTTATATTCCTCAAAATAGGCAGATACAACTTTTCCACAACTTAAACATCTAACTGGAATCATATAACCATCGTTTTAATAATGTTTTTTTTATAAAATTTTATTTCTGGTAAATAATTTTGGTAAGTAATTTTTAAATAAAGAATTGGTTTTCAGAGAAACCAAATCCCAAAAAGTATAAGGTATGGGTTTACCTGTAACTTTTCTGATTTCGGGCTCGTGCGCCTTTTCCACCGTACTTTTTAGGTTCACTACGTCTTGGATCACCTACAAGCATGGTACGGTCATATTGTGCGTATTTTTCTTTAAGATCCATGTCATTGGTCCATTGCACCATACCCTTGGCAATTACCATTCGTGCGGCTTCTGCCTGTCCCATTATTCCACCGCCAACTACATGAACATCTATGTCCACATCTTCCATCAGTTTACCGGCTAGGGTGATTGGTTCGTTTATCTTTAACCGTGCAATTTCTGGCTGGTAGAGTTCGGCAGGGTACTTATTTACCCTTACTCTTCCTTTACCTTCACGGAATTTTCCACGGGCAATGGCTGTTTTTCTTTTTCCACTGGTGTGAATAACTTTCTTCATGATATACACTGATCCTTATAATTTTTTAATATTTACCGCCCAGTAAATGGGAAATTTTTCCCAGTTCTATGCTTTTTTCTATGTGTTTGGGCTGGGCTTCTAATGGTTTTAAGGTTTCTTTATCTTCGAATTTCTTAGGAACTCCTACATGAACTTTTAAAGATTTGAAAGCTTCCCTTCCCTTGGGTTTCTTGTAGGGTAGCATACCTCTTACTGTTCTGCGGAATATATCATCGGGCCTTCGTGGGTATTTAGGCCCCATATCTCGGGGGTTTGAAATACTGGCCCTGTCTATTCTCTGTTTATATCTGGCATAGGTAAAATCCTTTGTCCCTGATATCAATATTTTATCAGCGTTTAAAACTGTTATATCTTCGCCCTGGAGGAGTTTTTTACTGACTTTACTTGCCAGTCTTCCCAGTACGAGTCCTTCTCCGTCTATAATCATTTTAACATTCCTCTACGTGTTTTATTGGATAATCCTTAACTTTACTGGATAATCTTTACTCCGGTGCCCTTGGGATTTTTCTCCACAAGTGCATCTATATCTAGGATTTCTCCGCCGACTTTATCTATCTTTTCGGCTGCCTTCAGGGAAAAGTCTAATGCTGCTACTTGGACTTTATGGTCCAGGACCCCACTGCTTAACACTTTACCTGGTACCAGGACTACATCGTCTGGCTGGGTGTGCCGGTTTATCTTGGAAAGGTTTACTTCTGCCTGTCTCCTGGTTGGTTTTTCCAGTTTACAGGCTATTTCTTTCCATATTGCCGCTTCTTCCTGGTATGATTTCTCTTTAAGGCTTTTTATAAGTTTTGTGATCTTGGGATTGGTTTTGGTTACCATTTAACTTTCTCCTTCTGTAAATTCTATGATTTTTTGAGATTTAGCTGCTAATATATCGCAGGCTGCGCTTATTATTTCCTCTGGTTTCAGTGATCCATCGGTTTCTAGCTGGAATATGAACTTGTCATCCCTGCCTTCTACGGTTATTGCTTCCATTTCACAATCCTTGACGCAGGTTTTGCACATGCTGCAGTTTTCAGGGTCTACTACCAGGATTTTGTTTTCCTTTTCATCAAATTCCAGAACCCCACGGGGGCATTCTGATGCACAATCTGCGCATGCTTCACATTTTTCCGTGTCTATGGTAATTTCAGGGTAGTACTTGTAGGCTGCCACTGTGGTGGGCTGCCATTTGGCATGTTCCAATCCTGTTCCCAGTTGGGCAATAGCCTCGAGTTCCACTTCCTCATCCCCCCTTAACTTTAAAAGGGGTATTGTATCGTGGACTGGGGTTATCTTGGCATCCTGTGAATTTAAGTCCCCGGAATAAACCGTCTTAGGTCCTTTCTCTTTCAAGAGAAGTGTAACACTGCATTTGGGGCAGTGATCGTCACAGTCACATTCTTCACGTGGTATGATTGCTTCAAGATCAGTTTTAATTGGAACGAGGCCTAACCTGTGGGCTAAAACTTCGTCGAATACGCGTGAATCATTTTTAAATATACCTAATTCTTCTATGGCCATGGTGGGTACTTCCATCATGCAGATCCGTCGAATTGCATTGATGAAAGGCACATCTACACCTTCAATTACTAAGGTTATCCTGTCTTCTTCCTTGCTTTTTATAGCTATATCCATTTAGACCCTTCTCCCCCTTTTACCTCCCGGTCTTCCTGTTCCATCGTGAGGTACTGGAGTGACATCTTCAATTTTGCCTATCTTTATACCGGCCCTGGCAAAAGCCCTTATTGTGGCCTGTGCACCTGGTCCTGGTGTTCTTGGACCGTTTCCTCCAGGGGCTCGTACACGAATGTGTAGTCCAATTAATCCCTTCTCCTTAACATCATCCGCTGCCCGGGTGGCAGCCGCCATGGCTGCAAAGGGTGATGATTCCTGTCTATCTGACCGTACCACCTTACCACCTGACCATTGACTAATGGTCTCTGCTCCGGTAAGGTCGGTGACGGTGATTATGGTATTGTTGAAGGAGCTGTAAATATTAGCTACTCCCCATTTTTCTTTATCCGCCATATTTATCACCTATAAAATTTATTCTTCTCCTTTCTGTTTGGAGACCTGTTCTTTATGATATTTTTCCATGACACTGCCCTGGTAGAAGCCTATAAGGTCTTCCTGCCCACTTTTTACTAAGTAACTGGGTGAGTCTATTTTCTTACCATCCAGGGCTATGTGCCCGTGCACCACCATGATCCTGGATTGTTTAACTGTGTTGCTCAATCCTTTCTGGTGTACAATGGTCTGTAACCTTCTGCGGAGTACATCTTCCATGGTCAGGTTTAAAACGTCTTCCAGTTTGGCTTCTTTATTTAGAAAACCTTGTTTAATAAGGTGGCGGAGTAACTCTTCCCTCTCTGTTTCAGTCTGTTCAGTGGATAGACCCAGGAGCTCCCTGGCATCACGCCGGTATTTTTTAACCATTGTTTCGGCTTTCCATATTTCTTTTTTATTTTTAAGCCCGTACTTTTTAACTAATTTATTTTCCAGTTTGATTCTGTCGGCATTCCATGGGTGAAGTGGTGTGTCGTAAGTTTTCCTGGATTTTCTTGGGTGTCCCATAATTTCATACTCCTAAAAATTCATCCTCTTCTTCTGCTTACTCCTACAGATGATCCTTTACGGAAGGTGGCTTTGGTTCTTTGACCTCTTACTGGTAATCCTACCTCATGCCTTCTTCCTTTATAACTTCTAATCTTTTTCATCCTGTTTAAGTCATCTCTAAGACGCATTATTAAGTCTGATTCTATAAGATGCTCTGTTTTACCAGTTTCGTAGTCGTTTCTCCGGTTAAGCATCCAATCGGGAACATTTACCTTCTTTGGATCTCGAATTGCATCCTCTATTTTGTTGATTGTATCATCTGGTAAGTATCCTATTTTCTGGTCTAAATCTAAACCCATTTGTGAAATTATGGCTCCGGATAACGCGATTCCCACGCCTTTTATATCTGCAATTGCGTGTGCTACTGGTTTGTTACCATCAACGTCCTTTCTTGCTATACGGACCATGTGTTTGAAATCTTCTTCCATATTCATTCCTCTTAAAATCTTTTGAAATAGTTCCTGTTAATTTTTCCTGTTATTTAATTTTTTTTAAATCCTCTTATCCTATTTGTTTCTTCTTTTAGTTAATATTTATGAGTCCAATTATTTGTTTTTAAACGCCGGGACTGGGATTTGAACCCAGGCGGAGCAAAGCTCCACAAGATTTCCAGTCTTGCGCCTTACCAGGCTAGACTATCCCGGCATAAGATAAATATGACACCTAAAAATCCTAAATATCTAGGCTTGTACATTTTTTGACTTGTTAATCTCTGGGAAGTTATATACAAAGAGCAGGTTTTTTACTTCCACATCTTTGGATATGTTCCAGGTTCCATAAAAACTTTTTTTATATCCACCATTATTCCCTGGTCAGATTTACATATTTCATCACTGTTCAGGAGGCTACTTCCTGCTGCAACCAGTTCACCCTTCAAAGTGTAAAGTGCAACTGTGGAGCCCATCTGTATTGAACTACATAACTGGAGGATCCCACCAGCTGCCAGATCCGCACCATGACAGACGGCATCCACTGCTGAGTCCCTGATGACTATCTGGGGGAGGTGTCTTGCTGCCTCTTCCATAGGAAGTACAGCTGCCCGTAGGCTGGTTTCATCTCCTTCATCAACCCATTCCTGGTAGGCATCAGTTAGGTCCTGTAAAGTCCTAAGGGTCTTATCTTCCCGGAAGGATCCTACTATGGTCCTGCGCAATTCGGCCATATGAGCGCCCGAACCAAGGGCCTCCCCTATATCGTGACAGTATTTACGGATGTAGGTACCTGCCTGGCAGCCAATCCGGAAAAGGACATCCTGACCATCCATTTCCATGAGGTGTACATAGTATATGTTCCTTACCCGTAACTCCCTTTTTACTGCTGATTTTACTGGGGGTGTTTGAAAGATCTTTCCCTGGAATTCCCGGAGTATCTCTGCTATTCTGCAGTCCTCCACTTCCTCATGGAGTCTCATCAGACATACATATTCCTTCGGCGCCTCTAAAAGAAGGTGGATGACTCTGGTTGCCTGATCTATTCCCACCGGCAGTACCCCGGTTACTCGGGGGTCCAGTGTTCCTCCGTGTCCTGTTTTATTGGCTTTAAGGATCCTTTTTACCCAGGAATCCACTTCGTGGGAAGTTGGTCCTGATGGTTTATCCAGGTTTATAACACCCTTAAAAAGGTGCTCCTCCATAGGTCGATCCTTTGGTGGACATCCAAAATCAGGGTCAGTCTCGCCTTCGGCCTTATTGAGAAGTTCAACCATCAGTTAACCTGTCTTTGGTGAATTTATGTTCTTATGAAATTTATGGATCAAAGTTTTTTTTTTACTAAATCAAGTTTTGACTAATTTAATGGGTCAAAATGTTTGATTTCTTATGGATTATTTTTTTACAACCGGAGTCTTCTTAAGCTACTGCAGCTTCAAAATCCTTCTTAATCTTTTCTATATCGTCAGATTTAACTTCAATTGTTTCATCTAATGGTTCTAAGTGTTTAATGTTGCATCTCCTGTTTTTAACAGTGTTTCCTACAACTTCTACAAATTTATCATCGATAACTTCTATTATAACACATTTTTCACCCGCTTCTCTACCTGCGAGTTTTACACATATTCTTCCAACTTCTATTGCTGGCATCATATCACCTCAATTGATATACCTATTTTTATTTACTTCATTAATTGATTCAGTTGTTTTAATATGGGGTTTAATTAATTCAATTGCTTCAATTTATGATATTGATTTTTTTATAATTGTTCACTTGCTTTCAGTATGATATGGGCTATACTTTCTGGACTGAAACTGTGGCTGTTGATTATGAGGTCATAGGTGTCCAGGTTGTTGATGTCTATGTTATGTATCTCCTGGTACCTCTTGGCTTCGCTTTTACCCCTTTTAATTATCTCAGCTTTAGCAATTTCAGGGGTCTTGTTTTCCCTCTGGCTTACGCGTTCTGCAGAGACATCCAGTGGTGTGGTTAAGCATACCTTAAGGTCTGCATCAACGAAGTATGCAGATAACCTGCCCTCCACAATGAGTTCATCTTTCTGGCCTGCAATTTCTGCCTGCTTCTGGTCTATCTGTCTGTCAATTTCAACGTTCTCTTCAGCGTAACTACTGAACTCCAGAATATCCATATCATGTTCACTGGCCATCTGGCGGAAAATATCCCCGGCTGAAATGTAGGGGATTCCCATCATATCGGAAAGTATCTTACTTACTGTGGTTGTACCACTTCCTGCAAGTCCGCCGATGGTTATAATCATTTATGATCGGGCCTCTTCTTTAAATAGTCGACGTGAACACTCAGAACATAAGTTTCCACCGTACGGTCGGTTAGGCCTTTTTTTAGTTTTTGCAAGTTTCTTTATCTGGTATGGTCTTCCTCGGGGGACACCATGAAGTAGCTTACCGCAAATGGCACATGCATGCTTGGAGGGCTTCTTCTTCTTGTAGTGTAATACTGTCTTGCCTCCCGGGGTTTTCTTAAAGGTTCTCTTGTAAGATCTTGATCTATATCTTAACTGTGGCATTTTATTTTTTCTCCTATATGATTTTTAATTTTTTAATGACTGGTGAATTTAATCAATCTTTAAATAATCTGATTTACATTTAAATAATCTCATCTGCATTTAAATAAGCTGATATGCATTAATATCTTACATTCCCCCAGATTTAAGGCCCAGGAACTTCCTGAACACCATGGACATTGCAAATGAAACCAGTATGTACCATCCCAGCCAGCTGATGGTGGCAAATGGTGTTACTGCACCCACTGGATAGAAGAATGCTGCTAACCACTGGAAAAATGGTACCAGGAATACATAGTAGCCGAAGGTTGGTAGCTGTACATAGAACTGGTTTATAAGTGGGTTTCCAGCCATCCAGTAAAATATTAAGATTATGGGTATGAAAGTCACAATCATGGGCTTGAAGGAGTTCATCATCATCTCCTTCTGCAGTTTCATGAAATCAGCCTGCTTCTCCTGAACGGCTTTCATGGCCTTGGGGTCGCCTGATTTCTGGGCTTTCATCATCTCCTGCTGGTATTCCTTCATCTCCCCCTGTACTGATTTTAATCGATCCTGATCTACTAACAGTTTGTTTGCCAAGGTTATGAAGAAAGCTATTATGGTGGCTATTATAAATACCCCAAAGATAGCACCAAACATGGGATTGTTCGGATCACTAAACAAGGTAAGTAAGGGGTTAAGTATTGGATCTAAGATTGAATTTAGAAAGTCGAAACCTGCCATTTTTTTATATCCTTTTTCTTAATTTTTTTTTGAATTATATTATTAGTTTAGTTAATTATTATAAGGTATCAATCATCCGGGCAACTGTTTCATCCAGCTGGTCATCATGATTTTGAATTATCTGTACTGTGGCACCGGTGAGTGCAGCGTAGGCCATGGCAACTGACCGGTTCATCTCCTGGTGTAAGTCTATGTCCCGGAGTTTCTCCATGTCCCGAATTCGGGTGGTATCCTGTATTCTCCTCATAAGGATTTCATCACCATCCGCCTCAACCAGCACAAACTGATCAGGCTGCAACTCTTCTAAAACCCATGGTGGTAAGCCGGGTAAAAAGCCCAATGGGGTTTTAACTGTGCAGTGGGTGTCAACAATTATGTTACTCTGCTGTGCCATTACTCGAATTTTTTTTGCAGCTTCCCTTTGAACATCCTTCTGTACGTCAGGAGCGAGAGTTCTTATAGAATCTCTATCCTTTACCAGATTCTTTTTCTGGGCGATCTCCATCATGACATCCCCATAATTTACATGTACATAGTCAAGGTCTACAAGTGCTCCTTTAAGAACCGTTGTACTTCCTGATCCTGGAATTCCAGCAACAACTACCACTTTCATATTAAAACTCCATGTTTTTTTTTAACTTTATGAAATTTAATCTCCTAAGAATTTTCTAAGCATTGGGTGCATGTCCATCAACTGCTCCTGGGCTAACTCCTCATATAATCGGTACACAATACCCACAGTTAAAAGCACACCTGTACCACCACCTAGTGCACTGGTAAGGTCTGCACCAAATGCCAGTAGCCCTACAAAGGCACCGCCCATGACAGTTATCGCGGGTATGTACTTCTTGAGTATCCTTTCAAAATGACCCCTGCTGCTCCTGAAACCAGGGATCTGCATACCCATATCGTACAACTGTTTTGCCACCTGTTTGGGACCTATTCCACTTAACTCTACCCATATCCAGGCGAACAATACACATGATCCTATGAAGAATACTGCGTAGATAAGCACATGTAATGGATTGGTGAAGAGGGTACTGATTGTTGGTACGGATAAATATAATGCCAGACCACTTATGGGCTGTCCATTGCTGATGGTTCCCAGAATAGGGATTCCAATTCTATCAAATATAGAAGCAAATAATTGTACGTTTAAAAGTAACGCACTGGTCAATATAACCGGCATATTGCTTGCGTATATAAACTTAAGGGGATACTTCCCACGGGCACCTTTAACACCACCATAGGATAGTGGTATCTCAACCCTCATACTCTCTGCGTAGACCACCACCAGGAAAACAACAATTACCGCTATTACCGGTAAAAGTAGTGAGAAATCTGGTTGGCTGGTGGTTAACGTGTATATGAAATGGGGTATTGCCCCAGAAGGTACTCCCGGAGAGGTTGGTGATGATAGGAAGTTAAATGATCCTACGATTATGGTTTGAGCAACTCCTCCTGCAATGAAGAGACCAACACCACTTCCAAAGCCCCACTTGGATATCACTTCATCAAGGAATATTATGAGTATTCCACCGATGAAAATCTGTAATACTAATATCCAGGCAACATCTGGAGATGATGGTGCCAGGGCGCCAGTAAATACCAGCACAGCTGCTTCAAATACTGTGAATATGATGGCAAGGAGTTTCTGAGTACCCTGGAATAAGGCTTTATCCCGTGGCTGGGAGAGATCCAATTTAATGATCTTTCCACCTACCATAAGCTGCAGTATAATGGATGCAGTTACAATGGGACCAATACCCAGGGTGATGATTGATCCAAAACTACCAGCCAGGACTGCCCTTAACTGGGCGAACTGGTCTACAGCTGTTGGGCTTAGACCAAAGAGGGGTACCATACCTATGATAAAATAGAGTATGAGTATAATTCCTGTCCACTGGAGTTTTTCTTTAAATGGAACCCGATAATCAGGTGACTTTACCTGAGGGAGTAAAGAGAATATGGGCTGTAGTTTTTCAATCAAAAGTATCTCCTTCCATATAAATAGTGAATTTCATTAATTGAGTGGTAAATTTATTCGGTTACTGCTTCTCCACCTGCATCTTCAATCTTGCGTGTTGCAGATTCTGAGAATCTCGGGGATTTAATTATGGCGGGTTTGGTTATTTTACCCATGCCCAGGACCTTGTTGTAGCCTAACTCTCTAACATCCACCACAACTTTTCCCTTTTCTTCCTTGGCTATACCCTTGATTACCAGTTCATCGAGTTTTTCATCCAGGAAAGCCAGGTTAACAGGATTAAATTTAGTTATTGTTTTTTGGGGTCTTTTAAAACCGCTTTTACCATAACGATCTGGGTCGTATTTAACTATCCAGGACCACATGTGCTTATGGTATCCGGCTCTACCTCTTCCTCCACGGTGTCCAGCTCCCCTTCTTTTTTTAGAAGAGCCACCTCCTATGGTTCGTGACCCGCGTAACTTGTTTATTTTTCGTGTTTTTCTTATCATGATCTATCAACTCTACTGGGTTATAACATCTTCCCTATGAGGTTTTCAATATCTTCTCCACGGTATCCCAGGGTTCCGTCTTCATTATAGGCTTTTTTAACATTTTTAAATCCTTTCCTGGGCGGGTGTAATCTGAAAACTGGTTTGATACCCATTTCCTCGAGCTTTTCACCCTTAAATACTGCCTTGGCCACATCTTCTATGTTTTTGTGGGATGTGTTTTCTTTGAGGAACTCTTCGGTGACTTTCTCTCCACCAGGGAGTCTGCCTCTTTTGGTGATAACCTTGATGAGTGTTTCTTCATTAATCTCACCCCAGGTTATGTAATCCTTTGATTTCTGGAGCATTCCCTTGTAACTGGGGTTTTCGTCAAGTATCACCGCATGGTTTATCCGGTTAAGACGTAGCATCTTCATGGTGTCTGCTACCTCTCCCCTGACCCCGGTTGTGCCCCTTACTCTTATCGCTGCAATCATCTATCCATCACCTTGAAATTTTTTTAAGCTTAAAGTGAATTTTCTACACGCACCATCTATTCTGCGCATTTTACTCCCAGATTTTTAAGGTCTGATTTCTTAGCTTTTACCATGCTTAACTGTTTTAACGCATCAAAGACAGCTGCTGCAAAGTTTATTGTAGTCTGGGTCTGTCCTTTGGTTTCGGACCATACATCATCAATTCCTGCTAGTTTCAGGATGGTTTTGCCCACATCTCCAACAGCCAGTCCCACTCCACCAGGCGCTGGTATTAGGGTTACGCGTACACTTCCTGCTTTTCCTTCAACTTTGAAGGGTACGGTGTGTTCTTTTCCACAGACACATCCCCAATCACCGCATCCTCGGCGGACTTTTATTATGTTATATTTAGCATCATCTACTGCTTTTCTGATGGCAGGACCTACCTCTTTGGCTTTGCCCTGTCCTAATCCCACATAGCCGTCCTTGTTTCCCACGGATACTATGACTCGGAAGTTCACTTTCCTACCGGATTTGTGCATTCTCTGGACCAGGTTAACATCCATGACTTCTTCTTCCAGATCAGGCAGCAACGAGTTCACTATTCCCAGTTCCATTATGGGAAGGCCTCGGTCAAATATCTCGTCAATATCAGTTATGGTACCTTCTTTAACCATACGGCCTAGATTTGTTTTTGGCTCCCAATCTTCCCTATAATTGTTCATGATAATTCCTCTTCAATTTTTTCTTTAATGGTGGTGAAGTGCTCAGGTAGTTTGGATGGTTCAATGCCCTTTTCCTGGTATTTGGAAAATATCTCTTTTGTTTCTTTATCATCCAGGTCCTGAGCATATTTTGCAATATGTTCCCCATTTATCCTTTCATCAGCGGGTAGGACTGATTCGTTGTGTGGTATGTCCAATCCAGAGTCCACTGCACCCTTGAGTACTGCGTATAATTTTGAACCTTTAAGTGATGTTTTAAGACCGATATCCAGGGTGGTCTCCTGTATTCCATTTTTTATAGCCTTTTTTCCAGCCATAAAACCAGTTAGGTATGCTGCAGAGATGTTCTTCCCACCTGCCTTCCAGCCTAACTTCTCAAGTTCCTTGGAGTTAACTGCCACCAGGGTTTCATCTCCCTCAGTTTTTGTGGTGACCACCTGGGCAATGATATGCTTATTGGAAAATCTTACAACAAATCTGTATTTGTTCTGTCCCACAAGCTTTAGTCTGGCTTTATAGTCAGTCTTTCCTTCTTTTCTTCTTTTGAATCCTAATTTGTATCTTGAACTGTGTGCCATAAATTATTCCCCCAATTATCTGAGAAGATCATGATCCCGAGCATAGGTCTTCATGTATGATTTGCTTCGGAATGCACCACCTTTAGCCATGTTGTAAAGCTTACGATAAGTGGTCTTGTTTATCTCCCTGTTATCTCTCATATTTTTTAAATCAGTTCTTAAGGCCCTTATTGTGGTCATCCAGGCTTTCTTCTTGGGGTTTCTTGCCCCTTTAGCCCCTTTTATGCTTCCACGGCCTTTCCTTTTTCCTTTCTTCTTCTGTGCTGCGATCTTCTTAGAACGGTAACTGCTTATCCCTTTTTTGGGTTTAGCCTTTATTACTCCATTTCCAATGAGTTGCTTGACACCTTCTCTGGTTATAGCCCGGGATACTTCCTCAGTATTCTCGGGATCTATCCAGACCCGGTTCACGCCGACTTTAAGAATGTCAGCAGCTATCCTTTTTTGAGTAGTAAGATTCAATTTAAAAAACCTCCTTAACAGCCCCTTTTAGGCTGAAGTCATTTTTTTTATATTATAATTATTATTTCCTTAAATTTGGTTCCTGTTGGAATCATAAGATTATCCGTTGAGTATCTTGATTCCCAGTTCCTTAGCTTTTATTAGGAGTTGTTCCCTTTTTCTCCCGCCTACTGTGGAACTGATTCTTCCGGCCTGTTTTTCTGGGTCTATGTTTTCCAGATCTGGGATGTTGGATACCAGTACATCCTGATATCCGGATGGGTGTAATCCTCTGGTTTCTTTAGGAGATCTGTATCCGATACTGGGCATTGCTGGTTTCCTTGCCTCGTATCTTCTTCTTTTACTGGTTTTTCCCCGAGCTTTCCTCCATTTGTCCCCTAGTTTTTTGTATCTGTGCCATTCCTGTCGTTTAAAATGTGGTTTCTTCATTGTGGATCACCCTATTTATTCCTGGCTTACCAGGTATATACCGTCCTGGAATACCCTGGGATCTTTCCCTTTAATTTTTGTGGCCTGTTCTATGTTGGCCATGGTCTGTCCTACTTCTTCCTTGTTTATACCTTCAACTAGGACCTCATCGCCTTTTACCGTGACCTTGGTTTTGCCCAGTATCTTGGCGGTTCGGTGGTATCTCTCCCCAAGGAAGTTATCTATAATTACCTTACCATCAGTTACTTTGACTGTCATGGGAAAGTGAGCGTAAACAATTTTCATCTTGTAAATGAATCCATCAGTTAATCCTATTATCATGTTGTTTATATGGGATTTTATTGTTCCCAACATGGCTTTATCCCTTTTTTTAGGGAAGGGAGCTTCTAATATGATTTTGTCATTGTCTCTGGTGATTTTGATATTTCTTGATTTAAACTTTCTTTTAAGTTCACCCTGAGGTCCGGTAACCACAACTTCATTGTTTATAGTTACATCTACTCCCTCTGGTATGGGGATTTCTTCCTTAAGAAGTGCTACTTGAGCCATTATTATCACCTTAGTAAATGTAAGCCAGAAGCCTGCCACCAATTCCCTTTTCCTTGGCTTCCTTGTGGGTCATTATACCCTGGGATGTGGTCATGATCATTATGCCGAAGTTCTTGCTGGGCAGGTATCTCATTTCAAATTTTTCAAATTCATCTTGTTTTACGGCGTGTCTGGGCTTTATCACACCGCACTTGTTTATATTCCCTTCGAGTTCAATGATGAATTGTCCTGCTTTTCCATCATCCACGAACTCAAATTCTCCAATGTATTCTTCCTTCTGCATTGTTCTTAAAACATGCCCAATCATCTTCGATGCTGGCTTTATGGTGCAGGTGTTGTTTCCCTGCAGCTCATTGTTTCGCATGTTAGTAAGAGCATCTGCCAGAGGATCCATGAGTGTCATTTTTTTTATACCTCTAGTTGTATTTTTTAAATCCAATTTTTGATGCAAGTTCTCTGAAACACTGTCTGCATAACATAAGCCCGTATCTCCTTACCAGGGCAGAGTGATCTCCACATCTTCTGCATTGTCTTGATGCCTTTCCGTATTTTTTTGGCAAGTTAATCACCTATCTTAACGTTGAAATTTTCCTTCATAAACTCCTGGGTTTCCTCTGGAGTGACCTGGTGTTTTGCTGGTACTTTTTTCCGTTGCATTTTCCTCTTCTTTATCCGGTAACCTGGTTTTTCAAAGGTTAATGATATATTCATACCGAATATACCTATGTCCGGGTCGTAGCGTATTCCGGGTATATCGATGTGTTCCTCTATTCCGAAGGACAGGTTACCGTTCCTATCGAACTGTCTGGATTTTAAACTGTTACCGATACCACTTAGGATGAGTTTTATGGCATTATCAGCCCTTTCATCACGCAGAGTGACTTTACAAGCTATGGGCTGGTTTTTCCTAATACCAAATTCTGGGTTGGTTACCTTGGAATAGGTACGTACCGGCTGCTGTTGGGTCAGGGATGTGAGCAATTTCTCTGCACGGACGAGTTTTTCGCCGGCTTCCCCTACACCAATGTTAATGGTGGCCTTGGCAATTTTAACTTCTTCCATAGGGTTCATTCTTATTTACCTCCAGGAAGTGTTATTAACGGTTTTTCCTCGCCTAATACAAACACATAATCCTTAAGGGTCTGGAAGGTTTTTCCACTTTTTGATTCAATTACCACGGTGTTGGGCATGGAGGATTTGGTTATGGTTATATCCTTTATGGTTCCCCTCTCACCGATGTGTTTTCCACCGGTGACCATGCCTAGTGTGCCTGCTTCAAATTTGATATGATCTTTAATTTCCTGAGAGGGGACTCTCATCTTCACCACATCTGCAGTTTTGTACTGGTCCTCTGTCAGGACGTTTCTGCCGTCGTGTAGATTTAACTGTATTTTACCATTTTTAAGGGTGGTTTTATCCACAACACGGCATAGTTTGAATCCCTTATTTCTCTTGGTTATAGGGTGGAGCAAGAGTCGTCCCTTTTCATCGGATAGTACCCGGTAGTACTTCTCTGATTTGGGTGTTTCAATTACATCCATGAACCCTACTGGGAACTTGTAATCCTTTATGGGTCTTCCATCAACCAGTATATCGCCCCGGTTAATGATGATCTTTGCTTCCCGTGCATTGTCTGCAACCTTGAGTATGTCCCTGACTACGATGAGTAAGGGCAATGATTTCTCCAGGGCATGGGATCCTGGACTGGTTTTAACTGTCCACTTGTATTCTTTGGGATGTATTGGCCATTTCTCCGGTGCCTTGTAACGTTTAAGATGTTTTCTTGAGCCCATTTTTGCCATGTTATCCCTTCCTCTCTATTACTTCGTTTCTTTCTTCATCATCTAATTCCAGATCCACCATCATCACGTTGGATGGGTGGACTGGGTGGTAAGTTTGATTTCCGTCAGGTTTCTGTACTGATACACCATCGATGAACAAACAGTAGTTCCTATGGTCTACCTTCTCCACCTTTCCTTCCTGTTCCTTGAAATCTCCCCGCATCACCAGTACAGTGTCACCTTTCCTCACCGGGAGAGACCTGGTCTCTAGTTTTTCCCGGAGTTCTTCAGATAGTGTGACAGACATTAGTTTATGGCGCTCATGTAATGGCGCTGTAAAGCGGGCTTTCCTCTGTTTTCTTGGCTGTTTTGACATTTATATCACCGTGAATATTTTTTCCTTTATAATTTGATAATTGTTTTAATCAGACAATTATGCTGGCTGCACTTCCTATTGAGGGCCAGCGGTCAGCTGCTTCCTTAGCTATTGGTCCTCTTATTTCAGAACCCTTAAGCACTCCATCTGTCGAGAGTATAACAGCTGCGTTGTCTTCAAATTTTACCCGTAAGCCGTCTGCTCTGCGGTATTCCTTTTTCTGTCTGACCACCACTGCAGTGGTGACTTCTCTTCTCATTTCCCTGGATCCTTTTTTAACGGAGATGAGTACCATGTCACCTACACCAGCAATGGCTAACCTTCTCCTTACACCTTTGTAGCCCTTTACCGATACAATTTCCACTTCTCTTGCACCGGTGTTATCCACACACTGTAATCTTGCGCCGATGGGTAATGATTTAGATACATTGGATGTGATAGCCTTCATTTCAATCTCCCTTGACTTCTATTACCACGAAATGTTTGGTTTTACTTAATGGCCTGCATTCCGCGATTTTAACTGCATCTCCAATGTTTAAATCTATGCAGTCTGGTTTATGTGCGCTTATCTTTGATTTCCTTTTTTCGTATCTTTCAAATTTTCTGATGAACTTGTAATAGCTTCTTTCTACAGTGATGGTTCTTTCTGCCCTGTCACTGGTAACGATGCCCTCGAGTATTTGTCCCCTTACTGGTAGGTCCCCGTGGAAGGGGCAGTTAGGGTCATCGCATTTGTTTTTTGGTTCTGTAACGTCGATACCAATCATATGATCACCTTCTGATTAAATTTTCCTTTAATAAATTTAGTAAACTTGTAATTTTTTTTGCTGCTCTTATTACCAGTTTTTTTTATATCTCTTTTTTATCCTGTTTTCCGGGCGCATGGCAATTACCTTGCCATTAACCTCCACTTTAACTCCATTGGGCAGGGTGAACTCGAAGACAGCTACTTTTTTAGGGATGATTTTTTCATTCCCTTGCACATCTTCGAATTTTATGGTATTTTTTGTCTCGTCAACAACCCTTCCCTTCAATCCCTTGTATCCTTCATGTGAACTTGCAACCACTTCCACATGGAGGCCAACGAATTCGTGTCTGAATATGTTTTGAGGAGTTATCATGAGTAAAATATCTGGTTTAACGTCTTCTTCTTCCCCTTGACCTATCATCCCGGGATTTAATTTCTATAGTGTCTGAAGAAAAGCCCATGTTCGCTAGAACTTCCTTTACTTTCCGTTTATGATCCCCTTGAAGTTCTATCTGGCCTTTTTTTGCAGTTCCTCCGCAGGCGCATTTATTTTTAAGTTCCTTGGTTAATTCTCTTATGTCAATGTCGTGCTCATCAATCCCTTCCACAATGGTCATGAGCTTTCCGAATCTTCTCCGGACTGTGTAGACCTTAACCTTTTGAATCTCCCTTGCAATCTCTTCACAAACGCAGAGTTCTTCCGGAAGACCGCATACATCACACACTGTCATCTATTTATGTTCTCCTTGGGTTTTTTCATTGAGTATAGTTAGTACTCGAGCAATAGTTCTTTTAAGTTCCTTAATCTCTCCAGGGTTATCGATGATCCCGGCTGCGGCACTCTTGGATACTATCTTTGAATGCTCGGCCCGGAGTTCCTCTAATTTTTTCTGGATGTCTGCAACTTCCATTTCCCTTACTTCGTTGCTTCTTATTATTGCCATAATTATTACATCCCTTAACTTTTAATTCCCAAACTACTTATTTCTGTTCAGCAGCTTTTGCCCATACTGCTGTTTTAAAGGTCTTTTTGGGTTCTTTTTTCTTGGCTGCTTTTTTAGCTGGAGCTTTCTTAGCTGGTTTTTTGGTTGTTTTCTTTGTTGTCTTCTTGGCTGCTTTCTTAGCCGGGGCCTTCTTTGCTGGTTTCTCTTCAGGCTCTTCAGATTCTTTCTCTGATTCCTCTGCTGGCTCCTCTTTAGCTGCCTTTTTAGTCGTCTTCTTAGCTGCTTTCTTAGCCGGGGCCTTCTTTGCTGGTTTCTCTTCAGGCTCTTCAGATTCTTTCTCTGATTCCTCTGCTGGCTCCTCTTTAGCTGCCTTTTTAGTCGTCTTCTTAGCTGCTTTCTTAGCC
>Ga0255341_1000474_pt1 | contig 67953 bp, 66 predicted proteins | sample wastewater_treat_8_FD_192418 | JGI IMG/M metagenome (GOLD analysis project Ga0255341, IMG submission 192418) | Wastewater microbial communities from Lulu Island WWTP, Vancouver, Canada - plant12 | ecosystem: Engineered > WWTP > Wastewater > Unclassified | place: Canada: Vancouver, British... | reverse complement strand
CATTTTGTCCCCATAAACTCAAAATCTTCGTTGCCCCTAATTAGCATATAGTCGCCCCGAATCTCCACCCGGACACCCAATTTGCGAAACTCCTGAGCAAAACTGCGCGCACGATCGCTCTCTTTATTGCGGAGACGCCGGATTCCCTGAATACAACTCTCTCCCGTAGCTCGTGTTGCCAACAAAAATAGAGGCGCAAAGAGGTCTGGTGCATCCGTAATGTCATACACAAATGGGCAAATAATAGACTTGCGAATGTTGATGTTTCCATCTTTGTCCTTGACAATATCCACATGATTCTGCTCGAGGAAGTCATATATCATCGCATCCGCCTGATTGGAGAACATATCCATACCGCGGATAGTGATATCTCCCATAATCGCTCCGGCTACGAGCATAATGGCGGCAGCGCTCCAATCCTTCTCCACTTCGAGCCCGTGAAGGGGCTTAATCTGCTGTTTGCCGGAGATAAAGAATGATCTGGATTCTTCATTTTCTTCGCCACTGAAATCAATATCAATTCCAAAAAACTCGGCCAGATAGATGGTTAGATCTATATAGGGATTACTGGTGGGGTCATCAACGTGCAAAACAGAGTCTTGAGCGCATTGTGAGAGGGCAAGTAGCATCCCAGATATCATTTGGGATCCTCGAGCCCCGGAGATATTGACAATTCTGCCATTGAGCCGTCCTGAGACAGATGCGGGCAAGTAATGTTCATCATTGTAGGAAATTTTGAGTCCCATCCACCGTAGGGCTTTCGCATGTTCGCGAATTTTACGCCGGTTGAGAGTCTTTTCGCCGACGATTAGAATATCGGAGTCGCTCAGACCTGCAAGAGGAATACAAAGTCGCGCCAATAATCCTGATTCTCCCACGAAAAGTTTATTGTCCTTGACTACCAGCCCCTTTTCTTGGATGCGTTGGTGACCCGTAAGTATGAGTGTGCGGCCTTCAAATGAGATTTCGGCCCCCAGTTGCCAGGCCACTGATAGTGCTGACTGGGTGTCATCACAGAGGGTAAGGTTGTAGAGGCGTGTAGTCCCTTCGGCAAGGGCGGCAAGCAATATTGCACGTTGTGCGAAACTCTTGGAGGAGGGAATATCCACCTCTCCCTTTAGCAGAATATCGCTCGCCATCAGATTGTAATAGCAGGGTTGACCGGGTGCGGTCTCAAATCCGCGGCGCGGGGAGACGTAGTAGAGCGGTGCACCCAGAGCGACGGATTTTAGCCTTGACGGAGTCCCTGCAGTACCCATTGCAAAAGCGATAAGTCGCTCGGGTGGAAATTCGTCGTAAAGGGAGAGAACTCTTTTCGCATCCTCAGCGGATTTGGCGGTGGTGACTATTTTAACTATATCCGCTCCTTCAGAAAAGGCATTCCTCACGATGGCTCGAAGTTCTTCTACTGGGTTTGTGTAGTGCCGGTTGTGGTAGGAGTGGATTGTTTTGCAAAACTTATTCATAGCAAGCGAAGAGAGCCACCTACGAGACTCTTCGGGAAGTGAAGTCTCAATGTCCACGATGTCTGCACCTGCAAGAATGGCCGTAGAGAGGGCTTTGATGGCATCCTCCCTTTCCGTAGCAAGATGGCAGGAATGTGCGGCCAACAGAGTCGCCTCTCTCTGGCAGGAAAACACATCCTTTATCTCCTGTTCGGAGAAACCGCATTTATCAAGCCGAATCTCAAGTACTTCGTCGCGCCTGGTTTCGGCCATAAATTTGCAGTAGATGCTGTCAATATCCCTTATGCTTATGCAGACTCGTGCCATTTGCGGAACTATTCTTCAACTGATGCGGCAACAATATTGGCCACCAGAGCTCTTGTCCTTGCAAGTGCACCCTTGTCCTCGGGGTGTACCCTATTTGTGAGAAGGATGACAGCGGTCTTTGAGTCCATATCTATGACCATTGAAGTGCCTGTGTAACCGGTGTGGCAGATAGTGCGAGTGCGGCTGAAGAGATCGCCGCGAATACCTGCCGCACTACTGCGATTGTCCCAGCCGAGCGCGCGTCCTATATGAGGGGAATTCTCCTCAGGTACCCTAATCATTCTCTCGACCGTCATCTTGCCGAGGATTCTGTTTCCATGAATCTGACCACCGTTCATCAAGGCTGCCGCGATGACGGAGAGATCCTCAGCATTTGAGAAGACTCCGGCATTGCCGCTATTGCCTACATTGATTATGCGTGCTATCGGATCGTGCACATTGCCTACAAGAGGCAGCCCATCGGCTTGCACTTCGGTTGGGGCACAGAGTTCGAGAGTTGATCCTGTGGGGTTATAGCAGGTGTTGGCAAGTTCGAGCACATCAAATATATGCCTCTGTGCATAGTCACACAATTTCTCTCCGGTAATATTTTGGAGGATATGCTGGAGGGTGACAAAATTAAGACAACTGTACAAATAATCCGTGGTGGGCTTGAAGTTACGCTTAACCTCCGTAGCTATATATCTTATCAATGAATCCGGTGTGGCTTCGCCAAATCTTTCCACATAAGCAGGTACGGTAATGTATGAAGCAATGCCGGAACTGTGAGTGAGCAGGTCTATTATTCTGATATCCGTTTTCTCGCCCGTGCCGGGATCAACCCATGGTTGGAAATCAGGGATATACATATCTACGGGGTCGGTAAGACGGATACTGCCGTTTTCCACAAGCTGAAGAAATGATAGAGTGGTGCCGACGCATTTGCTGACGGAGGCCAGGTCAAATACGGTCTCGGTAGTCATGGCCACGGTATCGGGCACTACGGATTTATTGCCGTAGGCCTTGAGATAGACGAGTTTGTCGCCTTTGACAACAGACAATACGGCTCCCGGGCACTGGCCCTCTTCAATAGCTTTAAATACTACGGAATCGACTCTGGAAAGAATCTTCGGATTCATTCTCTGGGATTCGGGCGTGGCTTTGGCAAGTTTTCCGGGTGCGGGTGTGGTGGTGCAACCTGTTGCCAGAAATGCGCAGAACAGGATTATAAGTAGAGAACGCTTCATGATATTATGATTTCGGATTGTGTTTGACAATTAACAAAGTTAATTAATTCTTTTGAGAAGCCTAATTGAAGAGAAAAAGAAAATCACACTCAAGAGGATGCCTGCCACAAGTTCCGGAAGGATTGTACGTAAAGGGAATCCATACATGATGACGATACGAAGGCCTTTTGTAAGCCAAAAAACGGGATTCATTTGGCAGAAATAATATGAAACACCGCTCATATTTGCCAGCGGTGCTACAATTGAGCTGAGCATTACAAGAAATATCATCACGAAAATCATCAGATACAGAGCCTGGATATCGTTACGAGCGACAGATGCAATGAAAACCCCTGCAAACAGCAGCGGGAACGTAAGTATGTATGCAACCATCACCAATTGGACCAAACCTGAAACAATGGTCATATCATAGACTATGTATCCCACCGCAAGACATAGGAAGAGTTCCAGAATGACGACAAGCGAATAAAAAAATACCTTAGTGCCAAGATAGAGCCGCATATCCACTCCGGTGACAATGATCTGAGAAAGAGTGTTGTGTTTTTTCTCGCCGGTGATATTGAGCCCGATAAGGAAAATAGCTACAATCAGAAGCGCCATTGCTATCAGCGAGACAAGATAATATTGTTCGGAATGCTCTTCATTGTTGAAAAGGCGGTGAAGGCTGATGATCTCTTCCGAGACCTCATTACCGGAGAGGATTGAGATCATTTGCGGTGCAGAGATATCTGCCTCTATTACCCTGGCCCCGTCCACAAGAAGAGTCAGGTTCTCAGGATTTCCAAGTTCGATTCCCCGCTCATAACCCTCCGGAATGAAAACGATCATCAAAACGGAGTTATGCTCCATAAGGCGCATTGCTTCTTCCACTGATTTGCACAAGACAGGAGGAAGGCAGTACTCAGATGAGAGGATTTTTTGCCCGATTTCCATGCTGGCAGAGGTGTGATCCATATCCACTATGGCACAACTGAACTTATTGGAATGGCCTAAGGTTTGGGGAATGAATCCGATCACGACGATAGGACAAAGGAGCAGCAATATAATCATCAGCGGAAACCTCACGAAAGCCAGAACCTCATGTTTGAATATGTAATAGAATCTTCTCATCAGGATTTGGAATAACGGCGTGAAAAACCCAGCAGGGCGATGATAAATGCAACTAAGCCCTGAATTGTCAGGAATAGGATATAGGGTAGATTTTCGGCAAAGCCCGTTCCTTTGTACGCTATACCTCTATATCCTTCGATGAAGTGATATCCGTTGTAAAGCCGGGCAACTCTCTGCATCATTTCGGGCATACTGCTGACAGGCATGACGAACCCCGAAAGAAACAGGTTTGGCGTGAATATAAAAAACCAGCAAATGATAAGAGCCGCTTCGTAAGTCTTGCAATAAGAACCGACAAGCAATCCGAGCATCATCGAATTGAAGGAAAAGAGGGCGCAGAAAAGGAAATAGAGCAGAAAACTGCCGTTAATCCCGAGTCCGAATACCGATTGTCCCAAAAAAATAAGATAGGATATATGTACCAGCGATATCAGAAAATAGGGAATAATTTTGCCAATGACAATTCTGATAGGTTCCAAAGGAGTAAGAGAGAGTAGCCGTGATGTGCCATGAACCTTTTCTTTGTTGATGCTTATGCTGAAAATCATGGTTGAAACCACTATCAGGATTATCATTATTATTCCGGGAATGGTGGCCATTCTTCGGTTGAGGTCGGCATTGTAAAGATATCTTATGGTAAAGGGAGCGTCGTTACCGGGCCCGATAAGAGAACTCTTTATGGCAGAGTTGATGGGGTTTTTGATTGCAAGAATATTTGTTGCGAAGGAGCAGTCGATGAAGAGGTCAAATTTGAAGGGCACATTGTAGCCCCATTCTCCTTCACTGATGACAATTGCAGCCGATATACCGTCTCGCGCGAAAGACTCTTCCACTTGCGAGGGTGAATCGAGCATCACTACTTTGCCGACTTTGTCCATGTTGCATAAATGATTCACCACTTCGTTTGCTTTCGGCCCTGCAGTGTTGGCAATGGCAAGGTCGATACGCTGTATGTCAATCGAAATGGCAAATCCTATGGTGATGAAAAACAGCGCCGGAAGAGCAAACAGGATAAGGCCGCTCACCTTATCCCTCAAGATGTGCGACAACTCCTTGCGTGCGACTGTCCAAATACCTCTCATCTGACCTCCTCCAAAAACAAGTTGATAAGGTCGCCTCCGGCCTCGGCAGCTAAGTCGACGGGAGTTCCGTAGGCCTTGATGGTCCCGTGCTCCATCATCACCATATTGTCACAATGAAATGCATCATCAAGGTAGTGGGTACTCACCAGAATGGCTATCCCTTCGTCTGCGGCATCTCGAACGGCTTCCCAAAGGCGTTTACGATTGAGAAGATCAAGTCCGGAAGTGGGCTCGTCAAGTAGCAGCAAGGTCGGGGAGTGGAGTCGTGAAATGGAGAAGGCAAGCAATTGTTTTCTGCCGGCAGGCAATCTGTCGGTTCGAACATTCAGATAGTCCTCCATATTGAAATGAGCGATAAAACGATCTCTCTGATGCACAAATTCCTGTTGCGGCAGATTGTAGAGAGCACCGTAAAACTCAAAATTCTCCATCACCGTCAGAGTTCCAACAAGAGAAAATGATTGGCTCATGTAGCCGATTCGACATTCCGGTGCTATGATGAATTCACCGGAAGTGGGTCTCGTAAGTCCGATAATCATCCTGATAAGAGTCGTTTTTCCGGCACCGTTGGCGCCGAAAATTCCTACCACTTCCCCTTTCTCCAGGGTCAGGGAGAAGTCGCGGACAGCCATAAGGGAGCCGAAGCGCTTATTGAGGGACGATATGGTGAGAATTCTATTCATCCGTGCTTTCCAGAAATTTGATGAAGACATCTTCAAGACTCTTTTCGCCCGGTGTGAGATTCTTAGGAGTGTCGTATGAGATGAGTCTGCCCTTATCAAGCAACATCACCTTGTCGGCACGCGCAGCCTCATCCAGATAGTGCGTACTCATGACTATTGTGATACCTTGTTCCCTCAGAGCCAGCAGCTCTTGCCAGAGCTCCCATCTCGAGAGAGGGTCGATACCGGTAGTGGGCTCATCAAGCAGAAGTATTGAGGGAGAATGGACTGTCGCACAACAAAGAGTGAGTTTCTGCCTCATACCTCCGGAAAGCTGACTTGCACGGTATCCGGCAAATTGCTCGAGAGAACTCCAAATGCGAGGAGTCATCTTGTAGAGCGCCTCCCTGCCGCACCCGTAGGCATTTGCAAAGAAATCCACATTCTCCATAACCGTCAGGTCGCTATAGAGCGAAAAAGTACCGGGGACATAGCCCGTTAGCTTGCGAATGGCGCTCTTATGCCGTCTGGTGTCATGTCCGCCGACCAACATTTTTCCCTTGAAATCGCTGTCGAGAGTGGTAATAATATCAAAAAGGGTGGATTTGCCGGCTCCGTTGGCTCCGATCATGGAAACAATACTCCCTTCCTCTACATTGAAGGTGAGATCGTACAACGCTTGAAAACGGCCGTACCACTTGGATATGCCTTCGGCACGGATCATATGTGGAGTTCGGCAGGCAGACCGGCACGCAGAGTACCATCATTGGGTACCTCAATTTTTACCATATATACCAGACGTGTGCGATTGTCTCTTGTCTGTATGTGGTTGGGGGCGTACTCCGAGTGCTCGGAAATGTAGATTACACTACCCTTATGCTCTGTCAGAGTACCGTCAGGGCCGTCTGTAATAACGGTAACGCTGTCACCCAAATTGACCTTTGTCAGAGTTGCACCGTCAAGCCAGCACTTGAAGACCATCTTGTCGGTGCGGGCCAGTTTGAATATGGGGCGGCCTATGAGTACATACTCATGTTCGTTGAGATATTTAGTTACTACAATTCCATCTTCAGGCGAATGTATAGTGCAGCGTCTGATCTGTTCATCAATCATGTGTTTTTGGGAAACGAGCACCTCAATTTGCGCCAACACGGAAGCTGACTGCTGTTTGAGCTGCGCACGAGCTGCTTCTATTCTGCTCTCCAGAATGGAAATCTTGTCCTGAGTCTGTTCCAGTTTCTTGGAGTCCAGCGATCCTGACGCCACAAGATTGCGTACCCTTTCAAGTTCTTTCACCAGAGCATCTTTCTCACTGGTATAGGCCTCTATTTGGATTGCCTCCTTTGGCATTGTTGCTCTGAGCGCAGCCATCTGCGAGACGAGATTATTGCGTTGGAGTACCAGCAGGGTGGTGTCTATATGGCCTACAACCTCTCCGCGACTGAGGGGAGTGCCCTCTTCGACTTTAAGATCGGTTACCCTGCCGTCGGCATCTGCCGAGACGGTCCATTCAATGTTGTAAAAAAGGCCATAGCCGTCAGGCTGGTTATCCTGTTTACAGGAAACAAGCAGAAGAGCAACGATAAAAAGTATAGAGAAGTGTTTCATAGTCGTCAATTGTCGGGATTATCAATAAAGATGCGGTGGCTGAGGATAATTTTACGGATTTTTTCAATTCTGTGGTATTCCCTACCGAGTTCGGCCTGTGTCTGCATATTGAGTGCGGTAAGATATTCGTTCTCGGATATTTCGCCTTTTTGCATCATCAAACGCAGTTCGTCTGCCAGTTCGCGATATCCTGCAGCCATTTCTGCAGCCTGTTTTTCCAATTCCTCACAAGCTGCGATCTCTCTTTCAATTTCGGTGCGTTTGATTTCAGTCTGCAGTTCGAGGTTAGTCCTGAATAACTCCAAGCGACTTTGTTCATTGACAGAGAGAGCCTTATTTCGGTGGTGTGTGCGCCAGTCGGAGATGGGAATTATAATGGCAACGCCTGCCAATCCGGAGAGAAGAGGGTCGTCTGAAAAGACATCCATTCCCCATTTGCCATAGTGGCCGAGTGCATATAATTCAATCCTGGGGAGTACTTTTGAGAGAGAGAGCCGCCTGCCGGCATCAATCTGTCCGCTGCGGACATCGATTTTCCTGATCGTGGGATCTTCGGTTACTGCCTCAATAAGGTCGCGTGATGGCATTTCGAGCTTGGTGTCAGGAGTTATTTCGCTACCGGTGAGGGTGGAGAGCAATGAGAGGCATTTCTCTCTTTCAATCTCCAGACCGGAAATTCTGTGGCTGCTTTCAAGCAATTGCATCTCCATCATCATTACATCCTTGCGATAGATTGAACCTTCGGCAAAAAGTGATTTTATACTCTTTAAATCATTTTGGAGTCTATCGTGAGCTGTTTTGAGGATTTCGAGGCTCTTTTCAGCCAGGAGTGCATTGAAGTAAAGCTCGTCAGCTATGTTTTCTGTCTGAAGTGCCTTCTGCTCTATATCCAGAAGCTCTGCCTCTTTTGCCAGATTGTTGAGCAAACGTCTTGTACGGTACTCGCCTCCATCGTAGATGTTTTGTCCGAAAAGCAGAAAGCCGCCGTACTGCCATTTGGAAAGTTTCTTGAAGTCAATCTGGTGATTGACCAGAGCACCCATATCTGGCGTATGTGTCTGGTACGATGTAAAGCCGCCTGCAGAGATCTGCGGGAGGATTGTCCTTTTGAGTATGCTGCCACGTATTTCAGCACCTTGTCGCACAAGAGCTGCATTGCGACTATCTCCGATAGCTCCGCGTGCCATAGTACGGCACTCCTCCAGTGTAAGCACCTTATTCGTCATGCCACTCTGCTGTGCTCTGGCACAAATTGCTGCCATCACCATCATAGCGGCAGTCACCGCTGAAATCAATAACCGTTGCATAAAACTTTTCCTACCTACTAAAACACAAATATAAACAAAAATAGGGAGAAATACCGGATATAAAAAACGGCCTTTTTGTAAGGCCGTTTTTAATTTGGAGTTCTGAGTATCTAGTATTGAGTATTTTCTAATATTAGATATAGAACTTCTTGGTTATTCGCTATCTCTTGATTGACGGGTACGTCCGCCACCACTACGACCACGACGTTCACCACCGCGTCCGCCACCACTGCGACCACGACGTTCACTACCGCGGCTTTGTGGCTGTGCTGATGCTGCGTTGGCAGAAATACCTGTGTTAGGTGAGAGATCACGTTTTCCATAAACTTCACCGTTGCAGATCCATACTTTAATGCCGAGAACACCAACTTTAGTGTTAGCCTCTGCCAAAGCATAGTCAATGTCGGCACGGAAAGTATGAAGAGGAGTACGACCCTCTTTGTAGAGCTCGCTTCTTGCCATTTCAGCACCACCGAGGCGGCCGCTGATAAGCACTTTGATACCTTCTGCACCTACGCGCATTGTAGATGCAATTGCCATCTTGACTGCCCTACGATAGGAAACACGTCCTTCAACCTGGCGTGCAATGTTGTTGGCAACGATATTGGCATCAACCTCGGGACGTTTCACCTCAAAAATATTTATTTGCACCTCTTTGTTGCAAACTTTCTTCAATTCCTCTTTCAGTTTGTCAACCTCCTGGCCGCCCTTGCCGATAATAACACCCGGACGTGCGGTGTGGATGGTAACAGTGATGAGTTTCAAAGTACGCTCGATAACGATCTTTGACAAGCTTGCCTTTGCAAGACGAGTATTTAGATATTCACGAATCTTTGCATCTTCGAGAATCCTGCTGGCATAGTCACCGTACCAGTTGGAGTCCCAGCCACGGATAATGCCTATACGATTGCTGATAGGGTTAGTTTTTTGTCCCATTTTTATGCCTCCTCAGTTGTTGCTGGTTTAACGGTTTTTTTAGTATCAAGCACTATGGTAACGTGGTTTGAACGCTTGCGGATACGCGCTGCACGGCCCTGGGGGGCTGTACGAATGCGTTTTAGAGTGCGGCCCTGTCCTACCATGATGCTCTTGATGTACACATTTCCATTTTCCAACTCTTTGCGGTCAGCTTCATTTTTAACTTCCCAGTTGGCAATAGCGCTGCGTACGAGTTTCTCAAGGCGGATAGCTGCCTCTTTCTTTGAATATTTAAGAATATCCAAAGCACGGTTGACCTCTACACCCCTGATAATGTCAGCAACCAAACGCATCTTGCGAGGTGAAGTAGGAATATCATTCAGCTTTGCAATAGCTGTCTGTTTCTTTATTTCTTTCAGCCTTTCGGCCATCTCTCTTTTTCTAGATCCCATTGTAATCTTCTCTTTTTAAATGTTAACGATTACCCGAGTGACCTTTGAAGGTGCGTGTCGGTGCAAATTCTCCGAGTTTGTGACCAACCATGTTCTCTGTAACATATACCGGAACAAACTTGTTTCCGTTGTGAACAGCGATAGTGTGTCCCACAAAGTCCGGCGAAATCATACTGGATCTTGACCAGGTCTTTATGACTTCCTTTTTCATACTGCCATCATTCATGGCGAGTATTCTTTTTTCCAAACTGTCCTGAATATAAGGACCTTTTCTAAGTGAACGACTCATAATCTTCTAAAGTTTAATTCCGTTATTTCTTTCTTTTTCTTCTTTCAATGATGAATTTGTTGGAAATCTTCTTGGGGTTGCGAGTCTTGTATCCCTTAGCCGGTAAACCTTTACGTGAACGGGGGTGCCCACCGGAGGCGCGGCCTTCACCGCCACCCATAGGGTGATCCACGGGATTCATTACGACGCCGCGGGTGCGGGGTCTGCGACCGAGCCAGCGTTTGCGGCCGGCTTTACCATGAGACTCCAAGCTGTGGTCGGGGTTGGACACTGTACCTACAGTGGCGCGGCAGGTTACCAGTACCATGCGTGTCTCTCCGGAAGGGAGACGAAGAATGGCATGGCCGCCTTCACGTGCTGTAAGCTGCGCAAACGTACCGGCGCTGCGTGCCATAGCGGCACCACAACCGGGACGGAGCTCGATGTTGTGTACCAATGTACCGAGAGGAATTTCCGATAGAGGAAGAGTGTTACCGATTTCAGGGGCGACACCGGGACCGGAAGCGATCACCTGGCCTACCTTGATACCGTTTGGAGCGATGATGTAGCGTTTCTCGCCATCACCATATACTACCAATGCAATACGTGCACTGCGATTGGGGTCGTATTCGATAGTCTTGACAGTTGCCGTATATTGGTCCTTGTCACGATGGAAGTCGATTACTCGATACATTTTCTTGTGACCGCCACCAATATAGCGCATTGTCATCTTACCCTGGTTGTTGCGTCCGCCCGTGCGCTTAATTGGCTTTAGAAGGGACTTTTCAGGGGTTGTGCAGGTGATATCGTCGAAAGCGCTGATCACCTTATTTCTTTGTCCGGGGGTTACCGGTTTGAATTTACGTACTGCCATGGCCTTAAATGTTACTATAGAAGTCTATCTTATCATCTCCGGCCAATGTCACAAATGCCTTCTTATAGTGATTTGTACGGCCTGTCAACATACCTGCTGTCGTGTAGCGGCTTTTACGTTTTCCGTGGTAATTTACAGTATTGACATCAATTACTGAAACACCATACATTTGCTCAACCGCTTGTTTGATCTCCAACTTATTGGCGTCGCGGTCAACGATAAAAGCGTATCGATTCAATTTATCGCCTTGAATCGTCATCTTTTCAGTTACTACTGGCTTAATTAAAATTCCCATCGTTCTTTTGTTATTTGCGTCTTTCAACCAGAATGTCCTGAACTCCGTCAACCATCACGAGGTGGTTGGCATTGATCAGGGTGTAGGTGTTGATCTCATCTACAGTGATGACCTTCACTTCCGGAAGATTGCGGGACGATAAGTAAATATTGTTTGAATTTTCGGGAAGCACCACAAGGGTTTTTCTTCCATTTGCCTTGAGGTTGTCAAGAATCTTGATAAACTCTTTGGTCTTGGGAGCATCCATTGTAAAGGGCTCAACCATTGTTATTGCATTATCTTTTGCTTTGTAAGTCAAAGCGGAGAAACGTGCAAGCTGTTTGAGTTTTTTGTTGAGTTTGAACCTGTAGTCACGGGGTTTGGGACCAAAAGTGGTTCCGCCGCCTACGAAGATGTTGGCTTTAATACTGCCATGGCGTGCTCCGCCACCACCTTTCTGCCTACCCAACTTCTTGGTGCTGTATGAGATTTCCCAACGCTCCTTTGTCTTATGGGTACCTTGACGCCGGTTGGCAAGATACTGCTTAACGTCAAGATAGATAGCGTCATCATTAGGCTCGATTGCGAAAATCGCATCATCGAGAACAACTGATTTGCCGGATTCCGTTCCGTCAATTTTGTATACTTTCAATTCCATAACGCTTAATCCTCCACAATTACATAAGAACCTTTGGCTCCGGGTATAGAGCCCTTAACTAAAATGAGATTGTTCTCAGGGATAATCTTGATTACCTGAAGGTTTAGCACTTTCACGCGCTCACCGCCCATACGGCCGGCCATCTTCATGCCTTTGAAAACTCTTGAAGGCCAAGATGAAGCACCCAGCGAACCGGGGTGACGCAATCTGTTGTGCTGACCGTGTGTCCGGTCGCCCACACCTGAGAAACCGTGGCGCTTTACTACGCCCTGGAAGCCTTTACCTTTTGAAATACCGGTAACGTCAACCCAGTCAATCTTGCCCTCTGAAAGGTCGAGGTCGAGATCTGCAACGGTGATAGTGTCTCCAAGCTTAAATTTGGCGGTGTCAAAATCCTTGAACTCTACCAATTTGCGCTTAGGAGTGGTTCCTGCCTTTTCGAAGTGCCCCTTTAGGGGCTTGCTGGCGTGTTTCTCTTTAATATCGTCATAGGCAAGCTGTACAGCGGCATAACCATCTTTTTCTACTGTACGAATTTGCGTAACAACACACGGGCCAGCCTCAATAACAGTGCATGGAAGATTTTTTCCCTCGGCACTGAAAACGGAAGTCATTCCGATTTTTTTTCCAATTATTCCAGGCATTGGTCGTTAATTTGGTGTAAATAAATTAGTTAACAAATGTCCGCACATTTTTTGCGGGCTGCAAATATAAAACGATTTTCTTTATCGGCCAAATAATTCACTGATTTTCAATGATTATTCCGTTGATTATCCGACAAAAGGTTTTTCAGAATCGGAATTATTGAATTACCTTTATATTCTACTTGAGGAGAGTCATTTAAAAAAGAGTTCCAAAACATGAGAGACAGATTATTCAAAATATCACTTACTCTCATTTGCTTATATGTTTTTTTGGTAAAAATATATGCGATAGTTTATGCTTTGGCAAAGCATATAAGTGATTGGCCGGTGTTACTTATAGATGTGGCAGTCCTATGTGCCTGCGTGCTCCTGGTTCTGTTTTTGTGGAGAAAAACAGCAAATATAAGATATGGGATAGTCTGGTGTATATTGATTGTCGGGGCGATTTTTGCACAACTTTATGTAGGATTATTCAACTTTTTGATAAAGGATCCGGGTGTCGATCAAACGAGAGTTTTATGGGCTTTTGATCTGCCGAATTTGCTCTCTCTGTTTATTCTGGTGGTTTTGATGATAATGATTATAAAAAAATGAGGTGTGTTAGAAAAATTTAATATGAAAAAACGGGGAATAATGAAAATACGAATACTATCCTGTTTTTTTGTTCTTATTAGTTTTTGTGCATCAGGACAAGATCTGTCCGGCACATATTACAGTGAATACGGAACAAAAATAGAAATAAGAGGAAATGAATTGACTTATATTGAGCCTCATTTTTCCACCCCTCTCCGGTCCAATGACACCTTAGCAAAATGTACGTTTGAGTGGGTTGATGCTGATTTTATAAAAATCAACTCAACTCCACCGGACATTATTGCCCTCAAAGGATTAAATGTAACACAGCATTCGGATAGTACTGTCATTGACAGCATAAAAGTATCTTTTTCAATTCCATATCAAAGGTGGAATCTTACAATACAGATACACACTGATACTTTCAAAACCTTTGATTTTGTCTATTCCCAAGGGAACAGAGATGTGATGTTACCCAATAATGTCAGATCAATAACATTTTATATTACTCCCGAACATATTATACCACATACTGCAGATGGATTGTTTTATGGTGTTATTGGATTCGACCCATTTCAGGAGTTTGAAATAAATGAGAACATTAATAGAGTTTTGATAGAAATCCCTGCCCTCGATGATTCTTTTTTCGAAAGATACTACATAAAAGATTATTATGCCAGGGTATCGAATGACTCCATTATGTGGGAAGGGGAAGTATTTGTAAAGGGTGCTGACGCTCCAATTCCGGATTTAATAGAGGATTAGTAATGAAGTAATGAAACGAGTATTCGACATAATGGTTTTTGATATTTCCGGCGGTATGCGTGCAGTTATTTCAATGATGAAGAGAACGACTAATATGAAAAATAGAATCCTCATAATCATTTTCGTATTTCTATGCTATTTTTGACAAGACCAAAATCAACTACGATAAACCTCATTACCCAATCGAATTATTGGAGAAATGGCTGTTTGCTCCGGGCTCTAAATAGCATGAACTAAAAATGGAAATAATAGAAGAGTTCAAACGACAAGGGCAAGATGATTAGTCAATGGAAAAGCCTCTTTTCCGATCTGATTATTGTTTGCGATCTTTCTTTTTGTTCGTAAAGTACATATACAGTAAAAAGATAGCTTGAACCAAGAAGAGCGCACTAATAATGTACTTATTGGTTATTACATTGAATAGAACCAATATGAGCGAAATGATCAAGATGAGTTGTGAAGTGAGAAATAAATATTTCATATGTTAATAATTTAATCCAAATGCCCAAAGCGGTATGACATTAAGATAACCAAACTCAATATCATCTTTTACGACAAACGATTTACCGTCTTTTTCTATCTGTTTTTGTTTTTTCTTTTTTCCGCCCACTTCAAACGTATATCCATTAACAATAAAATCGGCTTTTTTGCCCGAAATAACGTCATTTTTCACACGCATCTGATTGAAGAAAAATGTTTCTCTAATATTTCCCGTTTTAGATTTGTCGCCAACCAAGTTAAAAATGATGTTAGTATTGTCGAGATAGACTTTGTCGACTTTTCCCAATCCACGAATGCCGCCTGTTTCATCACGAAGTTGTGTTAAAAGTCCTGCCTGTTCCATATATAAAAAATAGTCGTCCAACGAGTTTCTGCTCACACCAATCATTTCGGCAATTTTGGTGAAATTTGGCTTGAATGGAACACTTTCGGCAATGATGGCAAGCAGACGTTTTAACTTTCTTGCTGTTCCTACATTTAGGTTGGCATATTGCGGAATATCCGTTTCTAATGTCTGTACAATAACCTGCCCCAAACGTATGCTCATCTCGTTTTCAATTCCGAAAGGATAATATCCGTATTTTAAATACTCTTTAAATAGTGGTAAAGGATGATCTATACCGTGAAGTTTTGCTTCATTGTTGATAATTTGTGTAAACGAAAAGACCGGTATATCGTAATTATGAAATAGTTTCAGATATTCACGAAATGAAAGTCCTTGCAATTTATAAATAATGGCACGACGACTCAAATCGGCAGAGCCTTTCAGTATATTCAATATGGAGGAACCGGTAAATACAACTTTCAGATTAGGATAGGAGTCGTAAATATTTTTTAGTTCTTGAGACCAATTGGCGTATTTATGAATTTCATCGATAAACAGATATTCTCCCGCATTTTTATGAAACTCATCAGCCAAATCTATCAGCCTTTGTTCGCTGAAATAAATATCATCTGCCGAAACATATAATGTATTCTTTACGCTCAGATGTTCCTTTATCCGTTGTAAAATCATTGTAGTTTTACCCACGCCCCGTCCACCGATAATCCCAACCATACGACTTTCCCACGATATTTCTTCATATAAATATCGTTTGAAATCTGTTGTCGTGTTGAGTAGAAGTGTTTCAAATTTCTGATAAAAAGCTTTCATCATTGTATCTATTTTTTGCAAATATATGCAAATCGCACAACAAAACAAGCAGAATTTTGAAAAATTGCTCAGTGGGTTGTGCGTTTTGATAAAAGTTCGCTTTTGATACAGCTTACCCCGAAACTACAAAAACATCAAAATCAACAACTGCGCGGTGATGACGCGCAAAAACATTGTGAGCGGATAGACTGTGGCGTAGCTTACTGCGGGAACGTCGTTGCCGGCTGTGGAATTTGCAAATGCGAGGGCGGGAGGGTCGGTCATACTTCCCGAAATCATTCCCATCAGGACAAAATAGTTGATCTTATAGACTTTTCTTCCTATAGTGCCGATAATTAAGAGCGGAAGAACGGTAATAATAGCTCCGTAACCGATCCATTTATAGCCGCCGGCTAATATAGTCTCCACGAAACCTTCACCCGCACCTATTCCTACGCATGCAAGGAATATAGCTATTCCTATTTCGCGCAGCATCAGATTGGCACTCATGGTTGTATATGTCACGAGCTTATATTTCGGGCCGAATTTACTTATGAGTATCGAAACGATGAGCGGACCGCCTGCCAATCCCAATTTCACCGGTTGCGGTATTCCGGGAATTGTAAAGGGAATACTTCCCAAAAGGACACCGAGAGAGATGCCGATAAAGATGGCAATAAGGTTCGGTTCTCTGAGTCTCTTAAGGGAGTTACCCAGGAATTTTTCCACCTCTGCGATAGATGCTTCGGAGCCGACAACCGTAACCCTGTCGCCGAGTTGCAGCTTCAATCCCGGTTCGGCGATTAGGTCCACTCCTGCACGATTTACACGAGTAATGTTGATGCCGAATAGATTTCTGAGTTTTAATTGTCCTATGGATTTTCCGTTAATGCCCGATTTTGTGATAGCAATTCTGCGGGAAACCAATTGCGAGTCGAGCTTGTTCCATTGCGTCCTATCCATATCAATGCGTTGTCCGATCAGTGCTTCAATCTGATCGATGTTTTGCAGATTGGAGACAACCAGCACTTTGTCGTTTTCTTCAAGAACAGTATCGGTTTTTGGCACAACCAGCTCTCCGCTTTTCAAGTGTAGAACACGGGAAATGACAAATTCCTTCTCAATCAGCTTTTTGATTTCATGAAGCGGCTTATTCACTATCGCCGGATTTTCCACGACGAGCGAAAACATATTCGCTTCGGTTAATTTTGTTTCGCTCTGCGAATCCAGATTGGCTTTCTCTTTTTCAGGATTGATTTTGAAAATATATCTGAACAGCACTAAAGTCAATATAATTCCTACTACTCCAAGAGGGTATGCAACAGCATAAGCGGTCGCAATCGTAGGGTCTGCTGCTCCGGTAATATCGGTAAAGGTCTGTTGTGCCGCTCCCATTCCCGGAGTATTGGTTACCGCTCCCGACAGGATTCCCACCATTGTGGAAATGGGAGTATCCGTTATCAAGTGAATTATATAGGCGGTTATCACGCCTAAAAATACAACTCCCGTTGCGAGCAAATTGAGGGTAATTCCGCCCTTTTTGAAAGAGGAGAAAAAACTTGGACCAACCTGCATACCGATGGAGTAAATAAATAGGATAAGTCCGAACTCCTTCATGAAATGCAGCACTTCCGGATTGATTTGCAACCCGAAATGTCCGAGGAATATCCCGAAAAACAAAATCCAGGTTGTTCCCAAAGAGATTCCGAAAATCTTTACTTTTCCCAGTGAAAGCCCGATGGCAATTACAACCGAAAGTAAGAGTATGGAGTGAGCAATCCCCGTCCCCGTTATTAATTCAGTCAGCCAGTTCATCGTTAGTTTTATGGTCTAATTATGTTTGACTTAAGAAAGCGCACAAATGTACTACTTCTTTTGCATCAAAAAAAATATGCACTTGGCTTGTGCCCATTGGAGCCATACAAAAACCCCGAAAACCGTAAGCTTTCGGGGTTTTATCGTCAAAAAAGATTTCGTGAGTTTACTCCCACCTGAGCCTTTTAACGGTTTTAATCATTTCACGTTTCATTCTGGGTGAAAGCTCCTGTGTGGCGAGCCATCCGTTTATGGCATTGACAATCTTTTCTCTTTCAACGGAATAATGGAACCAGCCGAGGGCCTCAATCATCACAAGGCGGGTATATTCGCTCTGAGAGGTGTTGCCTGCAACTTCAAGAAGTTCGTCAACCTTCCAGTGGAGAGGATTGTTGCGAAGGAATCTCATATCGGATTCTCTCTTTAGATCATCCGCACTGAAATTCTTGATGTTCTCCATCTGCTTTATTGTATTCTTGATGAAGTAATCCATATCCTTGGCGATATCTTCTGGCAGTTCATCGTGGTTAAACAGATTGAGTGCACCCTGCGCCGCATACTGAGTACGGGCTACCTCATGGGAACGGCGGACTACATCGGCCAATTCATCTTTGCAATTTTCCGCACCCATCTTGCCGGCATAATGGCAGGATTGTCTGCGGATCATCTCGAAGGGATCGAAAATACCTTTTTCTACCACTTTGAGGGCGTTTTCGTCTACAAAAGGAGCTATCGCCGTAAGCGCCTGGAGGCGTACAATCCAGGATTTATCTTTCCCGAAGATCTCTGCAAGGTCAGCAGAGCTGAGAGCTCCCAGTTCGGAAAGTTGTTTCACTGCCATTGCACGGAACATAGGCTCTCTTGCATTCAGGAAGTCCTCCCAATATTCGCTCCCGCCGATGCCTTCATCTTTCATCAGGCCGGAATTAATATGGGACTGGGTTGCGAGAGCACGGGAAATCTCCGCTGCATCCACTCCATCAGGGGCAGTAAATCTGAAAGTGGGGTCGCCTATCATGTGGGATTCGAGATAGCACACTTCCTTCTGCCAGAAGCCGGCCCTGATACCGAGTGCCAGGTAACCGATCAGCTGATCCGCCCATTTATCCTGCAGTACATTCACTGTGTTGCCTTGGGCAACTACATTGCGGCCATCATTGAAGATATGGTATCCCGCCACATAGCCCTTCTCGTGGAAAGAACCGTTGTAGCAGGCGTTGAATATGGTCAATCTTGCGCCGGTTTTGAGCTTTTGAATCTCCTCAAGTACTATATTGATATCAGCACTTGCAAGCGAGTCATTGACCCTTTCCGCCTCCATAGCTTCATCAGAGAAGAGAGCGGGATCCAGGTGGTAGTGTTCCGCCATATCTTTGATAAATTCCTCTTTCTTTTCGGGAGTTCTCTTTACTGCACGGCGGAGGTCATTGCGGAGGGTACGTTTGAGGGCTTCGATGTTCTCTTCGATGGAGTACGCAGGAGCAAGACCGTTGATGTACTGGGTATCGGGAGCGCCATGCTCGGTAAACATCAGAACATCTGTTTCCGGACGCTGGATTTCGTTGTACAACTTAAACTTCATATAGTTGTCCTGTCTGAAGTTGTAGAACTTGTTGCCGGAAGCCTTTCTGAATGCCTGCGGAAAATATTCCCTGAAAAGCATGGGTTGCTGTCTCCAAACATTCAGACAATCCGAGTTGTAGCCGTGGCCTGCAAAGTAGATGAAATGGTCGAGGGGATTTTCCTCTTTGTGAGCGGCAATCACCTTTCGCAGATATTTTCTCATAACTTCCATCTTTTCTCCGGGAAAATTCTCGGGGACACGCATACGTGCGGAGTAGAAGGTGGGGTTGAGTTTCTGGGATCCATTCTCGGTCAGGTTGTAGTAAAACCAGCGGGGTTTGGTCTCATCCTGCTTGATAAACTCGAAACCGAGGTGGAGGTCATCATAATATCTGTCGGAGGTAACGGATGACTCTTCCATCGGGAAGGTGTTCTCGTTCATCTTGAATGCTGTGGTCATAAACTGAGCTTGGCGCACTCTGGCGATGGGAATATCGCCGATGAAGACCATACCTTCGAGAAGAGGTTTTTTCTTGGAAAGGGCAATGATCTGAGATTTTACATCTTCAGGTCTGGCCCAGTCGGAATAGAGTATATAGGTACCCAGGCCTTCGCTCTGGAGCACTTCTCTGTAAGCGTCAATCTCAGCTTTGCAAGCATTGTATGTCTCGTTGTCCACGAAAATGGCAAACGATGTGGCCGCTTTTGGGTCACATTTGACAATATTAACTTTTGCTTTGGGTGCGGCAACCATTGTGCCCGCCATAAGAATAGCACAAATCAAAGCAAATGCACTTTTCATAATAACTCTTCTTTTCATCGTGTATACTCTTTTAAGCGGTTGATTGTTTTCAAAAGTTCATCGGAAAGTCGAGGGTCGAGATCTTTTTGGTTGTCGAGGACAGCCTGGCAACCGTTGATGATTTCTACTCTGTTATAAGCCCGAACAAACCATCCCAGTGCTTCTGCGAGGGCTATTCTGATCTCAAGATCATCCTCAGGATTGCCGATGACATTGAGGATGTCGTAAGCCATTTGAGGGAAGGGATTGTTTCGAAGTACCACAAGATAGAAGTCTCTGGTACTCGGTTTCTGTGTGGTATCTATAACGCATCTCCAGCACTCGGTAAGTGTGCGCTCGGCACTGTTGATCGTATTCTCAACATTCTCCCAGAACTCCTCCTTGTCGAAGATGAACTCGTTGTCATTCATCACAGCATCCTTGAAGAAATGCTTCAAAAGTTCCACGTTGAGGTGGTGTGCGCTGAAGCTCATATTGAATGCAATCCTTTTTGCAAGGTAATCCTCAAGGTAAGCGTTCACCATGTATGGAGCCAGATCGTTGCGTCCCACTCGGCCCATGTAGTACATTGCTTTTCTGCGAATAAACTCGTAGGGGTCATCAGATGCGAGCTTGAGCAACTCTATGTAGTTGTCATCATTGTAGTGTGCAAGCAAATGTAAACACTGAAGGCGTACCATATAGTATGGAGAGCTCTTGTAGGTCTCAAGGAGAAGATCCGACATTCCCTCATATTCCAACTCAAAGAGCTTGTATAGAGCCAAACCCTGTATATCCGCAGGGAGGTTGTGCTCCATTACAGCCAGCCAGTACTCCGGATCTTTTGAGTGGACCCTGATGCGTGGCATTCCCTTTGGGGCAGCAAACCTGAAAGTAGGGTCGCCGATGATATGGGACTCGAGGATATTGATGTTTTTGGTCCATTCTCCTATCCTCATGCCGCATGCGAGCATACCCATAAGGTCGGTAGAGGACTTATCCTGGAGCACATTGACGGAGTTGCCGAAGCAGGCAACGGTCTTGCCTTTGCCGAAAATATATTCACCTGCGATGAAGTCTCCGTTCCTGAAGTCGCCATTGTAGCAGGCGTCGAAGATCACAACGCGCGGATTGGGATTGATTGCCTTGATATCTTCGAGCACAAAGCCGGTCTTTGCATATTCGAGAGAGTCCTCTGCCATTACTGCAGGGTCATTCCATCCCTCAAACCAGGTACTGTCGATACCATACTCTTTAATATACCTCTCCATTGCATCCTGCACACTATTGCCTCTTTTCTCTACGCTCCTAAGCTGTCTGCGAAGCAATCTTTTACCCGAATTGTAGTAATCTTCTTCGTACTCGTTGGGGATGGATCCGGTCAGATATTGTCTTTCGGTCACACCATGCTCGTGAAAGAGCATCAGGTCAACATCGTCGCGCTTCATCTCCTCGGTCAGAATCTCCTTCATATAGGGAAACATTGCGAAAAGGTAGAATTTGGCGTTGTCAGCATATCCCTGAGTCGCTGCGGGCACCTGCTCTCCCATTACATAGCTCTGGTCTTTCCATGCTATGAGACTATTGGAGAATGAGCCGTCTCCGGTGTACTGTACTACCACATCGAGGGGATTTTCCACACTTCTTTCCTTTACCGCCTTTTTCAGATAGTTGCGGATTTGATCGAAACCCGCATCACCTTTGGCGGTAGAGCGGATACGTCCCGTATAAATGTCACAGGAGATTCGTTGTGGAGACTCACCGGTCAGCCAGTAGTAATAGAGTTGGTGATGAGTCGAATCTTGATGAAGAAATTTGAATTTCAGGTCAAAATCATCATAGAAACGATCCGAAGGCACTGATGAGTCGTAGTAGCCGTAAACATCCTGATCCATCTTGAACGCAGATGTGAAGTGCTGCGCTCCGCGGATCATTGGAATGGGAATGTCACCCACGAATACGGCTCCTTCGAGTCCCTGTTCGTCATAATACTTTTTAAGGAAAAATTTCACATGCTCCGGAGATTCCCATTCAGCAGAGAGAATGTAGGTTGCGAGGCCATCTTTCTCTATGACATCGCGATAGGCGTGTATCTCCCCCTTGCAGGCATCATAGGTAGCCTGGTCTACAAATATAGCGAACGAGTTGCGAACGCTTTGGGTTGGGGAAATAATATTTTGCTGCGCCCCCAAAGGGAGGCACAGCAAAACAAAAAAGAGGAATGATATTTTTTTCATTTATTGGTGCTGGATACTTTATTATTAGAAAGTAAATCCGATTGAAAAATTAGCAAATGTTCTTGAGCTGGGAGTTAATTGGGGACCGGGGTTGAGGTTCCACCAGAAATTCTTGCCCTCAGTGTCGGTGCCATAGCTGTAGTTGTGAAGTTCCTCGTCAGAACGGAGATACTTACAGCTTGCAGCAACATAAATGGTGCTTTTCTCACCCATGGGGAAGATCGCCTTCAGATTGATGCCGAATTGGTAATAGTTGGCACTGAGGATGGCAAGGTCTTTCTCATAAAGCTCTCTAATCACCTCCGAATCGGGGAAAGGACCATTATAAATATGCTCACCCGCTATGTTGTAATTGTAACCGGCGCTCAGACCTACGACGATGGAGTTGTTGCCTACCATAAAATTCTTCTTGCCGTAGATCTCTCCATATACGTTTTCAGCCTTGAAAGAGGACTCAGGCAAAATGTAGGTATCCAATCTGTCAGTGTACTGACCCTGAATACCCGCCATCCAGTCATAACCTGCTCCGCTATCTTTGTAGAGGTCATACTTTAGAGAAAGACCGGTGAAATCATACTTGCTGCGGATAAATTTTGCTATTGTAACCCATTGCTGCACTTCGTATGTGGCATCTATCATCTGTATATATTCGATACCGTCAGTACTCCTCATATAACCGTCAAGAGTAATCTTGTTTGTAAAAGAGTCGCCTTCGAGCACGGTCTGCAGATTGCCTCCAGCAACATGCTGGATTGTTGAGCCCATTCTGCGAGGTTTGGAGGGAGAGTGGAATACGTCAATTACCTGATAAGTGTAGTAGCCCTCTGCAAGCACTTTGGCGTTAAGACCCTGGTAGCCGTACTGAAGAGCACCGCCAAGCCTGTTGGTTTTGTAATAATATGTGCCAAGACCGCCGAATGAACCCACCACGACATCTACAAAAGTGCCTACTCCTCTGAGGTTGAATGCAGGCTGGTCCTGCTGGTTATTACTATTGAGAGGAGAGTACCTGTCAAAAGCATTTTTGTACATAAATGTTAGACCGGCACTGTGATCGCCAAACGTAAATACAGCTGAAGGCTTTACTTCGATTCCATATTCGAAAGACTCACATCGTGGGTCAATCTGTTTGGCGCCGCTCTTCGTATAATAGTTTGCGGTTGCACCGAAAGCAACGAGATCCCAGAGTACCGGAGTAGCTGCCTTCATTGTCATATTATAGGTCTGTTTCTTGAAATAACTCAGACGAGAGTCTGCAAGAATATAGGGCATATCGGGATCAAGAGTGAGGCGGAGAGTGTTGAACTTGGTGTCCTCCTGGGTTATGTTCTGGTAGGAGAATTCTCCCCATACACGTGCTTTGCCGAGAGGTCTTGAGCCGGATGTGTTGATATCGAGTGTCTTAAGGTTGCCCTCTTGCTGAAGCTTGTAGTCGCCGACTTTCCAGTCATAACCTACTGAAAGGGTCCCGAAGTCACTGAGAGGAGTCAGTATCATACCTGCCGCATTGTTCGAGTTGAACCATGTGGCTTTGGCTTGATTGAGTTCCAGCGCTGTCGGATAGATGGTAGATTTACTCCCCTGTGCCTGAGCGACGAATAGTGTGCTCAGAGCCAAAACTGATGCGATAATATATTTTTTCATCTTTTTCATTGTTAGAGGTCAGTAAATTATTTCTTGTACCAAGTATTCCAGGAAGGAACGCCGGGATTGTTGCGGCGTACCATCGCTACACTGTTGAGTTGGAAGTCGTCAGAAGAGTTGTTGGTGTCCATATAGATGTGGCGACCATCCGCTTTTGTCTCACGGATCTTTCTGCTGACGCTGTTACAGTTATAAGTTGCACCAGTGAATGTTGCTCCTGCGTCAAGATTGGTAGGCATACGTTTCTGATTGATCTTGGTTGCGTTGTTTACTATTTCAACGGCATCAAGAACACAGTCGATGGGAATCGGGTAGGCCTGATCTGATTTGCCCTGGGGTTTTACCCAGCCGTTCGGATCAATCTCTTTATCAGGCATGAAGATGGCATAAGCACCTCCGAACACTGTTACAAGCCACTGTGTGCCAAACACACCCTTGTCAAATGCAAGGATCATATTGTGTGCATTGGGGTTGTCGGGGTTGACGCTCTGATTGACGATGAAAGTCTCAAATTCCGCACCGCTGAGGTCTACCGGACTGGTAGGCTTAATTGCGGTGTGGTTCTGTGCAATCTGCGCAATGACTATTGACTCACCGGGTTTTACGGGGAAGTCATTACCATCACCGGGCACTTGCCAGATAGAGGCCAAATAGATATAATTTTCAGGCTTTCCGTCAGGAACTTCCCAGTTGTAGGTAGCTGTTGAAGCCTGAGTAGGCAGAATATTGCCAATACCCATACCATCAGCATACTGCACTTCCTCGCTGTTATTATATATCTCATAGAACTGGTCCTTGAAGTAATATCCTGTTGAACCGTTGAAATAGATCTCTTTGAGGATAAGTGCACCGGCCTTTGAAGAGGCTACCTCTATGTTGAAGTTCTGACCGCCGGTGAGGATGTTGATGTTGGTCAAGCTGCCGCTGAAATAGTAGGTAAATCCACCTCCGGCCGATTCACCGGTTGCCGTCACCGTGTAAACTCCGGGGATCAGATCACTGGTGCTTACGTTGCCGGAAGCATCCGTGGTCTTTGAGATTTCGAAGTTTTCACCGTAATTGATGAAGCGTACGGTATAGCTTGAAGGAAGGGGTGTGTCGGCACTTATGCCGGCTGCAGAAATCTTGACATTTGCACTTATGGGAGTTACCTCCTCTATCTCTGCTACCTGCTTGAACTGCTCGCATGAGATAGCTGTCAAGAGTACAATTGCTATTAAAATGTATTTTTTCATAATCCTATCCTCCGTTTAGAAAATGTTAACTTTAAGATCGAAACCGAAGAACAATTTGTTGCCGCTGAGAAGCTCGGTAAACGAACCCGGTGATTGTTTGGATTCATAGAGAGGACGGCTGTTGAACATATTGTTTACAAAGAATGATGCGGTAAGTCTGTCGCCGATTTCCTTTGAAATGTTGAGGTTGAATGTTACCGTGGGGAAATATTGCTCCACAATGAACCTGTTCTCGTTCCTGGCGTCGAACATATATGCAAACTCGGGATCATTCTTCTTGGAGGGGTCAAAGTCATAAACTTTACCATCCTTGTAGGAGATGTACTTTATGAACATGGTGTCATTGCCGTATTCCGTCCAGAATTTTTCAAACCAGTTGACCTGGGTTGCGAGTGTAATTACAAATCCGATTTCGGGAATGTTGTGCGTAAGACGAAGTGTGGTGATCAGATTATCAGTACGAGAAGTGGTAAGACCCTTTTCATATACGGCAACATTGCTCTCTATTGCGTTCCCTCTGCTGTTCTGGTCGAAGGTGTAACCGTTGCTTCTTGATGAGTACTGGTTCCATGCACCATTGAGAAATACTGCTGTCCTGATTGCATCGAAACGGCCGAGGTCAAGTTCAAACTCGATACCCCTGTTGTGTCTGTAGCCGTTGTTCATCGGTTTTGCATAGGTAGAGAAGATGTTGTAGGTGCCTTCGTACTCGGGAGAATAACCGCCCGCCTCATTCTTTACAGCCTTATATTTTACAAACTCAACGAGCCGGTAGCTGCTGAGGTCTTTGCCGAGAGTGTAACCATTGTTGGTAAGCTCGTCGTAACCTGTAACGGAGAAACGATACTGGTCGAAGAGTTTAAGGTCGATACCTACTTCGGCTTTGCGCATCTTGGCAATCTCGAGATCGGGGTTTTCCGTGTCAAATACTCTTACGGTGGCTACAGTCTGTCTGAATTTGCCATCCTGGAAGTCATAGTTGTTGTAGTTGAAGAAAGCCCTCTCAGGATAGAGCATAAGGGCTGTAGGAGCCTTGGCTGTCTTTCCCCAACCTCCGCGGATGGTCAGGATATCGGGAATGATCTCCATAGATGCATTGATACGGGGAGAAATTGCCGTCTTGCCGTTAATCAGGTCAAAACGTGCACCGGCTTTGATGCTGAGCTCATTTCTGCCAAAAGTATGCTTGTAAGTATCTTCGAGGAAGAGACCGAGCTGATGAACGAAAGGAATGTCATAGTAAGGTCTCTTGCGGTATGAAGAGTAATCGCTGGAGTTGTTTCTGAAAGGAGGAGTCTCATCATCGTAAACCTTTCCTTCACCGAGGTTTCCGTCTGTCTTATAGTCGGCACCCACGAGGATATGGTTATTGATCTTGCCCCATCTCTTATTGAAAGTGGCCTTTACCTGAGCATAAGCGTTGAGCTCTTTTCCGAGAATTTCATAATTCTGGACATACTCGTATGGGAGTACTTTTATCCAGTTTTCAGCCTCGCTTGCAGGGATATTGGTGATTTTTTTGCCGTTGATGTCATACACATCCTGACCTGCAACGTTGGATAGTATAGCGCCGTCATACTCACAAACTGTGTGGAGTGACTCGGCATTGGAGAGGAGCTGGTTGTTGTAGTCATACTTGTTGGCGTAGCTTATGGCTGCAGCGTAACTTATGTTGTTTAACCAGCCTTCGTTGATGTTTACGGTACCATTGGTGTTCAATCTTACACTTTGTGAGTTGCCCTTTGTAACGAGCATTGTACGCAGGTCATCGGGGTTCAGCTCGCGTGTATCCTTGCTGATACCGAGGTCGAGAGTGGTGTTGGTGTTCCAGTTTTCACCGAATTTCTTTGACCACAAAGCCTTTGTGTTGAATCTCTGGTAGTAAGCGTATGCTTCATAGAGATTGGATGTGTTGTATGCATAGTCACCGGAAATATTTAGGTGGCCTGCATTTTCACCAAGTTTAAAGCCTACCGATGCAGCTGCCTGATAGGTTGTGGGATTAGCCTTCAGGCGAATGCTAAGAGGCTCTTTACCTGCTTTGGAGCGGATAATTACAGCACCTGAATTGAGGTCACCATACTCTACCGAGGGGATACCCCTGATAATTTCGATGGACTCGATATTGTCGGTAGAAACCGTACGGGAGTCGATACCAGACATAGTGCCGCCTGCTCCACCGGAGATGGAGGGTGCAAGTACCTGCATGTTGGCGTTAGAGGAGAGGGGAGAACCGTCCACGATGATAGATGTTCCGAGACTCGAAGAGTTACGGATGGTGATGTAGTTGGCACTTGAGAGCTTGGGGTTGGTGATTTCCACACCCGGAAGAAGCTGCATCACGTCGCTCAGTGAACTGGTCTGCAGGTGGTCCATCGCCTGTCTTGAGATGTTGGAAGCTGTAGCTGCCCCGGCTTTGCTCTGGGTAGCCACAACCTGCACCTCGTCGAGGCGGAAGTTCTCTACTTGCATTTCAAAGTTGAAGACATTCTCTTTGCCGGGGACAATTTCAATCACCTGCTCGATTGTCTTCATTCCAACAAATTGAACCTGGATAGTGGATTTTCCTGCATCCACTTTCTTGAATTCAAAGTTGCCGTCTTTGTCTGTGGTGGTATATGTCTCCGAAGGATACAATATCACCACGGCAAATTCTACGGGCACCTTGGTGCCCTGTTCCAGTACCGTGCCGGTTACCGATGTGCCGGAAGTACCCCTCGTCTGTGCGAAGGCTCCCACACATGCGAATAGCAGGCAGAGCATGAGAACTTTCTGAATTCTTTGCATAAGTTGTGTTGAATTAGGGTTAATAATAATTTGTATGTTTGTTAAGTTTATCTCTTGAGACGGTTGATGCTCTTGAGCAGTTCGTTGGCCACGCGCTCATCTTTTTCGTTTGCGAGCAACTCTGAGCATCTTTTAATTATTTCCTCCTTTTTGTAGGAATAAACATACCATCCGAATACCTCTGCAATGAGTATCCTGAAGTCTTGGTCGGTCTCATTTTGCAAAAGCTTGAACATATCATCCAGAGCATAGGCGCAGCAACTGTTGCGCTCGGCCCTGACTGTAAACCTCTTCTCTTTGAGCGGGTGGTCGGGAGAATTCAGCTGAGCGTACTCCTCCAATTCCTTTTCGGTGGGATAGTAATGTCTCCTCGTTGGTTTGATGTAGAACATTACCCTTGAGTTGACAGCTGGATCATCCTTAAGAGTATCGTAAATATCCTTTAGGGCAGGATCACCGCACTCATCGAGAGTCTGTGCGCTGAGTCTTTGCGTAAGCTCGTATGGGTCCTCAATTCCAAGCCTGATGGCTTGCGGCAGGTATGAATCCGCTCTTCTTTTGAGTGACATGAAGGCTTCCAGACGCACAATGGGACTATCACTGTTCCTCTGTATATTAAGTATCTCTTGTGAGGTGATGGCTTTGGTCTCGGATAGGGTCTTAATTGCAAGAGCCCGAATATCGCAATTGGGGTGGTTGAGGAGTTTCTTCCAGTATTTGCTGTCTCCGCGGCGTGTGACCATTGCTTTGTCGAGATCAAGTTTCGGATATGCGTTGGCAAAACGGAAACTGGCATCACCAAAGAGGTGCGACTCAAGGGTGAGCTGCCCTTTTGCCCAGTTGCCGAAACAAACACCGGCATTGAGCAGACCTATGAGTTCGTTGGTCCATGTGTCCTGTAGGGTGTTGACCGTATTGGCCTTCACTACCATAGTCTCTCCGGGATTGAAGATCCAGTATCCTGCAATATAGTCATCATTGTTGAAGGCTCCGTTGAAGCAGGCATCAAGAATCACCACACGCGCATTGGATGTGTATCCGTACATATCGGGGATATTGAGGTCCATGTTGGCATAAAAGGTACTGTCTCTTGCCTCTAGCTCATGTGCACCGGCAAACCACTCTCTGGGAACCCCATATTTCTCCATATATTCATTGATGGTGGCGGTGGTATCCTTAGAACGTCTTATCCTCTGGCGTAGGGTGAGTTTAATATTGTCAATCCAGGCATCCATCGTCGAGGACTGAGGAGTTGCCCCCAGATATTGGGTATCCTCAGACCCATGATGGTGAAGGATAACCAGGTCATACCTCGGCTCAGCGAGGGTATTCATCAACTTTTCTCGAACGAATTGTTCGAAATCGTGGTTGATATAGTCCAGGTCAGCACCCCTCTCGGAGCCCAGAAAGGGAAATTGCTCCCTAAGCGTCCACATTTCATCAATGCGAGCGTTGTATGAATCAGAATTGTATCCATGTCCGGTAAATACCAGGATATTGGAGATTTTTTTATCCTGAGACTCCTTTTGCGCCATCGCTTTTCTGAGATAAGCGGAGATGGCGGAATATTTATCGGTTTCGGGAATCTTCGGGGGCTTGATGCGCGAAGTCCAGATGTCACATCCGATGGTCTGGGCCGATTCGGCAGTAAGGGAATAATAGTGTAACAATGGTTTGTCCGCATCATGTTTAAGGTATTCGAAGCGGAGATCAAAGTCGTCGTAAAATCTGTCGGAAGGGATGGAAGAGTCCTTCCAGTCAGCAGTTTGGTCCATCTTGAAAGCGGTGGTCATATGCTGCGCATCTCTGATCATCGGTATTGGAATGTCGCCAATCAGTATGGCTCCTTCAAGATTGTGGAAAGTGTAATAGTGCTTTAGCACTACTCTAAGAGAATCGGGATGCTGCCATTTGTCAATGATCAGGATACCCTCTTTGCCTGTGAATGACATTGATGCTGTGAATGCCTCTATGTCATTCCCGATGGCCGCATAGGTTTTTTGATCGGTGATAACAGCCACTTTGGTGGTGCGCGGCTTGATCGTTCCGTGTGTTACGGCAGGTATTGCCGTCAACATTAGGATTGACAGTGCCTGAATAAGTGCTTTTCTCATAAAATGCCAAAAAAACGTTTTGTTTGATCTATAAACCACAAATATACTTATTATTTTGATTGAACAAAGAAATGGAAGCACAAAATAAGGGTTAAAAAGCCTGTACGCACAAAATGCTCAGAATGTTTTGATGATGTCATCTCGAAAATAGATTGGTGCTTTTGATAATAATAATTAACTTTGTGAGATGCGCTAACAGCCAAAATCTTATTATTTAACAATAAAAACACAATGAAACGTTCTTTTCTCTACCTAATCATGCTGATAATGCTTCCGGCATTTCCATTTGTCCTAAATGCACAGAATTCAAAGCCCGCTCTGGATCATTCGGTCTATGACGGGTGGAAAAACGCCGGCAACGTTTCCGTCTACAATGACGGGGAATGGGGCCAATTTTATATTTCACCTCAGGAGGGTGACGGCACAATCGAGTTCTACAACCTAAGGACAGGAAGACAGATTTCCATTGAACGAGGCCAACAGGTCAGATTTTCAAAAGATGCTACCAGAGCAATTTTCAAGATTATTCCTAAATTTCAGGAGACCCGTCAGGCTAAAATAGACAAAAAGAAACCTAAGGATATGCCCAAGGATACTCTCGGCATCCTCAATATTGCTTCTGGCGAAGTCACCAAATTTCCGCTTCTGAAGAACTTCAAATCAGGCGGGCTGACAGGTGATTATATCGCATTCCAGAGAGACACCACATCCAATCTCTACATCCTTAACATCAAGACGATGGCGTTGGATTCCGTGAAGAGTGTTTCCGACTACGATTTCTCCAAAGAAAATGATATCCTGATTTACACTACCAAAACCGATCCCAAGAAGGATTCCATCACCGTTCCCGGCATCTATTTGCTCAATCCTGCAACAGGCGTTACCACAACGCTGATTCAGGGCTCCAAAGATGCTGTTTTCGGCAATACCTTTTTTACCGAAGATGGATCAAAGGTGGCATTCTATGCCAATACCGATACCACAAAAGAGGCTAAGAAATTTACCAATATCTACCTATACGATGGCACTGAGACCAGAATGCTCGTTCCGAGGGATGCGGAATGGATTCCCGAAGGCTGGATGGTCAGCGACAACGGTAGAATCAGTTTCAGCAAGGTCGGAGATTATATTACTTACGGTACCTGCCCTATTCCCCGCGAAAAAGATACGACACTTGTAGAATTTGAGCAGCCCAAACTTGACATCTGGAGTTGGAATGACGAATATATCCAGCCCATACAGTTGAAGAACCTAAGCCGAGAGCAAAGACGCACCTATCTGGCCAAAATCAATATTGACGGCACAAATCCCGTACAGTTGGCCGACCTGACTCTCGAGAGCATCGGCATTGGAGATGAGAATAAAGAGCAATATGTAATTACTTATACAGACAAGCCCTACAGTATAGAACAGCAGTGGGATCAGAATCCTAAAAACGATGTCTACAAAGTTTCACTGGTTGACGGCAGTAGGGAGCTGATAGCAAAGGGTGTTCCTTGTAACATGATTATGTCATCTCCGGATGGCAAATATTACACCTTCTATAATGCTGAAGAAAGGATCTGGTATCTCTATACCCTTGCAACGGGCGAAATTAAAGACCTCACATCAGCATTGGGAGTTATTTTCTATAACGAGGACCACGATACTCCTTCACTTCCGAGGCCCTACAGCAGTGCTATCTGGTCGGAGAACTCCGACTATTTCATTATTCGCGACAGATATGACTACTGGCAGTTTGACCCTACCGGAGCGAAAGCTCCTTTCCTCCTGACAGAGGGCAAGGGTCGCGCCACAAATACCACATATACATTCGCCAATCCCTACAACGATCCCAAGTCACTTATGGGTCGCTCATCAAAGATTAATGCAGGCAAGCCAATATATTTCCGCACCTTCGACAGAACCACCAAAGAGACGGGTTTTGCAATGAAGGATGTCACCAAGAGGAGGTCTACCGTGCAGCAACTGGTAAAGGGCCCCTATACATACGACGCCATGGGTATCTGCACAACAGGTAAAAAGCCAATCTACATCTACTCGAGAGGACGTTTTGAGGATGGCAATAACATCTGGATGACTTCCGACAACTTCCAGACACAAGTGCAGATAACAGATGCAAATCCTCAGCAGAGAGATTACAACTGGGGTACCGTGGAACTTGTTTCATGGAACACTGAGGACGGTATTCGGGCAGAGGGGCTTCTCTTCAAACCTGAGAATTTCGATCCTGCAAAGAAATATCCTCTGATGATCTATTTCTACGAAAAATATTCGGATGATCTCTATGCAGCACGTACACCGGCACCGAGTCGTTCGACGGTAAATATACCTTATTTCGTAAGCAACGAATATATCGTCTTCATTCCCGACATCTACTATACTGACGGACATCCCGGTCAAAGCGCCATGAAATCGATCATGCCTGCTTGCGATATGCTGTGTGAATATCCTTGGATTGACGGCGACAACATGGCCATACAGGGTCAGAGCTGGGGAGGATATCAGGTGGCTTACATGATTACCCAGACCAACCGCTTTAAGGCGGCAGGTTCCGGAGCTCCCGTTTCCAACATGACAAGCGCATACGGGGGTATCCGTTGGGAGAGCGGTATGGCTCGTACATTCCAGTATGAGCAGCAGCAGAGCCGAATCGGCAAAGACCTTTGGGAGGGATTCGATCTATATATTGAGAATTCACCTCTCTTCTTCGTGCCCAATGTGACCACACCCGTGCTCATCATGCACAACGACGAGGATGGTGCTGTTCCCTGGTGGCAGGGAATAGAGTTTTTCAATGCTCTCAGACGCTGCGGCAAAAAGGCATGGCTGCTCCAGTACAACGGAGAGGCTCACAACCTTAGCGAGCGTCGCAATGCCCGTGACCTGAGCATCCGCCTCGAACAATTCTTTGACCACTACCTCAAGGGCAAGCCGGCTCCCGTCTGGATGAGCAAGGGCGTTCCCGCAACACTCAAAGGCATCGACCTCGGATACGGATACGACGAATAATAGAAATCACAACATAATTTAAACTAAACCATGAAACGTTTATTGAAATTTATATCGATTATGACTGCACTTACAGCAGCTACATCCTGCAGTGTCTCTTCCAATGAGACCCCTTCAGCATCCGCTCCACTTATCACAAAGCCGACCGTGGTTGTGAAAGAGGGACAATACACCCCTGAGATAATGCACTCTCTTGTGAAAGTTTCCGATCCGCAGATCTCTCCCGATGGGAAGAAAATTCTCTACGGAGTCGGCTACACCTCAATAGAACAGAACAAGAGCAACCGCGAGCTTTTTATCATGAACATTGACGGAAGCGATAAAAAACAACTCACAACCACTCCTCAGAGCGAGAATAACGCGCGCTGGATAGAGGGTGGCAATCGCATTGCCTTCCTCAGAGCCGGTCAAATGTGGGTTATGAATGCAGACGGTACCGGTGAGAAGCAGGTAAGTGATCTTCCGGGTGGAATGATGGAATTTAAACTTTCGCCTGACGGCAAAAAAGTGCTCTATTCTGCAGATTTCAAGGTTGCCAAGAGCCCTGCGGAGATTCATCCTGACCTGCCGAAATCCACTGCCCGTACCATTGAGGGAATGATGTACAGACACTGGGATCATTTTGTGGAGACTATACCTCATACTTACCTTGCCGATTTCGACGGCAATAAGTTGGGCGAGGGAGTTGATCTTCTTGCCGGAGAACCCTATGAGCTCCCTACCGAGCCTTTCAGCGGTATTGAGCAGCTCGATTTTTCACCTGATGGCAACCGGATTGTCTATTCCTGCCGTAAAAAAACCGGCAGGGAGTATGCTTTCTCCACCAATACGGATATCTATCTGCTTAACCTTTTGAGCAATGTCTGCACAAATATTTCCGAGGGAATGATGGGCTACGACACCGATCCCGTATTCAGCCCGGACGGAAGCACAATTGCCTGGATCAGCATGGAGAGAGATGGCTATGAGGCCGACAAGACTCGTCTCTTTGTTTTTGACGTAAACTCAGGCGAACGCCGCGAACTTTCAACCTCTTTCAAATATAATATTGAAAGTCCTGTATGGATGCCCGACTCAAAGGGACTCTATTTTACTTCATTGGTGGAAGGCCTCAAGGAGATTTGGAAGACAGATCTTGAGGGCAATATGGCCAGAGTTACTCCTGAGCGCGAGTGGTACGACTTCGGTGCACCTTCACTCCTGACCTTGACTGCGGAAGACGGCACAGTGGCTGTTGAGCGCCTTATTACCACAAATATCTGTATGCTGCGTCCTGCGGAGATAGTTTCAATCAATCCTCAGGATGGCAGCTGGGAGCAACTAACCTTTGAAAACAAGGATATTTTCGACCAACTTGACGAAGTGACCGTTGAAGAGAGATGGATCCGCACTTCGGATAACAAGAGGATGCTTACCTGGGTACTTTACCCGCCAAAATTTGATAAAACAAAGGTATATCCTTCGATTCTGCTTTGTCTCGGAGGCCCTCAGGGCACTTTGAGCCAAGGGTGGTCTTATCGCTGGAACTATCGTCTGATGGCCTCTCAGGGCTATATCGTGGTACTTCCCAACAGACGCGGTACCACCGCATTCGGACAGGAGTGGTGCGAGCAGATTTCAGGTGACTATATCGGTCAGAATATGAGGGATTATTTTGCTGCGGCTGATGCTCTCAAAGCTGAACCCTATGTGGGCAAAATGGCAGCCGTAGGTGCCTCTTACGGCGGTTATTCGGTATTTTATCTTGCAGGAATTCACCAGAAACGATTTGATGCCTTCATCGCACATGCCGGTATTTTCAATGTGGAGCATATGTATATGAGTACTGAAGAGATGTGGTTCCCCGATTGGGATAATGGCGGTATCGCGCAGCCCGGAAAATATATGGCCGGCTCCCCCTGGAGCAATAACCCGGTTGCAAGAAGACATTATGCCAATTCTCCCCACAAGCTTGTGGAAAAATGGGATACCCCCATCTTGGTTACTCACGGTGAACTCGACTATCGTGTTCCTGTAGATCAGGGAATGGCAGCATTCAATGCGGCCCAGATGATGGGAGTTCCTTCGAGGATGATTCTTTTCCCGGATGAAAATCACTGGATTCTCAAGCCACAGAACTCCATCCACTGGAACCGTGAATTCTTCGGATGGCTGGAGGCGTACCTCAAGTAGGCTTGAGGTACGAGTGTGTAGTATGTAGTGGGTAGTGCGTAGTGATGGGGTACGGGTTGCGAGGTGCGTGGTGCGAGTTACGCGTTACTAAGGTAGTTTAGAGCAATAAGTTGTGGCTACCGAACTCCTGCAATTTCAAGTAATAGTCAATAGCAGAAAACAATAATCATTTATAAACATTTAAAATATACAAATAATGTTTGATAAGAAGACATATATTTCAAGGCGTAAAAGGCTTGCGGAAAGCATTTCGGACGGAATAATTCTCATTCTCGGCAACAGCGAGGCAAGCTGCAACTATGCCGGCAATACCTATCTTTTCAGACAGGATAGCTCATTCCTCTATTTCTTCGGACTTGACAAACCCGATCTGGCGGGCGTAATCGATGCGCAGAGCGGAGAGGAGATCATTTTCGGTAACGATGTGGATATAGACGACATCATTTGGATGGGTCCCCAGCCGCTTATCTCAGAGCAGGCCGCTTCAGTTGGCGTAGCAAAGAGTGCACCTTTCGCCTCTTTGGCGACTTATTTGGCGGAAGCGAGAGCAAAAGGACGCAAAATTCACTTCCTGCCTCCTTACCGCAATCACAATAAGATACTTCTCCACAAAATGCTCGGAATAGGATTTGACAAGTTGAAAGAGTCCGCCAGTGTCGAGTTGATCAAAGCGGTGGTGGCTCTTCGTGAGATCAAAGATGAGTGCGAGATCATTGAGATTGAGAAAGCTTGTAATCTGGGCTATGATATGCACATGGCCGCGATGAAGGCGATGAAATTAGGGATGGTAGAGCAGGAACTGGTGGGAATAATGGAGGGTATTTGTGCCTCCGGTGGCGTTATGTCCTCATTCCCGATTATTCTTTCGCAAAATGGAGAGACTCTCCACAACCACATGCACCATCAGATCCTGACAGAAGGAAGACTTTGCGTGATTGATGCGGGAGCAGAAATTAATAGTCACTACGCTTCCGACTTTACCCGTACGCTCCCCGCTAGCGGTAAATTTACCAAGCAGCAGGCTGAGATTTATTCGCTGGTCGCAGCAGCCAACAACTATGCTATCGGTGCCTCCCGTCCCGGTATTTCCTATACGGATGTTCATCTCGGTGCAGTAACCGTACTTGTGAAAGGCTTGATAGATATGGGTCTTGTCAACGGAAATGCAGCTGAAGCCGTAGCTGCGGGTGTGGCAGGTCTCTTCATGCCACACGGTCTGGGACACCAAATGGGTCTTGACGTGCATGACATGGAGGATTTGGGTGAAAATTATGTCGGCTACGACGACAGATACAAACGTGCTACCCAGCCGGGCTTGGCCTCTTTAAGGATGGGCAAGATGCTCAAGGTTGGTCACGTAGTGACTGTGGAGCCGGGAATCTATTTTATACCCGCTTTGATTGAAAAATGGAAAAAAGAGGGAACTTGCAAGGGTCTGATCAACTACTCAAAACTGAAACCTTATTACAAATTCGGTGGTATCCGCCTGGAAGATGACATACTAATAACATCTAAAGGATGCCGTCTGCTCGGTGCAAAACGTCTCCCGATTACCGTGGAAGATGTGGAGCGCGAGATGGCAGGCTGATTCGGAGAATACTGGAAAATCGGTATCACTTCCGGTACTGTTTATGGCAGTACAGAACATTTTTTGATTTAGATGTTGACAATAAAAATAATAGCGGTAATACTCGGGATTGCAGGGCTGGCAGGGTGCATCCTGCCGGTCATTCCGGGGCCGCCTTTCAGTTGGGTAGGACTCTTGCTGCTCTATTTTTGGGGCGATGAGCCCATCACTCTGCGTTTTCTCATGATCTGGTTGATAATCACCATAGTGGTGACTATCCTCGACTATCTGGTTCCCGCATATTTCACCAAGGTCACCGGCGGATCGAAGGCCGCTTCCCGCGGCTCGCTCGTAGGGCTTTTAGTAGGATTGATATTCTTCCCTCCGATAGGTATGATCGTGGGGGCCTTCATCGGTGCGCTACTGGCGGAACTGCTGATCAACGGCAGTCAAATGGGGCATTCATTCAAGGCTGCGCTGGGTTCTTTTCTCGGATTTTTCTTCGGTACTTTCCTCAAAATTGCCGCTTCCGCGGTAATGATGTTTTATATCGTAAAGTACCTTTAAAGTCTGCTGAGTAATTAATAATCTCAGGCAAAAGAGGGAAATGCGGACACTTTTTTGATAATAAAGAGTTAGTTTTGAAAAATAATGTTAAATTTGCGGATGTGTACATGTGGACTTTCGGCTCTGTCCGTACGCTAACCTAATGAAATTACTAACAGCTAATTGTGCAATAACTTAAAACTAAAAACATTTTATTAACCTAAAATTTCATTTATGTTCGTTTCTAATAAACTAGGCCGCATCTTTGCGGCCGTGTGTGCATTGCTCCTATCAATGGGAACAATGTGGGCTCAGAACATTACTGTTACCGGTAAGGTTTCCGACAGTAAGGGAGAGCCGATTGTTGGCGCGTACGTACTCGTAGAGGGTACACGTCAGGGAACATCTACCGATTTTGATGGTGTCTATTCGCTTCCGGCCCCCAGGAACGGCGCTCTTGTCTTTTCCTGCATGGGTTATAGGGATCTTACCGTTCCCGTAAACGGCAGAAGCACTATCGATGTGGTTCTTCAGGAAGACGCAATGCTTCTGGAGGATGCCGTTGTTGTAGGTTTCGGTACGCAACGAAGGGAAAACTTGACAGGTGCTGTTGCAGCTGTGAATGTTTCACAGGCACTCGAAAGCCGTCCTATAGCCGACGTCGGCCGTGGTCTCCAGGGTATGACCCCCGGTTTGACCGTACGTGTAGGTTCTACCGAGGTTGGTTCCGATCCACTGTTCCGCATCCGTGGCCACGTAGGCTCATACTATGGTGGCTCATCTCCCCTCATCCTTTTGGACAACGTGGAGATTCCTTCCATCAACCTCGTAAACCCTGATGACATTGAGTCTATTTCAGTGTTGAAAGACGCTGCTTCAGCTTCCATCTATGGTGCAAAAGCAGCATTTGGTGTTATTCTCATTACCTCCAAGAAGGGTGCTAAGACCGAGACTATCAAGGTTAACTATTCAGCTAACTTCTCATTCCAGAGTCTTACGGATACTGACGGTATTGCTGATGTTGATGCTCTTCACTACACGGTAGAGGCAGCTGAGCGTCTCAAGACTTTTACTCCCGTCGGTGCTTTCTGGCTTATCGACCGCGCAGGTTATAATGCCGCAGTTGCATGGAAAGAAAAATATGGTGCCACCCTCGATCCTTATGCTCCTATGGTTTATGGTCGTGACTGGTATATCGATTCTTCCAATCGCAAGATCGGTGTACGTACTTACGATCCCTATGTTTATATGATCAATCAGGGTGCCCCAACACAGAGTCACAATCTCTCTGTTCAGGGTAAGACCGGCAAGACTAATTTCAATATCAGCCTCGGTTATCTCGGCCAGAGCGGTATGTTGAAGCCGACGGAGTATGACGACTTCACCCGTTACAATGCCAATGTGAGACTATCAACCCAGGTCAATGACTTCTTTAATGTTCATGCCGGTATGATGTACACCAATTCAAACAAGTCTTGGGCATTCTCTACCAACTCTACTACGGCTGACCCTTGGTATTATCTATTCCGCTGGGGACCTACCTATCCTTTGACTCCTACCGATGAGTATGGCAACTCTCTCCGCAACCAGGTTTATGAGATGGGTGCTGCTAATGAGGCCAACAAAAAGACCAACTATACCAGTGTGAATGTTGGCGCCACCGTAACTCCCGTTAAGAATTGGGATATCAATCTTGACTACACCTACGCAGTAAACAACTCCCAGGAGTTCAACCCCGGTATTACCTATTGGGCAGCAAACCTTTGGAGTGGCGCTGAAGCAGTAAAAGATGCTCAAGGAAATTTTGTCACCGTAAACAACGAATGGGATCAGTACAACAAGTTGGGTCCCTCAATCACTGCACAGACTCTTCCGGTACAGAACTATACTTCCAGTTACGACTCTTACTACCAGAATTCATATACCTCAATCAGGCAGACCTGGAACATAACTACTGACTATTCACTTAAACTTGCTGATAGTCACAAGTTTGATTTCTTGCTTGGAATGCAGGCAGTGGATTTTACAAATACAGGCATATGGGGCAAAAAGATGACCCTTATGGATATCACCAATCCCCAGTTTGCCCTTGCAACCGGAACTGAGACCACAGGCGGTACCAACTCGTGGAGTTCTACTCTCGGTTTCTTCGGCCGTGTAAACTACAACTATAAGGAGAGGTACCTTCTTGAGGCAAACCTCCGTTATGACGGTTCTTCCAAATTCCCTACTCATCTGAAGTGGAGATGGTTCCCTTCAGTCTCCGCCGGCTGGCGTGTAAGTCAGGAGCCTTGGATGCAGGACATTTCTCATGTTCTCTCCTCAATGAAACTCCGTGCATCATGGGGTACAATCGGTGACCAGACCGTTTCCAGTTCACAGTATATCCCTCTGATTAGCTCACAGACCACATATTGGATCCACAATGGCGCAAAGGATAATGCCTATGCAACCCCGAATCTTGTAGCTTCCGACATTACCTGGCAGGACATTGTAACTCTTGACTTCGGTCTCGAGTTCTCGCTCTTCAACCAGGTTGAATTTGTACTCGGATGGTACCAGAGAGATACCAAGAATATGATCGTGGGAATGGAGGGTCTCGGTTATAACCTCGGTTCTCCCCCTCCCAACGGTAACTTTGGTTCTCTCCGCACAAGAGGTTGGGAAGCATCGGTAAGCTATCGTAAGATATTTGACAATGGCTTCAGCTTCTCGGCTTCCGGATCTATTTCAGATGCTAAAACCATCATCTCTGAGTATGGCTCAGCACTTGGCATCGGTGGTTGGTACAACGGTAAAACCTATGGTGAAATCTGGGGTTATCGTGTTGACGATCTTTACACATGGGATGACTTTGGTCTCCAGCCCGGTCAGTGGGCTCAACTCGAAAAACTTGTTGCCTCCGACAAATATGGTAAGTACTACCAGAATGTCAAAGGTTATGCTTCACAGGGCAAGATTACTTCAGGCAGTGCCATTTCGGGCCCGGGTGACGTGAGATTCAAAGACCTTAACGGTGACGGTGTAATCGATAACGGTTCACAGCTCTATAAAATGAAAGACGCCGACGGCAATGATATCCCGGGTTACGGTGACCTCGATGTTATCGGTAATACCACTCCCCGTTACGAGTATAGCTTCCGTGTTGACCTTGGTTGGAAAGGATTTGATTTCTCGATGTTCTGGCAGGGTATCGGAAAACGCGATTTGTGGGGTGGTTCAGCTCTCACAATACCCGGTTTCAACTCTTCTGACGGTGCTATGGCACAAGCTATTGCAGGCAACTTCTGGTACGAGACTCTCGATGCAAGCGGCAATGTGATAGATGCAAAATATGATGCTTTCTATCCTCGTGCCAATAACCTCTATTCAAGTGCAACAGGCTTTAATATGCAAGTTTGTGACAGGTATCTACTCAATATGGCATACCTCAGACTCAAAAACGTAACTCTCGGATACACCATTCCTGATAAGATAACCAAGAAGGCTTTCATAGATAAGCTTCGTGTTTACGTTTCTCTTGAGAACTTCCTCACATTTGATAAGCTTAACGGTCTTCCAGTAGACGTCGAAGAGATCCCGGGTTACTCATACCTCAACTCAGACAACTACAACTCAGGTCGTACGGGTGTTGGTGCTCCTGGATTCAAGAGTGCTTCATTCGGTGTTCAGTTAACATTCTAATTATCGCTTAAGACAATGAAAAAGATATTATATTTTTTGATGGCTCTCGTTCTGCTTGTTCCGACAAGCTGTAACGATTTCCTTGAGCGTAGCTCTTTGGTGGATTTGGATGACAATACCTACTGGAGATCAGAAGGTAATGTCCGCCTATTTGTCAATGGAGCATACGCTTACTATTTCAGCGGCTATTCTGACAACTGGGGTTCGGTTTATGCCCCTGAGGTGTACGCGACTCCTTATAATGACGACCGCACCCTTACCGGAGAACAGCCCAACATCCTTCTCTCAGTCCCAGCAGACAACTGGTATCGCAACGAGTCAACAGCCTATCGTGGCACCTGGCTTTCACGTCGCGGATCAGCTCCTTGGAATTATGCTTATATACGCAAATGGAACCTACTTATTGAGCGTCTCGATAGGATGAAAGAGGAAGGTTTTTTGAATGATGAGGCTTACGGTCACTGGATGGGCGTTGCCCGATTCCTCCGCGGATGGGACTACAGCCGTTTCGTACAATCTTTCGGTGACATTCCTTACTATGACAAGCAGGTTGCATCAGCTGATATTGATGCTCAGTTCAAAGATCGTGACCCCCGAACCTATGTGATGGACCAGGTAAAGGCCGACTTTGACTATGCTATTAAAAACGTACGCGATAATGACGGAATTGACTATATCAACAAACATGTTGTTGCAACCGTTGCGGCACGCTGTATGCTTTTCGAAGGTTCATGGCTTACTTATCACAAAAATGATGAGGCCCTAAAGACTTGTTCGGATATTGACGGTCACGCAAAGACCTATCTTCAGGCAGCTGTGGACTACGCAGCCGTTACTATCAATTCAGGCAAGTATGGCTTCAACAAAGATTTCCGCACACTGTTTGGAACCCTCTTCACTACCCTTACAGGTTCGGCCAATGAGGTTCTTCTCTACCGTGTTTATAATAAATCCATTAACAATAGTGCTCAACACTGCTATGCTTCATATTCAGGTGGAAACAATGCACGTGAAGCCCAGCGTACTTCAGGTAACTTCGCTACTTTGAAGGCATGGATTTGCCAGGACGGACGTCCCTACAACTCTTCAACCGTTGAGAATGTAGAGAGTTTCCGTATGCAGGATATGGTTGTTACCCGTGACCCCCGTTTTGAGGCTTCGTTCCTTGACGAAACATGGACAACGCCTACAGGTCTCTACGTTCTGAAGTTCATCGACCGTGAAGGTTGTGACTACTTCTGGAAAGGCGGTACTTCTCCTGCATATTACAACTCCAATACCAATGAAAACGGTTTCCCTTGCATCCGTTATGCCGAGACCGTTCTCAACTGGCTTGAGGCAAAAGCTATCTTGGCTGATTTCTTCGGTGGTACGGCCGTTACCCAGGCTGACCTCGACAAATCTATTAACGCCATACGCAGCCGCCCTCTCGACAAGGTCGCAATTGATAAAGGCGTTAAGAAGACAGCTCCCCTTACGCTTGCAATGGTTAGCAATATGAATGATCCTGAGAGAACTTCTAATATCCAGAAGACCACCCTCGGTTACAACACACGTGGTTTTTGTTCTCCTCTTATGTGGGAGATTCGTCGTGAGCGTCGTATGGAGTTCTTTATGGAGAGTGTCCGTACCCTCGATATTCGTCGCTGGGGATGGCTTGAGCTGATGCTTTCTACCAACAACCCTGACATTGGGGTAGGTGGATGGGTTGAGCTTGACCTTGCACGCAATAAACCAGCAGACAATCCCACACAAATTACCAACTTAAAGAGGACAAAAAACGGAGTTGGTTATAACCTTCTCACAGAATCCAATAAAAACATAGTTTCTGTACGCCACATCGAAAAGGTGAATGCAGATGGTTCAATCGTGCTTGGTCCGAGAGTTTTCTTCAACGGCTCTAACTATAGCGAGATGCGCGGTTTCCTTGTGCCTCAGAACTTTAAGGATTTTGATGCACGCAATGTCGATGTGCGGAATTATCTTGAGCCTATCTGTACTGATGTTATAAACCAGTACAAAGAGAAGTCTATCGCTACCGGCAATAACTACACAATCTACCAGAATCCCGGCTGGGAGCAGTAATGTTGCCTAAAGGCAAAGTTTAAAGGAGGGGTGACTTTTTAGTCGCCCCTCCTTTAATTAGTTTTGAGTTCCAAGTATGAAGTAATGAGTGAGTTAAAACTCGAACAAAGTGCTGCCGGTAGCAGTGCTTGCAGGCATGCAGCCTGTGATAAGATTACGGAAATGGTAGCCCTCTTCAATGGTGAGAAATTCGGTCTCTATGGGAATGTAGAAGAGACGTTTTTTGAGTTCGGGTGAGATATGCCTGTTTGAGACAAGTCTTTGGGCATCCTTTTCTGTGGTCAGTAACATAGATTGCGGATTGCTTCTTGCGAAATATTCGATATCGCGGATGTTACCTCGTGTAAATTCGTGGTGGTCTCCGTATGATGTGTGGGTAATTTGCTCATAGATGTCCGAAAGGTGCATTAACAGCGGTTTCACATTGGCTATGCCGGTAAAGAGTCCCACCTCTTTGGAGTAGATGTATCTCTTGTCTCCCTCTTCGGCGAATATCGGTTCTATTGGGCAGTATTTGATTCTGGCGAAGAAGCAGGGGCAGTCATCATTAATGCGGTTGGCTTTCTTAATGGTGTCACGCTCCCATTCGTCGAGGTGTTCGGGACTTTTGGTGATTACGATGGCATCTGCCCTGCGTATCTGTTCCGGCAGATCCCTAAGGCGACCTATGGGCAGAAGGTTATCCCTAAACAGGGGTCTGTTGTAATCTATCAGGAGTATGTTCTTAGAGGGACGCACTTTTCTGTGCTGATAAGCATCGTCCAATACAATTACTTCCGGACGCATTTCCTGAGGCAGTGCGAGTAATTGTGTGATACCCCTTTTGCGGTTGGCATCCACAGCCACGATTACATCTTCATACTTTTTTCTAATCTGCAGCGGTTCGTCTCCGACTTCACTTGCAGTGGAGTCGGTGTCAACTATTCTGAATCCTCTTGTTTTGCGTTTGTACCCGCGTGAGAGAACTGCTACCTTGTGTTGAGGTTTGAGAATGCGCACTATCAGTTCGGTTGTCGGTGTTTTTCCTGTTCCACCGACTGTTATATTTCCTATTGATATCACAGGTACATCAAACTGTTGTGATTTAAAGAGACCCTTGTCGTAAAGAAGATTCCTCATCTTCAACGTCAGATAATAGGGAAACAGTATTATTTTACTTCTTATCATTTTTAATATTCAAAACTATCGTTGGCGGTTGGTCAATAGCTGTTGGCTTTGGAGTTATATTCTCTTAACTTCTAATTTCCAATCGCTCTTGACTTTTCAAATCAAATATCATTACTCCATATTCTCCTACTTTCTACACACTACCCACTATATACTCAGAACTTAAAACTAACCATAACTAGCCACAAATAATTACACTACATACTGCACACTACATACTCAAAACTATTTTTCCTGCCAATTATCTTTAATAAAATCGAGAATGGAAACAATTTCCTCCAGATCATTGCTCGTAACAAGCTTTAACCTTGTCTCCTTAAAATTCTCCAGTCCTTTGAAATAGCAGCTGAGGTGGCGTCGCATCTCGAGAAGGCCAACCCTTCCGCCTTTTACCTCGATGGATTTGGCAAGGTGTCTCTTTGCAAGCTCTACTTTCTCGGCAACGCCCATTGGTGGAAGTTTCTCTCCGGTGTCGATAAAGTGACGGATTTCCCTGAATATCCAGGGACGGCCGAAACTTGCCCTGCCTATCATTATTCCATCCACTCCGTACCTTTCAAAGGCTTGTGCAGCCTCTTCCGGAGTGGTAATGTCGCCGTTACCGATAATGGGAATATGCATTCTGGGGTTACGCTTGACCTCACCGATAAGGGTCCAGTCTGCTTCTCCCTTATAAAGTTGAGAGCGGGTGCGCCCGTGGATAGTTAATGCAGCAATACCCACATCCTGCAACCTTTCAGCAAGCTCTACAATGATTTTTGACTCCTCATCCCAGCCGAGGCGCGTTTTGACTGTCACTGGAAGCTTAACTGCATCCACAACCCTCCGGGTAATTTCAACGAGCTTGTCGGGCTCGCGCATCATACCGCTACCCGCACCGCGCTTGGCAATTTTATTGACAGGACAGCCGAAATTGAGATCAATAACTTCAGGTTGAGCTTCTTCCGCCATTATTGCAGCCTCCACCATTGATTCGGGGATGTGCCCATAAATTTGTATGCCTATCGGTCTCTCATAGTCATAGACGACAAGCTTCGCAAGTGCCTTGCGTGCATCTCTTATCAATCCGTCAGAAGGAACAAACTCAGTGTAGACCATATCTGCGCCATATTCCTTGCAGATGCAGCGGAAGGAGGCGTCGGTGACATCCTCCATCGGCGCCAACAGTAGTGGCTTCTCTCCTAGATCAAGAGTTGAAATCTTCATCGGGCTCTAATGGTGAAAATCATCTGCAAAAATAGATATTATAGAGTAAAAACACTACTTTTGCCCAAAATATATTATTAGAATGGAAAGCAGAATCAGAAGAATAGGTGTACTCACCTCAGGAGGTGATGCCCCAGGTATGAATGCCGCAATCAGGGCGGTTGTACGCTCGGCCATATTCTACCATTGCGAAGTGGTAGGTATTCGTAAAGGCTATACCGGCCTCGTCGAAAGGCAGTTTATGGGGATGCAGACTCACTCCGTATCCAAGATAATTTCACAGGGTGGTACCATGCTCAAATCCTCCAGATGTCCGGAGTTTAATGATCCCCAGGTACGCAGACTTGCTGTGGAAAATATGCGTGATGTGGGTATTGATGCTTTGGTGGTTATCGGTGGTGATGGTTCTTTCAGGGGCGCAAACGATCTTTTCAAAGAGTTCGATTTTCCTGTTGTAGGAATCCCGGGAACTATCGATAATGACATTTTTGGCACTGATTACACTATCGGTTTTGATACGGCTATCAATACTGCGCTTGAAGCAATCGACAAACTACGCGATACCGCGGATTCCCACAATATGGTCTTTTTTGTGGAGGTAATGGGTCGTGATGCGGGCTTCATAGCTTTGCATACTGCCATCGGTACGGGAGCTGAAGCAGTTTTGGTGCCCGAATATCCTACCGATATCAAGAAACTCTGTGACTATTTGCTAAATGAACGTCGTAAAAACAAGACTTCCGGAATAGTAATCGTGGCAGAAGGGGATGAAGCAGGGGGCGCGGCTGAGATTGCGGCCCAAGTTAAGAGACGTTTGCCGGATTATGAAACCAGAGTTACCACACTCGGGCATATTCAGAGAGGTGGATCTCCAAGCTGTAGTGACAGGGTGCGCGCCAGTCTTCTCGGCCACGGCGCAGTTAAAGCTCTGCTTGACGGTCATAAAGGGGTAATGGTGGGCCTTGTCAATGATAAGATAGAATATACTACGTTTGATTTGGCCTGCTCGCGCCACAACGAGATCAACAAATCTTGGTATGATATTGCACGTATTTTGTCAATTTAAGAAAATTGTTTACCTTTGCAGCCCCCAAAATTTTATATAAACTTAAATACCAACACAGTGGACACACAAAGTTACAAGACAATCTCAGCTAACAGCGCTACCGTAAACAAAGAGTGGGTAGTGGTTGATGCTACGGATCAGGTTCTTGGTCGTTTCGCTGCCAAAATTGCGGTTATGCTTCGCGGAAAGCACAAAACCAATTTCACCCCCCATGTGGATTGCGGTGACAACGTTATTGTGCTAAACGCCGGCAAAGTACGCCTTACCGGCAACAAGATGACTCAGAAGCAGTATCTTAGTCACACCGGTTATCCCGGTGGACAGAGAGTCACTACGCCCAAAGAACTCTTGGAGCGCAAGCCGTTAGCTGTTCTGCGACACGCCGTGAAAGGCATGTTGCCGAAAAACCGCCTTGGAGCTCAGTTGCTGAATAATCTTTACCTTTATGAAGGTAACGAGCATCCGCATCAGGCACAACAACCCAAACAAATCAATTTAAACGACTAAAAACAGAGCATGGAAGTAATTAACGCCCTTGGAAGACGTAAATCAGCAGTTGCTCGCGTTTATCTCAGCGCAGGTAAAGGTAACATTACCATCAACGGCTCACCGATTGATGAGTACTTCAAAGAGGAGACTCTGAAGTATATTGTTAACCAACCTCTCAATCTTACAGGTACAGTTGCCAACTTTGATATCAAAGCCAACATCGACGGCGGTGGTGTAAAAGGTCAGGCAGAAGCTCTCCGTCTTGCGATTTCTCGCGCACTTTGCAAAGTTGACGAAGAGGCTTATCGCCCTGTATTGAAGTCCAACGGCTTCCTCACCCGCGATGCCCGCGAGGTTGAGAGAAAGAAGCCAGGACAGCCCGGCGCAAGGAAACGCTTCCAATTCAGCAAACGTTAAGAGTATTACGCTGGTTTATTTGCACAGAACGGATTTAAAACAGCAGGACTCACATCGAATTGATATGGCTGCCTGAAGTTTGTCCGCCTGCGGAAAATCTGGGAGACCGACAAAACGCTACTCCTGATTGACAAAAAGAGGACTCCCGCTTTAAAAGTGGAGTAAAAAGAGTAAAAAACTATTACAAAAATTAATTAAAATGTCCAGAACAAATTTCCAAGACTTACTTGATGCGGGTGTTCACTTCGGTCACCTGAAGAGAAAGTGGAATCCCAAAATGGCTCCCTATATATTTATGGAGAAAAACGGCATCCACATTATCGACCTGCATAAGACTGTTGTAAAAATAGATGAGGCAGCAAATGTGATGAAGCAGCTCTCTCGCGGGGGCCGCAAAATCCTTTTCGTTGCTACAAAGAAACAGGCCAAGGACATCGTTGCACAGAACGCACAGGCAGTTGACATGCCTTTTGTTACTGAAAGATGGCCGGGTGGAATGCTTACCAATTTCCCGACTATCCGCAAGGCTGTCAAGAAGATGCAAAACATCGACAAGATGATGGAAGACGGCACCTTCGATACATTGGCAAAACGTGAGAGACTTCAGGTTACACGCCAGAAGGCTAAACTCGAGAAAAACCTCGGTTCCATAAAGGATCTCACACGCCTTCCTTCTGCAATCTTCGTGGTTGACGTTCAGAAGGAAATAAACGCAGTAAGAGAGGCTAACCGTCTCAATATCCCTGTGATTGCCATGGTTGACACTTGCTGCGACCCTACTAATATTGACTATGTGATCCCCGCTAATGACGATGCCGCCAAATCCATAGCACTCGTGACAGAGATACTTTGCAAGGCTATTTCGGAAGGTTCGGAAGAGCGTAGGCTTGAAAAAGAGAAGGAAAAGGATGCCCAGCCGGCAGCTGAGAGTACGGATGTCATAGCAGGCAAGAAACTTCGCCAGCGCAAAGAGAGACCCGCAAAGGCTAAGACTGCTGCAGAAGAAACCGTAGAAGAAACCGCAGACGATAGCACAGAAGAATAATATAACCTTATAATTTTTCACAAAATGGAAATTAAAGCAGCAGATGTTGCGAAACTTCGCAAAATGACAGGTGCCGGTATGATGGATTGCAAAAATGCTTTGGTTGAAGCTGAAGGCGATTATACAAGGGCACAGGAGATCATCCGTGAAAAAGGTAAGCTCGTGGCAGCAAAACGTGCAGACCGCGAAACTTCCGAGGGTGCAGTAAAGATACGTGTTAAAGGAGGTAAGGGCATCATTGTATGCCTTGGTTGCGAAACTGACTTTGTATCACAGAACTCAGAGTTCCAGGATCTCGTAAATAGCATAGCCGATACGGCAATCGCCAACTTCCCCGCTGATATTGAGACCCTAAAGGGTTGCAAGCTCGCAAACGGTGAGACCGTTGAAGAAGCCATATCCCAACAGACAGGCAAGAGCGGCGAAAAACATAGCCTCGTAGCATATTACAGACTTGATGCCCCTTATGTGGCACAGTACGTACACACAATCAACGGTAAACTCGGCGCTATCGTTGCATTCAATAAACCTGTTCCTGAGCAGCTCGGCAAAGGTGTTGCAATGCAGGTGGTATCAATGAAACCCGTCTCAATCTCAGCAGCAGACTGTCCGGAAGAGGTAGTCGCTGAGGAACGTAAGGTTGCTATCGAGAAGACAAAGGAAGAGCAAGTGAGAAAAGCAGTTGACGCAGCTCTTAAAAAAGCCGGCATCAACCCTGCACATTGCGACACCGATGATCATATCGACTCAAACACTGCAAAAGGATGGCTAACTCCTGAGCAGGCAAAGCAGGCACGCAACATCATTGTAACCGTATCTGCAGAAAAAGCAGCCAACCTTCCCGAGCAGATGATTCAGAACATCGCAAACGGCCGCGTACAGAAGTTTTTTAAAGAGAGCACTCTCGAAGAGCAGGAGTACCAATTGGGCGATGGCAAGGCTTCAGTGAAGGAATCTATCGAAGCTGTTGACAAAGATGCAAAGGTTACCGCATTCTTCAGAGTATCTCTCAACGACTAATTTTTCATTAGTTTTGAGTTCCGAGTGTGTAGTCAGGAGTAATTTTTTTATTTAAAAGTTTGATGCGATTTTTTGAACTCTGAATTGGAGCGAGAGTTTCGGAATTCTGAGACAAGTTCTAAAAATTAATAAAGTCCCGAGTTAATACTATTTAGCTCAGGACTTTTTATTTTACTCAAACCCCCATACACTACCGACTACCCACTACATACTACACACTCAAAACTCGCACCCCACACCCCACACCTTGCACCCGCACCACTACCAACTACACACTACCAACTACACACTACCAACTACACACTACATACTTTTAATATAGCTTTCTATAATTCGTGGATAATAGAGCTGCTCCAGGCAGTGAATCCTCGAGGCAAGGTCCTCAGGTGTGTCATCCGCATTGACAGGGCAGCGTATCTGGAAAATATTCTCTCCATGGTCGTAGATTTCATCCACAAGATGGATGGTGATGCCCGATTCTTTTTCACCGGCAGCGATGACGGCATTGTGAACATGCATGCCATACATTCCTTTGCCTCCATATTTTGATGGAATAAGTGCCGGATGGATATTTATGATTCGTCCGCGGTAGGCTTCAATCATTTTTTTTGGCAACTTAAGCAGAAAGCCGGCCAGGATTATATAGTCAATCTCATATTCGCTTAAAATACTCATTGTCCCCTCAAGCCGGCCTTTTGGAAAAACAATGCAGGGCATCTCAAGCCTCTTGGCACGCTCAATGACAAATGCGTCAGGATTGTTGCACAGGACTATCTTGACACTTATTTCAAGGTGATTTTTGAAATAGCGAATAATGTTTTCTGCATTGGTTCCGGAACCTGAAGCATAGATGGCAAGATGGGTCATTTTTTTATAATTTGAAGTCAATATTACAAAGGTATAAAATTTGGAAGGCTAAAAAAAATATACTATTTTTGTATTTCCTTGCGATGCAAGGTGTGAACTACAATTACTAACTAAACCAATTTTTTATTATGGAAGATATTACCGCAAAAGTAAAATCTATCATCGTTTACAAACTTGGTGTTGAGGAGAACGAAGTTCAGCCTGACGCCAGTTTTACCAACGACCTTGGTGCAGATTCTCTCGATACAGTAGAACTCATTATGGAGTTTGAGAAAGCATTCGGCATATCCATTCCCGATGAGGTGGCAGAGAAGATCAGCACTGTACAGGACGCTATCGACTATATTGAGAATAATCAGAAATAGCGTTTCCCGCTATAAGGACTGATGTTGGTAAAGAGAGTTGTCATAACCGGTATCGGTACCATCAACCCCATAGGAGATAACCCGGAGGATTATTTTTCTAATCTGGACCTTGGGGTTAGTGGGTCAACGCTTATCACCCGTTTCGATACCTCTCTTTTCAAAACAAAGTTTGCGTGTGAGATCCGCGATTATTCTCCGGAACGGTTCGGACTGGATATCAAGGAGGCGCGAAAGCATGACATCTATACCCAATATGCCCTCATCGCAGCTGATCAAGCCATCACTGATAGCAGGATTCCTTTTGATGAGGAGACCCTGCGCAGAACAGGAGTTATCATCGGTTCGGGCATAGGAGGCGTTGAAACTCTCACGCGAGAAATAATGGACTATACCGAAGGGCAACCCCCTCGGTTTAGTCCTTTTTTCGTTCCCAAAATCATAACAAATATTGCCTCAGGATCCGTTTCCATAAAATATGGGTTCAGAGGGCCCAATTTCTCCACCACTTCTGCTTGTACCAGTTCTGCCAACGCTCTCTGCGTTGCTGCCTCTATGATACAGCTTGGTAAGGCGGATATAATGATAGCCGGCGGATCTGAAGCCCCGATTACTGTGATTGCTATCGGAGGATTCAACTCTATGCGTGCACTATCCACCAACAATGACTCATATCAGACAGCTTCAAGACCTTTTGACGCCACCAGAGATGGTTTTGTGATTGGAGAGGGGGCAGGCATACTTGTGCTGGAGGAGTATGAGCACGCACTTAACAGAGGCGCAAATATCTATGCGGAGATTATCGGATATGGTCAGAACGCTGATGCGTATCACATTACTGCTCCAAGTCCTGAAGGGGTGGGAGCTTCCGAGTCAATGCGCATCGCTCTCGAAGATGCGGGAATAGCTCCGGATCAAGTTGATTACATCAACACTCATGGCACATCCACTCCTCTTGGCGACATAGCCGAATTGGATGCCATCAAGAGAGTTTTCGGCGATACTGTGAACAATATCAATCTCTCTTCAACAAAATCTATGACTGGTCACCTTCTTGGTGCTGCAGGTGCGGTTGAAGCGATTGCCTGCATCCATGCTATCAGGGACGGCATCATCCCTCCTACAATTAATTTTCGGGAGAAAGACGAAGCCATCGACTATTCTCTAAATCTCACTTTCAATACGGCTCAGAAGCGCAATGTACGCGTGGCTATGAGCAATAATTTCGGATTCGGCGGTCACAACGCTACAATAGTTTTCGCAGCACCGGGCTATATACCCTCTCATTAGATACCAGATAACTCGATTCGCTTGCATGGTTATACAAAAACGGCTCCGGAATCCGGAGCCGCCTTTCTGTTTATGTGTGCGACACTCTATTTGAGTACCGTGTAGACTATCCTTAGTTTTGGACTGCGTTTGCAGCCGGTACCGTTAAACCTCGCTATATTGTAGTAGGTGAAGTCGGGATAATAAGTAGTCACATTTGTGGTGTTGTTGGTATAGGAGATGGTTTGCATCAGCCAGAGGTCATCCTCATCACTCAATTCGGAATTCTCTTTCTTGATCAGGTCTTGAAGATAAAAACCAATGTCCGGTTTGTAGTTGAGCAATGATCGGTTGAGAGAGCCTTTATCCATAAAGTTATCATAAATCTCATCTATAGGGGTGTAGAGCGTATGCTTTTCTGTGCGCACTCTTCTACAGGGGAAAAGATTTCCGGGATAATTGTCCAGAGCTTTGTAGTTGCCGGAGTATTCAAAAGGGAACTCCAGTGTAGCTTTGGCAATCACAAGATTGTCAAGATCGATGTCGTTTTCTTCTGCCCAATTCTGCATCAGAGAGTGGAGGGCGGTTCCGCTAATATGAGGTTTGATGCCGGACAAGCTTTCGTAGTGGAGAGTTTCGACCGGATTGTCGGTAACCATGGAGCCTGATTCGGAAGTCATAGAGTTGAGTGATAGGTATTCGCCCAACTTGAATGCGATTGAAGTGTCTCTTCTTTTACCTGCTTCGTTAGTAGAAGTGAAGGTGAGCCGGAGATCTGCGGTAGCAATGTCAAAGTAGTTTATACGTCCGCCGGTCAACCCTTTTTCTATGTCGTCCGTGCGGAAATAGAGTCCGTAAAACTTATTGATGAAGAGTTTGGTGCTGTCACATTCCTCAATCGTGGCACTGAAAAAACGCTCTCCATATTCCTTAGTGAAGTGCATCTTAAGTGAGTCGCCGCCCATATAGATGGAGTTGCGTGAAGTGACGGGAACGGGATGGTAACTAAGTTCCGAGATGGAGTTATTGTAAATGAAGGTAGTGTCAAGGGGAGCCTTGAGTTCGTATGCGTAGATGTTCTGAGGTATGAATGCCTGCTCCGGACTAAGAAAGCGTTTGTCAGAGATAGCAATCTGGAGATACATATCTTTAAAAACAGGGTCTGAACCCCAGAGTATGGTGTCGGTAGCTGGAGTTATTGAGGTAGCTGTACCCACCCTGAATGTACCATATTCATTTGTTGTGATGGACCCGATTATAAAATTGGCACTGACGGCAGTCTGGAGACTGTCGGCCATTTTAAGGGTGACGGGTAGGTCGAAATCGGCCATTTTGATGGAAATATCCTGATTGCCCGGAATATATACCGAACCGAGCGTATTGTCTGTGAGAATGCAGGATGTGAGTGTGGTTACTGATAGTATAAGTGACAATATTATGCCCTTGGATCTATTCATTGGTGGGGTTTGGTGTTATAAAGCTATCGAAAAACCTGTTGTATTCTGTTATGTATTCTGTCTCCTCTGCACCAATGGGCATCGGCGGGAGTATGGGAATTCCCTTACGGCTGCCGATATATGACTCTAGTTCCGGATGGAGAGAGTCGGTACTTATAATGATGCCGTCGGAGTACTTGATAGCAAGTTTCGCAAGATTTATGCCAGTGGGTTCGGTGAGCAGGTCGAGGTCTTCCGCTTTTAGAGATCCGAAGATATACTTGGATATGATGTTGTCGCTGAATTTTATATCAAGTTCTTCTCCGTAGAGCGAGAGAACAATTTTTGCGTCCGCAAAAATAGGATCATTCTTGTATACTTTCTTAAGATAGACAGGTAGGAAATGGGAAATCCATCCCTGGCAATGAACGATATCCGGTTTCCACCTCAGTTTTTTGACAGTCTCCAAGACACCTCTGGCGAAAAATATGCCCCTTTCGTCATTGTCGTCAAAATAATTGCCATTATCATCTTTCCAGATCTGCTTTCTGTGGAAATAGTCCTCGTTGTCTATGAAATAGACCTGCATACGAGCCGATGAAATCGAAGAAACCTTGATTACAAGCGGTCTGTCGATGTTGTTGACAACTATATTCATGCCCGAAAGTCGGATAACTTCGTGGAGTTGATTTCTCCTTTCGTTGATGCATCCGTAGCGCGGCATAAACGAACGAATCTGTTTTCCGCTCTCCTGAGTGCCTTGCGGAAGATGTCTGCCCACTAGAGATATCTTGGATTCAGGCATGTAAGGAAAGATTTCAGAGTTGACAAACAATACTTTTTTACTATTTCTCATATATTAATTGATTTAAGGGCATATCCGCTACAAAGATAATAAATATTTTTTGATTACCTTTGATGTTTGTTAAACTGACTTATGGTAGCCGGAGAAAAAAATATTATAGGCAAAAGGCTGATACACTCATATTTATCCTCTGTAATCAGCATCACGCTGGTACTGGTTCTTGTCGGTGCCGCGGCTCTTTTCGCTGCAAATGCAGGTGAGATATCACGTTTTTTCAAGGAAAATATGGTAGTCTCGCTGATCCTCGGCCAGTCGGTTACTGAAGAAGAGGGGCAGGAGCTGACAAAGAAACTCACTTCCGACCCACAGGTGATTTCCGCCGACTTTATCTCAAGAGAACGCGGTACGCAGGAGATGAAGATTCTTTTGGGGGAGGACTTCCTAAGTGTTTTCGAGAGCAACCCCGTACCCCTGTCTATAGATCTTCATCTTAACGGAGATATGGTCTCTCGCGATTCGCTTGTATTCCTAAAGAGCCGATTTCTGGCAGAACCGGCAGTGGAAGAGGTGGTATATCAGGAGTCGCTTGTGGAGATTCTTAATGCCAATTTGCGTAAGATCGTGGCCATTCTTACCGGCGTGGTCATCGTACTGCTGTTTATCTCCTTCGTGTTAATTAACAACACAGTGCGCCTGAATGTCTTTTCTCGCCGTTTCACCATTCATACTATGCGTCTTGTAGGAGCGACACGTGCTTTTATCCGACGTCCCTTTATGTGGCATGCACTTGTGCAGGGGGCTGTTTCCGGTCTTCTGGCGGCCGGATGCATTGCCGCAGCCCTTTGGTGGTCAGGTTCCTCCAATGAAATCCTACTGCAGATTCTTGACAAACGCATCACCGGATTTGTGTTGCTTGGCGTTTTTTTTCTGGGAATAATTATTTGTCAGATTTCAGCTTTCTTTGTGGTCAACAAGTTGGTGGGCATCTCCAAAGATGATTTGTATTATTAAAAGATAAAAAGAGATAAATGAGCAACTTTTCACTTTCTCCCAAAAATGTCCGTTTTGTTCTGATAGGACTTATCGTGATGGTGGCGGGCTACATTTTGATGGCCGGAGGCGGCTCGTCCGATCCCGATGTTTTCAATCCGGAGATTTTTAATTTCAGACGTTTGGTTATTTCACCGCTTCTGGTAATCATCGGAATTGGTATTGTCATAGTGGCCATTATGAAAAAACCTCGTAAAGGTAAGGATGACAAGAGCGGGCAATGAGTTGGTTTGAAGCGATAATTCTTGGTCTGATCCAGGGCCTGACCGAGTTTCTGCCGGTAAGCAGCAGCGGCCACCTGATCATTGCCAAGGAGCTTTTCGGTATTGAAACGCATGATCTGAGTTTTGAGGTGGTGGTGCATGCGGCAACCGTGCTGAGCACTATCATCGTGTTTCGTAAATATTTATGGGAATTGCTTCGTGGTTTATTCGAGTTTAAATACAATGAACAGACCAGGTATATTCTATTGATACTGGTTTCGATGATTCCCGTGATGATCGTTGGGTTTTTCTTCAAGAATTATGTTGAGGAACTTTTTGGGTCGGGTCTGCCGGTCGTGGGTCTGGCACTTCTGGTCACCTCATTTCTGCTTATTCTTAGCGAGAGTATAAAGCGTCGTAATGGTGGCGAAGCAGGGCAAGGCCAAGCTGTCGGATGGAGGTCTGCCATATGGATGGGTGTTGCGCAAGCAGTTGCGGTAATACCCGGTCTTTCGCGCTCCGGTTCGACTATTGCAACGGGTCTGCTCTGTGGTGTGAGCAGGGAACAGGTGGCAAAGTTTTCTTTCTTGATGGTACTTATTCCCGTTTTGGGAGAGGCCTTCCTTGAGCTTGTAGGGGGTGAATTTGCCGCTTCATCTTCAGCAGGAGAACTCCAGTTGTTGTTGGGTTTTGTTTCAGCTTTCATTTCCGGCCTTTTCGCGTGCAAGGTGATGATCGCCATTGTGAAGAAAGCCCGTCTCAAGTGGTTTGCGGTCTACTGCGCTCTTGCGGGTGTTGCCTGTGTCGTAGCTAATATGATCTAGATGGGGGAGTCACTTCATATATTTGTGTCGGATGTACATCTGGGGATCAATGATGGTTCTGCAGAGGCACGTGAGGCTCGTTTTCTTGATTTTTTGAGAAATCTCCCAAATGAGACCGAAGGTCTCTATCTGCTCGGCGACATATTTGACTTTTGGGTGGAGTATCGCGATGTGGTACCACGTTGTTCGGTCCGAGTGCTGGGGGAACTTGCAGCCCTGAGCGACCGCGGAGTCAAACTCTATTTTTTTAGCGGCAATCACGACTACTGGCTCACTGACTACTTGCGGGATGAGATAGGTATGGAGATTATCCGAGAGCCACTTATCGTCAAGGAAATCGCCGGCAGAACTGTCTGTATGGGGCACGGAGACGGGCTCGGAAGTCGTAATCCTTTTATCAGGTTGCTTTTCTCAGCCATCAGGAATAAATGGCTTGTATCTCTTCTCAAGTTTCTCCATCCATGGCTGATATTCAGATGGGCCCACAAATGGTCTTCGGCGAGTCGTAACCGCAGTGACAAGAGCAAATATACTTTCAAAGGCAAGGATTCCAACCTATACGGATATCTATGCAAATATGGCGAAGAGAGGAAGATAGATTGCTATATCCTCGGTCACGTACATTCACAGATGGAAATGGAAGTTGAAAGCGGAGGCACCCTCTATCTTCTGGGTGACTGGGCTGAAGGTGCATCCTCTCTGAATCTCTCAGGGACAAATATCGGTTTCGGTGCCTGTCCGAATATATCAAAGTAGAGCTCCTCAAATTCGCCCCTTTCCCAGTATCCGACAAGCTCTTCCAGATCTTTGTCCTCACCGAAACGATCATAAGGTCGTTTAAGGTCACCTTTGAGCATCCTCGCTATGCCTTGCCAGAATCCTGCGGTTGCACCGGAATAAAAATGCCTTATTATATAATATGGCGTCATTCCGACCTCCCTGTCTATCAGACGTATCATCATAAGCCCCTGTCTGAGGGAAAGATTTCTGAAAATTGGCTCAAAATCTTTTATCAGGTCTTCTTTTATTTTGTTAAGATATCTATCCTGCTTGCGCTTAGACATTTTATCGGCGACGAATAGAGAGTCGGTCTCTCTTACTACTCTGCTCACAAGCAATGCGTAAGGATAGGCCCTGCTGAAATTATAAACCCTTTTATAATATTGTGTCCACTCACGTTTGTTCATTGTTTGTCGCGGATGGATGACGGCAGGCATGATTTCATCAACATATATGGTGTCCTTTCCTTCAATAACATACTGCATCACATGTCCCCTCTGTGCCCTAGCCTCCGAGGGTGTCAGTAGCAAGAAAAACAGCATAATGAGCGCTGAAAAGGGGATATTAAGGACTTTTTTCACGATGCAAATGTAGTAAAAACAAAATAATGTCTATCTTTGGCAGACATTAATGCAATATAAGTGCCATGTTCAATGTAGCCAATTTCACTCCTTGGGTCCTTTTTACCGATCTCGGTATTATTTTAGGTCTTCTTCTGATAGGAAAGATTATCAGAGTCAAAGTCAGACTTGTGCAGAAACTCTTCATACCGCCCAGTCTCTTAGCGGGACTTCTCGGTCTGATATTCGGTCCCAATGGTCTGGGTTGGCTGCCTTTGTCAAATTTCATCTCTGTGTATCCGGCAGTTCTGATAGCTGTGGTCTTTGGAGCTCTTCCTCTCTCGTCCCCAAAGTTTAAGATGAAGGAGGTAGCGGGCCGAGTTGGTCCGATGTGGGCTTATTCCCAGCTCGGAATGCTCATTCAATGGTCAGTGATGGGGCTTTTCGGTTTGTGGGTGCTTAAGCTTATATGGCCGAATCTCCATGATGCATTTGGAGTTATGCTTCCCACCGGCTTTTATGGCGGACATGGTACTGCAGCAGCCATAGGAACCGCATTTGACGGTCTCGGTTGGGACGAAGCGGCCTCCCTTGGCATGACTACCGCTACTGTAGGTATCATACTGGCTATAGTTGGTGGTCTGTTTTTTGTCAAAATGGCGGCTCGAAAGGGGCATACCTCTTATATCGTTGACTTTGCCGATCTTCCTCAGGAGTTGCGCAGCGGTCTTCTTCCAAAGGAGAAAAGAGAGTCTTCCGGAGAAATTACCACTTCACCTATTTCGGTTGATTCGCTCACCTTTCATCTGGGACTCGTAATACTTGCCGCATTCGGCGGTTATATGATAAGCCAGGGAGTCAAAATGTGGTATCCGAAACTTGAGCTGCCCGTCTTCAGTTGTGCATTCATTGTCGGATTGATCCTCAAAAAGATTTTTGATGCCACAAAGGTCTCCCAATATATCGACCCAAAAACAACCGGTTCCATCAGCAGCACTGCCACTGATCTGCTTGTGGCTTTTGGAGTAGCTTCCATAAAGCTCGGAGTAGTGGTAAAGTATGCCGTTCCTCTCATTGTTTTGATTGTGGTCGGAATAGTTTTGACTATTTTCATGGTATTCTACCTTGGTCGTCATCTTCACCGCAAAGACTGGTTTGAGAAGTCCATTTTTGCCTGGGGATGGTGGACGGGAACAATGGCGATGGGTATTGCCCTGTTGAGGATTGTAGACCCCAAGATGATGAGCAAGGCGCTGGATGATTATGCACTCGCATATCTTCCGTGTGCTCCGGTTGAAATCCTCCTGATTACCATTGTTCCGATAATGTTTACTGCGGGGCAGGGTATCTGGTTGATGCTGATATGTCTCGCAATCTCAGTTATGCTGCTTTTCTTAGCATCAAGGTTAAAATGGTGGATTCCCACGAAGGATCTCCAGCCTGGCAGGTGCAAACAAACCGTATCTAATGAATAATATTAGAATTCTGGGAGTTGCAGTCACTTTATTGACTGCAATTTCCTTTCAAACATTGGCACAAAATGATGCTGCGCTGCTAAAACGTGCAGAGCAGTTGCACCGTGAAATGTTTTCAATCGATACCCACAACGACGCCATTGTCAAATACACTCACCCTTGGCGACCGGATGCGGGAGAACGCACTCAGGTGACTTTTCCTAAGATGAAGGCAGGAGGGCTTGATGCGGCTCTTTTTGCGGTCTTTCTCTCTCAGGGACCACGCAATAACAATGCGTACGACAGCGTGATGGCACATACCGTCCAGGAGATAAATTTCTTCAAGTCCTATGTGGCCGAGCGTAGTTCCGAGGCAGGTATCGCCTATCGCTCATCGGACTTTCGGCGTCTCAAACGGCAGGGCAAATCGATAGTTATGTTCGCTCTTGAGAATGCCTATGGCATAGGCACGGACATTCTCAATGTCGAGCGTCTCTACAATCTCGGGGTGAGAGCAATCACCCTTACGCACAACTACAACAATGATGTCGGCGACTCCTCTCGTGATACTGTTGCGGAGTGGCACGGACTCTCCCCATTTGGATATCAGGTCGTGGACGAAATGAACCGCCTCGGTATGATAGTAGATGTATCACACACCTCCACCGAGACGCTCTACGATTGCCTTGAGCATAGCAAGGCGCCGATCATTGCCAGCCACTCCAGTGTACGGGCAATTAAGGATATACCTCGTAACCTCACTGATGAGGAAATATGCGACATAGCTGCCAAGGGAGGCCTAATACAGGTGGCTACCGGTCGATGGTGTCTTTCCGATCTGCCAAGAGAGCAGGTTGACATTTCGATCTTCTGCGACCATGTTGAGCATGTTCGCAATCTTGTCGGAGCAGATCACGTTGGCATTGGTACTGACTTTGACGGAGGCGGTGGGATGGTCGGTTTTGAAGATGTGTCGAAAATGAAATATGTCACTGTCGAGCTGCTTCGTCGCGGATGGCCTGAAGAGGATATCCGTAAATTCTGGGGAGAAAATTTCCTGAGAGTACTCAGAGAAGTGGAAAATATTTCGCGACAAATCAACCGTTGATTGTCGAAAATGTTCGTTTCCAATTTCGTTTCATTTTTGTAATCCTCTGGTTTCTCCTGATTTAGCTATCAAATTTTTCGGTCGAAAGTTCTGCAAATTTTTTATTAAAATAATTTGCATTTCAAATATTTTGACTATATTTGCAGCCCGTGATTTATGTGCCGAATTACATAAATCACTGGAAGACAAGAGTTTAGAATTATTTAAGCTATAAAAAAATGTTACAACCGAAAAAAACCAAATTTAGAAGGCAGCAGAAAGGCCGCATGAAGGGCGTTGCCCAGAGGGGTAACCAGTTGGTCTTTGGATCTTTTGGTATCAAAACGATGGAGAGTTGCTGGCTTACGGGCCAACAGCTTGAGGCTGCACGTCAGGCTGTAGTACGTTACATGAAGCGTGAAGGTAAGATCTGGATCCGTGTGTTCCCCGACAAACCTTTCACAAAAAAGCCTGCAGAGGTACGTATGGGTAAAGGTAAGGGTAGCCCTGAGGGATTTGTTGCTCCCGTTACTCCCGGTCGTATGATTATAGAGGCAGAGGGCGTTCCTTTGGAGATTGCCAAGGAGGCACTCCGTCTTGGTGCCCAGAAGTTGCCCGTTACCACCAAGTTTGTGGTAAGAAGAGACTATGTTGAACAATAAAAGGAGAAGAAGTAATGAAAGCAGCAGAAATTCGTGAAATGGCTATCTCCGATCTGAGAGAGCGCATCGAGCTTGAGAAGCAAAATCTCAACCATATCAAGATGAATCATATAATCTCTCCGTTGGAAGACACTTCCAAGATCAAGAAGCTTAAGACCGACATTGCGAGAATGATGACAATATTGGCTGAAAAGGAATCACAGAACTAAAATAGACTTTAATAATGGAAAGAAATCTTCGTAAAGAAAGAATCGGTATTGTGGTAAGCAACAAAATGGACAAGTCTATTGTAGTTGCTGTAAAAACAAAAGAGAAACACCCGATTTACGGAAAGTTCGTAAGCAAAACCACAAAATTTGTCGCTCAGGATGACAAGAACGAGTGCAGTGAAGGAGACACCGTACGTATAATGGAAACTCGTCCTCTGAGCAAGACCAAACGTTGGAGATTAGTAGAAATCGTAGAAAAAGTGAAATAACATGATACAACAAGAATCACGTTTGATGGTGGCAGACAACAGCGGTGCAAAGGAGGTCCTCTGCATTCGTGTTTTGGGCGGCACACGCCGTCGTTATGCCGGAGTCGGTGACAAGATCGTTGTTGCCGTAAAAAGCGCCATCCCTGGTGGAAATACCAAGAAAGGTGCAGTTTCTAATGCAGTGATAGTGCGTACAAAGAAAGAGATTCGTCGCGCTGACGGTTCTTACATTCGTTTTGACGACAATGCATGCGTTCTTCTCAACAAGTCTGATGAGGTTATCGGCACCCGTATTTTCGGTCCCGTAGCCCGCGAGTTGCGTGAACACTATATGACAATCGTCTCACTTGCCCCTGAGGTACTTTAAAGGAGGATTCGAATTATGACTAAGTTACATATAAAGAAAGGCGACATGGTATATGTAAACGCCGGGAACGATAAAGGCAAGACCGGTAAGGTTCTCGAAGTGATTACAAGTAAAAATCGCGCCATCGTTGAAGGAGTCAACATGGTAAGTAAACATACCAAACCCAATTCAAAACACCCTCAAGGGGGTATTGTTAAACGAGAGGCCGGTGTGCATATTTCCAACCTTCAGGTTGTGGATCCCGTTAAGGGTGGTGCCACCAAGATCGGTCGTCGTCTGAATGAGGACGGCAAGATTGTCCGCTATGCCAAAAAATCAGGAGAGGAGATCAAATAATGGCAAAAGAGAAGAAAACCCAGGTACAGGCAGGTCCCACAGTGGACCAGGTCAATTATGTTCCTTCTTTGAAGAAGAAATATAAAGAGGAAATCGTAGGCAAACTGATGAAGGAGTTTTCCTATTCTACCGTAATGCAGGTTCCCAAGCTCGTTAAGATCACTATTAACCAGGGTATCGGAGCTGCCACTCAGGACAAGAAGCTCGTTGATGTTGCACAGCAGGAGCTCTCTATCATTACAGGTCAAAAAGCCATCCAGACTTCTTCAAAAAAGGACATCTCCAACTTTAAACTCCGTAGAGGCATGCCCATTGGTGTGAAAGTTACTCTTCGCTCCAACAAGATGTATGAGTTTCTCGAGAGGCTAATTGCTGTTTCCCTTCCTCGAATCAGAGATTTCAAGGGTATCTCCGAAAATTTTGACGGTCGCGGCAACTACACCCTCGGCGTTAAGGAGCAAATTATTTTTCCTGAGATCGACATTGACAAGATTGTAAAGGTGATGGGTATGGAAATCACATTTGTTACTACTGCCAAAAAGGACGAAGAGGCTTATGCGCTCCTTCGTGAATTTGGCTTACCTTTTAAGAACATTAAGCACAACTAATAGGATATGGCAAAAGAATCAATGAAGGCTCGCGAAGTAAAACGCGCTAAGTTAGTAGCCAAGTATGCTGAGAAACGCAAGGCTTTGAAAGAAGCCGGAGATTGGGTTGCACTTGACAAGCTCCCAAAGAACTCCAGCTCCTGCAGACTCCACAACCGTTGCTCGATCACCGGTCGTCCCAAGGGTTATATGCGTCAGTTCGGCATCAGCCGTATTCAGTTCCGTGAGATGGCTTCCAAAGGCCTTATCCCGGGAGTGAAGAAAGCCAGCTGGTAAGAGATTTATACTTTAATTATATAAACATTGGATATCGGGCGTCCGTATTGGCGTCGAATCTTAAAAACAAACAACAATGACTGATCCAATCGCAGATTATTTGACCAGAATTCGAAATGCGTATCTCGCAGGTCACAAGACAGTTGAGATTCCCTCTTCGAAAATGAAAATGGAGATAACCCGCATTCTCCATGAGAAGGGTTATATCCTTGCTTACAAATTTATAGAAGGCAAACCCTTCAGCACTATCAAGATTGCTCTCAAATATCATCCTGAGACTAAGAAAGCAGCAATCAAGAAGATTATCCGCATCAGCTCCCCAGGTCTGAGGCAGTATACCAACGTGGCTAATTTGCCCCGCGTACTCAATGGTCTGGGTATAGCAATTCTCTCCACCTCCCAAGGCATTATGACCAACAAGGAAGCCAGGGATCGCAATGTCGGCGGTGAAGTGCTTTGCTACGTTTACTAACAGTTACAAATACAAATAAATTATACAAAATGTCAAGAATCGGAAAATTACCTGTAAACCTGCCCGCAGCCGTCTCAGTGTCAATTGGAGAGGGTAATGTGGTGAAGGTTAAAGGCCCGCTCGGTGAATTGACCCAGAAGGTTGATCCCGATATCGAGGTATCCGTAGATGCGGGAGTCCTTACAGTTAAACGTCCTACGGACCAGCCTCGTCACCGTTCGATGCACGGCCTCTATCGTGCCCTCATCAACAATATGGTTAAAGGCGTATCTGAAGGTTTTACTGTAGAACAACAATTGGTGGGCGTCGGTTACCATGTTGCGGTAAACGGCCAGACCGTGGTGTTTAACCTCGGTTTCTCCCACGAGATTCACTTCCAGCTTCCAGCAGAGATCAAAGCTGAGGCTCCGGCTGTGAAGAAGGGTCAAAACCCAGTTTTAATTATGAAAAGTCACGACAAGCAGCTTCTCGGTATGGTAGCGGCTAAAGTACGCTCATTGCGTAAGCCTGAACCCTACAAGGGCAAGGGTATCAAGTTCGTCGACGAACAACTACGTCGTAAAGCCGGTAAGTCGGCCAGCGCCAAATAATAGGAGATATAGTTATGGCATTGAATAAGATAGAAAGAAGAAAGAGGATCCACTACCGTATACGTAAAGTTGTAAACGGTACTCCCGAGAGACCGAGAATGGTAGTGTTTAGAAGCAATAAGCAGATCTATGTTCAAGTTATTGATGACGTGAACGCCATCACTCTTGCCTCCGCATCTTCAAACGACAAGGCTCTTGCAGAGCAGTGTAAAGGCAAGACAGGCGTTGAGGCAGCACAGATCGTAGGCAAGGCTGTTGCAGAGCGCGCAATATCTAAAGGTATCACCACCGTATCTTTTGACCGTGGAGGTTACCTTTATCACGGAAGAGTTAAAAGTTTAGCAGACGCTGCCCGCGAGGGTGGTCTTAAATTCTAAGGAGATATCATGGTAAATTCTAATGTAAAGAGAGTAAAGACTACTGATCTTGAGTTGAAAGATAGATTAGTAGCTGTTCGGAGAGTAACCAAGGTAACAAAGGGTGGACGTAACTTCAGTTTCGCCGCCATTGTTGTCGTAGGTGACGAGAACGGTGTAGTAGGATATGGCCTCGGAAAGGCAAATGAAGTGACTACAGCCATCTCCAAAGGTATTGAAGATGCAAAGAAAAACCTCGTAAGGATTCCTCTCAGCAAGAGGACAATTCCCCATGAGCAGTCAGCTAAGTTCGGCGGAGCCAGAGTCTTCATGAAGCCTGCAGCTCCCGGTACTGGAGTAAAGGCCGGTGGTGCTATGCGTGCAGTATTTGATTCTGTAGGTATCCATGACGTTCTTGCGAAATCTAAAGGTTCATCAAATCCTCACAACTTGGTAAAGGCCACAATAGCCGCCTTAACAGAAATGCGTGATGCATACACTGTTGCCGGCCTGCGTGGCATTCCGATGCGTAGGGTATTTAACGGATAAGGAGGAAGAATATAATGACTAAAGTAAAAGTTACTCAAATCAGGAGTCGCAGTGGCGCGACTGAAAGACAGATCGCGAACCTCGTCTCTCTGGGTATACGCAGGATGCATCACACCGTTGAGGTGGAGCTTACACCTGTGACCAAAGGTATGATTGAAAAAGTTCTTCACCTTGTTAAAGTTGAAGAGGTAAAGTAAAGGAGGAATTAAGATGAAATTGAATACACTTAAACCTGCAGAAGGTTCCAAAAGAAGAGCGAAGCGCGTAGGTCGTGGTCCCGGTTCTGGTCGCGGTAAAACAGCCAGCCGTGGTAGTAATGGTGCAAAATCACGCTCCGGTTACTCGCGCAAGGCCGGTTTCGAAGGTGGTCAGATGCCTATACAGAGACGTCTTCCCAAGTTCGGCTTCAATAACCCGACCAGAGTAGAGTATAGGGCAGTCAATCTGTCATCTATTCAGGCAGCTTGTGATAAACACAATCTGACTACCGTTGATATCGACACAATGATTGCGATAGGTCTCGCCGGTAAAAACGATCTTGTAAAGATTCTTGGCAACGGCCAACTTACCGCTAAACTTGATGTTACTGCCAATGCGTTTTCCGCTTCAGCTATCAAGAAGATTGAAGACGCCGGCGGAACTGCCAATAAAATCTGATCATTATGAAAAGATTTTTCCAGACAATAGTAAACATCTTTAAGATTGAAGAGCTCCGCAAGAGGATTCTCTATACGCTTGGCCTGATTGTGATTTACCGTCTCGGAAGTTACATCGTGCTTCCCGGTATTGATGCATCTCAGCTTGCTAATTTACAGAGTCAATCTTCCGAAGGTCTGCTGGGACTGTTGAATATGTTCTCCGGTGGTGCCTTTGGTAATGCTTCAATCTTCGCATTGGGTGTTATGCCTTATATTTCCGCGTCCATCGTTATTCAGCTTCTGGCTGTGATGATTCCCTTCTTTCAGCGTCTCCAGCGCGAAGGTGAGAGTGGACACAGAAAAATGAATCAATATACACGTTACCTCACAATCCTGATCCTGTTAATCCAGGGTCCGGCCTATATTGCAAACCTTTCCAACCAGCTTCCTCCGGAAGCATTTGTCGCTACAATCGGCAGAGGGTGGTATGGAATTTTTGTTACAATGGTGCTGATTGGAGGTACGATGTTCGTTATGTGGTTAGGTGAAAGGATTACAGACCGCGGCATTGGTAATGGTATTTCCCTAATCATCATGGTGGGTATCGTTGCACGTCTCCCGATGGCGTTGTGGATCGAATTCTCAGAAAAGTTAAACTCTACAGGAGGCGGTATTCTTATGTTTATCGTCGAACTGTTGATACTATTTCTTGTTTTCGTTGCCTCTATCGCTCTCGTGCAGGCTGTACGCAAGATTCCCGTTCAATATGCCAAACGTGTTATTGGCAACAAACAATATGGCGGAGTGCGCCAGTATATCCCGTTGAAGATTAATGCTGCCGGTGTAATGCCGATTATCTTCGCACAGGCTTTGATGCTCTTCCCGCTCATATTCTCAAACTTTAACGCCACTAAAGGCCTGGCGGCAGTAATGTCCAACACGGCCGGTTTTTGGTATAACTTCGTCTTTGCAATGATGGTTGTCCTGTTTACGTATTTCTACACCGCTATTACAGTAAACCCAACTAATATGGCAGAAGAAATGAAGAAGAATGGCGGATTTGTTCCGGGTGTGAAGCCGGGAAGAAAGACCGCTGAGTACATTGACACAATAATGTCACGCATTACACTACCGGGTTCCATTTTTCTGGCACTCGTAGCAATTTTGCCGGCATTTGCGATGATGCTTGGAGTAAACAACCAGTTTGCATCGTTCTACGGTGGAACATCATTGTTGATCTTGGTGGGTGTTATCCTGGATACTCTACAGCAGATCGAGAGTCATTTGCTCATGCGTCACTACGACGGTCTGATGAAGACGGGACGTCTCAGGGGCCGTTCGGGTATGTAATTGATTGATAAGTTCTTTAGAGTATGATAAAGCCCAAAACCGAAGAAGAATTGGCAATCATTAGGGAAAATGCCCTTCTGGTTTCCAAGACTCTGGCTGAGGTAGGACGACATATTGCTCCCGGAATAACAACAAAAGAGTTGGATTTCATTGCGGAGAAATATATCAGAGAGGCGGGAGCAGAGCCGGGCTTCTTGGGTTACGGAGGTTTTCCCTTTACGTTGTGCATCTCTCTCAACGATACGGTAGTCCACGGATTTCCCTCAGACTACAAATTGCAGGAAGGTGACATCGTGTCTGTTGATTGCGGCACAAAATATAGGGAATTCAACGGTGACTCCGCCTATACCTTCGCTGTCGGAAAGATCAGCGATGAGGACGCGAGGCTTCTCAAAGCCACAAAAGCATCCCTCTATCTCGGTATAGAACAGGCAGTCAGCGGCAATCGCACAGGTGACATCGGGTTTGCCGTTCAGTCCTATGTGGAAAGCCTCGGTTTTTCAGTGGTCAGAGAGATGGTTGGTCATGCTATCGGCCGCAATCTCCACGAAAGTCCCGAGGTTCCGAATTATGGACGAAGAGGCAAAGGTGTCAAACTCCACGAAGGCATGGTCATCTGCATCGAACCGATGGTCAATGCCGGAGGCAGGGAGGTTTACCTGGATGAGAACGGTTGGGCTGTACGAACTGTTGATTGCAAGAAGTCGGCACATTTCGAGCTGATGGTTGCAATCAGAAAGGGTGCTCCGGAGATCTTATCTACATTTGGATTTATTGAAAATAACTAATAACTACAGGTCAAACATTACGGAATTGTTATAATATGCCAAAACAACCAGCTTTAGAACAAGAAGGAACAGTCATTGAAGCCCTTTCCAACGCGATGTTCAGAGTCGAACTCGACAACGGACACGTAATCACCGCCCACATTTCCGGTAAAATGCGTATGCATTATATCAGGATTCTACCTGGAGACAGGGTGAGGGTTGAAATGTCTGCGTATGATTTGACCAAAGGAAGAATTTCTTTCAGATATAAATAATAAAACTTACACAAATGAAAGTAAAAGCATCCATAAAGAAGCGTAGTGAGGATT